>Ga0302314_10002745_pt1 | contig 32618 bp, 25 predicted proteins | sample III_Palsa_N2_3_FD_200533 | JGI IMG/M metagenome (GOLD analysis project Ga0302314, IMG submission 200533) | Peat permafrost microbial communities from Stordalen Mire near Abisko, Sweden - III_Palsa_N2_3 | ecosystem: Environmental > Terrestrial > Soil > Palsa > Peat permafrost | place: Sweden...
AAAACCCGCTGGGGACGGACGGTTTCGAGTTCGTCGAGTTCACCTCGCCCGAGCCGGAGCGGCTGCGCGGGCTCTTCGAGCTGATGGGCTTCGTCGCGATCTCGCGCCATCGCTCCAAGAACGTGCTACGCTTCGCCCAGGGCGACATCAACTTCATCCTCAACATGGAGCCGTCCGGCCAGCCGGCGGCGTTCCGCGCCGTACACGGACCGTCGGCCAACGCCATGGCGTTCCGGGTCAAGGACGCCGGCCGCGCGCTGAAGCTCGCGGTCGAACGCGGGGCCAAGGCGGTCAGCGGCCCGGTCGGCCCGATGGAGCTCAACATCCCCGCCATCGAGGGGATCGGCGGCTCCAACCTCTATCTGGTCGACCGCTATGGGGCCGAGGCGATCTACGACGTCGACTTCCGGCCGATCGAGGGCGCGCCGAAGCGGGTGACGGGCCTCGGCCTCACCTACATCGATCACCTGACCCACAATCTGCATCGCGGCCGGATGGACGAGTGGTCGGGCTTCTACGAGCGCATCTTCAATTTCCGCGAGATCCGCTACTTCGACATCGAGGGCCAGCAGACCGGCCTGATCTCGCGCGCCATGACCAGCCCGGACGGCAAGATCCGCATTCCGCTCAACGAGAGCCGCGACGACCATTCGCAGATCGAGGAGTTCCTGCGCGACTATCATGGCGAGGGCATCCAGCACATCGCTCTGGGGACGGAGGATATCTTCGCCTCGGTCGAGGCGATGCGTGAGGGCGGGGTGAAGTTCCAGGACACGCCGGAGACCTATTACGAGCAGCTGGACGGCCGGGTGCCGGGTCACGGCGAGAGCGTGCAGCGGCTGCGCGCCGATCGCATCCTGCTCGACGGCGCCCCCACCGAGGGCCAGGGCCTGCTCTTACAGATCTTCACCGAGAACATGATCGGGCCGATCTTCTTCGAGATGATCCAGCGCAAGGGCAACGAGGGCTTCGGCGAGGGCAACTTCAAAGCCCTGTTCGAGTCGATCGAACTTGACCAGGTGCGGCGCGGCGTGCTGCCGGCAAAGGAAACGGTCAAATGAGCGACCGCAACTGGATCCCGGTGAAGGGCGCGGAGGGGACGCACTCGCGCCAGGCCCACGCCGACATGCCCGAGGGCACCTATGAGCGGGAGATGTCGAAGGAGGGCTTCTTCGGTCCCGCCGCCTTCTTCCATCATCGCCGCCCGCCCACCGGCTGGACCAGCTTCGAGGGGCCGCTGCGCCCCAGGGCCTTCGACCTCTCGGCCTTCAACGCCGCGCCGGCCTCGCCCTGGGAGGCGCCCAAGGTGCTGACCAATGCGGCGATGGAGCTGCGGTTCTGGAAGCTGGCCGCGCCGATGCCGGCGCTGGCGCGCAACGCCGACGGCGACACCCTCCTCTTCGTCCACCAGGGCCGCGGCGCGCTCTTCTGCGACTTCGGCCATCTCGCCTTCGAGGCCGGCGACTACCTCTACCTGCCGCGCGGGACGATGTGGCGGCTCGCCCCCGACGCGCCGGCGGCGTTCCTGGTGATCGAGGCGACCGGGACCCACTTCACCCTGCCCGAGCGCGGGGTGCTGGGCCCGCACGCGATCTTCGACCCGGCGATGCTCGACACCCCGGCGATCGACGAGGCCTTCCGCGCCCACCAAAGCGAGGCCGGCGAGGTGCGCGTCGAGGTGAAGAAGCGCGGCGCGGTGTCGGTGGTGACCTATCCCTATAATCCGCTGGACGCGGTCGGCTGGCACGGCGACCTGGCGCCAGTTCGGCTGAACGTGCGCGATATCCGCCCGGTGTCGAGCCATCGCTACCACATCCCGCCCTCGGTCCACGCCACCTTCGCCTCGGACCGCTTCGTCGTCTGCACCTTCGCCCCGCGCCCGTTCGAGACCGATCCCGGGGCGCTGAAGGTGCCGTTCTTCCACAACAACGACGACTACGACGAGGTGTTGTTCTACCATGCCGGCGACTTTTTCAGCCGCGACGACATCAAGCCGGGGATGCTCACCTTCCACCCCTCCGGCTTCACCCACGGCCCCCACCCGAAGGCGCTGAAGTCGATGCTGGTGCAGTCCAAGCCGGCGACGGACGAATATGCGGTGATGATCGACGCCCGCGACCCGCTGGACGTGGACGAGGGGGCGGGCGCGGTGGAGAACCCGCGCTACGTGGAGAGCTGGAAGGCGGGGTAGGGCGCGGCCTATCCCCCGCGTACGATCCGCCGGCGCAGCAGCCGGTCGCGCCATGCGTCCGCGTCCTCGACCAGCAGTTCGGCGCCGCGGCGGATGATGGCCTGGAACGGGTGATAGGCGATCGGGCGGTCGCTCGGGATGCGGGCACGGAGCGCCTCGAACTCGGTCTTCAATCGCGCGCTGTGCAGCGCCAACTCGCCGAAGCCGTTGGTGGCGTCCAGCGCGATGCAGCCGGCGCCGACGGCCGGCGAGACCGCGCTCACCAGCGTCACCAGGCCGCCGAACCAGCGCGGCTCGGTCCAGTGCGCCGAGGGTCCCACGAGGCTGAGCGTGATGTAGCTGGCCAGTGTCCCCATCAAGAGCCCGAAGGCGCCGTTCTCGATCGCCCGCATCGTGCGCTCGATGTTCTCGGCCATCCGATGCTGGCGGGCGTGGTAGGCGATCTGGCTGTCGAGCAGCTCCGCGGCGGCCCAGTGGGCGGTCGCATCGAAGCGGGCGCGGTCGATCCAGCCGCGCCGCGGCCCGGCCGCCCGCAGCAAGGCCCGCGTCCGCCACTCGGTCCAGGTCTGCGCCGGGCCGGCGTGGGCGTCGGCGATGTCGAAGCCCAGCGGCCAGGTCGCCAGCACCCCGCGCAGCCGCTCGGCGAACCTTCGCGCGTCGCTCCAGCGGCGATGCCGATGCGCCCGCCGCGCGGCCCAGGCGACGACGAAGGCCAGCAACCCGAGGAAGAACTCGATCCCGGCGGCATAGGCGTGGAAATTCGAGTCAGAACTGCCCCCGACCAGCGCTGGCAGGGCGCCGAAGAACACCGCGACGATGGCGATCAGGATCAGCAGCAGCTGCTCGGAGCGATGGATGCTGCTGAGCAGGTCCGCCCGCGCGGCGGCCTCTTCCGTCGCGGCTGCCAGGCGCGCGAAACCGGGCTGGGCAGTGATGACGGGCGGCGGCGGATCGGCGCGCGCCGGCGCCGGTCCTGGCCGCCCGGCCACCTTCTGAAACAGGCTGAAGGCGCGCCAGAGCGTGCGATTGATCAGGGCCTGCATCGGGCCCAGCGGCGCCCGCGATGGCCGCATGGGATCGTGGGCGTCATAGTCGATCCGCGCCGCCACCTCGGGATCGTGCGGCGCCGCGCCGCCGGGCGGCGTCAGCGCGAACGCCAGCCGCGCGGCCAGGGCCGCGGCGTCCAGCGGCTCCGCGATCGACGCCAGGTCGGCGATCGCCTCGGCCGCGTCGGCATGGGGGTGCGACTGTTCGGGATCGATGAGCCGGCTCGGCATGTCGCCGGGGCCGAGCCACATTACCGGCAGGCCCCGCTCCAGCGCCCGGCGAATGGTGTCGTTGGTGCCGCCGGCGCCGCGTCCCGGCGCCCCGTCCCACCAGCAGACGAGCACGTCGGCATGGCGCACGATCCAGCGCCCCACCTCGGCGTGTGACTGGGTCTTGGCGAGACCGAGATCGATCGCGTCGATGCCGGTCCAGGGCTCGAACTCCGGCGCCGGCGTGACCCGGGTCGCCGGATCGCCGGCGCCTGGATCGTCGGTGAAGGCGTCGCCGCCGCCGCCCAGCTCGCGGAACGGATAGATGAAGTGGACCTCGCCCAGGGCGGCCGCGCGCCAGGCCTCGGCGACGATGCGGTCCGCGCCCGGCGCGGCGCCGACCAGCAGCCGCAGCGCCGGCGCGCCGTGGTAGGCCCGCGTCAGCTGCCCCCCGGCGACCACGCCGAAGGCGCGGCCGATCTCGCCCAGCGCGGCGTCGATCTTGTCACGGGCGGCCGCTGGGTCTTCTACGGTCCGATGGCCGGTGAAGCCGATCGTCACCACCAGCGGCAGCCGATCCTCGCCAGCGCCCAGCGCCTGGATCGGAAGCGCCGCCGCGCCGCTCTCCGCGTGCTCGTGATCGTCGTCCATCCGCGACCTTGTACGGGAGCCGCGCGCGGTCGTTAAGGTCGAGCTCGCCTCAGCGGTCGGCGTCCTAAGGCGCCGACGGGTCGAAGACGTCGGGGAAGTGGTGTGGCTTCACCAGCGCCTCGCCCGCCTCGAGCCCGATCCCGTAGAGCGCGGGCACCTGGCGGTCGTCGTCGAGGCGCGAGAGCTTAGGCAGGTCGGCGGTGGCCGGCGGGTTCTTCAGGTGGGCCGCCAGCCAGCGCTCCTCCAGCGGCGCGTCGTAGCGCACGAAGGTCCACAGCGGCGCGCAGGGCTGGGCGTCCTGCAGCGAGCCGACCTCGCTGTTGATCGTCCAGGGCTGCGGCGAGGCGCCCAGCCACTGCAGCATTGCGATCGCGAGCTGGCTGGTGTCGTAGCTGAGGCAGGTGAGGGCGTGGATCGCCTTCCAGATCGCCAGCCGCGTCGGACGCGTCGCCCAGTTGGGACGGATCGGCCGCTGCTGACCGGTGCCGACGGAGACGATCATCAGCTTGTCCTGGCCGGCCTCCCAGCCGAAACCGTAGCCGGGCGCGACGGCGGTCATGGCCAGCTGCAGGGCCGGATTGCCGTGCGGCGTTACCGCGCCGTCGAAGAAGGCCCCGACCTCGCCCTTGTTCACCTGCAGTTGCACCATGTCGAAATAGAACGGCGCGGCGGCGCTGGCCTGGACGACGGTGGCGAGCGGATAGTCCCGGTTCGGCGTGGTCAGCCGCAGGGCGAGATCGGGCTGGCGCGCGTTCTCCTCCGGATCGCCGTCCCAATATTTGGCGCGTGGGCAATTGGTGAGCACCCAGCTGCTGCCGGTGTCCACGCGCTTGGCGATGGCGGCGAAACCGGTCTTCCAGTGCGCCGTGCCGAGCGTCGCATCGCCGAGTTCTTCCCGGATCACCTTTTCGAGCCGTCTCGGGTCGAACCTGGGCTGGATCAGCGGCATGCGGAAGCCGCCGCCATGGAAGACCCGTGGCCCGAGGCGACGGTAGAGGTCGGCCAGGTCGTCGGCGCTGCGTCCGAGCGCCAGCCCCGCGGCGACGATCGCGCCGGTGGAAGTGCCGCCGATCAGATCGAAGTAGTCGGAAAGCACCAGCTGCGGACGGCCGAGCTTCTCGCGCAGCGTTGCCTCGATCTTGGTGATCAGGCCGACCGCCAGGGCGCCGCGGATCCCGCCGCCATCGATGGCCAGAATGCGCTTGGGCCCGGTATTCGTCTCGAAGCAACGCAGCACGGCTCATCCCCACTCGGCTCGCCTGTACGCGAAGCCGCTAACCCCGTCTATTTGCTAGCCTTGACTCACCGGCTCCGCTGGCCACAGGCTTCCGGGGGCAAGACCGGGGGCATACGGTGAACATCAAGATGGGCGGTCGCCTTGCGGCGACATGCGCGATGCTGCTGCTCACGGGCTGCATCGCGGTGGGCAAGATCGATCGCCGCGCGAACACGTTCAACGAACAGGTCGCCGACGTATCCAACACCGCGCTGCTGCTGAACCTGGTGCGCGCCAGTCACCAGGAGCCGGTCTATTTTCTGGCGCTGAACCAGCTCAGTTCGACGGGCACGACCGATTTTCATGCTTCTGCGCCGCAGTTCTATCTCGGGCCCAATCTGCCGGCGATCGACACCATCGCCAACTTCGGCTCCATGGGGTCCTCGACCTACCTCGACAATTCGACCAACACCCAGCTGCAGATGTCGGTGCTGGGGTCGAAGGACTTCTACAACGGCCTCTTGGGCACCCTCGACCTGCGCGACGTCGACCTGCTGCTGCACCAGGGCTATTCGCGCGAGCTGATCTTCTACCTGGTGATCGAGAAGGCGAAGATCACGGTGATCACGCCGCCGGGTGCGCCTGAGTCGTCGATCCCGCCGCAGGTGGTCTACAACGACCCCACCAACCCACAGAGCTTCGCCCTCTTCCAGTACTACATCAAGGAAGCGATGGAGCACGGTCTCACCACCGAGACCTTCGAGGCGCCCAACGACGTCGCCTCCGACACCGCCGCGCCCGGCGAGGCGCCTAAGACGCAGAAATACGCGATCAAGGCGGAACTCTGCTACGACAAGTCACTCGCTCTGCCGACCGATCTGCCGGACATTCCCAAGGGCGGCTTCTGCGGCGACAAGCCGGAAAAGCGCACGGAAACAGGCGCGTCGTCGTCCGCTCTCTATGTGACGCTGCACGACAAGTCGTTCCCGCTGCACGACCAACAGCTGCAGATCGATGTCAGCACCCGCTCGATCTACGAGATCTTCTACTACCTTGGCCGCATCATCCATGCGGGCAAGGAGGTGGATCTGCAGCCGTTCAACCTTCCGGCCGAGACGATCGCGCAGGAACCCCTGCTCGACATCCGAATGAATAATCCCGCCACCTTTTCGGAAGCCGGGGGCTGCTTCAGCGCGGTCAAGTACGAGGGTGACACCTTCTGCGTGCCGCGTGATGGCGCTGACAACACCAAGCGCGTGTTCGGCATCCTGAACGCGCTGCTGGCCCTGAAGCAGTCCGTCAGCGACCTGCCCAACACCCAGACAGTGCGGATCGAACCTTAGTTTCAGATGGGCAAGGCGGGGGGCGCATAGTGAACATCAAGATGGGCGGTCGCCTTGCGGCGACCTGCGCGATGCTGCTGCTCACGGGCTGCATCGCGGTGGGCCAACTCGATCGGCGCGCGAATACGTTCAACGAACAGGTCGCCGACGTATCCAATACCGCGCTGCTGATGAACCTGGCGCGCGCCAGTCATGAGGAACCGGTCTATTTCCTGGCCCTGAACCAGCTCAGCTCAACGGGCGCCACGGACTTTCACGCCACCGCGCCGCAGTTCTACCTCGGGCCCAACCTGCCGGCGGCCGATAAGATCGCCACCTTCAACATGGGCATGGGGACCTCGCTCGACAATTCGACCAACACCCAGCTGCAGATGTCGGTGCTGGGGTCGAAGGACTTCTACAACGGCCTCTTGGGCACGCTCGATCTCCGCGACGTCGACCTCCTGCTGCACCAGGGCTATTCGCGCGAACTGATCTTCTACCTGGTGATCGAGAAGGCGAAGATCACCGTGATCACGCCGCCGGGCGCGCCGGAGTCGTCGATCCCGCCGCAGGTGGTCTACAACGATCCGACCAACCCGCAGAGCTTCGCCCTCTTCCAGTACTACATCAAGGAAGCGATGGAGCACGGTCTCACCACCGAGACCTTCGAGGCGCCCAACGACGTCGCCTCCGACACCGCCGCGCCCGGCGAGGCGCCTAAGACCGGCGCGCTCGCGATCCAGGCCGAGCTTTGCTACGACAAGGCGCTCGCCCTTCCCACGGATCTGCCGGATATTCCCAAGGGCAGCTATTGCGGCGACAAGCCGGCCATCCGCCGCACCGACACGGGCGGCGCGACGCCGCTCTATGTGACGCTGCACGACAAGTCGTTCCCGCTGCACGACCAGCAGCTGCAGATCGACGTCAGCACGCGCTCCATCTATGAGATCTTCTACTACCTCGGCAGCATCATCCATTCGGGCAAGGAGGTGGACCTGCAGCCGTTCAACCTGCCCGCCGAGACGATCGTCCAGGAACCGCTGCTCGATATCCGGGTGAACAAGCCCGCCACCCTCTCCGAGGCCGGGGGCTGCTTCAGCGCCATCAAGTACGAGGGTGACTCGTTCTGCGTGCCGCATGAGGGCGCCCGGAGCACCAAGCGCGTGTTCGGCATCCTGAACGCGCTGCTGGCCCTGAAGCAGTCCGTCAGCGACCTGCCCAACACCCAGACAGTGCGGATCGAGCCGTAGCGCCGCTGACGCTCAGGCGACGCCGTCCAGCGCGCGACTGGCGACGAGCAGCGCGTCGCGCGCTTCCAGTTCGGCGCGGATGCCAGCATGCTTGTGCGCGTCGAGCTTCCAACCAAGGAAGCATAGTCCGCCGAGCACGACCCAGAAGATCGGGCCGACGATGAACACGATCTCGAGCCCGTTCAGCGCCGCCGGCGTGTTGTGACCGACCAGCACCGGATCGTAGCCGACGGCCGCGAGCAGCGGGTAGGAGATGATCACCGCGCCGGCCGCCGCGAGCTTCTGCGCCAGGCTGATCACCGCGAACAGCAACGCCATCCGCTCCTTGCCCTGCTCCAGCCGCACCTGGTCGCCCACGTCGGCCATCATGGCGCTGGTCATCAGGTCGAAGCCGTTCCCCATCAAGCCGCACCAGATCATGATTGGCAGCGTGAGCCACCAGTTCGCCAGAGGAAGGATCACGATGGAGCACAGCCCGGCGGAATAGCAGAGCGTCGCCAAGATCAGGGTGCGATGCTTGCCGAACCGCCCGCCCAGATAGCCGATCAACGGCGCCCCGGCGACGCCGGCGAGGACATAGGCGATCAATAGCCCGTAAGCTGGCCCTTCGGTGAAGTCGAGCTTCGCCATGAAGAAGAACAGGTAGAGGTTCGCCATCCAGCCGGGGCCTAGCGTCACGGCGAATTGCGAAAAGAACAGCCGCAGCACCTCCGGCTTGGTCGCCAAGGCCCAGTATTCGCGCAGCTCGAAACGAGGCGCGGCGGCGTCGATGGTGATCGGCTCGCGCACCAGGAACGCGGTCACGATCGCGCCGATCGGGGTCAGAACGAGGGCGGCCCAGCCCATTAGCTGCACACTGTTGGGCAGGTGACGGTCCTTGCCGAGAGCTTGAGACACGATCGGCGTTCCGAGCATGATCAGAACGCCGATGACCAGGGCCAGGCCAAGGTAGCCGTAGAAGCGTGATCGCTGATCGTAGCGGGTGACGAGATTGGCGCTCCAGGCGTTGCGGGAGAGGGTCACGATCGAAGAGCCGAGGGCGTAGACCAGCAGCCAGACGATCAAATAGCTCACGCCGATGCCCTTGGGGGCCATGAACAGCTGGTAGACCCCTAGCATCAGCACCGGCGCGCCCAGCAGCGCCCAGGCTCGGTAGCGGCCGATCGGGGTGCGCGTGCGGTCCATGATCACCGCCAGCCACAGGTCGACGCCGAGATCGAGGATGCGCACCCAGAAGAGGGCGAAGGCGAGTGGGATCAGGCCGACGCCGAGGGCCTGGGCAAAATAGGGCTGCAAGGAAATGGGAATCGCGATGCCCAGTCCTGAAAGCGACAGGCCGCCGGCGGCGAAGGCCAGGATAGTTCCTAGCGACAATCGCCGCGCGGGCTGGGCGGGTTGGCTCAATCGCGGTCCTCCGGCGCTCGCCTGTGCGGGGGCGCTGGCGCCATTTGAGGGCTGTTACGCCCTCGAAAATCAAGCGCTTCTCTTGTCCAAGTCCATGACATTTCGGCAATCTCGAAACGTCCTTCAGTTTTCCGTCGGGGGTGACGTTGGGGGAGGCGTTGTCCTTCTGTCGCTGAGGTATAGGCTAGCGCTCCAGACAAGCCGATGAGGAACGCCCATGCCGGAAGCCGAGAGCGCCAAGCCGCTGCCGGTCGTCTCCTTCCTGAAGATCCCAGAGGACGGCGAGCCCTATCTGGAAGGTTACAAGTGCGGCGCCTGCGGGGAGGTCTTCCTCGGCGAGCGCCTGGTCTGCGCGGCCTGCGGGGCGCGGAACAAGATGGCTACGGTGCGGCTCGCCGACAAAGGCACGCTCTACAATTTCACCGTCGTGCACCGGAATTTCCCCGGCGTGCCGGTGCCGTTCATCTCCGCCATCGTCGACCTCGAAGGCGGCGGCACGCTGAAGGGCAATCTGGTCGACATGGTCCCCAGCCCGGAGGCCATCAAGTTCGACATGCCCGTCAATGTCGTCTTCCGCGACGCCGGTCGGAAGGACAAGGACGGTAATTCCTATCTCGCTTACTTCTTCACGCCCGCGAGCTGAAGGCCAAGGAGCTTCGCCATGACCGAAGTCTACGTCGTCGGAACAGACATGATCAAATTCGGCCGGTTCCCGGACCGGACCGTCCCGCAACTAGGCGCCGAGGCCGCCTTGATGGCGCTCGACGACGCGGGCCTGACCATCCACGACATGCAGGCGCTCTACTGCGGCAACCTCTACGAGGCGTCCAACATGCCCGGCCAGCGGGTGTTGCGCGAGATCGGCCAGACCGGCATTCCGGTGGTCAACTGCGCCAACGCCTGCGCCACCGGCGCGACCGCCTTCCGCGAAGGCTTCGCGGCGATCAAGGCCGGCATGTATGACGTGGTGCTCTGCGTCGGCGTCGAGCAGATGGGCAAGGGCCTGCTCGGCGGCGGGGGCGGCGGTTCCGGCATTCCCACCGAGGGCCTGCTGGGCTCGGGCACCATGCCGTCGGTGTTCGCCCACGTCGGCATGGAGCACACCCGCAATCACGGCACCACCTTCGAGCAATTCGCCAAGGTGTCGGTGAAGAACCACCACCACTCCACCTTGAACCCCAAGGCCATGTACCAGATCGAAACCCCGCTCCAGGAAGTGATGGGCGCGGAGATGATCTCCTATCCGAACACCAAGCTGATGTGCTCGGTGAACGTCGACGGCTCGGCCGCCGCGGTGCTGGCCTCGGAGAGCGCGGCCAAGCGGCTGGGCCTGATGGGCCGGGCGGTTCGGGTGCGCGCCTCGGCCATGACAAGCGATCCCTACACCCCGCGCAACCTGGTGATGCCCGACTTCAACGCGGTGACGCGGCTCGCCGCCAAGCAAGCCTACGAACAGGCCGGCATCGGGCCCGAGGACGTCAACCTGGTCGAGCTGCACGACTGCTTCGCCACCGCCGAGATCGTCCACTACGAGAACCTCGGCCTCTGCGCCGACGGCGAAGGCGGGCGGATGATCGACGAGGGCGAGACGGCGCTGGGCGGCCGGGTGCCGGTCAACGTCTCCGGCGGCCTGCTTTCCAAGGGCCATCCGCTCGGCGCCACCGGCATCGCTAACATCTACGAGGTCACCACCCACCTGCGCGGCGAGGCCGGCAAGCGCCAGGTCGAGGGCGCCCGCATCGGCCTCACCCACGTGGTCGGCATGGGCTCGGCCTGCGCCATCCACGTGCTGGAAAAGGTGAACTGACGGGCCGCGCGCCTATCCGCAACGCTCCACCAGCGGCCGGCTCTCGATCCGGCAGGCGGCGCTGTAGTCCAGCGCGCAGACCTGTCCGCCCTCGAACCCCGGCCGGCAGTCGTAGGCCACGGGGGTGACGTCGATCTCGTCCAGGCGCTCATTGGCTTCCAGCGGCGCGCACAGCGTCGCGGCGTCGGCCTTGGCGCGCGTCAGCGCGTCGGCCTGCGCCACCGCGACCGAGCCCAGCGGCTGCGCCGACTGGCGCACATAGCCGCGCGCGGTGCGCGGCGCCGGCGACCAGGTCGGCGAGCGGGACACGGTCGCCGCGGCCAGCAGGTCGGCGGCCATCCGTCGGTAGGCGCCAGTCGGGAAACGGGTGATGTGGGTGCGCAGGTCCGCGCAGCTGCCGGGCTTGCGCGCCGTCCAGGCGACGCGCTCTTCGCGGTCCGGCCGTCCGCCCAGCCCCATCGCGCCGCAGGCGTCGGAGAGCAGCGGCTGGGCGACAGGGACGGTGCAGACCGTCGCCTGCACGCCGCCGAGGTTGGTCGCCAGCGCCCAGAGGCAGCCGGTTCCGAGCGCGCCCAGGGCGCCGGTGCGCAGGCGGCGATAGAGCCGCACCGACGGCGCCTTGGCCGGCGGGACCGGCTTGCCTTCCAGCTTGGCTCGGCAGGCGGCGACCAGATCGAGCAAAAACGGGTCCTTCGGCGCGCCCTTCCAGCGCGTCAGGTCGATCGCCTGCAGTTCGCCGAAGCCGAGCGGCGGCATGACTGGGTCGATCGTGACCGGAACCAGGATGCCGCGCGTCTTGGCCCGGTTCGCCTCGTCGCGCACGAAGCCGCCGTCCGGACCGGTCGAGCCCTTGGACCAGACCACGACCACGCAGCCGGCCTCGTCGATCCCGGCCTGGATGTGCTCGCGCCAGGACTCGCCGCCCGGCAGCCCCTGGTCCCACCAGATCTCCAGCCCATTGGCGCGGAGCGCGCGGATCAGCATCGCCACCCGCGCCTCATCCTCGCGCTTGTAGGAGATCATCACGTGCGCCATCGCTCAGAGCCCCCCCGCCAGTCCATGCATCCGCAGCGCGGCCAGGATCCTGTCGTCGCCGGAGGTCAGCTGGCCGGCCGCCCTGATCTTGCGGTACTGGGCGGCGACGTCGGACCAGTTCGCCGCGGAGCCTGGGATGCGAGCCGAGCGCGCCATGGCGCGCAGGATGAGCTGCTGCAGCGCCGCGTTGGTCGGGTCGGCCGCCGCGAGGCGCTGGCGGATGGCGAGGCTCTGGGCGTAGTCCCTGCGCGCTGCCTCAAGGTCGTTCTGGCTGTAGGCCACGCCAGCCAGATCCTCGAAATCCAGCGAGACCGCGGTCTGCAGCTGCGCTGACGACGGATTGGCGGCCGACAGGCGCTGGCGGATGGCCAGGCACGCCTCGTACTGCGCGCGCGCCGCCGCCAGGTCGCCCTGCTGCAGCGCCAGGTCGCCGATCCGCCGCATCAGGCCGGAGACGTAGTACTGCAGATCGGTGTTGGTCGGATCGGCCGCCGCGAGGCGCTGGCGGATGGCGAGGCCCTGCTGGTAGGCGTCCCACGCCCCGGCCAGATCGCCGAGTTTCTCGTCGAGGTCGCCGATCCGCTGCAGCACGCTGGTGACATAGTCCTGCATCCCCGCATTGCTGGGGTCCGCGGCGGCGAGTTGCTGGCGCAGATCGAGAGCCTCAGCAAAGCTGGCCCGCGCGCCCTTGAAATCGCCCGTCAGCACCGCGAGGTCGCCCTTGTCCTGCAGCACCATGGCGACGTTGTTGCGCATCGGGGCCGAGGCGTCGCCGCCGGCGAGGCGGCGATAGATCGCCAGCGCCTGGTCGTAGTCAGGAGCCGCCACGGCGTCGTCGTGCTGGGCCGCGGCCAGCTCGCCGATCCATTTCAGCGCGTCGGCGCGCTCGCTGTCGGTGACCGCGACCTTGCCGGCCGCATCGGCGGCGGCGCGGGCGCGGGTCAGGTCGCCGAGGTCGCGCGCCAGCCGCGCCCGCTCGATCTCGGTCCTGAAGTGGGTGGGGTCGAGCGCGGCGGCACGGTCGTAGAGGTCGAGCACCTCCGCCGTGCCGGCCTCGCCATGGGCGCGCATCACGTCGCGCAAGGCGGCGAGCTGGCGCAGGTCGGCGGCTTGGCTGGCGATACTGGCGCCCGCCGCGCCGATCCCGGCGTCGGTCAGCGACTGCAACACCAGCCAGGCGCCGACGCGGTCGCCGTCGGCGAAGCGCTGCAGCGCGGCCAGCTTCTCCGGCGAGGCCTTGGCGGCCACGCTCTGCGCCTGCTGCTGCAGGGTGGCCACGTCGGCTTGCACGGCGGGATCGTGCTGCACCAGCTGCGCCGCCAGTCTCGCATAGTCGGCGCGGGCCGAGGCGAGGGCGATGTTGGCCTGGCGCGCGTCGCCGCGGGCCGCGTCCGCCTGGACGCGGGCGGCGCGCAACCGCGCCTCCAGCGCCCCGATCGCCTGCGTCTCGCGGTCGTCCGCCAGCTTGCGTTCGCGTATCAGCGCCACCTCGAACTGCGCCTGCAGACCCTGGACGAGCGCCTGCCGGTCGGTCGCCTGGATGGCGAGTGGCTGGGCGGGCAGGGGCGTCGGCGCCGCGCCCGCCAGCGCGACCACCCACGCCGCCATCGCCGTCGCTCGCTGCATTCTCCGACCCGCCGCCCTCGCGCGCTTGGACGATGCGCCCGGCAAGGCTACGACGACAAGCTGCCCATTCTGGGAGGGAGAGCCGATGGTCGATTTCAGCGCGGTGGCCGGCCGGCCGTGTCCGGACTGGTACTCGCGGCCCCAGCTCGGCGTCTTCATCCACTGGGGGATCTTCTCGATCCCGGCCTGGGCGCCCAGGGGCGAGTCGATCACCGAGCTCAGCCGTTCCCGCTACGACGAGGTCTTCACACTCTCGCCCTATGCCGAGTGGTATTCCAACGCCCTGCGCATCCCGGAGAGCCCGACCGCGCGCCATCATGCCGAGACGCACGGGACACGCTCCTACGAGAGCTTCCGCGAGGACTTCGAGGCCGCCGCCGAAGCCTTTGACGCCGAAACCTGGGCCGACCTCTTCGCCGCGTCGGGGGCCGGCTACGTGGTCCTGGTCACCAAGCACCATGACGGCTTCTGCCTTTGGCCCACCCAGGTTGGGAACCCACACCGCCCCGGCTGGCATTCGCGGCGCGACTTCGTCGGCGAGCTGGCCGAGGCGGTGCGCGCCCGTGGAATGCGCTTCGGGGTCTACTATTCCGGCGGTCTCGACTGGACCTTCAAGTCGCCGCCGATCCGCAATGTCGGCGACATGTTCGCCTGCGTGCCGACCACGGACGACTACAAGGCCTATGCCGAGGCGCAGGTGCGCGAACTGATCGCCCGCTATCGGCCGTCGGTGCTCTGGAACGACATCGCCTGGCCGGACAAGCGCCAGCTCCCGGCGCTGTTCGCCGACTACTACGCCGCCGTGCCCGAGGGCGTGGTCAACGATCGCTGGCTGGGTGAGACCGCGCTCTTCGACTCGCTCGCCGACGGCGCCACGCGCAAGGCCTTCAACGACCGCATCAAGGCCGCCCAGGCCAAGGGCGGCGAGCAGCATGCGCGCCGGCCGCCGCACTGCGATTTCCGCACCGTCGAATATGGCGACGGCGAGGGCATGGCCGGGCAGAAGTGGGAATCGACCCGCGGCCTGGGCCTCGCCTTCGGCTTCAACGCCAACGAGCGCGATGACGACTACATGTCGCCCGCCGCCCTCATCGCCCTCTATGACGACGTCACCGCGCGGGGCGGCAACCTCTTGATCAACGTCGGCCCCCGCGCCGACGGCTCCGTGCTCGCCGCGCAGTCCGCGCCGCTGAAAGCGCTCGGCGCTCACATCACGGCTGGCTGAGCTTCCCTCGCGTCCGCGTTGAACAGGCCGGCGATTGGCGCCAAGCATGACGGCATGAGCCTGGAGCCGCTGCGCCACTTTGTCACCCCCGAGCCCGACGAGACGCTTGAGGCGCTCGCCGCCCGCGCCCTGCCGTCCGAGCCGTTGGAGGCGGCGATGGAGCAGATCAAGGGCTGGAACCTGCACATCTTCGCCATGCGCCGCCCGCGCGGCCTCTTGCTGGGCAGCGACGTGGTGTTCGTCGAGCCGCCGCGCGCATGAGCGTCGCCGCGGCTCTGGACGACGCGGTCGTGGTCGGCGCCGAGATCGTCGCCGGCCACGATGGCGCCGCCGAGCTGCTGGTGCGGCTGCGCCACGGCAACGGCGCGCTGGGTTCGGTGACGCTGGATCCCGAAACCGGCTTCGACCTGCTCCGCGCCGGCGGGGCGGACAGCCTGACGGCGCTCGTCGGGCGCCCCTGGCTGCAGATCATCAAGGACCTCTGAGCATGTTCGACATCCTGATCAAGGGCGGCACGGTCGTCGACGGAACCGGCGCGCCGGGCTTCGCCGGCGACGTCGCGGTGAAGGACGGCCGCATCGCCGCGGTCGGGCCGGTGGTGACGGGCGAGGCGCGGCGCACGGTGGACGCCCGGGGCCGCATCGTCGCCCCTGGCTTCATCGATCCGCACACCCACTTCGATGTGCAGCTTCTCTGGGACGGCGCGGCGCGGCCGGCGCTCGAGCACGGCATTACCTCGATCGTGCCCGGCAACTGCTCGCTCTCGCTGGCGCCGCTGAAGGCCAAGGACCGCAAGGTGCTCGTCGGCATGTTCCAGCAGATCGAGGAGATGCCGCCGGCCGCCTTCACCGAGGCCTTCGATTGGACCTGGGAGGATTTCGCCGGTTACCGCGACGCCATCGAGCCGGGCCTGTCGATCAACGTCGCGCCGCTGGTCGGCCACAGCGTCATCCGCCTCTGGGTGATGGGCGCCGACGCCCAGCAGCGCGCCGCCCGCCCCGACGAGATCACCGCCATGCAGAACCTGCTGCGCCAGTGTCTTGACGCGGGCGCCGTCGGCCTCTCCACCAGCTTCGTCGACGTTGACGAGAACGCCCGCCCGGTGCCGTCGCGCTTCGCCCAGTGGGCCGAACTCGACGCCCTCTGCGCGGTGCTGGGCGAGTATGGCCGCATGCTGCAGATCGTGCCCGAGTTCTACGCCACCGACATCACCCTGGCGCGCATCGACCAGCTCGCCGAGCTGTCGCTCAAGCACGGCATCCCGACCACCTTCTCGCCACTCTTCGACAGCGCCGCGACGCCCGAGAATGCGCCGCGCGCCCTGGAGCGGGTGGAGCAGCAGTTCGCCAGAGGCGCCCGCGTCTGGCCGCAGATGCAGACCCGGCCGATCGACATCAGCTTCTCGCTGCTGCGCCCCAGCCTGTTCTTCGCCCGCCTGCCGACCTGGATGCGGGTGTTGCGGCTGCCGGCGGTTGAGCGGATCGCCGCGCTGAAGGACGCGGCCACCGCCGATCGTCTTGTCGCCGACGCCGGCCCGGACGGCGGCATGGCGTTGATGGGCGAGCTGATCGTGCGGGGCGGCGGCGAGGCGCCGGCGCATCTGGCCGGCCGCACCCTCGCCGAGATCGCCGCCGAGCGTGGCCAGGACCCCGCCCGCGCCCTGATCGAGGTCTCGTTGGAGCACGGCCTCGATGTCGGCTTCCTCGCCGCCAGCCGCGGCCACGACGCCACCGACCGCATCGGCCCGATGCTGGCGAGCCCCTTCGTCCACATCGGCGCCAGCGACGGCGGCGCTCACCTGGCCTCCTTCGCCACCTATGGCGACACCGGCTACCTGTTCAGCGAGTTCGTCCGCGCCGCCGGCGCCTTCTCGCTGGAGGGCGCGGTGAAGAAGATCACCTCCGACACCGCCCGCATCTGGGGCCTGAAGGATCGCGGCGAACTCAAGCCCGGCTATGCGGCCGACGTCGTGGTCTTCGACGCCGACACCATCGGGCGCGGCCCCGAGCGGCCCGCGTTCGACATGCCGGGCGAAGGCATGCGCTATGTCCGCGACGCCATCGGCGTCGAGACCGTCGTGGTCAACGGCGAGATGGCCTGGGAGCGCGGCGCCTATACAGAATCGAAATCCGGGGTGATCTGCCCCCTGAACTGAGACGGAGCCGCCGAAGAGCGGCCAGGGAGGAATGAAGCATGGCGGACGACGCCTTCGTGCTCGAGATCCCCGAGATGGTCGGGATCGCTCTCTCGCCGCAGCGCAAGCCGCAGGCGGCGACCCGTCCCTGGCCCGAGGGCACGGTCATCGTCTCCGCCGACAGCCACATGCTCGAAACCGACTGCTGGGTCGATCGCTTCCCCGAGCACCTGAAGGACCAGGCCCCGCGCATGGAGTTCCGCGACGGCGGCTATCAGCTCACGGTGGGCGGCAAGCCGATGACGCCGCCGGGGCTCGCCGCGGCCCTCTGCACCTCGCTGGAGTGCGCGCCGGGCATGACCGACGTCGAGGCGCGCCTAGTCGACCTCGACGTCGAAGGAGTGGAGAAGGAGCTGATCTTTCCGCAGCGTCTCTTCGGCCTCTTCATGTTCGGCAAGATGATGAACCGGCCCGAGACCTTCGGCGCCTACAACGAGCACATCGCCGAGGCCTGCGCCGCCGGCAAGGGCCGCCTCTTTCCGGTGATGGTGCCCAACTACTGGGATCCGGCGCTGGCCAAGGCCTCGGTCGAGCGTTGCCAGGCGCTGGGCGCGCGCTGCCTGATGATCCCGATCAAGCCCGGCGACGATGTCGACGGCGAGCCGATCCAGTATTCCAACCCCAAGCTCGACCCGCTCTGGGACGCAATCGCCGCGAGCGGCATCCCACTCTGCTTCCACATCGGCGAGGCTATCCCCACGGCCGCGCCCGGCGCGGCTGGCACCTTCGTGCTGACCCAGATGCAGGGCTTCCGCCACATCTGGGCCCAGCTCACCTTCGGCGGGGTGTTCGACCGTTTTCCGGGGCTGAGGGTGGTGTTCGCCGAGGGCGGCATCTGCTGGGTCGCCTCGATGCTTCACGACGCGGACATGATCTACAACTCGTTCCCGACGGTGATGAACCCCAAGCTGGCGCATCCGCCGAGCTGGTACTGGTTCAACCACTGCTACGCGACCTTCATGACCGACCCGGCCGGGCTGGAGCTGCTGCACCGGATCGGCGCCGACCGGGTGATGTGGTCATCGGACTATCCGCATCAGGAATCGACCTTCGGCTACACCCGCAGCGCCATCCAGGCGGTGTTCGACGCCACCAGCGTCGAGAACGCCCAGAAGATCCTGGGCAAGACCGCGCTCGACCTCTTCGACATGCGCTGATGGCCGACATCGACGCCTTGCGCCGCACCTACGAGGCCGATGGCGTGGTGCTGCTGCCGGGCGCGCTGGACCCGGCGGCGTTGGCGGATGCCCAGCGCGCCTACGACTGGAGCCTCGCCCACCCCGGCCCCGGCGCCACCCGCTTCGCCCAGGCCACCGACGCCGTCTTCCTCAACGACCTCTACAATCCCCGCTGCCTGGACGGGTACCGCGAGATGCTGCGGGCCTCGCCGCTGCCGGCCCTGATCTCGAGCATCTGGCAGGCGCACGACGTCTGGTTCTTCTACGAGCAGGTGTTCCTGAAGGAGGGTGGCGAGACCCGCCGCACCCCCTGGCACCAGGACAGCTCCTATCTCGCCATCGCCGGACGTCACCTCGCTGTCGCCTGGATCAGCTTCGATCCCGTGCCGCGCACCGACGCGCTGGAGTTCGTCCGCGCCTCGCACCTCGGCCCGCTCTACAACGGCTCGCGCTTCGAGCTCGGCGACGACACCGCCCCGATCAACCCCGCCTCGTCGCTGCCGCGCTTGCCCGACATCCAGGCCGCCCGCGCGGGGTGGGACATCACCGGCTTCGAGACGCGTCCCGGCGACGTGGTGCTGTTCCACCCCGCCATGCTGCACGGCGGAGGCGCCACCCATCCGGGCGGGCGACGCCGCACCCTCACCCTTCGCTTCTTCGGAACCGACGCGGTCTACGACGCCCGCGAGGGCCGCGCGGGCCCGCGCATCGCCGGCTTCCACGAGCGGATGCGCCCCGGCGCCCCGTTCCGCGACCCGTCGTTTCTGCGCCTCGCGCCAGCTTGACGGCCTATTCCGGCGCGCTGCGAGGCGTCTCGCGGTACCAGGCCAGCTGCTCGCTGGTGGCCAGCAGCCGTCCGTCGCGGCTCCAGTAGCTGGAGCGTTCGTCCGAGGCGCCGCCGCCGCCCACCCGGCCCTCGCACTCCACCAGGATGAAGTCGTCGCCCAGCGCCGCCAGCTCGTCCGCCGTCGCGTGCAGATAGCAGGTCAGGGTCAGGGTCGTGGTCATCACCGAGCCGCCCAGAGCGTACATGGCGCGCGGGGCCGAATTGTCGGTGATCATGCCCAGCCGCGCCTTGTCCAGCGGCCCGTGCCGCGGCCGCACCCAGGCCAGCGAGCGCGAGTCGCCCGAGGGCTTGGGCGGAAACCCCTCTAGCGTGCGGCGCTCGAACGCCGAGGCGCCATAGTGCCGCGCGCCCTCGGGCTCGGCCGGGCTGGGAAGGCTTTCCGGCGTCGGCGCGTCCGGCATCCTGGCGAAGGCGAACGTCGGCGTCCTCGGCCGCTTCGCCATCGTCACGATGGCGTGCACGCTCACCTGGTCCGAGCCGGCCGGCCGCAGCTCCACCTCCCACACCCCCACCGAGCCGCCCTGCCGCAGCCGCCGGGTGCGGATGTCGAGCTCGCCCGCCGGCAGTCCCGCCGCATAGGTCAGGGTCAGCGACAGCACTTCGCCGACCGCCTCCGGCTCGGCCTCCAGCACCCGCACGCAGAGCCCGATCGCGTAGCCGCCCCAGAGGCCGCCGCCTGGGTTGCGCCATTCCTGTCCGGCCAAGGTGCGCCAATGGCCAGGCGCGATGGCGGTGAGGGGCATGTCGACGGGGGCGCTGACGGTCATGCGGCGTCTGTAGCCAAAAAGGCGGCGGCTGTGGAAGAGGCCAGAGGCGCCGCGGTCAGAAACGCCCCACGCCGCCTGATCCGAACGAATAGGCGAACTGCGCCAGGCCGCTGGGCGCAGTGCTGGAGACCAGGGCAAAGTTCGCCGCGCCCGGGGCCGCGAAGGCCGCGGCGGCGTGGGCGAAGGCGACCACCTTGGGCTCGATTGCCTTGGGCGCGCCGGCTGTCGGATCGATCAGCGTGCCGCCATGGCCGTCGCTGAGCACCGGATAGGCGCCGGCGATGGTTCCGGCGAGGGTGAACTTGTAGGTCTTGCCGCCATCGCTCAGCGTCAGGGTCGAGCCCACCACCGAGGCTGACGCACCCGCCACGAATGCGATGCTCCTGAGGTCGATGTCGTCGTTGGCCCCGCTGAAGTTGGAGATCACGTTGGCGAAGGTCCCGCCCGCCGCCGGGGCGTCGCCGGCATCGATCTGCAGCACCGCCGAGCCTGTCGTCGGCTCGGTGAAGACCACGGCGCCGGTCCCGAGCTGGCCGGCCTTCCCCAGCTCGATCGTGCCGCCGCTGATCACCGCGCTGCCGGTGAAGGACGCACCGCCGCCGCTGAGCAGCAGGTCGCCGCCGCCCAGCTCGACGATCGCGCCACTGCCCGCGATATCTCCGGCCAGCGTCCCCGCGCCCGCGACCCGCACCTGGCCATTGTCGGTCAGCCGGCCGCCCGAAATCAGCGTCAGGTCGCCCGCCGACCCACCGGCCGAGATCGCCTCGGCGCCGCCGCTGGACACCACGCCGTGGTTGTCGAGGCCGCCTGAATAGACGTACCCCGCGCCGCCGCTCAGCACCGTGGTGTCGTCGCCGACGCCGCCGGACGAGAGGACCTCCTTGCCGCCGTTGCTCACCAGCGTTCCGGTGACCGTCCCCGAAGCCAGCACATATCCGATTCCGCCGCTCAGCACCTGGGTTCCGCTCGCGGCGCCGCCCGAGCGGATGACATCCTTGCCGCCGCTCGAAACGATGTCGCCGAAGGCGTGGCCGCCCGCGTAGATGTCCAACGCGCCACCGCTGCTCACCACCGTGCCGGTGACGCTGCCGCCGGAGTCGATCTCGACGGTGCCGCTGGCGAGGCTCGTGAGGCCGCTCGTGGCCCCTCCGGACAACACGACGATGTCGCCCGTTGGCCCGACCGACAGTCCGCGGGCCGAGCCCGCCATCTCGACGAGCCCGGACAGAGTCGCCGCCCCGACCACCGTGCCGCCCTTGGCCACCGACAGGCCGATCACCTGCGCCCCGGACGACAAGGTCAGGGTGATGCCGCTCTCCACCGTGGCGCCGATGATAGCGATCGTGCCGCCACTCAAGACCGTCACCCCGGACACCTTCTCCGTGCTCTGCTCCGCGCCGGAAACCAGGGTGAGGTTGCTGGTCAGGGTCCCGCCCAACACGAAAAAGCCGCCGCTCAGGATCTCCTCTTGGCTGACGGTCCCACCGTCCAGAAAGAATTGGGCGCCGCTCTGGACGCTGTCCCCGCTGGCCGAGCCGCCGGCGTAGATGATCTCGATGCCCGATACGTCCACCGTGTCGGAAACGCTCGCGCCGGATTGGACTTCAAGAAATGACGACCCGATGGCGCCGGTAATCGACAGGCCGCTAGCGGTCGCGCCAGAAAGAATGTCGACGTAGGCCCCGTTCCCAAGCGCCACGCCATCGAGCGCGCCGGACACCACGGTTTCTCCGGTGAGCGTGCCCAGCCCCTGCACCAAGCCGCCCTGGTCGATCGTCAGGAATCCCGCCGACGCGCCTGCCGAGAGCGTCGCCGAGCCGCCGCTGAGGATCGTGGAGAACTCCCACACACTGCCGGAGAGCGCGACGAGCGGGTTGCCGCTCGAGATATTGATGCCGGCGTAGATGCTGCCGGAGGAGACGGTGATGGTCATCGCTCAGTCCCTCGCTGGATCGGCGCTGGCGCACTGTCGCCGCGGTCGATCTCGACCGATCAAATTGGGCCGGTCTCGCGACAAGCTATGCCGGACGCCATCCGAACTCAATTGGGGCGCTGCGGACGCGTGCGGCGCGGCGGCCCCTCGGACGCGCTCGATGATCATCGCCGGGGCCATGCCGCCGGCCGCGCACATGGTGACCGCGCCGCGCCGCAGGTCGCGCCGTGGAAGAGGTCAGGGCTGAGCCGTCGCGGCTGGCCCGGTCAGTAGCGCCCCGAGCCGATCGAATAGGCGAACGGCGTTGGGGTGTTGGGCGAGCCGCCGACGACCAGGGATAGGTTCGCGACGCCGAGGGGCGCGAAGGCGGCGGCGGCGTGGGCGAAGGCGACCACCTTGGGCTCGATTGCCTTGGGCGCGCCGGCTGTCGGATCGATCAGCGTGCCGCCATGGCCGTCGCTGAGCACCGGATAGGCGCCGGCGATGGTTCCGGCGAGGGTGAACTTGTAGGTCTTGCCGCCATCGCTCAGCGTCAGGGTCGAGCCCACCACCGAGGCTGACGCACCCGCCACGAATGCGATGCTCCTGAGGTCGATGTCGTCGTTGGCCCCGCTGAAGTTGGAGATCACGTTGGCGAAGGTCCCGCCCGCCGCCGGGGCGTCGCCGGCATCGATCTGCAGCACCGCCGAGCCTGTCGTCGGCTCGGTGAAGACCACGGCGCCGGTCCCGAGCTGGCCGGCCTTCCCCAGCTCGATCGTGCCGCCGCTGATCACCGCGCTGCCGGTGAAGGACGCACCGCCGCCGCTGAGCAGCAGGTCGCCGCCGCCCAGCTCGACGATCGCGCCACTGCCCGCGATATCTCCGGCCAGCGTCCCCGCGCCCGCGACCCGCACCTGGCCATTGTCGGTCAGCCGGCCGCCCGAAATCAGCGTCAGGTCGCCCGCCGACCCACCGGCCGAGATCGCCTCGGCGCCGCCGCTGGACACCACGCCGTGGTTGTCGAGGCCGCCTGAATAGACGTACCCCGCGCCGCCGCTCAGCACCGTGGTGTCGTCGCCGACGCCGCCGGACGAGAGGACCTCCTTGCCGCCGTTGCTCACCAGCGTTCCGGTGACCGTCCCCGAAGCCAGCACATATCCGATTCCGCCGCTCAGCACCTGGGTTCCGCTCGCGGCGCCGCCTGAGCGGATGACATCCTTGCCGCCGCTCGAAACGATGTCGCCGAAGGCGTGGCCGCCCGCGTAGATGTCCAACGCGCCGCCGCTGCTCACCACCGTGCCCGTCGCGCTGCCGCCGGAGTCGATCTCGACGGTGCTGCTGGCGAGGCCCGTCAGGCCGCTGGCGATCCCACCGGACAAGACCAGGACATCGCCGCCAGATCCAACCGACAGCCCACGGGCCGAGCCCGCCAGCTGGATGAGGCCGGACAGGGTCGCCGCCCCAACCACCGCGCCGCCCTTGGCCACCACTAGGTCGCCCACCTGCGCGCCCGACGACGCGGTCAGGGTCACGCCACTTTTCACCGTGGCGCCGATGATCTCGACAACGCCGCCGCTTTGGACCGTCACCCCGGACACGACCTCTTGGCTCGACACACCGCCGCTTATCACGGTGAGATTGCTGGTCAGGGTCCCGCCCAAGAAGAAGAGTCCGCCGCTCAGGACCAACTCTTGGTTGGCGGTCCCGCCTTCCAGATACAGTTGGCCGCCGCTCTGGAAAACGTCGCTGCTGGCCACGCCGCCGGAGTAGATGATCTCGGCGCCCGACAGGACCGCCGTGCCGGTGACGCTCGCGCCGGATTGGACTTCAAGTGCTGGTGGAGGTGCATCGAGGGCGCCGGAGATCGTCAGGCCGCTGGCGGTTCCTCCGGAAAAGAGGTCGATGTAGCCCCCACTCCCGAGCGTCAGCCCCTTGAGCGAGCCGAACACCGCGTTCTCCGCGGCCAGCGTTCCCGCCCCCTGCACCAAGCCGCCCTGGTCGATCGTCAGGAATCCCGCCAACGCGCCTGACGAAAGCGTCGCCGAGCCGCCGCTGAGCACCGTGGAGATTTCCCAAATGCCGCCGGAGAGCACGACGAGCGGGTTGCCGCTCGAGATATTGGCGCCGGCGTAGACGCTGCCGGCGGAGATGGTGGTGGTCATCGGTGGGTCCTTCGCTGGATTGGCGCTGGCGCTGGCGCCGCGATCAATCTCGCCCGATCTAACTGGGCCGCTTTCGCGACAAGCTATGCCGGACGCCAACCGAACTCAATTGCAGCGCCGCGGACGCGCGCGGCGCGCCCTCTCAGACCCGCTCGATGATGATCGCCGGGGCCATGCCGCCGCCCGCGCACATGGTGACCAGGCCGCGCCGCAGATCGCGCCGTTCCAGCTCGTCCAGCAGGGTGCCGATCAGCATGGCGCCTGTCGCCCCGATCGGGTGGCCCAGCGCCATGGCGCCGCCGTTCACGTTCACCTTCTCGCGGTCCAGCTTCAGGTCGCGGATGAACTTCTCGGCCACCACCGAGAAGGCCTCGTTGATCTCGAACAGGTCCATGTCGTCCAGCGTCATGCCCGCCTTTGCCAGCACCTTGCGCGCCGCCGGCACCGGGGCGTTCAGCATCAGCGTCGGGCTGTCGCCCATATTGGCCATGGCCACCACCCGGGCGCGCGGCTTCAGGCCGTGCGTCTTGGCGTATTCGGGCGAGGCCATCAGGATCGCTCCGGCGCCGTCGACCACGCCAGACGAGTTGCCGGCATGGTGGATATGGGTGATCTCCAGCCCCGGATAGACCTTGCGGATCAGGTCGCCGTAGGTGAGCCCCTCCTCGTTGATCGCGATCCCGGCCATCGCCTGGAACGACGGCTTCAGCGCGCCCAGGCCTTCCAGCGTCGTCTGCGGGCGGGGAAACTCCTCGTGGTCCAGCGCCAGCGAGCCGTCCTCCCTGTAGACCGGCACCAGGCTGCGATCGAAATGGCCGCCCTTGATGGCGCGGTCGGCGCGCTGCTGGCTGACCAGCGCCAGCTCGTCCACCGCCTGGCGGCTGATGCCTTCCAGGGTGGCGATGGCGTCGGCGCAGATGCCCTGCTGGGTCTGCGGATGGCGCGCGCGCAGCCGCATGTTGCCCTGGTCCATCAGCCCGGGCGAGGTCGGGTCGGCGGTCGAGCTGGTATAGCTCATCATCTCGGTGCCGCCGGCGATCACCAGGTCTTCCATGCCCGACATGATCGACGCCGCCGCCAGGTTCACGGTGCTGATGCCCGAGCCGCAGAAGCGGTCGATGGTGACGCCGCTGGCCCTGATGTCGAAGCCGGCGTCGAGCGCCGCCATCCGGCCGAGGTCGCCGCCCTGCTTGCCGCGCTGGCTCGAGGTGCCCCAGATGATGTCGTCCACCTCGGCGGTGTTGAGCCCGTTGCGCTCCTTCAGCGCCTTCAGCACCGTGGCGCCCAGCTGCTGCGGATGGATCTCCGCCAACGCCCCCTTGCCCACCTTGCCGATGCCGCGCGGGGTCCGACAGGCGTCGATGATCAGGGCTTCAGGCATGGTCGGGTCTCTCTTTTCAGGCAGGCGCGAGTGGGAGTGTGGCCAACATTCCCGCGCCCCGCCGTGGCGTCAGTCAAGCGCCGGGTGGTGATCGAATCCCCTCCCCCACCGGGGCAGGGGGACCGCGAAGCGGTGGAGGGGCCCACCCGCGCCCCTACCGAACCCGGCTATACTCGTAATCCTCCCGCTCCGCCCCGCCCGCGCTCAAACCCGCCGGCAACGGCGCGCGGGTCTTGTTCACCTCCGCATGCGCCGCCAGCGCCGCCGCGTCGGCCCACCGCTCCAGCAGCACCAGCTTGTCCGGGTCGACCGTGCTGCGAAACACCTCGAACTGCTCGCACCCCGGCTCGGCCATCACCTCTTCGCATCGCCCCTTCATCGCCGCGGCGAACTCCGCGCCCTTCCCAGGCGCCGCGGCGAGCGTGATGACGAGGCGGAGGGACATGCGGGTTTCTCCTGAGGTTTGGCAAACGTATCCACTAGCACGGTGCTTGAGCCTTCTCCCTCTTGCGGGAGAAGGTGGCCCGAAGGGCCGGATGAGGGGTCGCACCGACCTATCAGCGCGAAACCCCAACCCGGACAATCTCTGATGCCGGCGCGACCCCTCATCCGTCGGCTTCGCCGCCACCTTCTCCCGCAAGGGGAGAAGGAGAGTGCCACCTTCCTCACTACCCAGAGTGTTTCACGTGAAACACCGCCCCCGCGGCGGAATCCACCGTAAATTTCCGTTATTAACGGCGCCCCCGCCGCAACGGCCACCACGCAAGCCCGCGCTCCAGCCCCTACCCAGGGTGGATTTTTCCCAGTGCTTCACGGTGTCAAAGACCAGTGGCCCGGCCCCGCGAACGGGCGAGCCTGCCGCAGCCTTTACTCCTGGTATTGAATCGCTTCAAGCCCCCGACGGCTTCCACCCATTCCGCCGCCGCCCATGGCGCCGGCGCCTCGCCAGCCCCATGTGCCCCCCAACGCCGCAACCAGGAAGCCTCGCCATGTCCGTCTCGCTCTACGATATCTCGATCCCGACCTATCGCCGGGGCCTGCAGAACCTCTCCAGCTTCCTCGACAAGGCCGAGGCCCACGCCAAGACCGAGGGCGTCGACCTCGCCACCTACGCCGAGGCCCGCCTCGCCCCGGACATGCACCCCTTCGTCCGCCAGATTCAGATCGCCAGCGACTCCGCCAAGGGCGGCGCCGCGCGCCTCGCCGGCGTCGAGGCGCCCGCGATGGCCGACACCGAAACCACCTTCCCCGAGCTGAAGGCGCGCATCGCCAAGACCATCGCCTTCCTCGACACCATCACCAAGGCCCAGGTCGACGCCCGCCACGCCGCCATCATCGAGCTGCCGCTCCCCGGCCGCACCATGACCTTCACCGCCCCCGACTTCCTGATGCAGTTCGGCCTCGCCAACTTCCTCTTCCACGTCACCACCGCCTACGCCCTGCTGCGGGCCAACGGCGTGCCGCTGGGCAAGATGGACTTCCTGGCGGGGGGGCAGATGGCGGCGGCGGCCGCCTGAGGGTTGGCGGGGACGCCGCGCACCCGCGATTCGCTCCCCGGCCACGCGGCCCCGCCGCGTGGCCGGGCCTTTCGGATGCTCAGCTCTGCGGCAGCCTGCCCGTCCGCGGGCAATCCCGAAGAAAACCGGCGCCCTCGATCCCTACCATCACGTCGTGATATTAAGTGGCGCGACTCCGGCGCGGCTTGGCCGTGTATGTATTCGCCGGAGCCGGCGCGGCCAATCTCGCGCCGAGGCATCGAGAGGAGCCCAAGCATGACCACCCGCCTGATGGATCGCGACGCCGAGGAAGAGCTCAGCGAGCGCGGCTTTTCGCGCCGGCAGATCGGGCGCATCGCCATGCTGCTGGGCGCCGGCGCGGCGATGACCCAGCTCCCCGGCGTGGCCAAGGCGCAGCAGTCGGCTAGACCCGTGGTCGGCGCGGTGCGGATCGGGGCCAACGAGTGCTGGACCGGCCCCTTCTCCGAGGGCGTCGCGGCGGCGAGCGCGAACGCCGTCCAGGGCAACCGCTACGAGCCCGACAACGACCACGCCAGGCTGTTCGCCGCCGTCGCGGCGGTGGAGGGCATTCCGGCCGAATATGTGCTGGCGTGGCCCGGCTCCAGCGACCCGCTCAGCCGCGCGGTGGTCACCTTCTGCTCGCCCGACCGCCCGCTGGTGACGGGCAATCCCAGCTATGAGCAGAGCTGGGGCACGGCGGCCTGGCTGGGGCTGAAGCCGATCCGCGTGCCGCTCACCGACGACTACCGTCACGACGTCAAGGCGATGCTGGCGGCGGGTCCCAAGGCCGGCCTCTTCTACATCTGCTCGCCCAACAACCCCACCGGCACCCTGACCCCGCTCGCCGACGTCGAGTGGCTGCTGGCCAACAAGCCGGCCGACTCGATCGTGATGGTCGACGAAGCCTATATCCACTGGGCCGACGCGCCCAATGCGGCGAAGCTGGCGGCCAGCCGCAAGGACGTGATCGTCATGCGGACCTTCTCCAAGCTGTTCGGCATGGCCGGCATGCGGCTGGGCCTCACCATCGCCCACCCCGACCTGTTCAAGCGGATGGCGCGCTACGACGGCTGGCAGGTGACCTACATGCTGCCGATGACCGCCGTCGCCTGCGGCACGGCGAGCCTGCCGCTGGCCGACAAGATCGCCGCGCGGCGGGCCGAGATGATCGCGGTGCGCGAAGAGACCCTGGCGCACCTGAAGCTGCGCGGCCTCGCCTACATCCCCTCGCGCGCCAATATGTTCATGGTCGACTGGGGCCCGGGCAAGGATTCGAAGGCGATGCAGGCGGCGTTCCTGGCCGAGGGGGTGCAGATCGGCCGCTCCTGGGACGCCTACCCGACCAAGAGCCGCATCACCGTGGGCTCGGCCGAGGACATGCGGGCGTTCCGCGTGGCGCTGGACAAGATCCTGAAGGTCTGAGCCGGCGGGCGGGTGAGGGCGGCGCGGCGCTAAATCGCCCGCCCCTCCCAGTACCGGTCCTTCAGCACCCGCTTGTAGAGCTTCCCCGTCGGCAGGCGCGGCATCTCTTCGATGAAGTCCACCGATCTCGGCGCCATGTAGTGGGCGAGGTGCTCGCGGGCGAAGGCGAGCAGTTCGGCGGCGAGGGCTTCGTCCGGGGCGACGCCGGGGGCGGGCTCGATCACGGCTTTGACCGCCTCGCCCATCTCCTCGTCGGGGACGCCGAACACGGCCACGTCGCCCACCTTGGGGTGCAGGATCAGCGCGTCCTCGATCGCCTGCGGATAGATGTTCACCCCGCCGGAGATGATCATGAAGGCCTTGCGGTCGGTGAGGTAGAGATAGCCGTCGGCGTCGAGGTAGCCGACGTCGCCGAGGCTGGTCCAGGCCGGATGGTCCGGGTGCTGGGCGGCGCGGGTCTTGGCGGCGTCGTTGTGATAGCCGAAGGTCAGGGTCTCGCGCTCGAAATAGATCAGCCCGGCCTCGCCGATCGGCAGCTCGGCGCCTGCCTCGTCGCAGATGTGCAGCACGCCCAGCGCCGCGCGGCCCACCGAGCCCGGATGGGCCAGCCAGTCGGTGCTGTCGATGGTGGTGGCGCCCGCGCCCTCGGTGCCGGCGTAGTATTCGTAAAGGATCGGCCCCCACCACTCGATCATCCGCTTCTTCACGTCGACCGGACAGGGGGCGGCGGCGTGGATGGCGACCTGGTGGCTGGACAGGTCGTGGGCGGCGCGCTGCGCGTCGTCCAGCTTCAGCATACGGACGAACATGGTCGGCACCCACTGGCTGTGGGTGATTTTATATTGGTCGATGAAGCGCAGCGCGGCCTCGGCGTCGAAGCGGCGCATCATCACCACCACACCGCCATAGCTCTGGATGCTGGTCACATATCCCAGCGGCGCGGCGTGATAGAGCGGCGCGGGCGACAGATAGACCGTGTCCGGAGAAAAGCCGTAGCGGTTCACCGCCTGGCGGGTCTCGAAGCCCTCCGCCGTGGTCTTGTCCGGCAGCGGGCGGAGGATGCCCTTCGGCCGGCCGGTGGTGCCGCTGGAATAGAGCATGGTGTCGCCCATCCATTCGGCGTCCAGCGGCTCGGGCGCATAGAGGGCGACGGCGTCCTCGTAAGGCTCCCAGCCGTCGATCACGCCGTCGACCATGAGGCGGATGGGGCAGCTTGGGATCAACTCGGCCAGCGGCCCGGCGATCGGGGCGCGGTCGAGCGAGGAGACGATCGCCTTGGCGCCGCAGTCGCCCACCACATAGGCCGCCTCGTCCGGCGGCAGGTAGCGGTTGACCGCGGTGAGGTAGAGCCCGGATCGGAACGCCGCCCACACCACCTCCATGAAGCGAAGGTTGTTCTCCATCAGGATGGCCAGGTGGTCGCCGCGCCGCAGGCCCTTGGCGTGCAGCAGCTGGGCCAGCCGGTTCGAGCGCGCGTCCAGCTCGCCGTAGGTGACGGTCTCGCCGGTCTCGGCGATGATCATGGCCGGCTTCTCCGGCGTCAGCCTGGCGTGGTCGGCGATATACATGCTGGCTCTCCCTGGGCGCGTTTCCTGCCCCCTCTCACGCCGGGTCAGTCAAATCCGCCGGCTGTCATAGGCCCATTGCAACAGGGCCTGGCGCTGGCGCGGGCGGCAGGTGACGTCGCCGGGGTCGCAGTGCTTCTTCAGCTGGCCGATGTGGCGGCGGATCGCCTTCCAGCGCCCCACCTGCCGCGTGTCCTCGAACGGCAGCCGCCGGCCGAAGTAGTAGCGGCAATACCACTGGAACCAGCCGCGCGGGTCGTCCTCATGGATCCAGCCCTTGCGCCGCCACTCCGCCAGCGGCTGGCTGGCGATGACGCCGAACCAGTTGAGGCGCTTGTCCGGCCCCTCGGGCGACAGCTTCGCCCCCTCGAACCAGCTCTCCGGAAACTCGCCCCGGCAATCGGTCATATACTTGCCGCCGAACACCCCCAGCTCCAGCATCTGCTTCGGCGTCAGATCGGGCGCGAACTCCGGGTCGAAGTCACGGCCGGTGGGCGCGGCCAGGACATAGCGATAGTCCCGCTGCATCCGATCCTTGACCACCACCTGATCCCCGATCTTCATCCCGCTGCCTCCCCCAAAGGTCCGCTCATCCCGGCGAACGCCGGGACCCAGGAAAAACGAAGGTCAAGCATCAACACAAAGGTCACGAAGGACACCAGGGTCACGAAGGGCGCGACAGCGCCTGACAAACGCCGTCTCTCGCGATTTGATGCGCGCTTCGCGCGCCTTCGTGGGCTTCGTGACCTTGGTGTAAACCTTCCTCCAGCTTTTTCTTCGGTCCCGACCTGTGTCGAGATGGTCGGATTTCCGGGCGATTTTTGCCCTGGACCGCACGCTACGCCCCGTGCGAGCGGAGAGCGCATGGAAGAGCCAAAGGACGCCACCTCGGTCACCCGCGCCGCCAATGCGGCCGTCGCCGCCGCCCTGCCGCCCGACGACGGCGCTGATTTCGAGCGGGTGCGGCGCGGCTTCATCGATACCCTGCCGAACGCCCGCATCGAGTCAGCCACGCGCGGCGTCACCTGGGATCTCTCGTCCTTCGCCTTCGAGGAGGAGGAGGCCCCGCCGCCCACCGTCAATCCCAGCCTCTGGCGCCAGGCGCGGCTCAATCTGAACCACGGCCTCTTCAAGGTCACCGACGGCGTCTATCAGGTGCGCGGCTTCGACATCTCCAACGTCACCTTCATCGAGGGCGAGCGCGGCTATGTGGTGATCGACCCGCTCACCACCGCCGAGCCGGCCGCCGCGGCCCTGGCCTTGATGCGGCGCCATCGCGGCGACAAGCCGGTCACCGCCGTCATCTACACCCACAGCCACGTCGATCATTACGGCGGCGTGCTGGGCGTGCTCTCCGAGGCCGACGTCGCCGCTGGCGCCCGAATCGTCGCCCCCGAGGGCTTCCTGATCGAGGCGGTGAGCGAGAACGTGCTGCTCGGCAACGTGATGAACCGCCGCGCCACCTACATGTACGGCGCGCTGTTGCCGCGCGGCCCCCGCGGCCACGTCGACGCCGGCCTCGGCAAGGCGGTCTCGCTCGGCCAGCCCAGCCTGGTGGCGCCGACCGAGAGCGTGTCCCGCACCGGCACGCGGCTCACGATCGACGGCGTCGAGGCAGTGTTCCAGGTCACGCCCGGAACCGAGGCGCCGGCGGAGATGAACTTCTTCTTCCCGCGCCTGAAGGCCCTCTGCATGGCCGAGAACTGCACCTGCAACCTGCACAACCTCTACACCCCGCGCGGCGCCCAGGTGCGCGACGCCAAGGCCTGGAGTTTCTACATCGACGAGGCGCTGGAACTCTTCGCCGGCGACAGCGAAGTGCTGTTCGCCAGCCACCATTGGCCGCGCTGGGGGCAGGAGGATGCGGTCCATTTCCTCAAGACCCAGCGCGACGCCTATAAGTTCATCCACGACCAGACGCTGCGCATGGCCAACCACGGCCTGACGCCGAAGGAGATCGCCGAGGATCTCGCCCTGCCGCCGACGCTGGCGGCCGAATGGCACGTGCGCGACTACTACGGCACCCTCAATCACAACGCCAAGGCGGTCTACCAGCGCTACCTCGGGTGGTTCGACGGCAATCCGGCGAACCTGCACCCGCTGCCGCCGGTCGAGGCCGCGAAACGCTACGTCGATCTCGCCGGCGGGGCCGAACCGCTGCTGGCCAAGGCCCGCGCGGCGTTCGAGGCCGGCGACTACCGCTGGGTGGCCGAGCTGGTGAACCATTTGGTCTTCGCCGACCCCGGCAACGACGCCGCCCGCGCCCTGCAGGCCGACGCGCTCGAGCAGCTCGGCTACCAGGCCGAGTCCGGCCCCTGGCGCGCCTTCTACCTCACCGGCGCACAGGAGCTGCGCAACCGCCGCCCGCCCGCCACCGCCCCGCGCCAAGCCGCGCTCGCCCAGCTGCCGCGGCTGCCGGGCGCCTTCCTGCTCGATTCGCTGAGCGTCCGCCTCAACGGCCCCAAGGTCGGCGCCGCCTCGCTGAAACTCGGCGTGCGTTTCAGCGACACCGACGAGAGCTTCCTAGTCGAGGTCGAGAACGCGGTCATGCGCCACTACACGGACCGCGAAGACACCGCCGCCACCTCGGTCACCCTGACCCGCGCGGCCTTGGTCGAACTGGTCACCGGCGCCAAGACCATCGAGGCGGCGCAGGCCGACGGCGCGCTGACGATCGAGGGCGAGGC
>Ga0302314_10002746_pt1 | contig 32613 bp, 28 predicted proteins | sample III_Palsa_N2_3_FD_200533 | JGI IMG/M metagenome (GOLD analysis project Ga0302314, IMG submission 200533) | Peat permafrost microbial communities from Stordalen Mire near Abisko, Sweden - III_Palsa_N2_3 | ecosystem: Environmental > Terrestrial > Soil > Palsa > Peat permafrost | place: Sweden...
TGAACTTCGCCGCCACGCAGCAGCCGGTGCAACCGGTCGAGCTGATGGGACTGACCTTCGCCAACCGCATCGGACTGGCCGCCGGCTTCGACAAGAACGCCAGCTGCGTGGATGCCATGGGCGCACTCGGGTTCGGCTTCGTGGAGGTCGGGACCCTGACGCCGCAGGGGCAGCAGGGCAATCCGCGGCCGCGCGTGTTTCGCCTGCCCAGGGCGCGCGCCGTCATCAACCGCATGGGATTTCCGAACGAGGGCGCGGCGGCCGCGGTCGTGCGGCTGCGCCGACGCCGCTATACGGGTGTCTGCGGCGTGAACATCGGCAAGAATGCTGCGACCGCGCTTGCGCGGGCGACGGACGACTACGTGGCGGCGTTGCGGACCGTCTATGAGTTCGCCGATTACGTGACCATCAACATCAGCAGTCCCAATACCCAGGGCCTGCGCCAGCTGCAGGAAGGCGATCAGCTGCGCCCGCTGCTTACGGCGCTTTTGGAAACCCGCGCTGAGCTGGCGGAGCGGGTCGGCTGGAAAGTGCCGCTGGTGGTGAAGCTCTCGCCGGATCTGGCGGCGGATGAGCTTGCCGCCACCGCGCAGGTCATCCGCGAGCTGTCGCTGGATGGTGTGATCGCCACCAACACCACCCTGGATCGCACCGCCGTCGGGGGGCTCGCCAACGCCGAGCGTCCGGGGGGTTTGAGCGGTGAGCCGCTGCGCGCGCGTTCCGCCGGCGTGGTCCGCAATCTTCGCCAGCTGCTGGGCCCGCAGGTGCCGCTGATCGGCGTCGGCGGCATCAGCAATGCGGCGGATGCCGAGGCCATGTTCGCCGCGGGCGCGGACCTCATCCAGATCTATACCGGGCTCATCTATCGCGGGCCGGCCCTGGTCCGGGAGCTGGTCGCGGCCGATCATATGTCACGGCAGCAGCGGCCGGCGCAGGGCCGCCCGAATCAGCCATAAATCTTCCCGACCTGCGCACATTTGCCGCATTCGGCAGCCCCCTTGCGGGACTGAACTGTACCGGTAGCGGAAGGCAAAGTGCCGCCGCCACTTACACGAGGTATGGGTCATGAATGCGAATGCGCGCAAGGTACACGGGGTTCTGGTGGGTTTCGGCGTGGCATGTGCCGTGGCGGCAGCGCTGCCCTGCGTGGCCGGCGAGGCCGCGCCCGCACTGGACACGGTGACCGTTCAGGGGCAGGGCGTGCCGCCGGACGCGAAGCGGGGCAAGTCGGCGCCGATGGAGGAGAACGTCGGCTTCTTCAGCGGGCTCGCAATCGGCGCCGTGGCCGGTGGTCCCGTGGGCGCGATGGTGGGCGGCATCACCGGTGCGCTGATCGGTGAGCACATCCACAAGCAGAAGGTCGCGAATCAGCAGCTGGCGGCGGACCTCTCCGGCAGCAACGCCGACAGGGCGAAGCTCACCGAGACCGTGACGCAGTTGGACGGCAATCTGCAGCTGACGCAACAGCAGCAGATTGCGCTCAGCTCATCGCTGGCGCACGCGCGGGAACTCACGCTGAACATCGGCTTTCGCACCGGCGATGCGAATCTGACGGTGGATGACATCGATCAGCTGACCGCCTTAGGACGGCTGGCGAATGGCATGGCGGGGGTGCGGATCCAGGTGAGCGGCCACGCGGATCCGCGCGGATCACAGGATTACAACCTGACGTTGTCGAAGGACCGAGCCGAATCGGTCGCGGCAGTGCTGACGAACGCCGGGTTGGACGAGAACCGGGTGGTGATCGAGGCGCTGGGTGCGAACGGCAACGACGCGACCGGCAATCCGGATGACTACGCGTTCCAGCGGCGGGTCACCGTGAAGCTGGTCGGCGTGGCGGATGGCTCTGAAGGTAACAAGGTCGTCGCGACGGTTGCCCAGGTGCAGTGAACGATGATGTACGGCGTCCCGGTCGAGGTGCCGTGCGGCGGTGAGCGCCGCACGGCATGTCGATACCCACTGTCGATACGTGAGGCGTGCTACAGCGTCTTGATCACCGAGCGCAGGGTCTCGAAGATCTGGTCGATGTGCTTGGACTCCACGATCAGCGGCGGCGACATGGCGAGGATGTCAGCGGTGACGCGCACCAGGATGCCCCGCTCGAAACATTTCTGGAACACATCGAAGGCGCGTGCACCGGGCTTGCCGGCGATCGGATCGAACTCCAGGCCGAGCATCAGGCCGTAGTTGCGCACGTCGATGACGTGCGGCAGCCCCTGCAACGAGTGCGCGGCCTCTTCCCATTCCTTGGCCATCGTCTTGGCGCGGGTCAGCAGATTCTCGCGCGCATAGATGTCGAGCGTTGCCAGGCCCGCAGCACACGCCGTGGGGTGGCCCGAATAGGTGTAGCCGTGGAAAATCTCGACGCCATCCGGACCCTTCATGAAGGTGTCGTAGATGTTCCTGCTGACGATCGTGGCGCCCATCGGCACGCAGCCGTTGGTGAGACCCTTGGCACAGGTGATGATGTCCGGCGTCACGCCGAACTCCTGCGAGGCGAACGCTGAACCGGTGCGACCGAAGCCGGTGATGACCTCGTCGAATATCAGCAGGATCCCATGCTTGGTGCAGATGTCGCGCAGGCGCTGCAGATAGCCCACGGGCGGCAGCAGCACACCGGTGGAGCCGGCGATGGGCTCGACGATGACGGCCGCGATGACCGAGGCATCCTGCAAGGCGATGATCTTTTCGAGCGCATCGGCCAGTTCGGCGCCGTGCTGCGGCAGTCCCCGCGAGAACGCATTGCGTTCCAGATCGTGGGTGTGCGGCAGATGATCCACGTTCGGCAGCAGGGTGCCCGACCACATCTTGCGGTTGGCCGCGATACCGCCCACCGACATGCCGCCGAAGCCGACCCCGCTGTAGCCGCGCACGCGGCCGACGATACGGGTACGACGCGCTTCACCGCGTATGGCGTGATAGCCGATGGCGATCTTCAGCGCGGTATCGACCGCCTCGGAGCCGGAGTTGCCGAAGAACACGTGATTGAGACCATCCGGTGCGAGGTCCGCGAGTCGGTTGGCCAGTTCGAAGGCGCCCGGATGTCCCATGTTGAAGGGCGGGGCGTAGTCCATCGTCTCCAGCTGCCGCGCGACCGCCTCGGTGATTTCGCGCCGACCATGGCCGGCATTGACGCACCACAGTCCGGCGACCGCATCGAGGATCTGCCGGCCATCGCCGCTCCAGTAATGCATGCCCGACGCCTTGTGGAGCATGCGCGGCTTGGCCTTGAACTGCCGGTTGGGCGTGAAGGGCATCCAGAAGGAATCGAGCGAGGGCGTGGACATGATCGTGTGTGCTCCGGGGCGCGAGTGCGGTGGACGGGGGCCGCGATGATAAAGAAAGTTGACAATTTGGGCTACAAGGGCGGAAATTTCGCCCCCTTCGTTGAGTATCCTCAACATTGGCTTTTTACATAATATGAGTATCGACGTTGGTGTGAAGCTGCGCAGCGTGCGGGTGGCCTTCGGATTGTCACAGCGGGCGCTGGCCCGCCGGGCGGGTGTCACCAATGGCCTGATTTCGCTGATCGAGCAGAACCGGGTCAGCCCTTCGGTGAGTTCCCTGAAGAAAGTGCTCGATGGGGTGCCGATGTCCATGGCCGAATTCTTCACCCTGGATGAGGCCAGCGCGCCGCAGATGTTCTTTACGGCCGAGGATCTGACCGAGGTGGGGAACGAACAGGTCTCGCAGCGCCAGGTGGCAGCCCAGCGCGCCGGACGGCAGCTCTCGATCGCGCATGAACGCTATGCCGCGGGCGCCGCTACCGGCGATGAGCTGCTGGCCCATCGGGGCGAGGAGGGTGGCATCGTGATGCGCGGCCGGATCGAACTGACGATCGGGGGGTCCACCCGCGTCCTGGGTCCCGGCGACGCCTACTATTTCGCCAGCCAGCTGCCGCATCGCTTCCGCAATGTCGGCCGCGAAGTGTGCGAAATTGTCAGCTGTGTCACACCGCCCAGACAGTAGCAGCAGATGAGCGACCTTGCGGATGACGGCGCGGCGCTGTCCTTGATTGCGAGCTGTCCGCGCGGGCTCGCGGATCTGCTGGCGAAGGAACTCGCGGGATTCGGTGCCACGGACATCCGCGAACGCACCACCGGGGTGAGCTTCCAGGGATCACTCGAATGCGCCTACCGCGTCTGCCTCGGCTCGCGCACCGCCAACCGGCTGTTCCTGGAAATCGCGAGCTTCACGGCGGCGACGGCGGAGGAGTTCTATGCGCAGCTGCGGCGCATCGACTGGACCGCGCACCTCGGACCCCAGGCAACCCTGGCCTGTGATTTCAGCGGGCAGCATCCGCAGATCACGCATACCCACTTCGGTGCCCTGAAACTCAAGGATGCGATTTGCGACGGCCTGCGGGCCTGGGCGGGATATCGGCCGGACGTGCAGCGCGAACGGCCGGACGTGCGCGTCCACGCCCATGCCAACGGTGAGCAGCTGACGGTCTCGATCGATCTGTCCGGCGAGAGCCTGCACCGGCGCGGCTATCGGGGCGCGGCAGGCGAGGCGCCGCTGAAGGAAAACGTCGCCGCCGGTATCCTGCTGCGGGCACGCTGGCCGGAACTTGCGGCCGAGCATGCCGGGTTCCTGGACCCGATGTGCGGCTCGGGAACCCTCGTGATCGAGGCCGCACTCATTGCCGCGAACCGCGCGCCCGGACTGACGCGTGATTATTTCGGCTTTCTCGGCTGGCGCCGTCACGATCCTGAACTGTGGCAGCGGGTGCGCGCGCAGGCGCTGGCGCAGGTCATTGCGCCGCCGCCGGGCCACCAGCCGCTGCGCGGCCTGGACCGCGACGCCGCGAGCATCCGCGCAGCGGCGGCCAATGCCCAGCGCGCCGAAATTGCCCCCTGGGTGCATTTCTCGACGGGTCTCTTGGCGCAATCCCAGCCGCTGCCCGGCCAGGTCACAGGACTCCTCGCCACCAATCCGCCCTATGGCGTTCGCATGGAGGACATCGCCGGCGCGCGCGTCGCGCATCGCGAACTGGGGATCGTGCTGCGCGAGCACTTTCAGGGCTGGCACGCGGCGGTCTTCACCGGGACACCTGAGCTGGGGTTGGAGCTGGGGATCCGCGCGCGCCGCACCCACACGATGTGGAACGGCGCGATCGAGTGCCGGCTACTGCGCCTGACGGTGGAGGTCGCAAGCTTTCGCGAAGTCGGTCAGAAGCGCACCGGCCTGACGAGCGACCTGGAGGCGGCCGCGACCCCCGGGGCGCGCATGTTCGCGAACCGGCTGGGCAAGAACCTGAAGCGCCTGGATCCCTGGGCACGCGATCAGGGCATCTTCAATGTCCGGCTCTACGATGCCGACATGCCGGAGTACGCCCTCGCCATCGACCGCTACGGCATCGCCGGGGAGCAGGGACCGGAGGACTGGCTTTACGTCCAGGAATACGAGGCGCCCGCGAGCATCGATCCGGAGGCGGTGCGGCGCCGGCGCGGTGAGGCGCTGTCGGTGCTGAGCGAGGTGACCGGGATACCCGGAGAACGCATCCGGGTGCGACTGCGGCGCAAGCAGTCCGGCAGCAGTCAGTACCGCAAGCTCGAGAGCCAGTCGGTGTTTCACATGGCCCGCGAGGCCGGTCAGCGCTTGTGGGTCAATTTCGATGATTACCTGGATACCGGCCTGTTTCTGGACCACCGCATCACCCGCGAGCGCCTGGGCGCGCAGGCGCGCGCCCGGCGCTTCCTCAACCTCTTCTGCTACACGGCCACCGCGACCGTGCACGCGGCGGCCGGCGGCGCCAGCGCCAGCACCTCCGTCGACATGTCGCGCACCTACCTGCAGTGGGCGCGTCGCAACCTGGACCTCAACGACGTGCCACGCGAGCCGCATGAACTCATCCAGGCGGATTGTCGTCAATGGCTCGAGGATGCGGTCGCGGCCCGCGCGCGTTACGACCTGGTATTCCTGGATCCGCCGACCTTTTCGAATTCCAAGCGCATGCAGGGAGTGCTCGATGTGAGCCGCGATCACAGCGGCCTCATCGAGCTGTGCGCCCAGCTCCTCGATCGCGACGGCCTGCTGGTGTTCTCCACCAACGCGCAGCGCTTCAAGCTGGATGAATCGCTCACTGAGCGCTTCGCGGTGACGGACATCTCGCGGGCGACCATTGCACTGGATTTCGAGCGCAATCCGCGCATCCATCGCTGCTTCGAAATCCGCCCGCGGTGAGCGCTACAGCAGATCCCTGAGCCGGAAATACAGCATCGCCAGCACCAGCGCGGGGCGGCGCAGGGCCATGCCGCCGGGAAAGCTCGCGTGCGGCAGCCGCGCGAACACATCGAAGCGGCCGGCATTGCCGGCGATGGCCTCGCTGATGAGCTTGCCGGCCATGCCTGTCAGGGCAATGCCGTGTCCCGAAAAACCCTGCAGGTAGTAAACGTCGGGATTCAAGCGCCCGAAGTCCGGGGCACGGTTGCGGGTGATGTCTACATGACCGCCCCAGGCGAACTCGACCTGTACATCTTCGAGTTGCGGGAACACCAGGATCATCCGCTCGCGCGTCGCGGCCGCGATCCGATCCGGATCGAATCCGGCGTAAGAGACACGGCCGCCGAACAGCAGCCGGTCATCGCTCGAGCGGCGGAAATAGTCGAGCACCCAGTTCATGTCGGCGATCGCCGCATTGTTGGTGATCAGCGCCTGGGCCCGCTGTGCCCCGAGCCGCTCGGTGGCGATGATGCAGGTGCCCACGGCCATGATGCGCGACTGCAGCGGCGGGGCGGTCTGTCCGAGGTACACGTTGCCGCACAGTACCAGCTGCCTGCAGCGCACCTCGCCGCCTGCGGTGCGCACCCGCACCGGGGCACGGCCGTTGAAGCCGATGGCATGCGTGCCTTCGAAGATCCGCACGCCGGCGCCCTCGGCTGCTGCCGCGAGCCCCAGGGTGTAATTGAGCGGATGGATGTGGCCGGCGTTGGCGTCGTAGAGCGCCCCGAGATAACGGTTGCTGGCGACGATGCTGCGCACCTCCTGCGCGGGCATGTAGCGTACGCCGTCATAGTGATAACGCTGCTGCAGTTCCTCGACGTAGGCGCGCAGCTCGGTGTCGTGACGCGGCTTCACCGCGGTGGTCATGTGACCTGCCACGAACTGACCGTCGATATCGTGACGGGCGATGAGGTCGCGCACCAGCCGCACGCCTTCGACTGAAATGTCCCAGATCCGGCGGGCATCGTCCGCGCCGATCAGTTTTTCGAGCTTGTCCTGGCTTGCGGCAACGCCGGGGAGCACCTGCGCGCCACTGCGCCCGGATGCACCCCAGCCGACCTGCTGCGCTTCGAGGAGGATTACGTCAAAGCCGCGCTCGGCCAGGTGCAGTGCCGTAGAGATCCCCGCGATGCCGCCCCCGACCACGCAGACATCACAGCTCTCGGCGCCCGCGAGCGCCGCGCGCACCGGCGCAGGAGTGCGGAAGGCGGAATACCAGGTGCGTGCAGGTGCCATGCCGGACATGACGGCGACCTCTTCAGTGTTTAAAATATTAAAGCGGCAAACGCTGCGCTTCGCACACCGTCGACAGCCGTCCGGGTACGCTCAAGGTTCGCCCGCAAATGGCTATATTGTCGGGCTGAAGGGCAAGTCTACCACTGAACCGGCCGGCGCCAAAATGTGCAGCCGGCGCAGCCGGGAGGCCTTTCATGTGGTGTAATGAGGGCCTGTAACAAGACCTGAAGGCGGGGATTGTTTAATATATTAAACATCCCACGAAACATCTGATGAAATCCCGACGCCCGGTGATCGGCATCTGCGCCGATCGCCGCATGCTTGCCAAGCATCCGTTTCACCTGGTCGGCGAGAAGTACCTCACGGCCGTCACCGAGGCTGCCGGTGGTCTGCCGTTGCTGATCCCGTCCCTGCCCGGCGACCAGGGCATCGGGGAGGTGCTGGCGCACCTCGATGGCATCCTGCTCCCCGGCAGCCCCTCGAATGTCGAGCCCGGCCGCTACGCCGGCGTCCCGAGCGTGCCCGGAACGCTGCACGATCCCGAGCGGGATGCGACGACGCTGCCGCTGATCCCGCTGGCGGTGGAAATGGGGGTGCCACTGCTCGGGATCTGCCGCGGCTTCCAGGAGATGAATGTGGCCTTCGGCGGCACGCTGCTGCAGCGGGTGCACGAGGTGCCCGGACACATGGACCACCGCGACGATACGAGCGCCGAACTCGACATCCAGTACGGGCCCGCACATGACGTGCGCCTGGAGCCCGGGGGGTTGCTCAACAAACTGGCGGGTGCGGATCAGATCCGCGTCAACTCGCTGCACTGGCAGGGGGTCGAGCGGCTGGGGGCGGACCTGGTCGTCGAGGCCCGCGCCCCGGATGGCCTGATCGAGGGCTTCCGGGTCGGCAGTGCGCCGCACTTCGCGGTGGCCGTCCAATGGCACCCCGAGTGGCAGGCGATGAGGAATCCATTTTCGCGCGCGTTGTTCGCGGCATTCGGTGATGCCAGCCGCGAGCGTGCGCAGACCAGGTGATTTATGGCGACAGATATCCAACAGTTTTTCCGTGACCATGGCATTTCCGAGGTCGAGGCGATCATTCCGGACATGGCGGGCATCGCCCGCGGCAAGATCATGCCGGCCCAGAAGTTCGCCGAAGACGAGGGCATGCGGCTGCCGGAGAGCGTGTTCCTGCAGACCGTGACCGGCGACTATCCGATCAACCCGGGCGATGCGATGAACCCGGCCGAGATCGACATCATTCTGAAGGCGGACGTGAAGACGGTGCGGCGTGTGCCCTGGGCCGCCGAGCCCACCGCGCAGGTCATCCACGACTGTTTCTACGGCGATGGCCGGCGGGTGGCCATGGCGCCGCGCAACGTACTGCGGCATGTGCTGGAGCTGTACGCCCAGCGCGGCTGGGATCCGGTCGTGGCGCCGGAGCTGGAGTTCTACCTGGTCGAACCGAATCTCGATGCCGACTATCCCCTGAAGCCCCCGGTCGGACGCTCGGGCCGCGCAGAACCGGGTCGACAGTCATACAGCATCGCCGCGGTGAACGAATTCGACCCGCTGTTCGATGACATATACCAGTTCTGCGAGGACCAGGAAATCGAGATCGACACGCTGATCCACGAGGATGGACCGGCGCAGATGGAGATCAACCTGATCCATGGCAACGCGCTGGACCTGGCCGACCAGGCCTTCTTGTTCAAGCGCACGGCGCGCGAGGCGGCGCTGCGCCACAAGATGTATGCGACCTTCATGGCCAAGCCGCATGCCAAGGAGCCCGGCAGTGCCATGCACATCCATCAGAGCGTACTCGACCGCAAGACCGGCAAGAACATCTTCAGCAATGCGGATGGCGGCCCCTCACAGCTGTTCTTCGCTCATATCGCCGGTCTGCAGAAATACCTGCCGGCGGCGATGGCGCTGTTCTGCCCCAACGTAAACTCATACCGGCGCCTGACCCGCTACCAGACGGCCCCGATCAATACCCATTGGGGCTACGACAACCGCACCGCGGGTCTGCGCGTGCCCAACGCCAATGCCGCGGCGCGACGCGTCGAGAATCGCTGCGGCGGCGCCGATGCCAACCCCTACATCGCCCTCGCGGCCTCGCTGGCCTGCGGCTTTCTGGGAATGACCGAAGGCCTGCAGCCTACGGACCCGATTACCGGCAGTGCCCACGATCTGCCGTTCGGTCTGCCACGCAGCCTGGATGAGGCGCTGCGCGAGTTGCGGGCAAGCGAGCCGTTGGTCGAGCTGCTCGGACCGACCTTCGTGGAGGCCTTCGCACTGGTCAAGGAAGCCGAGTACGAAGTGTTCCTGCAGGTCATCAGCTCCTGGGAACGCGAGCATCTGCTGCTGAACGTCTGATGATGGGGCGAAGCGCCGGCCACTTGCCCCAATTTGGCGGGTGCGGGGGCCGGCGTGCGGACTGTAGTATAGGGATCAATGCGAATCACTGTCCGTACCCTGATCGCAGGCTGCGTTCTGCTGGCCTGTCTTGTCGCCTGCACGGGCGGTTCCACCGCCGATGAGCCGGTGCTGAACGTCTACAACTGGTCCGACTACATCGCGCCGGGCGTGATCGAGGATTTCCAGCGCGAGTACGGCATCAAGGTGAACTATGACGTGTTCGACTCCAACGAGGTGCTGGAGACGAAGATGCTCATGGGGCATTCGAACTTCGATGTGGTAGCACCCTCGGGCCCGTTCCTGCAGCGCCAGCTCACGGCCGGCGTCTATCAGAAACTCAACAAGGCGCTGCTGCCGAACCTCAAGTACGTGGACCCCGAAGTGGCGCGGGTCTCGGCCGTCTACAACCCGGGCAACGAATACGGCGTGACCTACATGTGGATCACGTCGGGTCCCGGCTACAACGTGGCGCTGATCCACGAGCGCATGCCCGATGCGCCGGTGGATTCGCTGCGGATGATCTTCGATCCGACGGTGGTCGCGAAATTCCAGGATTGCGGGGTCGCGATGCTGGACACTCCGACCGAGATGCTCGGCGCGGTGCTGATCTATCTGGGTCGCAATCCGAACAGCGAATCGATCGAGGATCTGAAGGCCGCGGAGAAGGCGCTGATGGCCATCCGTCCCTACATCCGCTACGTGCACTCCTCGCGCTACATCGATGACCTGGCCAACGGCGAGATCTGCCTGGCCATGGGGTGGTCGGGGGACGTGAAACAGGCACACGATCGGGCGGCCGAGGCCGGCCGCGGGATCGAACTGGCATACCGGATCCCGCGCGAGGGCGCGATGCGCAACTTCGACATGATCGCGATTCCCGCCGATGCGCCGCATCTGAAGAACGCGCATCTGTTCATCGATTTCCTGCTGCGGCCGGATATTGCGGCGCGCAACAGCAATTTCCTCAAATATGCCAACGGCGATGATCCGGCGATCCAGAATCTGCTGCCGGCGGTGCGCAACGATCCCGGCATCTACCCGCCGCCTGAAGTGCGTGCGACGCTGGTGCCGGAACTGGCCAAGTCTCCCCAGTTCACACGGTTGCTGAACCGCATGTGGACACGATTCAAGACCGGCGAATAGGGCGGAACGGTGAACCAACAAGAACAATCGGCAAACACCCGGCCTGAACGGGCGTACGTGCGCATCGAGAACGTCGCCAAGCGTTTCGGCGACTTCGTGGCGGTCGACGATGTCAGCCTCGATATCTACCGCGGCGAGATCTTCTGCCTGCTGGGTGGCTCCGGATCCGGCAAGACGACACTGTTGCGCATGCTTGCCGGGTTCGAGACGCCGACGGCCGGACGCATCCTGGTCGATGGCCGCGACATGAGCACAGTGCCGCCGTACGAGCGGCCCGTGAACATGATGTTCCAGTCGTACGCGCTGTTCCCGCACATGAACGTGGAAAAGAACATCGCCTTCGGTCTGGAGCAGGAGGGCCTCGCGAAGGCCGAAATCAAGCGCCGGGTCGGGGAGATTCTCGACATCGTCAAGATGGGTTCATTCGTGCACCGCAAGCCGCATCAGCTCTCCGGCGGCCAGCGGCAGCGGATCGCGCTGGCCCGGGCGCTGGTGAAGCGGCCGAAGCTGCTGTTGCTGGATGAGCCGCTGGCGGCCCTCGACCGCAAGCTGCGGGAGCACACCCAGTTCGAGCTGATCAACATTCAGAAGGCCCTCGGGGTGACCTTCATCGTCGTAACCCATGATCAGGAGGAGGCGATGACGCTTTCGACCCGCATGGGCGTCATGAACCAGGGCGCATCGTGCAGGTCGGGACGCCCTCGCAGATCTACGAGTCGCCGGGTACGCGATTCATTGCCGATTTCATCGGATCGGTGAACCTCTTCGAGGGCCAGGTGCTGGGCGAGTCCCAGGAGCGCCAGCGCATCCGCTGCAGCGAACTGGGTTGCGTCATCAGGGTCGACCGGCAGCTGCCCACCGCCCGCGACGCGACCGTCTGGGCGGCCGTGCGGCCGGAGAAGATTTCGATGACCCGTGAGCCCCCCGACGGCTTGCAGCAGGTGAACCCGGATACCGAGAATGTCGCCCGCGGCCGGGTTCGCGGCATCGCCTACATGGGGGATGCCTCGGTCTATCTGGTGGCGCTGGATTCCGGGCGCGAAGTGCGCGTCACGCTGCCGAACTCGGCGCGCGATGCCGAGCAGCGCATCGGACCGGATGAGACCGTGTACCTGTCCTGGCAGGCGGGTAGTCCCGTGGTCCTGACGGAGTAGCCGTATGTCGCAAAACCTGAATGATCGCGGGCGACGGGTGGTGATGGGCATTCCGCTGGTCTGGCTGATGCTGCTGTTCCTGCTGCCCTTCCTGATCGTACTGAAGCTGTCCTTCTCGCAGGAGCAGCTGACGATTCCACCGTACGCCCCCTTCCTGCTGTGGGTGAAGGGGCTGCCGCATCCGCAGTTTCACTTCAACAACTACACCTTCCTGTTCACGGACCCGCTGTACGTCAGCGCTTATCTGTATTCGCTCAAGGTCGCGCTGGTATCGACTTTCTTCTGCCTGCTGCTGGGCTATCCGATGGCCTACGCGATCGCCCGTGCCGAGGGCACCGGCCGCAGCGTGCTGCTGATGCTGGTCATCCTGCCGTTCTGGACCTCCTTTCTGCTGCGCGTCTATGCCTGGATCGGCCTGCTCAAGCACAACGGCGTGATCAACAACATTCTCATGTACCTGGGCCTGATCCATCACCCGATCACGATGCTGCAGACGGACTTCGCGGTGTACGTGGGGATCGTGTATTCGTACCTGCCGTTCATGATCCTGCCGCTGTATTCGAATCTGGAAAAGCACGATGTCGCCTTGCTCGAGGCCGCGGCGGACCTGGGCGCCCGACCGTTCACGACCTTCGTACGCGTCACGCTGCCGCAGTCCATCGCCGGGATCATCGCAGGTTCGCTGCTGGTGTTCATTCCGGCGGTCGGCGAGTACGTGGTGCCGTCGCTTCTGGGGCGTACGGACCAGCTGATGATCGGGCGCGTGCTCTCGGATGAGTTCTTCGAAAACCGTGACTGGCCGCTGGCGAGTGCCGTGGCCATCCTGATGCTGCTGCTGCTGGTGGTGCCGATCATGCTCTTCCAGCATTCCGGCGGTCGGCAGATTGAGAGCCACCGATGAGATCCTCGGGCTGGTTTCCGCGCACGATGCTCGGGGTGGGGCTGACGTTCCTGTACGCGCCCATCATCTCGATGATGGTCTTCTCGCTGAACAATTCGCGCCTGGTGACGGTGTGGGATGCGGCCCATTCACCGACGCTGAAATGGTATTTCGAGCTTTTGGGGAATGATGAAATCCTGGACGCGGCGTGGCTGTCGATCCGGATCGCGCTGATCTCGGCCAGTGGCGCCGTGATCCTGGGCACGCTGACCGGTGTGGCACTGGCGCGCTTCGGGCCGTTCCGCGGGCGCACCCTGCTGGTCGGAATGACCACGGCACCGCTGGTGATGCCCGAGGTCATCACGGGTCTGGCCCTGCTGCTGCTGTTCATCACCCTGCAGCAGGCGATCGGCTGGCCACGCGGTACGGGCATGGTGACCATCATCCTGGCGCACATCACCTTCTGCACGGCCTATGTGGCCGTGGTCGTACAGTCGCGCCTGGTCGGCTTCGATGAGTCCCTGGAGGAGGCGGCGCTCGACCTGGGCGCGAAACCGGGGACGGTGTTCTTCCGCATCACCCTGCCGCTGGTGCTGCCGGCGCTGGTGTCCGGCTGGTTGCTGTCCTTCACATTGTCCTGGGATGATCTGGTGATCACGCAGTTCGTCGCAGGTCCGGGTTCCAGTACGCTGCCCATGGTGATTTTCTCGAAGGTGCGCCTGGGCGTGAGTCCCGATGTGAACGCGCTGGCGACGATCATGGTGCTGTTCGTCGCCACCGGGATTACCCTGTCGGCGCTGTGGATGCGATATCAGTACCGGCGGCGGGAGCGCGACATGCAGCTGGCGACGGCCGCGAACCTGTAAACGGCGAGGGGGCTTCGCATGAATGAAAATCTGCTGGGGATCGATGTCGGCGGCTCATCGGTGAAGGCCGGGGTCGTTGCGGTGTCCACCGGGCAGTTGCTCGGGGAGATGATTTCGGCGCCGACGCCGGCGCCTTCGACCCCCGAGCGCCTGGCCGCGGTGATCGCGCAGCTCGCGGCGCGCCTGCCGCAGGCCCAGGGCAGCGTCGGCGTGGCCTTTCCGAGCGTGGTGCGCAACGGCGTGGTGCGTACCGCCGCGAATATCGATCATTCCTGGCTCGGGGCCAACGGCGCCGCGGTGGTGGGCCACGCGCTCAACCGGCATGTCGTGTTCCTGAATGATGCAGATGCGGCTGGCGTTGCCGAGATGCGCTGGGGCGCCGGCATGGGTGTCACGGGTACCGCCATCATGCTCACCTTCGGCACCGGCATTGGTTCGGCGCTGTTCGTCAATGGCAGGCTGTTCCCGAACACCGAGCTGGGCCACATGGAACTCAACGGGCTCGATGCCGAGAAGTTCGCCTCGGCGCATGTGCGCACGGTGCTGCAGCTCGACTTCCCCGCCTGGATCGAGCGGGTGAACGTTTACCTGGCGCGCATGCAGGCGCTGTTCTGGCCCGATGTCATCATCCTGGGGGGTGCGGTGAGTGAGCGCTATGCCGAATTCTCGACCCTCCTCAAGTGCGATGCCGAACTGCGGCCGGCGCGTTTCGCCGGTCAGGCGGGCGTGATCGGCGCGGCGATGGCGAGCGCGGAAGCCTGAGCGTGGTCAACTTCCCGCGCAGCAAGCTGCCTGATGTGGGCACGACGATCTTCACGGTGATGTCGCGTCGTGCCCGCGAACTCGGCGCGCTCAATCTCGGCCAGGGATTCCCCGACTACGACATCGATCCGCGCATCGGCGAACTGCTCGCGCAGGCGGTGCGGGAGGGCCATAACCAGTACGCGCCGATGGAGGGCAGCATCGCACTGCGCCAGGTGATTGCGAACAAATTAAAAGCCACCTACGGTGTTGAGCCCGACTGGGAGTCCGCCGTCACGGTGACCCTGGGCGCCACCGAGGCCATCTACTCGGCCATCCAGGCGGTCGTCGGCGCCGGTGATGAGGTCATCGTCTTTGACCCGGCCTACGATTCGTATGATCCGGCGGTGCGGCTGGCGGGTGGCCGCTGCATCCACATTCCGCTGCTGCCACCGACGTTCGGCTATGACTGGGAGCGCGTGGCGGCGAGCATCACGCCGCGCACCCGGCTCATCATCATCAATTCGCCGCACAATCCCAGCTGCACGGTGGCGACGGCCGCGGATCTTGAGCAGCTCGCGGCCCTGATCCGCGACCGCGACATCCTGGTGCTCTCCGATGAAGTCTACGAGCACGTCATGTATGACGGGCGCAAGCACCATTCGGTCGTGGCGCATCCGGAACTCGCGGCGCGTGCGTTCGTGGTGTTCTCCTTCGGCAAGACACTGCACGCCACCGGCTGGCGCGTCGGCTACGGCATTGCGCCGCCGGCATTGACGGTGGAACTGCGGCGCGTGCACCAGTTCAATACCTTCAGCATCGCCTCGCCCCTGCAGCAGGCCATTGCCCAGTACCTCATCGAGAAGCCGCAGGTATGGGGCGAACTTGCCACATTTTTTCAGGCCAAACGTGACCTGCTGCGCGACGGCCTGGCGAATTCTGCGTTCCGCCTGCCGCCGGCGCAGGGTACGTTCTTCCAGTTGCTGGACTTCAGCGCGGTCAGCGGACCTGCGGCCGCCGCCCCGGGGACTGCGGCGCAGCCGGCCGACGTGCGCTTTGCCGAGCAGCTGCTGGTCGAGGCCGGTGTGGCGACAATCCCACTGTCGCCATTCTATGACGCTCCGCCGCCGATGCCGTTCGTCCGACTGTGCGTTGCAAAGCGTGATGCTACCCTTACGCAGGCAGTCGCCCGACTGCTGGAATATGCCGACAAGGCGCAGCGCTGATTATGAAAAAATCGACGAGCATCATTCATCCTCAGGAAGTGGTGTTGCCGCCGGGCAATCGCGCCTTGGTGATGCCCATCTACCAGTCCGTCAAGTTCGATTTCGAGACGCTGGATGAGACGCTGCAGTTCCTGCATGGCGACCGACCCGGGTTCTTCTATTCGCGCGCTGCGAATCCGACCACCCGGCACCTCGAACTGCAGCTCGCCGCGATGCAGGGTCGCGATGACTGCCTGGTGACCGGCTCGGGTGTGTGTGCGATCTCTCAGGCACTGCTGGCGCTGACGAAGCAGGGCGATCACGTGCTGTGCTTCCTCGAGACCTATAATCCGACGCGCTACCTGATCCGCCGGCTGCTGGGGCGCTTTGGCGTGAACAGCACGATGCTGTCCATCGAGGACCTTCCCGGCATCGAGCGGGTGCTGCGCACGACGCCGACGCGCCTGGTCGTGTTCGAGTCGCCGACGAACCCGGTGACGAAGATCGCCGACATCGAGGCGATCACGCGCCTGGCGCAGGCGCACGGTGCGCTGACCATGCTCGACAACACCTTCGCCGGACTGCATCAGCACGCGCAGTATCCGATCGACCTCTACGTCCACAGCCTCACCAAGTACGCCTCCGGGGCCGGGGATGTCATGGGCGGCGCCGTGATCGCGCGCAGCGACATCATCCGCAGCCTGCGCGGCGAGTTCGGCACGCTTGGCGGCATCCTGGATCCGCACGCCGCCTTCCTGATCGCCCGGGGCCTGAAAACCTACTACCTGCGCTACGCGGCCCAGACCATCGCGGCCCAGCGCGTCGCCGAAATGCTCGCCGCGCATCCGCAGGTGGCGAAGGTGCATTACCCGGGACTGCCGGGGCATCCCCAGCACGAACTGGCGCGCCGGCAGATGGAGCAGTTCGGCACCATCGTCACGCTGGATGTGCGCGGTGGCGAGGCCGCCGCCGCGCGTTTCGCCGATGCCCTCAAATATTTCTCGATCACCGCGAGCCTCGGCTCCACCGAGTCGCTGATGGTGCCGCCGCAGATGATGTCCAGCCGTGATCTGTCCGCCGAACAGGCGGCACTCGCCGGCGTCACCGATGGCACGGTGCGCCTGTCGATCGGGCTGGAGGATATCGAGGATCTGATCGAGGATCTGAACCAGGCGCTCGAGCGCGCCGCGGCCTGAGGTCCGGCCCTTCTTTGCGATGACTGCGACCTTGCAAGGCACGCCGGCACGGGACGGCTTCCGGATGCCGGCGGAGCGCGCTGCGCACGCGGGCTGCTGGATGCTGTGGCCGGAGCGGCCCGACAACTGGCGCCGCCAGGCGCAGCCGGCCCAGGCGGCGTTCACGGCGGTCGCGACCGCCATCTCACGCTTCGAGCCGGTGACCATGGGCGTGTCCGTAACGCATTATGCAGCGGCACGCGCGCAGCTGCCGTCGCGGATCCGGGTGGTCGAACTGTCGCACGATGATGCCTGGATGCGCGATGTGGGTCCCACCAGCGTCGTCAACGACGCCGGCGAACTGCGTGGCATCGACTGGCCCTTCAATGCCTGGGGCGGGCGCGAAGGGGGTCTTTATGCAAGCTGGGACCTGGACGATCAGGTTGCGCGCAAGGTGCTGGAGATCGAAGGTGCGGCGCGCTATCGGGCGCCGATGATCAACGAGGGCGGCGCGATCCATGTGGACGGCGAGGGTACCGCGCTCGTCACCGAACAATGTCTGTTGAACCGCAACCGCAATCCGACGCTGAGCCGCTCACGTATCGAACGGCATCTGCGGGACTATCTGGGCGTGACCTGCATCGTGTGGCTGGGACAGGGCGTCTACAACGATGAGACCGACGGCCACATCGACAACCTCGCCTGCTTCATCCGCCCGACGCAACTGTGCCTGACCTGGTGCGATGATCCGCGCGATCCGCAGTACGCCATCTCCAAGGATGCGCTGGAGCGGCTGATGGCTGCGCGCGATGCGCGCGGTCGGCGCTTCACGGTGCACAAGCTGCCCTCGCCGGGCCCGTTGCACATGACGGCCCGTGAGGCCGCGGGGGTCCAGCACCAACGCGGCTCGCACGCCCGGCGCGCCGGCTTCCGCCTGGCCGGCAGCTATGTGAATTTCTACCTGGCCAATGGCGGCCTCATCATGCCCCTGCTCGATCCGCGTACCGACCGGGCCGCGGCGCGCGTGCTCAAACGTGCATTCCCGGAACGGCGGGTGGTGGGGGTGCAGGCCCGGGAGATCCTGCTGGGGGGCGGCAACATCCACTGCATCACCCAGCAGCTTGCGCAGCCCTTACCGGCCTAACGCCCCAGCGCGAGGCGTTGGGCGCTGTCGAGCCAGTCGCGCTGCGCCTTGCGGTAATGCGCCGGCGCGATCCGGGCCTGCTCCAGCAGATCCCGCGCCACCGTCCGTGCTTCCTCCGTGCGGCCCTGCGCCTTGAGTAACTGCGCGTAGCGCACCGCCGCCTCGGCTCCCGGATAGGACGTGGATAACGTCCGGTATTCCTCGAGAGCCTTGGGCGCGTCGCCCTCCGCTTCGAGCGCGCGGGCGTAGAGCAGGTGGCCTTCGGGAGAGCGGAACTGCGGATTCATGCGGATGGCCTCATCCAACGTCGCCCGGGCGGCGGACACTTCGCCGGCCCCGAACTGGGCGCGCGCCAGTCCGAGCATCAGGTCGGGGTCATGTTCGTAGAGCCCCGTGAGGGTCCTGCGGTAGATCGCCGCGGCATCCTGGAAGCGGCCATGGCGCAGCAATTCCTCGGCCAGGCGCTGATTGCCGGCGACATTGTTGGTGACCTGGGCCTCGTCCTGCAGTCGCCGCAGCTGTGCTTCCGGATCGAGCGCCCGCTTCACGCTGCGGTGGGTCGCCTGGGCCGTGCGACTGCGCAGCAACTCGGGAATGAGTTCGACCGCGACGTAGGCGATGATGCCGGCCACCGACAGCAGCGCGATGACCCAGATCCAAATCGTGTTCCGCCCGGTCTTGATGACGTGGATGATCAGCAGGGCCTGGACGATGATCGGCAGGGCGATGTAGAGCATGTAGAGCATGGGTTGGCCAAGCTTACTGGCCGTTGCCGATGATCTCCACCGGCACGCTGTAAGCCCGTGATTGTCCAGTCGTTCTTGGTGCGGGTGCTGGTATTCTGGAGCGGTGAAACGGAATTTCCGGAAGACCGGCCCGGTACTCGGGCCTCTCGCCGTCTTGGGCCTCGGTTGGCTTATGGTGATGGCCTTCGCGCCGGTGGTCGCCGCCGCCGATCCGGCGTCGGGCTCCTCCGCGCCGGCGGCCGCCGCGCCGCTCGTGATTCCCGCAACTCCCGGGCGGCGCCCGCGCATCGGGTTGGTGTTGTCGGGCGGCGGCGCGCGCGGCGCGGCGCACATCGGCGTGCTCGAGGTTCTCGAGCAGCTGCATATCCCGATCGATGCGATCGCCGGCACCAGCATGGGCGCGGTGGTGGGTGGCCTTTATGCCAGCGGCCTGTCGGCCCAGCAGATCTCGATCGTCGCGAATTCATTGAATTGGCAGGACGCCTTCCGTGACCGACCCCCGCGCTCCGAGCTCGCCTTCCGACGCAAGGAGGAGGAGGAGAGCTTCCTGGTGGACTTCCCGCTCGGCGTGCGCGACTGGAAGTTCCAGCTGCCGAAGGGCCTGATCAAGGGGCAGAGTCTCGAGATGCTGCTGCGGCGGCTGACCTTGCCGGTCGCGACGACCGACTCGTTCGACAAACTGCCGACGCCGTTTCGCGCGGTGGCGACCGACCTTGCGACGGGCGAGCCGGTGGTGATGAACAGCGGCGACCTCGCCTCCGCCATGCGGGCCAGTCTGTCCGCGCCCGGTGTCTTCGTACCGGTGGACCGCGATGGCCGGGTGCTCGTCGACGGTGGCATCGCCGACAACCTGCCGATCGATGTGGCGCGGGCGATGAACGTGGATATCCTGATCGTCGTCGACTGCGGTGCGCCACTGTATGCCCGCGAACGACTCGGCAGCGCCACGACCATCTCCAACCAGATGCTTTCGATCCTGATCCGCCGCGACTCGACCCGGCAGCTCGGCAGCCTGACGCGATCGGACGTGCTGATCAGCCCGGCGATGGGCAATCTGTCCTCCTTCGATTTCGGCATCGTGCCCCGGGCGATGGCGGCCGGTACGAAGGCGGCGCAGGACATGGTCGCGCAGCTGAAGGCGCTGGCGCTGAGCCCGGATGCATATGCACGCTATGTCGCAGATCGTGATGCCATGCGCCGCGGCCTGCCGGAAATCAACTATGTGAAGGTGGCGCCGACATCGACACCCTATATGGCGGCGCTCAGCGAGCTGTTCGCGCCGTTCGCCGGGCAGACACTGGATCCGAAGGCGCTGGAGCAGGTGATCAACGATTACTATGGTCGCGGCCAGCTCGAGACCCTGGACTACCAGGTGCGCAACGACGCAGACCAGCATGGTCTGCTGATCACCGCCCAGCAGAACTCCTGGGGCTCCGACTACGTGCGTTTCGGTCTGGGCCTGGAGGATGATTTCCAGGGCAACGCCACCTACAACGCCGGCGCGCGGCTGGTGATGGGGGACATCACTGAAAAGGGTGGGGAGTGGATCTGGGACCTGCAGATGGGCACCTCGCCGCACGTCTACACCGAACTGTACCTGCCACTGGAACAGACCTCGGCGTACTTCATCGACCCGCATACCGAGTTCGATGATGTGAACGTGCCGCTGGTGAACTCGGGCCTCGATCGGCTGGAGGAGTTCCGGGTCCATACCTTCCGCTCCGGTATCGACTTCGGGCGTGAACTGGCGAATTTCGGTGAGTTCCGCTTCGGCGCGTACCATGAGCAGGGCGGCACCTCGGTGCTGATCGGCCAACCGCAGCCGGACACCGAATTCAACGCCAACGGCTACTTCGGGCAGTTTTCGGTGGACCAGCTGGATGACGTGCGTTTCCCGCACAACGGTCAGCTGGCGAGCATCGAGTGGAACAGCGAAAAGTACGAGGTCGGCAGCGACAAGCCCTTTGATCGGCTGTCGTTGAATTACCTCACCGCCGGGACCTTCGGGCGCGAGACGGCCATGTTCTGGGTATCCGGGGGCGCCACGTTCAACCAGACCAATCCGCTGGATGTGCGCACCCAGTATCCGCTGGGTGGGCTGTTCAATCTATCGGGCATTCCGGCGGAGTCGCTCGCCGGACCGCAGTTCGCGATCGCCCGGGTGCTGCTGTACCGCAAGATCGGCCGCGGTGGCGATGGTCCGTTCGATTTCCCGACCTATGTGGGTGTGTCGCTCGAGGCCGGCAATGTCTACCAGAAGCTCGGCGACATAAATTTCGCCAGTGCCCGCAAGGATGCCAGCATCTTCCTCGGCATCGACACGCTCCTGGGACCGATTTACCTCGCCACCGGTTATGAAAGTCACGGCAAGGAGGCGTTCTACCTGTTCCTTGGCCGCACCTTCTCGGCTGCTCCCACCAACACGGGTCAGCCGACCGGCATCGGGGAGTGAGGCCAAGCGCGAAAGCGCTACGGCCCAACTACAGGCCGCGGCTCTCGGCGAGATTCTCGATTTTCTCGAAGCGCAGCGAGGGCGCGTCGGTGGCGCGGGAATATTCGTGGCGACGGCTCATCTCGGCCATCTCGGCGTCACGTTCCTGGGGGGTTGCGTACCAGTGGAGCCGGTGCCACTCGGGCCCCAGCAGTTTGCGCAGCGGGTCTCCCGAGGGCAGGCTGACCCGCAGCCCGTAGGGGCGCAACATCTCCACCCGGGGGGAGCGCAGGTTGTGTGCGTTACTGATTCCCATGGCCGCGATTCTACCGTGACCGGGACAGCGCGGACAGCCCGACTTGTGTTGCGCGGGGGTCGCCCCCAAGCTGGTGATCTGTCAAAAGGTTACAGGAGCTCACCGATGGCGTTTTCAGGCAGCAAGAGCACGATCCCGACCGCGGACAAGGCACTTCCAGGTCGCAGTGCCCCGCTGGCGGTGCCCGAGACCCATTTCGTGAATCACCATCGGATCACGTCGCCGTTTCCGGCCGGAATGCAGGAGGCCGTCTTCGGGATGGGCTGTTTCTGGGGGGCCGAAAAACTCTTCTGGAAGCTGCCGGGTGTCTATTCCACGGCGGTCGGCTACGCCGGCGGCCACACCCCGAACCCGACCTACCAGGAGGTGTGCAGCGGGCTGACCGGGCATACCGAAGTCGTCAAGGTCGTCTTCGATCCCAAAGTCACCTCCTATGAAGACCTGCTCGAGACCTTCTGGGAACAGCACGATCCCACCGAGGGCATGCGCCAGGGCAACGATGTCGGTACTCAGTATCGCTCCGCCATCTACACGCAGGGGGCCGAGCAGAAGCACCTCGCCGAGCAGTCGCGCGAGCACTTCCAGGGCCAGCTGAAGGCGGCACGTCTCGGCAGCATAACGACCGAAATCCGTGAGGCGCCGACGTTCTACTATGCCGAGGATTATCACCAGCAGTACCTGGCAAAGAATCCGGACGGCTACTGCCCGAATCACGCGTGCGGAATTCCATACAGATCCGCAGTGTCATATTCGGGCGCGAAGGCGTAGTGAATTTGCCGGACGCCCCCTGAGGAAGGTACGCTGAGGCGCTAACCCAAGGTTTTGCGCGCATTGCGCAGCGCCGGCGGTTCTTCGGGGGGGAATCATGCGTCGATTGATCTTCGGTGTGGTTGTCGCGGCCGGTGTGGCTGCGTATCTGCAATCCTGCGCGAGCCTCGGGCACAACCCTCACGACGTCGAGTGGACCCGCAACGGCGGCAACCCGGACGAGCAGCGCTACAGCAAGCTCACGCAGGTGACCGTGGACAATGTCGGGCAGCTGGGCCTTGCCTGGTTTGCCGAGATCTCCGAGCGCGGCGGCTACCAAAGCACCCCGCTGGTGATCGATGGGGTGATCTACATGACGGCCCCGTGGAGCAGCCTCTATGCCTTCGACGCGAGGTCCGGTAAGCAGCTGTGGAAGGTTGACCCGAAGGCGCCGCGCGACATCGCCGCCACCTCGATCTGCTGCAACATCTCCAACCGCGGCGCGGCCTATGCGGACGGCAAGATCATCTGGGGCACCATCGACGGACGCCTGCTGGCGGTGGATGCGAAGAGCGGCCAGCAGGTTTGGGAGGCGCGCGTCGCAGATCCGCAGCAGTCCTTCTCGATCACCGGCGCGCCGCGTATCGGGGATGGCCTGGTGTTCATCGGCGTGGGCGGCTCGGAATTCCACACCCGCGGGTTCCTCGTGGCGCATGACGTGAAAACGGGCAAGCAGGTATGGAAGTTCTACACCGTGCCAGGTGATCCGGCGAAGGGCGCGGACGGCGCGGCGTCCGATGACGTGATGCCGATGGCCGCGAAGACCTGGAACGGCAAGTGGTGGGAAAAAGGCGGTGGCGGCAGCACCTGGGACGGCATCGTCTACGACCCGGAGTCGGATCTGGTGATCTTCGGCACCGGCAATGGCGAGCCGTGGCCGGCGGCGCTGCGTTCGCCGGGCGGCGGCGACAACCTGTTCACCTCCTCAATCGTTGCGGTGCATGCGAAGACCGGCAAGTACCAGTGGCACTACCAGGCCACGCCCATGGACGGTTTCGACTTTGACAACACCGCGCCGCTGACGCTGGCGGACATCAAGGTCGACGGCCAAGCGAAGCACGTGGTGATGCAGGCCCCGAAGAACGGGGTGTTCTATGTGATCGAGGCAGCCACCGGCAAGGTGGTGTCGGCGGATCCGTATGTACCCAAGATCAACTGGGCGCTGGGCTTCGACAAGACGAAGAACTGGGCGCCCATCCTCAATCCGGAAGCCAACTACGGCAAGACCGGCAAGGGCTTCTGGGTGCTGCCTTCGCAGGCGCATGTATGGTATCCGCAATCGTTCAACCCGCAGACGGGCCTGATGTACTTCTCCGCGCGCCGCGGCGTGGCCTCATTCTATGCGGAGGAGGGCGGTAAAATCCTGGGCAACCAGCTGGTGGATGTCGCCCAGGGTCATCTGCCGGAAGGCAAGCGGCCCGAGGTCGAGAACCCCGGTGCCTACCTGCTGGCTTGGGATCCGGTGGCCCGCAAGACGGCCTGGGAGCAGCGTGAAGGCAGCGGTAGCGCCGGCACGCTCACGACCGCCGGCAACCTGGTATTCCAGGGCACGCCCGGACAGAAGCTCACGGCGTTCCGCGCCGACACCGGTGCGAAGGTGTGGGCGGTCGACACCCAGGGCAACGTCGTGCCGGGTCCGGTGACGTACACGCTCGACGGCGTGCAGTACATCGCGGTGATCTCCTCGGCCAGCACCGGCTTTGCCGCCGCCGCCGGCAAGAACCGCCTGCTGGTGTACAAACTGAACGGCACCGTGCAGCTGCCGCCGCCGCCGCCGCCGGTGAAGTTGGTGCTCAACCCGCCGCCGGACTTCGGCGATGCGGCGATGCACGCGCGCGGCCAGGACCTCTACCAGCGCAACTGCACCGGTTGCCACGAGGGTGGGCGCATATTCAGCGGCTTCCCGGACCTCAACTACACGGTCGCGCTCAACGCCCCGGATTTGTTCAAGGGCATCGTGGTCGATGGTGCGCTCGCCGAGAACGGCATGATTTCGTTCAAGAACTCACTGAACGCGCAGGATGCAGAGGCGATCCGCTCCTTCCTCACCGCGCGCGCGAACGAGCTGAAGCGCAATCCGCCGAAGTTCGGGCCGGGTGGTCCTGGTGGGCCGCCACCTGCGCCTGCACCTGCAGCGCATCAGTAGACGAAACATCCCAATGTGAGGTTTCTGTCGTCAGAGGGCGACGCTTTCGTACGCTGACAAAACGTGCGATCCGTGATGTGATTCACAGCATAGAAGATGAATCGAATTCTCACGGAGAGACTCTGATGGATCCTTTGCGGACTACGACCACTCCACAGGGAGTGGACCATCAGAGCCCCTCGGCCCATCTGCCGGCCGACGATGGATCTGACCCGTACCAGCGCGCCAGGGCGTGCGCGACAGTCTTTGATTTATTGGCCGCTGCGCAGAGCGACGCCCTCAACGAGTATCTCAAACCGACTCCCATCACCCGTCTGCGCGCCGCCCAAAACGCCTTTCGTGAAATTGGTGCGATCCGGATTGCCGGTGCATTGCATGCCGCACAATTCAGTCTGACGCGCGTGGGAATCCCGATGCCCCTGGCGCAGGTCGTTGCAACGCTGACGGCCGCACTGAAGGCCTTCGCTGAAGTCGAAAACGTCGATCTGCTGATCGGGGTGTACCCGCACTCGCGAAACAGACGCCCGTAGCGGAGCATCAGGCGGCGACTGCTGGAAAGAACAGCCGGAATCGCACGAACCCGTCGCCGTTTTCCGCCGAAGCAAGGCCTTCATGCAGCTCCATGATGGACCGCACGATGGCGAGGCCCAGTCCGGTGGAGGAAGCTGAGTTGGTGCGTGCCTCCTCGATGCGATAGAAACGCTCAAAAATCTTGTCGAGATGTTCGGCGGCTATTTCCGGTCCCGGATTGGTGATGCTGACGAACGTGCCAGCTCCCGAAAGTGCGGTACTCAGCTCGATCACCCCGCCCGGAGGCGTATAGCGCAGGCTGTTGGCGATCAGGTTGCTCACGGCCCTGCGGAACAGAACTGCGTCGGCCTTGATGATGCCGCTTGCCTGGACATTCAACGATACGCCGCTCTCATCCGCCAGACCCTCGAAATACTCGGCCACGAGCCGCAGTTGCTCCTCCAGGTCCAGCTCCGCCCGGCGCACCGCGATCTGGGCGTTTCCGGCGCGGGTCAGAAACAGGATGTTCTCGATCATGCGACTCAAGCGCTCGTACTCCTCGAGATTCGATGCCAGCAGCGCCTGATATTCCTCGATCGTACGTTCCCGGGAGAGCAGGACCTCCGTCTGGCCGCGCAGATTGTTGACGGGAGTACGCAGATCGTGCGCGAGGTTCTCGGTGTACTGGGCGAGAAGGCGAAAGCCGCGCTCCAGCCGGGCCAGCATCTCATTCATGGAGACGCTGATTTCCCGCAGCTCGGGCGAACCATTGTCCAGGCTGAAGCGCACATTCAGCCCTTCCACGTTTATATGGCTCGCTTCCTCGGTGATGTGATGCAGCGGTCGCAAAGCGCGGTGGACCAATATATAGCTCAGCAGAATGGCGACCAATGCACCCAGTGCAACCGCGCGCAGGATCGTGGCGCGATAGCCGTTCAGCATTTCCAGAACATCATCGATTGATCGGCCGACGACGATGGTGAGTACCTCGCCATCACGCAGTCGCGCCTGCACCGCAATGCCGTGGGCGGTTACGCCCTTAGCAGAGCGCCACTGATGTAGCTCGAGGTCCTGGAGGGGTACCGGATCGGGAACGACCGGGCCCGCATCGGCCGGCAGGTGGGAGGGATTGAAATCCACGAGCTTTTGGCCGCCGGCAGCCAGGATCTGAACTACGAAGGCATTGCTTCCCACCACCTGTCCGGCGAAACGCGGGATGTGCGTGAGCAGATCGTGCGTTGACTCCTCGGCGGCGACCAGACTGCGCAGGTGCTGCGCCTTGATCAGCACCTCCTCGCTGTCCATCCGCAACAGCTGTACCCGCAGGTGGGAATAGAGGTAACTGCCGACGAAGTAGAACGTCAGTACCGAGATCAGCGTAAAGGCGCAAATCAGGGCGACGCTCAGGGGCAGGCGACGCATCAGGGCTTCTCGAGATCGAGCACGTAGCCCATGCCGCGGACGGTGTGGATGATTTTTCTCGAAAACGGATCGTCCACCTTGGCCCGCAGGCGACGGACCGCTACTTCGACCACATTCGTGTCGCTGTCAAAGTTCATGTCCCACACATAGGAGGCGATCTGCGTACGGCTCAGGATCTCGCCGCGTCTGCGCGCCAACAGGTGCAGCAGGGCGAACTCGCGCGGAGTGAGATCGATGCGGACACCACCACGGCGGACCTTCCTCTTGACGATGTCCATCTCCAACTCGCCGACCACCAGGTGCTCCATCTCGCGCACCGGTCCGCGCCGCAGCAAGGTGCGGATGCGCGCCAGCAATTCGACGAACGCAAACGGCTTTACCAGATAATCGTCACCGCCGAGTTCAAGGCCATGGATGCGATCGTCGAGTTCATCGCGGGCACTCAGGAACAGCACCGGCGTGGTTTTTCGCGCCCGCAGGCTGCGGACCACCGACCAGCCATCGAGCCCCGGCAGCATGACATCGAGCACCAGCAGGTCGTATTCGTCAGTCATCGCCAGGTGCAGTCCGTCTTCGCCGTTTCGAGCCGTATCCACGGTGAAGCCCGACTCGCCCAGCCCCTTCTTCAGGTAGGCCAGCGTCTTCGGTTCATCTTCAATCACCAGTAGTCGCACTGCAGCACCCACGGTTGAGACACGAAGATGATGCCCCTCCCATACCGCAAAAAGCGATTACGAATCGGTAATCGCGGCGACAGTATTGAGCAAAGTTCGCCCCATAGCCTGTAACGCGTCTTCTCTCATCAGCGTTATCACAAGGGGAACCTCACATGACCGATCTTTCTCGACGCAGGATGCTCGCCGGGGCGGCCGGGGCCGCCGCAGCACTCGGTGTGAGCGCCGCCGCCCGTTCACAGAGATTTCCGAACCCGGATCTTCCGCTGGAAGGCCGTGTCAACGTGAAGAATCCGAGCAGCCTCGATGAACCGGGGCCGCAGAACCCGACCCTGGCGGGTCAGTTTCCGTCGTTCCAGGATCCGCCGCCGACGGACGTGAGCGGAATGCCGATCTTCTGGTCATCGTTCAACAATGCACATAAGCGCTATCAGACCGGCGGTTGGGCGCGCGAGGTCACGCAGTATGACTTCGCCATCTCGGAGGACATTGCCGGCGTCAACATGCGGCTGGGGCGTTTCGGCATCCGCGAGCTGCACTGGCATCAGCAGGCCGAGTGGGCGCTGATGCTCGATGGCGAATGCCGCATCACGGTCATCGACGAGCAGGGTCGCCCGCAGGTTGCGGATGTGAAGAGTGGCGACATCTGGTATTTCCCGCCGGGGCTGCCGCACTCGTTGCAGGGGATCGGACCCATCGGCGCCGAATTCCTGATCGCTTTCGACAATGGCAAGGCGACCGAATTCAATACATTGATGCTGACCGACTGGATCGCGCATACCCCACCGGATGTGCTCGCGGCGAACTTCGGGGTCAGCGCCGATTCCTTCAGGAACATACCCTCCGACCAGCTGTGGATCTTTCAGGGCGAGGATCCGGGTCCACTCGAGGCCGACCAGAAGGCGGTGGCATCGCCGAAGGGCGCCCCGGCCCATCCATTCATCTTCTCCCTGGGCGGCATGGCGCCGGTCCGCCAGACCAGGGGCGGCTTCGTACAGATCGCAGACAGTCGCAACTTCAACGCCTCGACGAACGTCGCGGCGGCGCTGGTGACCGTCAAGCCGGGTGGATTACGTGAGCTGCATTGGCATCCGAACGCGGATGAATGGCAGTACTACGTCAAGGGGACTGCGCGCATGACGGTGTTCGACACCGGCCCGAAGGCGCAGACCGCGGATTTCAAGCCGGGTGACGTGGGTTACGTGAAGAAGAACCTCGGTCATTACGTACAGAACACCGGCAACACGGATCTCGTGTTCCTGGAGTTGTTCAAGGCGGATCACTACGCCGAGGTCTCCCTGAGCGAGTGGCTCACTCACGCGCCCCCGAAGCTCGTCATGCAACACCTCAACATCACTGCGGAGGTGCTCGCGAAGTTCCCGAACAATCGGCCGGATGTCGTTCCCGGTTAGGTAGCGGCCACAGCAGGTTCCGCTAACCCGGACCGGCCGACTCAGGCCGTCCGGGTGCCAGGCAGATGAACGTCACATTGGAGTGCGGGTCATGTCCACAGTGTTGAACGAGCGGATGGATGTTCTGGCCTTTGGCGGTGGGCGCAGCAACGCCCGGACGATGTTACGTCTGGCAGGTCCCGCGGTCATGGCGTCCGTGGGTTACATGGATCCCGGCAACTTCGCCACCAATATCCAGGCAGGATCGACCTACGGGTACGACCTGCTGTGGGTGGTGCTTGCCGCGAACGTGGTCGCGATGCTGTTCCAGGGCATGTCCGCCAAGCTCGGGATCGTTAGCGGCTACAGCCTGGCACAGCTGTGCCGTGAGCAGTTCTCCCGGCGCGCGTCCCTTGGTATGTGGATAGCGTCCGAAATCGCGGCCATGGCAACGGATGTTGCGGAATTCCTGGGAGGCGCGCTCGGAATCTCATTGCTGCTGGGGGTGTCGCTGTTATGCGGTCTGGTCCTGACGGGGGGCATTACCCTCGCAATCCTGCAGCTCGATAAGCGGGGTCTGCGGCCGCTCGAGCTGACGATTGCCGCTTTGGTGGGCGTGATCGGTCTGAGCTACCTGTATGAGTTGGTCGTCTCGCCGACCGACTGGCGGGCCGCATTGTTTCATACCGTGGTGCCGACCCTGCGGGATCGCTCGGCGCTCACGCTGTCGGTGGGCATCATCGGCGCCACCATCATGCCGCACACGCTTTATCTGCATTCGGCCCTGACGCAGAATCGTACGCCGGCGGCCAACGAGCGCGAACGCCGTCGATTACTGCGATTTTCGAACCGGGAGGTCATCGTTGCACTCGGGTTCGCCGGGCTGGTGAACCTGGCGATGATCATGATGGCGACTTCCGCATTCGGCAGGACCTCTCCGGGACTCGCGGACATCTCCGTCGCCTACCGCAGCCTCGTGCCCGCCCTCGGGGCCGCCGCTGCCGGGATTTTCCTCGTGGCCCTGATTGCCTCGGGCATTTCGAGTTCCGTGATCGGGACGATGGCCGGGCAGACGATCATGCAGGGGTTCGTGGGCTTCAGCATTCCGGTTTGGGTCAGGCGAGTGGTGACGATGGTGCCCGCCTTCGTGATTGCCCTGAGCTGCAACGTCACGAACGCGATGATCCTCAGTCAGGTCGTGCTGAGCTTCGTATTGCCGCTACCGATGATTGCCCTCGTGGTGCTTTCATCACGTCCGTCCGTGATGGGCAATCTGCGCTCAGCCAGAGGCATATCCATTGCGGCGGCAGCGGCGGCCACGGTGATCGTGCTGCTGAACGGGGTACTGATCTGGCAGGTGTTCTGAGCTCGAGGGCCGCCCCCGGGGTAGTTGCCGCGGGTCTGCTGCGCTGCGGGAGTGCCGGGTGCGCCATCCATGAGTCATTTCACCGGGCATTCGCGCGAACACGACCAATGGGAATCGTGGGGCGGGCCCGATGTATCTGGCGTTGATCGCACTTCTGGCTGTGGCGAGCGGTTGGGTGGCATGGCGGAAGAATCCGCTGTTTTCACTGCGGTCGACCCTGCGGTTCGTGGTGCTGCTCGCAGCGATGGTTGCAGGCTTTGTCCTGGCACTGCTCGTGGTGATCCAATACACACAGCGCCTCCCCCAGAACCTGCAGCTCGGCGCGCTTTTCGGGGCTGTCGGCGTGCTGACGATCATCGTCATCGCCGTCACGATTCAACTGTCGCTCCCCACGGCCTCCCCGCTGCCGGCGGCGGCGAAGCACCTGAACGTGTTCAGAAAGAGAACCTACGTGTGGGCGGGGCGGTTTGCATGGGCGCTGGTGGCGTTCGCGGCGCTGGAGCTGGTGCTGCGAGGCTCAGCGCAGATCGCCGTGGGCACGGTGGGCGGCCTGTTCGCATTCATCGGGGTGACCCTGCTGGTCGGATTGTACATGACGGCGCACAGGACGGACAGCTGGCTCAGCGCGGTGGAGGCCGATCCATGGGTGCACTGGACCTACACTCCCGAGCAGTGGCGGCGCTGGACGGACACCGAAGCCGAGCGGGCGATACCCGATCCGACCAGTCTGTTTCACTGGCGGCGGGACTGGAAGAAGGTGACGCCGACTCTAACGGCGATGCTGGTGGTGCCGCTGTGCTTCGCGGGCGAGCCGTGGATGGTAAGGCTGATCTTTACAGGCGTGATCGCCGCGCTGATCGTGATCATCGTCGCGTGGGTAAAACACTCGACCCAGGAGGCTCCTGCGGCGATGCGCAGGAAGCTCGTGGGCGCCACACCGGACGTATATTTCGGGCGGGATGGACTGTTCGCAAACGGCGAGTTCACGCCGTGGCTCACTGCCGGGGTGTATTTGCAGGCCGCTTACGTCGATGAACGTCAACCACGCAGCCTGGCGCTGAAGTTTTGCAAGATCCAGGTTGGCTACCAGATGCAGACGGTCACGATGAATGTGGATCTGCCGCTGCCGGAGGGCAGTGGCGTCGCGGATGATCTTGCCAGGCTGCAAAGAGAACTGGGCGCGAAGTGCGTGCAGGCCAGCGTAAGTCTTGCCTAGATTCAGATCGGTGTGCCGTTGGCCGCGGGCAGTGCGAAGGTGATGAAGGACGAGATGACGTATTTGTCTTCGGACCTGGGAATTTCACCGCAGTGCATGTGGGTCCAGAACGTCGGAAAGAACACCGCATCGCCGGCCACCGGTCTTATCTTCAGATTCTGCCGATGGAACGAAGTTTCACCGCCGTCCGTGAGGGTATTGAGATAGATGATGACGGCCAGCTGCCGGTCCCAGCCGCCAGGTCCGAAAGCATCGAAGTGCCACTTGAAGAAACCCTGGTCCTTCCGGTAATGCTGGATCTTGTAGCCGGTGCATCGCAGCGGCGCAACCTGCAATGAGGGAAATTGCGCGGCGACACTCAAGGTCACCCGGGTGACAGCGGAGTGCAGCTGCGCGAACGCCGCCGTCCAGGCGCCATCGGTCCCGACATCCAGATCCGTACTGACCTTCGTGTCGGCCTCCAGTTGCCGCTCTCCGCCGGCGCGAACCGTGTAGCCGGGGTGTTTACGCGAGTCCTGCTCGTAGAGCTCGATGAGCGATCGGCAAAGATCCTTCGGGATCAGTTCCCGTACGTAAAAGATGCAGTCGGCGGCGGCAACGATTTCCATGGACCCGGGTGAGTCTACTGCGCGGCAAGTCGCAGGTCGCGCGAATTGTCCGCCAGCCAGGCCTGCAGGTTCGGCAGGCTCAGGGCGGGGGACAACAGATATCCTTGTGCCTGGTTGCAGCCCATCTGCGCCAGGGCATTCAAGGTCTCCCAGTTATGACCTGCCTCACATTCTTGCGCCGGCCTCGCCGGGCCCGGATAATCCTCGGCAGATACGGGAGCTTGGCAAGGGTAATGCAGACACGCTCGACTGGCAGTGCGCTCGGAGCCGAAGTTCTTGGCGTCGACCTGCGACATTTGGACGAGGAAGGCTTTGCCGCCGTCCGGCGTGCCTGGTTGGACAATCTGGTCCTGCTGTTTCGGGGCCAGCAGCTGAGCGATCCGGACCTGATCGCCTTCAGTCGCCGTTTCGGCGATCTCGACCTGGCGCCGGTTCAGGAGACCGGACGCCGGTTCGTGGAGGGTCTGCCCGAAATCTACGTGGTGTCCAATGTTCTCAAGGATGGAGTTGCGATCGGCAGCCTCGGATACGGCGAGGCGGTCTGGCATACCGACATGTCCTACCTTGCCGACCCGCCGATGGCGAGCATGCTCTACGCCCTGGAGGTCCCGCCGCAAGGGGGCAACACCGGCTTTATCAACATGTACGCCATCTACGAGGCCTTGCCCGCTGAACTCAAACGGCAGATTGCGTACTTGAGGATCAAGCACGACGGAACCTACAACAGTGGCGGATACGTTCGTCAGGGCGTCGTGCCGAGTGATGATCCGCGGGCGTCGCCGGGTGCATTCCATCCA
>Ga0302314_10002747_pt1 | contig 32608 bp, 23 predicted proteins | sample III_Palsa_N2_3_FD_200533 | JGI IMG/M metagenome (GOLD analysis project Ga0302314, IMG submission 200533) | Peat permafrost microbial communities from Stordalen Mire near Abisko, Sweden - III_Palsa_N2_3 | ecosystem: Environmental > Terrestrial > Soil > Palsa > Peat permafrost | place: Sweden...
GTGACCGCCAGCCGCATCGGCTTGGAAAAGGCTCTGTCCGGCCGCCGCGCGTAGGCTTGGGCGATACGCTCGTTGATAGCGTGGACGCCGCCCGTGCCGCTCTCGAGCAGGGCGGCAAAGATCATCAGCTGGAACAGGAGTCTGAACGCCGGAAGGTTCAGCTGTTCCAGGAGAAAGTCGGATGGAAGCAGCTGCTGCTGGATGGCGGGGTAGAAAGCCGCCATGACGATGAAGAACAGAAAGGCGGGCGCCATCGCAAGGGGACCTGCCAGCACGCCGGCGACGACGGCGTCCTTTCTTGAGGTTAAGTGGCGCGTGACCGGCAGGATGATGATGGCGCCGATGATATTGTATCCCGCATAGGTCAGGCCTCCCACTGCCCAACCTGTCGTCGACGTCACCGCCGCGAACGCCGTTTCGATGCGGCCGCCCAGCTTCATGAACGACAGGACCACGAAGACGGCATAGGTGCCGTAGAGCAGGAACGAGACATATTTGAACAATCGTTCGACGCCGTCATTTCCCCAGACCGCGACGAATGTGATCATCGTCATCAAGGCGAGCGCCCCAACAAGTGGGGGAAGGCCGAACACCGCGCCGGCGATGGCGCCGGCCGCGGCGGCGAACGCCGAGAGCATGAGCATGAGCATCGCCAAATAGGCGACTTCGAAAATCGGCCAGAATGGCCCCAGCAGATGTTTGAAGAACGTACGATAATCGCGGCTCTTCGTGCGCATCGCGAACAGAAAGGTAATCGCGCAGACGGTGCTCCAGATCACCGTGGCGAGCAGGATCGCACAGAGGCCTCCCCAAGGCCCGCTAGGGAGGAAGAACGATGCGAGTTCCCGCCCCGTCGCATAGCCTCCGCCAATGACGACAGCCTTGAAGGCTAGGCCGGGAAGCAGCCAGCGTTGGAACCAGTTGGTCTTAGCGCTCACGTCGATGTCTCCAGATACGCAAGGCGAGGGCCGCCTGGGGCGCCCGCGGCCAACGACGGCGGACTGGTGCGCGCCGCCGCCCACGGAGCCCGACGGCTCGGGAGGGACAACTCGTTTTCGAGCCTAGAAACCATGTTCCGAACGCCTGCCCCCTCGCGGTGTGACAACCAGCCATATCACCCGCTGGCCTGGTTTTCATTTTGCGAATTTGGAAAATTCACTATTGCATGCGCGGACTCGTTTCGTGAAGCTGCCACCATTCGACGCGGGTAGGCGACAGCGTCTTTTGGGGAGCAGCCGTGCGAAATTGGATGTTGATGGTCGCCGCCCTGATATCGGCGATGGCGCCATCGCCGGCGCTGTCGGCGCAGCAGGCTGATTTCAGCGGCTACAGCGACGCCGCGCTCCACGCCAGCCTGGCGAGGAGCGCGACCGTCCAGTCGAAGCTGCTGGTGCCGATGCGCGATGGCGTCGGCCTGTCGACCGACATCTATCTTCCCAAGGACGCCAAAGGACCCCTCCCGACCATCTTCTGGCGCACGCCTTATGATTTCAACGACGTCTCGGGATCATTGCTCCACTTTGCGGCGGAGGCCGTGAACCACGGCTACGCGTTTGTGATCCAGAACGAGCGCGGGCGATATTTCTCCGAGGGAAAATACCAGCTGCTTGGCTACCCGCGGACGGATGGCTACGACGCGCTGACCTGGATTTCAGCGCAGCCGTGGTCGAACCATAAGGTCGGGACCCTTGGATGCTCGTCTTCCGCCGAATGGCAGTTGGCGCTGGCGGGGCAGAAACATCCCGCCCATGCGGCCATGGTCGCCATGTCGGCCGGCGCCGGGATCGGCCGTGTTGGACCGTTCGAGGAGCAGGGCAATTGGTACACCGGAGGGGTGCCCCGAACGCTCTTCATGGTTTGGCTGTATGGCGTGGATAACCCGCTGCGCGCCATGATCCCCAGCGGACTGGACCAGGCGACACGCGCGCGCATCGGAACCTACAACGATCTCGGCGCCGTCAAGCCCAAGGTGGACTGGGCCAAGCGCGTGGGGCGCCTGCCCCTCATCGACATGCTCACGGGCCTCGGCGAGCCGCCCGCCACATATGAGCAACTGATCGTTCGCAAGCCGAATGACCCGGCGTGGTTCAAAGGCGGCCTCTACCACGACAACGAAGGATGGGGCGTTCCCGCCCTGTGGTTCAATGCCTGGTACGACGTGTCGATCGGGCCGAACATGGCCTTGTTCAATCATGCAACGGCGGTCGGCGGCGAATCGCCAGCGGGCCAGAACCAGTACGCGGTGATCGCCCCGACGCCACACTGTCAGTATTTCGATCTCGGCCCGGACACTGTGGTTGGTGAGCGAAACATGGGGGACACCAGCTTCGACACCTATGGGACGATCTTCAGCTGGTTTGACCGATGGCTAAAGGAGGACAAGGCGTCATTCCCGTCCGCGACGCCTCACATCCGCTATTACATGATGGGGGAGAACACCTGGCGCACCGCCTCCCAGTGGCCGCCGAAGGAAGCGAGCCCGCTGCGGCTGTACCTTCACAGCCAGGGAAATGCGAACAGCCTGTATGGCGATGGGACTCTGTCGGCGACCCCGCAGACGGCCCAGGAGCCCGCCGACCGTTTCACCTTCGATCCCATGAACCCCGTACAGACGATCGGCGGCGGCGACTGCTGCAATGGCGGCTTGGTCAAGGCCGGCGCATTTGATCAGCGATCCATCGAAGCGCGGCAGGATGTGCTGGTCTACACGAGCGACCCGTTGGCCGCGCCAATCGACGTGGCGGGCTGGGTCAAGCCGGTGCTGTTTGTCTCTTCCGACGCCAAGGACACGGACTTCGCGGTGAAGTTGGTGGACGTCGCGCCCGATGGCACGGCCTACATCATAGCCGACACCATCCTGCGCGCCCGGTACCGGGAAGGACTGGATCGCGAAGTGATGATGAAGCCCGGCGAGACCTACCGTCTGGACCTTTCGCCAATGACGACGGGCATTCGCTTCGAAAAGGGCCACCGGATCAGGGTCGAGGTCACGTCTTCAGACTTCCCGAAGTTCACGCGCAACCTCAATACGGGCGGTGACAACGTCACCGAGACGAAGGCCGTGGTCGCGCGAAACATCGTTCATCACGCCCCCGGAAGTGGTTCCTATCTCGAATTCTCGGTGCTTCCCTAATCGTGGTCGAGGGCGAACACCGGACCGCGTTTTCAGAATTTTCTTGATCAGAAAATTCAGGTTGCAAACTTGGCTGGATTTCAGGCAAGATGACCTGACTGTGGACGCCAGGAAAACCGGATATGGACATAAGTCGACGTGCGTCGATGGCAGGCATGCTCGCCATAATCGCGACTCCGATGGCGTCCGCCGCCAAAGCGGAGGGCCGATGGGCTTCCCTCGACGCCATGGCCAACAAGATGGTCGCCGACCGGCTGGTCCCGGGCCTGCAGATCTGCGTGCGCCGGCGCGGGGCCGCAGCCTATTCGCGAGGGTTCGGCAAGGCCAACATTGAAACGGCGACGCCGATGACGCCAGCCTCGGTTTGCCGGATCGGGTCTGTCAGCAAGCAATTCACCGCTGCGGGGATTCTGCTGCTTGCACAGGATGGGAAGCTATTGCTGGACGATCCGCTGTCGCGGTTCATTCCGGATTTCCCCAACGCGGAGCGGCTAACGATACGGCGATTGCTGAGTCATACCTCGGGGCTGGGGAATTACACGCAGACCACGCCGCCGGATCTGGTGTGGCAGGTGAGCCGGACCGATCGAGACACCGCCCAGATGCTGGAGCTGATGCGCGCCACGGGCGCCAAGCTGCTGTTCGAGCCTGGGACGGACTATCGCTATTCCAATACCGGGTTCGTGCTGCTGGGCATCGTCATCGAAAAGGTCTCGGGCGTTTCCTATCGAGACTTCATGCAAGCGCGCCTGTTCACGCCGCTGGGCCTGTCTCATACCGCCGTCGACGACGATGCCGAAATCGTGCCGAACCGGGCGTCCGGCTATTCGGATGATCCGAAAGCCAGCAGCGGGTTCGACAACGCCTCCTTCACCTCCATGACCTACCCTGGCGGCGCTGGCGCCCTACGCTCGACATGCGAGGATCTCTGCGCCTGGCATGAAGCCCTGTTGGGCGGCAAGGCGCTGCAGCCGGCGATGCTGCGGGCCATGCTCACGCCGATTACATTGAACGATGGTTCGCTGCCGGCGCAAACCAATCGCAAGGGCGAACACGCCCTGGTCCACTACGGTTTCGGGATCGACGTGGGGCCCGTGGACGGTCACAAGGCCGTTTCGCACGGCGGAAGCATTCAAGGTTTCGGCTCGTTCCTGGAGACGCTGCAGCCTGAACGGGTGACCATGGCCGTGATCATGAACACCGACGGCGGGGCCGACGCGCCAGCCGCTTTTGCTCCAGCGTGGGCCGAGTTGCAGAAGGTTTTACGCGTAACGGCGTTGGCGGCATGAGGGGCCGAGCGCCTGTCGACTCTCGCGCCAAAGGCTGGCCCCGAGGTCTCACAAATCGCCTTCCGACGAAGGATCGCCAATGAAGTCCATGTTGATCAGTTCGGTTGCTGTCGCCCTGTCGCTCGTCGTGGCGAGCGCCGCGGTTGCTGAGCCGCCGGACCCCAAGATCGCCGCGCGCATCGACCGGATATTGGCCGAAACGCCGCTGATCGACGGGCACAACGATCTTCCATGGGAAATCCGCATCCGGTTCGCCAGCAAGCTCGAGGGGCTGGACCTGAAGTCGGATACTTCGAAAGTCCCTTCGCCCGAGGAAGACGGTGTCGGTCTGATGACCGACATACCCCGTATGCGGGCCGGTCGGATGGGCGCCCAGTTCTGGTCGGTCTGGATACCGTCGAGCATCGTTGGACCTGCCGCCGTCCAGACCACCCTGGAGCAGATGGACCTCGTCAAACGGCTGGTCGAACGCTATCCGGCGGATTTGGAGATGGCCTATACCGCCGACGACATCGTCCGTATTCACAAGGCCGGCCGGATCGCCAGCCTGATCGGCATCGAAGGCGGCAATCAGATCAATGAGAGCCTAGCCAGCCTGCGGATGATGTACGCCGCCGGCGCCCGCTACATGACGCTGACTCACACCATCAACACCCGCTGGGCGGACTCAGCCACGGCGAATCCGGAGCATGGCGGCCTGACCCCCTTCGGCCGGCAGGTCGTGGCCGAGATGAACCGGTTGGGCATGTTGGTGGACCTCAGCCACGTGTCCGAAGGCACGATGAAATCGGTGCTGGCGACCACTAGGGCGCCGGTGATCTTTTCGCATTCCGGCTCGCGGGCCATATCCAACCACCCGCGCAACGTCTCCAATGAGGTGCTGGCCCTGGTGGCCAAAAACCACGGCGTCGTGATGGTCGATTTTGCACCGATCTATGTCTCGGAAGCGAGGTTCAGGTGGGAGGCAGACCGGTCGGCGGAAGCGGCCCGGTTCAACAGCCCCCCGTATGGCGGTCTCTACATCGGCCAGCCGGACAAGGCCAAGGCCGCGCTCGCGGCCTGGGAAAAGGCGCACCCCATGCCCCCGGTCACCCTGGCCATGGTCGCCGACCATGTCGAACACATCGCCAAGGTCTGTGGGGCCGATTGCGTGGGCATCGGCTCGGACTTCGACGGCATTCCCAACACTCCCGAAGGATTGGAAGGGGTCGACAAATATCCAGCGCTCCTGGCCGAACTGGCTCGGCGCGGTTGGAGTGACGAAGCATTGTCCAAACTGGCCGGCGGTAACGTCCTGAGGGTGATGCGCCAAGTTGAGAGCGTGGGAAAGACGCTGCGGACGTCCACGGCGGCGTCCGCGGCAACCCTGGCCGATCTTGACGGCTCGCCCTAGCGGAGGTCGACGCGCGATGCAGCTGATGTCAGGCGCGCCTTGCAATCTGGCGGTTTGCCGAGTCCTTGCCGCGGCCGCGCTCTGAAAACCCGATGGCCAATTCTTTTCATTGGAGCCTTAGGACGTGGCCCACGAGCCAATCTCCCCACAGCACTACATCCGGGAATGGCGAAGGCATCGCGGCCTGACCCAGGCCCAACTCGCGGACGCCATCGCCGTTCATCGCAGTCAATTGAGCAAGATCGAACGCGGCCGGCGCTATCATGCAAAGCCGGTGCTTGAGGCTATCGCCGCCAAACTTGACTGTGAGCCGACCGATTTGATCCGGCGACATCCATCTCACACATCCGAATTCGAGACCTTCTACCTTTCCCTGTCAGCCGAAGATCGGTCTCGGGCCTTGGATCTGTTGAAGTCGACGTTTGCCCGGTGAGGCTGGCGCGGGTTTGCTCCGCGAATGAGCTCTCAGCATAAAGGCGACCGGACCAGCCAAGACGCTCGCTAGTCCTTTGATCTGGCTTTCAGCGCCGACTTTACGCTTTGGCCTATCGCAAGCCAGGGTCGCTGGGGCAGATGGCGTCGCCTTCATCGGGTACGAGGCGCAGGTCGCTTATCGCCAGCGAAAGGGCGCCGTTCGTAGAGAGGGAAAATGGCGAGGACACTTTCGACATGTCCGCGCCGGCGTCCTGGAAGCAGGACAGCTTGATCTTGCTGGTCCGCCAGTCGGCGTCTCGGGCGTTTGCCCTGTCGGCTGTGAGAAGGGCGGTGACGTCCAATGCGCCGCCGCAGTCTGGCCCACAGGCTACCGACAATCGAACCATCGCCGTAGGCGTCGCCGACACGCGGTAGCGAACAAGGAGCGCCATGGCGCCGTTGGTCTGGCGTCGAAAGTCCACCGGCCCCCCCAGCACCGCCAGGACGCCGACACCTTGACCGCTCCAAGTCGCTAGGCGCGCGTTTTCCTGGGCTCCGGCGTCTATCGCCCGAACGGTCAGCGCGCCGGTTGCGGCCAGTGTCCAGGGACTCGGCGCATGGCCCTCCACGAAGAAGCGCTCAAGATTGAGGTTGGCCGAACGGACGCCGGGATCCTCGGACAGCGGTCCGACCCTGGCCGGGTGGGCATAGGACAGGCCATAGCCGTACGGAAACTGCGGCGCGTAGCCGGGCTCGTCGGGATGGCCGGGAGAGCGGTCCGCGCGGGCCGGCCAGGAAAAGGAAAGCCTGCCCCGGAAGTCGTGACGCGGAGCGCCCGAACGCGCGCCGATCAGCACATCGGCGACGCCGCCGCCCTCGGTCCCGGGCAACCAGGCGGCGACGAAAGCGTCCGAAGCGTTGATCTGCGGGTTGGTCCAAAGCGGCCGGCCGGACAGGAAGACCGAGACCACCGGAATGCCCTGGGCCTTGAGCCGCTTGAGCAGGGCGAGATCGTGGCCGTCGCCTGGCGAGTATTCCAGCGTGTCGAGGTCGCCCTGGAACTCGGCGTAAGGATTCTCGCCGAAGACGACGATGGCGACGTCTGGTTTTCGGGCATAGGTCCCGTTGACGGATAGCTCGGCATGGCCGCCGCCGGCGCGGATGGCTGCGGCCACGCCCGACCAGATCGACTGGCCATTGGGGAAGTCAGCGTTCGTGTTGCCGACGCCTTGCCAGTTCAGGGTCCAACCGCCGGACTGCTTGCCGATGTCGTCGGCGCCGTCGCCGGCCACAAGCACAGTGGCCGAGGCCCTGATCGGCAGGACCCGGCCGTTGTTCTTCAGCAGCACAAGCGACTCCCGCACCGCGCGGCGGGCGATGGCGCGGTGATTGGCGGAGCCCAGGCGCTCGAAATGACCGGCCGCGGGGGAGGGCCCCTCGAAAAGGCCGGCCTTGAACTTCACCCGCAGGATGCGCCGCACCGCGTCGTCGAGCCGAGCCATGGGAATGAGGCCGGAACGCACCTCGGCCAGCGTATGGTCGTAGAGGCCCTTCCAGCTGTCGGAGGCCATGTACATGTCGAGCCCGGCGTTCAGCGCCTGTGGGCAGTCAGTGGTGGAGCAGCCGGCGATCTGGCCGTGGGCGTTCCAATCCCCGACCACAAAGCCCTTGAAGCCCATCCGGCCTTTGAGCACGCCGGTCAGCAGGCTGCTGTTGCCGGTGTCCTTCACCCCGTTCCAGCCCGAGAAGGAGGCCATTACCGCCAGCACGCCAGAGTCGATCGCCGGCGGATAACCCTGGGCGTGCACGCGGATCAGGGTCTGCTCGTCAATCCGGGCGTCGCCCTGGTCGACGCCGCCGGCGGTGCCGCCGTCGCCGAGGAAGTGTTTGACCGTGCCCATGACGTGACCGGGCGCGATCGGCTGACCGGGCTTGAGCGGACCCTGCAGACCCAGGGTCATGGGGCCTGCATAGGCTGCGACCACGTCCGGTTCTTCGGCATAGCCTTCGTAGCTGCGGCCCCAGCGCACATCGCGCGGCACGGCGACCGTGGGCGCGAAGGTCCAGTCTGCGCCAGAGGCGGACACTTCCTCCGCGGTGGCGCGGCCGATCTCGCCGATGAGCTCCGGGTCGCGCGCCGCGCCCAGGCCGACGTTGTGCGGAAACAGGGTTGCGCCCTTGATCTTGTTGTGGCCGTGGACCGCATCGATTCCGAACAGCAGCGGAATGGGCGTGTGGCCCGGCCGCGGTTCGGCCGCCGCGGCGCGGAACGCCCGGATCAACGCCAGCCAGTCGCTCGCTGGCGCGCGGTTGTCGCCATGCGGGGCGGAGTTTCCACCCGCGAGCAGGGCGCCCAGGGGATAATGACGCAGGTCGTCCGGCGTGATCGAGTTGATGTCTGCCTGGATGGTCTGGCCGACCTTCTCCTCCAGCGACATCCGCGTCATCAGCGCCGTGATCCGGGCCTCGGTCGCGGCATCGGTGAATGCGGCCGGGCTGTCCGCTTTCGGCCACAGCGCGGGATGGGCGACGGCTCCGTCGGCGGTTTGAGAAGGAGCGGCCGTGGCGAGGGAGGACGCCACGGCCGCGGCCAGGACGCTCGCCCAGCAGATGGCGCGCATGCGGCGTCGGAGGATCGTCGCGGCGCGCTGGTCACTGAAGGGCTCCTTGGCCCGAACGCTTACAGTCATCGGGCGGCGGCGCTGACGCTAGGTCTTGCAGACGCGCCGATCGGCTGGCTGAAGTAACTGTCGTGAGACTTGGCGAGCGCGAACGCCTCGGCGTGCTCCTTGGCCAGGCCCGCCATGATGTTGGCGATGCGGCCGGTGCTGACCACGTCCATCAGCGGGTCGTAGGCGTCCGGCGTTACTCCCATGCCCTCGAAGATGTAGAACCAGCTCAGGTCGGTGAACAGTTCACCCCCCTTGGGCCGCACACGCCCGGTGGCGCGATAGCGCTCGATCCGCTCGGCGAGGCTGTCGGGAAGCGGCATCGAGCTGACATATCGCCACAAGGGCGCGTCGTCCCGCTGGGTCAGGCAGTAGTGCAGGACGATGAAGTCGCGGATGTGCTCCAACTCGTGGATCAGCTCGGCATTGTAGGAATCGATGTTGGTCTGATCGAACCGCTTGTCCGGGAAATGATCGAGCAGGTTGTAGACGCCGCTGATGGCCATATGGATGCTGGTTGATTCCAGCGGCTCCAGGAAGCCGGAGGACAGGCCGATCGCGACACAGTTGCGGTTCCACAACTGGCGGCGCCGGCCGGCGGTGAAGCGGAGGAAGCGAGGCTCCCCCAGCACCGTCTCGCCCACCTGCGTGAGAAGGTCGTCCAGGGCGTCCTGATCGCTGATGTGCTCGCTGGCGTAGACGTAGCCATTACCGGCGCGCTCTTGCAGCGGAATGCGCCAATGCCAGCCCGCCGACCGGGCCCTGGCGCCGGTATAGGGCGTCCTCGGCGAGGCCAGTTCGGTGGAGGTGGCGACGGCGCGGTCGCAGGGCAGGCAGGCGTGCCAGTCGATGTAGCCGGTATGCAGCGCCTGCTCGATCAACAAGCCGCGAAAGCCGCTGCAGTCGATGAATAGGTCCGCGCCCAGGCGGCCGCCATCCGTGAACACCACCTCGTCGAGGAATCCGTCCTCGCGCTGGGTGGCCTGGGCGACATTGCGCTCCAGCCGGGTGACGCCTAGCCGCTCGGCATAGGCGCGCAGGTAGACCGCCACGCGCGCGGCGTCGAAGTGTAGGGCGTAGCGCAGGCCGGCGGCCGGGCCAGGCTGGCTCTGGTCGGGAAAGGCAAACTTGCCGGCGTCGCCGAGGGCGGCGCAAAGGCTGAAGTCGTTGAACCGCGGCTCCAGTCCATCGGCCTTGGCCTTGTGCCAGGCATGGAAGAAAGGGCGCCGGTTGATCGACGTCCCGAAGGCGCCGAATGGATGCCAGTAGCTGTGGTTCGGCTTCAGCCAGTCAGTGAACTTGATGCCGAGCTTGTAGGTGGCGCCGACGTGACGGACAAAGTCGCCCTGGTCGATATCAAGAAACCTGAGCAGGTCGGTGATCGACGGAATGGTCGCTTCGCCTACCCCAACGGTTCCGATGTCGGGGGACTCGATAACGGTTATCGAGCAGCCGAAGTTCGGCAGGGCGCGCGCCAGGACGCTGGCGGTGATCCAGCCGGCGCTTCCGCCCCCGACGATGGCGATGCGCTTGATGCGGTTATCGGACGACATCTTGCAACAGTCCTTGGTCGGAGGCGGTCGGCGGGGCGTTTCTTAGAACTTGAACTTCACACCGGCGTAGTAGCGGCGGCCCCAGTTGTCGTAGGTGAAGGGAAGATCAGGCCACTGCAGGTAGGTGTGCTGATAAGAACCGGTGATATTTTGCACTGAGAAGATTACACCAAGTTGCTTGGTGAAATCGTAGCCTACCTGACCGTCCAGCTGTCCGTATGGCGCCTGGTAGACGGAATAGATTTTCGAAACGCCATTTTGATTATCGAACGCGAACGTCGATCCCACCGGCGAGTCGTTGATGCTCTTGTCGCGCCATGACCAGGACAGGCGGGCGGAGAAGCCGTTCCGTTCGTAATAGCCGGTCGCCGTGAGCGCGTTCTGCGACACGCCGGGAATGGGCCCGCTGGTCGAGAACGACGTCAGCTGCTGTGAGTAGGATTGCGACCGCGTGTAGTTGGCCGCGACGCCGAAGCCCTTCAGGCCGGACCACAACCAGTCGCCATCAAAGGCGTACTGGAATTCCAGTTCCGCGCCGTAGATGGAGCCCGCGCCGCCATTGACCGGCTCGGACACATTGGCCGTGACGCCGCCGATGGTGGTCGCGACGTTCTGCTGTTCGACGAAGCTATCGATCGCCTTGTAGAAGCCGGACACGCTGATCAGCGCGCCGTGGGTGAAATAGTCTTCCCACGCGACGTCGAACTGATTGGCGCGATAAGGGTCGAGGTTGGGATTGCCGGATGAGCCGCCGTCGAACACGAAGGTGCTGCTCGAGCCCTGGCGCGTGAAGCCGTAGGAGTTGCCCAGCCCCAGCGAGAACAGATCCTGCGGCGACATCACCCGCGCGGCGTCCAGGCGGATCTTCTGCTCGTCCGTCAGGTCGAGCACGAAGTTGAACGACGGCAGCACGTCGATGTAGTTGCGGGTGGTCTGAACTCCGACGACGTTGGAGTCGACGCCGTTCCAAGACGCTGTGCCGTAGTAGGTCGGCGATTGAGCCGCCTCTCCGTTGTCGATGACCAGGTTGGTGTCGACGACGCGGACGCCGAAGTTGATGTGGAAACGATCGCTCGGGCCGCCGATGTCGCCCATCACATAACCGGCGTAGGTGTTCTCCTTCACATCGAACGAGCTGAGGCCGTCCTTGAAGAACTTCTCGGTGTTGTTGGGTACGCCCGCGCCGGCCCAGACTTGCTCCAGATAGGTGGAGGGGTTGGTCATCGAGGCCGGATTTTTCACGATGATCGGCCCGACGCCGAAGTTGTTGACCGTGCTGGCCAGGCCCGGGTTGGACGTGGCCGTGGAGTAGGGAACGTTGATGTTGTTGCCGTTCGAATAGCCCGGGTCTTGATAGTAGAGCCATGGCCCTTCGTTGGGACCGACCGGTCCGGCGACCTGACCGGTCGGCAGGTCGCCGTTGATCAGATAGCGGCCGAAGACCTGGTCGATGTCGCGGTCGGCGACCCGGAAGCCGGTGGAAAACACCGATTCAATCGGTATGAAATCGGCCTTGTATTGGAGGTCGCCCTTTACCGACCAGTCGGTCTGGGTGGTGTAGTTGGCCCAGGCCCAGTTCGACTTGAACGTCGTATAGGCTGGATTGTTGAGCACATTGGACAGGTAGCCGACGGAGGGCAGGCCGGATGTGCCGCCGTTATTCCAGGTGAACTGGTAGCCGGGGTTGCCGCCGTTGCAGCTGTCCGCGCCGTTGTTGCAGCCCGGAGCCCCCGGCGAGGTCGCTACGCCGCCGGCGGTGTTGTAGAGCCCGTGCTCCACATCCGCCTGGTCGGCCTGGAAGTTCGAGGTGGCGCGCGAATAATAGACGTCGAAGTCGCCCTTCAGCGGGCCGCCGGCGTCGAATCTGTTGATCCACTGGAAGTTGTTGGCTTCGCTGATGGTGTGAAAATAGTCGGTGGCCGTCTCGGCTCCGTTGGCGTTGAAGGTGCCGTTCTGGACCACGCCGTTGCCGTCGATGGAGTAGGGGTCGGCTGCGTCGATCCCCGGCATGGCGGTGTTGCCTGAGGCGTCGCCCTGGCCGTTGAACCAGACCTTGTCCGAATAGCTGATCTGGGTGTCGTCGTCGCGGGAGTAGAACCAGTTGAGATGGCTGGTCCAGGCGTTGGTGACCTCGAAGGCCATCCCCAGCGAGGCGCCGAGGGTCTTCCGCTCGTCGTACTGGTCGGTGAAGTAGGCCAGCTGCGGGTCGATGTAGTGCTGGCCGCCCGGCAGGGCCGTTGGCGTGGCGTTGGTCCCGTTGCCGGGATTGGCGGCCGTCGCGGAGTTGGTGATGACCCAGGAACTGCGGTTTTCGTCCTGGAACTCCTTGGTGTGGGTCTTCTCGTCGTCATAGGAGATGCTGCCGGTGATGCCGAACCGGTCGTTCAGCTTGTAGGTTCCCACCAGGGCGCCGATGGGGGTCCAGCCGTTCGTGCCGTCGGCGGTCGTGCCGCGCAGGTTGCCGCCAATCTGCAGGCCGTCAGGGCCGGACAGGGGGTCGCGCAACTTCAGGTCGATCGTGCCGCCGAGGCCGCCCTCGGTCATTGAGGCCTTGGGGTTCTTGTAGACGTCGATGCCGCTGATTTCTTCGCTGGGGATGCTTTCCAGCGAGTCGTACTGATTGCCCGCGCCGGACCCGCCGCCGGAGTTCTCCCCGGAGACCGCGATTTCCTTGCCGGTCAGGAAGATGTCGCCGTTCAGCGTGGTGAGGTTTTGCCGCAGGCCGTCGATCAGGACGGTGGTGCCCTGGCCCTCGGTCCGGTCGATCTGGACGCCGGCCAGGCGTTGCAGCGATTCCGCCACGTTCTGGTCGGGCATCTTGCCGATATCTTCCGGCGCCACCGACTCGATTGGCAGGATGGAGTTGCGCTTGTTGATCAGCGCGGTCTGCAGCGACGCCCGGTAGCCGGTGATCACCACCTCGCCCACCTCGGTCCCCTTCGCCTTGGTGTCCGGCGTGCTGGGAGCCTGTTGAGCATTCGCGCTCGTGCAGATGGCGAGCACCCACAGCGATGCGCCACCCATGGCCATGATGCGCGAGCGCCTTTTGAATTCAGTCATGTTCCCCCCTCGGGTCGACGTTAATTTCTGCTTTTCGGCAGTGTCGTCTCGTTAGACAACGCTGTCTGACAGCGCTGTCTAACGAAATAATCACTGCTTTGTGCCCGCGTCAATCACAAATCCACCACAAATTGGACACAACGCGTTCGCCGCTGCGGAACGCTAGGGGTGACGCCAGGCCGCCCGCCGGGGCGAGGCCAGAGGCAGAAGAGGTGCGATGAATGGCTCGTACCGCCGCCACCGCCCGACCGAGTCGGTGCTGATTTTCTGGCGCGCCTGCCATTTGCTCGCCGTTATTATAGTTCGCCGCGTGCGATGAAATGCGAGGCAGTCGTCGCTCCAGGGCAGGTCGATGAAATCGAGAACGCCTTCCAGAACGGGCCTGGGTTGGCGGACGAGGGCCTCATAATCGACATCCAGGATCGCGCCGTCGGGCAGCGTTCGCCGCCAGTGCGCCATCACCTGCTCATACCGCCTGTAGTAGTCGGCCAGATCGTTCAGGTCGTTGGCGTAGGTCAGGGTCGACTCGAAGTGCTGGAAAAAGATGGAGAGGCAGGTGTCGATGGGATCGCGCCGCATATGAAGGATGCGGGCGTTTGGAAACGCCGCATGGATCAGGCCAAGGTGCATGAAGTTGGCGGGCATCTTGTCCACCACCCGGCGCGCGTCGCCAAGCCGGCTCAGATAGTCTCTCGCCAGGAGGCTCAGCAAGTCGCGGTCAGGCGGGCCTGAGACGCCGATCCGGGCCGCCGCTTCGCCCCAGAAGCTGAGCTCGCCGGCTCCATCCGCGTTCGGATGTGACGCCAGCATCTGTTCCAGCAGCGTGGTGCCCGACCGCAGCATGCCGATGACGAAGACGGGCGTGGACGATGCATCGCCCCCGCCCTGGACGGCGGCGAGCCAGTCTGCGTCGTAGGTTCGCATGACCTCATCGACCCTGGCTGACAGGACCGCGCGGTCATGTGGCGGGCGACAGAGTTTGCTCAGCGCGTTGGCCTGCGCGAAGTTGTCGAACGCCTCGGCATATTCACCCAGGTCGTCGTGATGCTTGCCCAGTGCGTAGCGCAGGTGCGCCAGGCGGCGCGGCGGCGGCGCCAGGGCGACGATGCGTCGTGCGCCGGCTAGCCAGTCGCCGTCCCGATCCGTCATCCGTCGCACCCGCGGAATGCCGGCCCAGGCTTCCGGATCATCCGGGTCGGCGGACATGGCGCGTCGGAACCAGGCCTCCGCGCCCTCGAAATCGCCCTGGTCGGCGCGGGACTCGGCCATCGCGGTCATGGCGCAGATGAGGTCAGGCTTCAACTGTATCGCCAGCTTGAGGCAGGCTTCCGCCTCCTCCGAACGGCCTTGCAGACGCAGCGCCGTGCCCAGCCCGGCGTGGGCCTCGGCGAAATCCGGGTCAATCGTCAACGCGCGCCGAAACCAGCCGATCGCCGTGTCGACCCGGCCAAGGCCTCGAACTGCGGAACCAAGATTGACAAGAATCTCAGCCGAACCGGGCTGAAGATCAAACGCGCGCCGGTAAGCGTCGGCGGAGTCCTGTAGCTGGCCATTGGCCAACGAAATCGCGCCGACCCCGAGTAATGCCTCGATCCGCAATGGGTCGATCGCCAGCGCGCGCCGATACGCGACGAGGGCTTCCTCCGGCTGCTCCTGGCTTTGCAAGGCGTCGCCAAGATTGAGGTGGGCTTCAATCAACATCGGCTGGATCGCGACCGCGCGCCGCCAACCGTCGATCGCGTCCTCGATCTGGCCGGCGCGCGCGCAGGCGTTGGCGAGGTTGTTGTGGGAGACGGCGTCGCCTGGCAGGCATCGTACCGCCGCGCGCCAGGCTTCGAGCCCGTCCCGGCCTTGCTGGGCCTGGGCGGTGGCGAGGGCCTGCCACACCTTGCCCGCCTCTGGCTGTTGGTCCAGCAGGGCCCGCGCGATGCGCTCGGCGTCACCCCACCGCTCGGATGCGATGGCATGACCGAGTTGGACCATTGGCGCGTGCGGAAGCTGCGTGGCCGCCGGCGCCAGCTCGCCATCGGCGCCGATCAATCGGCCGCAGCATTGCTTATGCCGCTTGCCGCTGCCACAGCCGCAAGGCGCGTTGCGAGACATCGCCGCGCTCATGAAATGGCTCCCAAACCGGGCAGAGCCGTCATTCGTCGCCAATCCCGCCCTTAGTGTTGACAGCGCTGTCTCTACCATGCGGACGCCGAAATCCCAAGATAGGGCAGCCCAGGTAGCCCAGCTGCGCGGGTCGCGGCTGCTACGGCGGTGGCCCTGTCGAGCGGCGGATCGTAAGCCGGAAGGGGAGGGGGGCGAAGAGTTCGGTCTCGTCGTCCACCGGCACTTCCCCGGCGATCAATGCGCGGACGGACAGGGCGGCCAGATCGTCCAGCGGGTGGCCGACAGTCGTCAGGGGCGGATAGCTGAACCGGGCGCCAGCGCTGTCATCGAAGCCCGCGACAGAAACGTCCTGGGGGGCTGTAAGGCCGGCCTCGGCAACGGCGCCAAGGCAGCCTAACGCCATGTCGTCGCTGCAGGCGAATATGGCGGTAGGTCGATCGGGCAAAGCCAGCAGCGAGGCGGCGCCTTCGAAGCCCGACTCATAGGTGAAATCGCCCTGCCTAAGGAGGCTGTCGTCGATCGCCAGCCCGTGGGCCTCAAGGGTCTCGCGAAAGCCGGCGAACCGCGCGAGGCTGGAGCCGTGGTGCGGCTCGCCCAGGATCAGGCCGATCCGCGTGTGACCCAGGTCGATCAGGTGCTGGGTAATGGCCTGAGCCGCGCCCTTGTCGTCCATGATCAGCCGCAGGCCCCCGCCGCCCTCCGCCTGAGAGCCGAGCCGAACGAAAGGCACGCGCGCGGCCTTCAGCAGGTCCAGCACGACGGTGTCGTCGCTGCTCGGCGGCGTCAGCAGCACGCCGTCGGGCTTCAGCGCGCCGAGCACGCCGCGGACTTCCGCGACCATCTCGACCGGGTCCCGGCCGATCAGCTCGATCATGAAGTGGTAGCCGGCGTTACGGCATTCCACCGTCGCGCCAAGTTGGACGCGCGTGAGGAAGTCGGCAGCCCGGGCGCCACGCCAATGGTGGATGGTCAGGTCGGCGTCGACCAGGGTGACGATCACATAGGACCGAGATCCCGCCAGGTTCCGCGCCGAGAGGTTGGGGTGGTAGCCCAGCGATTTGACGGCTTCGCGCACCTTCTCGCGGGTCGCGTCCTTGACGCCTGTCTCATTGTTGAGGACGCGGGAAACGGTTTTGATAGACACGCCGGCCAGATTGGCGACATCATAAATGGTGACGGCGGACATCTTCCCGACATCGCTCAGGCGAGCGGGTGCGTCAACATCCGGTGTCGATAAGGTCGGGGGGAATGGGTTTTATGCGGGGCGATCGCGCGGCCGCCAGCGCGGGGGCGCCCGACGGCGTGCTTGCGGGGCCACAGACGCCCGTGAGCGCCGGTTTCATCGCCGGCTTCGTGGTCGCGCAGGTCGGCGCCTACGTCAGTTTTCTGCCGCTGCTGCAGATACTGGTCCCGCTGAAGGCCGCCGCGCTGGCGCCGGCCTCGAAGGCCGAACTGGTTAGCCAGATCGCCCTCCTCGGCGCCGTGGTGGCCGCGTCCACCAATCTGCTGGTCGGGTTTCTGAGTGACCGCACGCGGGGGCGGTGGGGTCGTCGGCGGCCGTGGATCGTCGCGGGCGCGATCCTGGCGGCGGCCAGCTACGCCCTGATCGACCTCGCGAACACCCCGATGACCCTGCTGGCGTCGATCCTCGTGTTCCAACTCGCCTTCAACCTGGCCTTCGCACCGCTGCAGGCGCTCATCCCCGACCTCGTGCCGAACCGGCAAAAGGGTTGGGTGTCGGCGATGGCCAGCCTGGGTTTGCCGCTGGGCCAGATCGTCGGCGCGGTGCTGGTGGGCTTGCTGGTCCATGACATGGCGGGGCGTTTTGTTGCGCTGGCGGCGATTGTTTTGATCGCGCTGGTCCCGTTCGCCCTCGCGATTCGCGATCCGCTGGCGCCGGCCACGCCGCCGCCAAGGCTTTCGGCGCTTCGGTTCAGTTGGCCGCGCTTCACCGCCGATTTCGCGTTCGTCTGGATCGGCCGCTGCCTGGTGCTGACCGCCTTCAGCATGGGTCAGATCTACCTGCTGCTCTATCTGCAGGAGACCTTCGCCGCCCATGTGGCCAAGGGGTGGACGCCGGAGGCGGAAATGGCGCGGATGGCGCTGGTGTTCGGGGTCGTCAACGCCGCCACGGGGATTGCCGCGGGGCGCGCTTCGGACCTGTTCAGCCGCCGCAAGGCTTTCGTCTTTGGCGGCGCCGTCGTCCTGGGGGGCGCGATGCTGGGGCTCGCGCTGGCCAAGGGCTGGATGGCGGTTGCGATCAGCTACGGCGTCCTCGGCTGCGGCGCCGGCTGCTACTTCGCCGTCGACCTAGCCCTGATCGCCCAGGTGCTGCCGTCGGCGAGCACCGTGGGGCGGGATCTCGGCGTCATCAACCTATCCAACACCGTGCCTCAGATCGCCGCGCCGGCTATGGCCGCCGTCCTCCTGGCGGCTCCCCACTCAAGCATCCGTTGGGTGTTCGCTCTCGCGGCCGTTCTGGCGGTCCTGGGCGCCGGAATTGTGCTGCCGATCCGCCGGGTTCGGTGATTAAGCCGGCGGCGAACTTGCGATCACCAGACCGTTAGCGGCAGGTAGCGCCGATGCCGAGGTGATCAGGCCATAGCAGGATATCCAGGCGTAGCAGGCGGCTGGGACCAGCAGGGCCAGCCCCAGCCCAAAATGGTCGGCGGCGAAGCCCGTGACCAGCGGCGCCACCGCGCCGCCGACAATGGCCAGGCACAACAGGCCCGATCCGCCGGGCGTGTCCTCGCCAAGCCCCTCGATGGCCAGGGTGAAGATGGTGGGAAACTGGATCGAGTTGAACAGTCCCACCGACAGCACCGCGACGGCGGCGACTAGGCCGCTTGATATGCCGGCGGTCACGGTCAGCAGTCCCGCGCCCAGGGCGCAGCCGAGCAGCACCCGCCCTGCCGGGAGCTTGCCCAGCAGCCAGGAACCGGCGAACCGCCCGACCATGGCCAAGCCCCAATAGACCGAGATCAGCGATCCCGCGTCGCGCATGGACAGGCCGAGGGTGTGCTTCATCATCAGGAAGTTGGCGATGGAGCTGCCGATCGAGACCTCGGCGCCGACATAGGCGAAGATGGTCAGCGCCCCCAGCATCAGCCGCCGATTGCCTAGCAGATGGACGAAGCCGCCGCCGTTTTGCGCGGCCGGCCGGGTCCAGCGGCGGAGACTCCAGCACAGCAGCGCCAACAGCAAAAGGGTGGCGGCGATCATCAGGAACGGACCCTGGACCGACTGGGCCTCTCGCGCGCGAAGATCGGCCAGCGCGGAGGCGGTAAGGGTTCGTGGGTCTGGCAGCACATGGGAGTGAGCCAGGATCAGGATGGCGCCGAACTGCGGGCCGATCATGGTCGCTACCGAATTGAACGCCTGCGCCAGGGTCAGGCGGCTAGACGCCGTTGCGGGGCTTCCGAGCAGGGAGGTGAGGGGATTGGCGGCGACTTGCACGGTGGTCACGCCGCTGGCCAGGATGAACAACGCGCCCAGAAACGCCGGGTAGCTGCCGATGTCCGCCGCCGGCGTGAACAGGGCGCAGCCGGCGGCCATCACCAAAAGGCCGACGACGATGGCGCGCAGATACCCGATCCTGCCGATCAGCCACCCGGCCGGTCCAGACACCAGGAAATAGGCCAGGAAGAAGCAGAACTGGGTCAGCATCACCTCGGTGTAGGAGAGCTGGAACATGCCCTTCAGCTTGGGGATCAGGGTGTCCACCAGCACAGTGCAAAAGCCGAAGGCGAAGAACAGGCCCATCATCAGGGCGAGCAGACGCCGACGGTGCTCGACCGCGGCCCCGCCGCTTGAATCAGCCGTTATGGCCGCTGTTTGCACCTGCGCCTCCCGCTTCCTCGACAGCCTCTTGTCGCGGGCTGACTAGCCACCGTTGCCATTGATAGACAGCGCTGTCAAACAGCGCCGCTGCCCTGGGTGGCCCCATTTGGCGCATAGGGTGACAGCGTCGTTTCGGCTCGGGCGAGGGGTTAGGCCACGACGGACCGTCACTCCGCACCCCCCGGAGGTCAGGGTTCGGCCAAGCCGTGCTGCCCCTGGCGTGGCCCATGCGATTGGGCGGCGCGGTCAGCGCGAGGCGAAGTCGCGCGGGCCGGGCAATCCCACCCCGGTCCGCGCTCCTCTGTACGCGGCGATAAGGGGAGGGACTCGCCGCGTGCGAATTCATATCAAATTAGTAGGAAATTGCGTCAGCAGATTTCCTTTGTACGGCTTGAGAATTACCCCGCGTTGGCTTTGGCTGCGGACTCGCGTGGGCTCAGATGCCGCCGCCGTCCATCACTTCGCTTTGCTCCTTGGCTTGGGCGATGAAACTGCCTGGCGGGACGTCGTGCGTGAGCCAGACATTGCCGGCGATCGCCGACCCCGCGCCAACGGTGATACGGCCCAGGATGGTGGCGCCGGCGTAGATGACCACGTCGTCCTCGATGATCGGGTGGCGCGGATAGTCCTTGAGCAAGAGGCCGTCCTGGTCGGTATCGAACCGTTTCGCGCCAAGGGTGACGGCCTGGTAGAGGCGCACGCGGCGACCGATGATGGCGGTCTCGCCGATCACCACGCCCGTGCCGTGATCGATGAAGAAGCTTTCCCCGATCTCGGCGCCGGGATGGATGTCGATGCCGGTCGATGAGTGGGCCGCTTCGGACACGATCCGCGCGAGCATCGGCGCCCCGAACCGGTAAAGGCCGTGGGCCAGCCGATGGTGGATGATCGCCAGCACGCCGGGATAGCAGCTCATGACCTCGTCGAGGCTCTTGGCGGCGGGATCACCCTCGAACGCCGCCCGGATGTCGGCTTCGAGCAGGGCGCGGATCGCGGGAAGTTCATCGGCCAATCGGCTGGCGATCTGGTCGGCCCGACCTTCGTGTTCATCCAGCGCGATAGCGGCAGCATGGGCGTTCAGCTTCAGCTCGAGCCAGACCTGCTCCCGCAGGGACTGCAAGGCGGCCGACAGCGCGCCCGCGACGAAGTCGTCGATGCGCTCGCCCGCAAGGCCTGACGGACCGAAATGGCGCGGAAACATCGCTCCCGTCAGCGCTTCGATGATTCCCGCGACCACCGTCTTGGACGGTAAATCCGGCAGGGGCGCTTCGCCGTAGCGGGCGCGGTGCGACTTTAGGCGCAGGTCACGCAGGGCGACGACGAGTTCGCCGATGCGTGGGTAGGTCCAGGGCTGCTCGCTCTGGTCGAGCGCCGGCGTCATGCAGGCTTGACGAACTTCAACGTCATGCGGTCGCTCTCGCCGATAGCGAGATAGGGGGCATGATCGAACTGCGGATTGGCGGGCTGGCCGAAGGGTGAGGAGCGGCTGGTGGGCGGCAGGGTCCATACGCCGAAGGGATGGTTCCTGGTGTCCTTCGGATTGGCGTTGATCTCTGACCGCGCGGCCAGGGCGAAGCCGGCCTTCCGGGCCTCGGCGACGACGTAGGATTCCGGCAGGTAGCCGTCGCCCTTTTTCGGATCGGCGCCTTCGATGGCGCGATGCTCTTCGATGGCCAGGATTCCGCCGGGCTTGAGCGCGCTGTAGAAGTCGCCGAACGCCTTCTGGGTGAAACCGTCGACCTGGGCCCAGTTGTGGATCTCGCGGGAGACCAGCACCAGGTCGACCGTGTTGGGCGGCGCCAACGGGCCGGAGACCTTGCCGAAGCCGACGACGCTGACATCGCCATAGACAGCCTTGTCGGCATATTTGGCTTCGAACGCCGCGCGGTCCTTGCGGGCGCCGTCTGAGAGCGCTGGATTGTTCAGGTCCGCGCCGGCGGCGATGTATCGTCCTCCGCTGGCGGCCAGGTAGGGGGCGATAATGTCGGTCCACCAGCCTGTGCCGGGGTTGACGTCAATCACCGTCTCACCGCGCTTCAAACCCCAGAAGGTCAGCGATTCGCCCGGATGCCGGTAAACATCCCGCGCGCGGTCGGCCGCTGGTCGGCGTGGATCGTCGATCGCCTTCAGCAACAGGGGATCGACGGCGGCGGCCAGCGCCGGCCACACGGCCCCGAAGGTCGGCGCCGCGGCGAGCGTGGCCAGAAGGGTTCGGCGATGAATCGGGCGCATGGCGGCGGGTCCTTTGGCAATCTCAGTCGGCCTTGTGGATCGAGTCCACCCAGGCGACGGCCTGCGGTGTCTCTACCGGGGCGATATCCAGGTTCACTACCACGGCTTCACCGCCACTGCGTACCAGGACGCATTCCAGCACCTCGTCATCTGAAGAGTTGACGGCTCGCCGGTGACGGGGTGGACGCGGACCACCGGATGCTGGGTCTCATAGACTGTGGAGGCGAAGACCTGACTGTGCTGCTCGATGGCCGCACGGGTCGCGCCCGGTTTGGCCGCCGCATAGTCATAGGCGTTGGTGTGGATGGCCCACAGGGTGTCGACCATGGCCTTGAGCGGGATCGGCAGGCGCTTGTAAGCTTCGGCCGTGTTGGCCCAGACCGTATCGCCGCCATACGCCGGCAGTTCGACAGCGCGTAGGATCGAGGCCTTGGGATAGGCCGGCAGGAAGGTGATGTCGGTGTGCCAGTTATTCGCTCGGCCGCCGCGCTGGGAGTCCAGCTCGAGCAGATAGCTGCTGCCATCGCGAACCGGGACGGCGGGGTGAGGGGAGGGATGCCCCAGCCGTTCGGCGAAAGCCTCTTGCGAGGCGTCGTCCAGATGATGCTGGCCCCGGATAAAGATGACCTTGTGGGCGTGGAGCGCGTCCTCGAGCGCGGCGACCTCGGCGTCGGACAGCTCCGCTGACAAGCGGACGCCGAAGACTTCCGCGCCGATGCGACCCGCCACCCTTCGAATTTGCAGAACAGGCCGAACCTGGGTTTGCGCTAAGGTCATCAAGCCCTCCTGGGCCGCTCTGGCGGCCGCGCGCCCGCAGCCGCCGCTATCCATTTGGGTTTAAACCTATCGGGAAACTAGATAATTAGAACCCAGAAATTCTGCGGCGCCCATCACGACGGCTCGATCGCATCGCAAGGGCCGGACCGGTACGGTGAAACCTCAGGACCAATGCCGCACTCAGCCGATGGAGCACCGACTTGAAGACCCCGATTATTGCGTCAGTCCTCGCGTTCGTGGTCCTCGTCGGAGGCGGCGCCCGCGCGGAGACGATCGCCGGGCGCTGGGACGCCACGGCCGAGGTCGGTGGTGCGTCGATACCGTTCAAGCTGGAGATCGACGGCGAGGGAAAGGCCGTCCGGGGTCAGTTCTTCAACGGCGAGCGCCCGACCAATCCCTCCGCCGAAGGCGTCTTCGAGAACGGACATCTGCACCTGGTGTTTCCCAGCTACGCGGCCGTGCTGGACGCCACAATTGCGGACGGCAAGCTCGACGGGACCTATAGCGTCGGCGGTCGTCCAACATCCATTCACGCCGTGAAGGCCCATGGCGCGGCAAGCGTCGGCGGCCCGGCGCCGCGGATCGCCGGAGAATGGACGATCCCCTACCACAGCCCAAAGGGCGAGACGGCCTGGCGGCTGATCGTGCATCAGAAGGGTCCCGCCGTCGAAGCCAGCATCCTGCGCATTGATGGAGACACGGGGACGTTGAGCGGGCGGTTTGATCAGGGCGTGTTCAAGCTCTCTCACTACGCTGGAGAACGTCCTGTGTTGCTGGTGGTCACGCCCAGGCCCGATGGGAGCCTTGGGCTGGTCCTCACCGACCAGTCGGGCCGCAAGGAGCTCAGCGCCGTGAGCGCCGACCGAGCGCACGCGGCGGGCGCCACGCCGTCCGATCCGATGAATTTCACCACCGTCAGCGACAAGACCGCGCCGTTCGCCTTCAATTTCCCCGACCTGACGGGAATGGCGGTGTCCAACACCGACCGCCGCTTTCGCCACAAGGTGGTCGTGATCGACGTCATGGGCAGCTGGTGCCCCAATTGTCATGACGAGGCGCCCTATCTGCAGGCGCTCTTCGCCAAGCACCGCCATGAGGGGTTCGAGATCGTCGCCCTGGATTTCGAACAGCCGGACCAGCTGGCCAAGCCCGACCGGCTGCGCGCCTTCATCCAGCGCTATGGGCTGACCTACACCGTGCTGCTGGCGGGCCAGATCAAGGAAGCGCCCACCAAGCTGCCGCAGACGGTGAACCTCAACGCCTGGCCGACCACCTTCTTCATCGGCCGCGACGGACGGGTGAAGGCGGTCCACGTCGGCTTCACCAGCCCGGGTAGCGGCCAGCGGGACATCGAGACCAAGGCCGCTTTCGAGCACGAGGTCGACACCCTGCTGGCTGAGCGCTAGCGGTCTAGCTTATTGGCGCGCGCGACCTCATCTAGGTCGGGACGCGTGAAAACCCTCGGAGATGAGCAGCATGGAATATCGTCAGTTGGGAGCGTCGGGCCTCATGGTTCCGGTGTTGAGCTTCGGCACGGCGACCTTCGCTAGCGAGGACTCCCTGGGCTTCGCCGCCGTGCGGGGCGAGGAGGCCCGCCGGATGGTCGATATCTGCCTGGACGCCGGCCTCAACATGTTCGACAGCGCCGATATTTATTCGCGCGGCTCCTCCGAAACCATCCTGGGCGAGGCGATCAAGGGTCGCCGCGACAAGGTTCTCATCTCCACCAAGGGCACGTTCCGGAGCGGACGCGATGCGAACGCGGTCGGGTCGTCGCGCTTCCACTTGATCGACACCGTCGAGCGCCAGCTGAAGCGGCTCGGTACGGACTATATCGACGTCTATCAACTGCACGGGTTCGACGCGAAGACGCCGGTGGAAGAGACGCTGTCGACGCTGGATGACCTCGTCCGGGCGGGCAAAATCCGCTACGTCGGGGTGTCGAACTTCTCCGGCTGGCACCTGATGAAGTCGCTTGCCGTCGCCAAGCAGCACGGCTACCCGCGCTACGTCGTGAACCAGACCTACTATTCCCTGGTCGGGCGCGACTATGAGTGGGAGCTGATGCCGCTTGGCCTCGACCAGGGGGTCGGCGCCGCGGTTTGGAGCCCGCTGGGCTGGGGCCGGCTGACCGGCAAGATCCGCCGCGGCCAGCCCCTACCGGAGGTCAGCCGGCTGCCGACCACCGCCTCGTTCGGGCCGCCGGTGGACGATGAGTATCTCTACCGCGTGGTCGACGCGCTGGACGAGGTCGCCGCCGAGACCGGCAAGACCGTGCCGCAGATCGCCCTGAACTGGCTTCTGCAGCGGCCCACCGTCTCGACCATCATCGTCGGCGCCCGCAATGAGGAGCAGCTGAAGCAGAACCTGGGCGCCATCGGTTGGAACCTCACCGCCGAACAGGTGGCCAAGCTGGACGCGGCCAGCGAACGCAAGCTCGCCTATCCCTATTGGCACCAGCGGCAGTTCGTCGAGCGGAACCCCGCGCCGGTTTAAGCGCGGGCGGTTTCAAAAACATTGTCATCCCGGCCGGTGCAGCGCAGCGGAGAGCCGGGATCGCCGCGGACGCCGTTGGGTGGAGCGATCCCGGATCGACCCTTCGGGCCGTCCGGGATGACAAGATAAGGGGGCGCCTCCGCCGCCCAATCACATCTAGCGCGCCGCGACCCTGACCGACCCCTCCGTCCGCCATCCCCCGCCGAGCGCCCTGTATGCCGCCACCGCGGCGCGGTCTGCGTCAGCGCGGGCGCGCACCAGCTGGTCGGAGGCGGCGAGCAGGTCGCGGTCGGCGTCGCGGACCTCGATCAGGCTGACGGCGCCGCCTTCATAGGCCGACTGCGCCTGATTGCGGGCGAGGGTCAGTTCACCAACCTGCCGAGTCAGCGCCACGGTCCGCGACTGCTGTTGGGTCAGGTCCGACAGGGCGTTCTCCACATCCTCGGTCGCTTTCAGGATGCTGGCGCGATAGGCGGCCAAGGCCTCGGCTTTGGCGCCTTTGGCCTCGGCCACCTCGGCGTCGACGCGGCCGAAGTCGAACAGCCGCCAGCGCAGGCCGCCGGCGAGCTGGTTTTCCTCGCCCAAGTCGGTGAAAAGGCGCGCGCCGTCGAGGCTCTCGAAACCCAGCAGGCCCGAGATGGAGACCTTGGGATAGTAGTCTGACACCGCCGCGCCGATCTGGGCGTTGGCGGCGACAAGGCGTTGTTCGGCGGCCAGGACGTCGGGGCGGCGGCGCAGCAGATCGGCGGGGCCGTCGGCGATGGACAGGGTTGGCGTCGCCGGCAGGGCGGCGGGCGCCTCCAGCTCGGCGCGATAGGTTCCAGGCTGGGCGCCCATCAGCACGTCGAGCCGATTCTCCTCCGCCTCCAGGCCGGCCTGCAGGGGCGGGATGGCGGCGCGGACCCCGTCCAAGGCCGCCTTGGCGGTATTGAGGTCGCGGTCGGGGGCGACGCCTTCGTGCGCGCGCTGGTCGACCAGCGCGACCAGGTCTTCCTGTGTGCGCAGCTGACGCCGGGCGACCTCAAGCCTGGCCTGATAGGCGCGCACCTGCAGATAGGCGTCGGCGGCGTCCGCCGCGACGCTGATCCGCACGGCCTGGGCCGTTGCTTCGGAGGCCTTGGCTCCGGCGAGGGCGGCTTCACGCTCCCGGCGCAGGCCGCCGAACAGGTCGATCTCCCAGGAGGCCGAGGCGCCGACGGCGTAGTCGTCATAGTGGCGTTCGAACCCTGGAAGATGGTTGCCGATCTCGCCGATGGGGCTGAGCATGGATTGGTCGACACTGGCTGCGGAGCCGGACGCGCCCGCCTGAGGCAGCAGCGCGGCGCCCGCGGCGCGCGCCACCGCGCGCGACTGCAGGATGCGTGACCGCGCCTGCGCCAGGTCGAGGTTCTGAGCCAGGGCGCGCTGAACCACCTTGGTCAGCATCGGATCGCCGAACCCGTCCCACCAGGTCTCGATCGCGACGGACTGAGTCGCGGGGGCCGGCGCGGGTGTGACGTAAGCCTTGGTGAGAGCGACCTGCGGCCGCTGATAGTTCGGCCCCACCGCGCAGGCGGAGGCAAGCAGGCTGAGCGCCAGGGCGGGCGCGGCGGCGAGGTTTTGAGTCATGGCGGTTATCGGGCTCATGGAGGATCAGTGCGCGTCGGGCGGCGGCGCGCTGCCGAAGGGGATGGGACGGCAGAAGGGGACCATCACCAGGGCGGCGACGAACAGCCAGGCCATGGTCCGGAACACCTCGTCGAAGGCGGAGGTGACGGCGTAGCGGCCGACCACGCGGGCCACCAAGCCTTGGGCGGCTAGCAAAGCCTGGGCGGGATCGCCGCCTGACTGTCCGATGCGCGCCGCAAGCTGGGCGATGACGTCCGGCGCGTGGCGGCCGGCTTCTCCCAATGACTCGCCCATTCGCGCCGCCTGGATGCGGGTGTTGTCCGCAAGCCAGGTGTTGACCACGGCGATGCCGATGGCGCCGCCGAGATTGCGCATCAGGTTGAACAGGCCGGACGCATAGCGCAGCTCGACCTGGGCGAAGCCGTTCAGGGCCAGGCCCACGCTGGGCACGATGCAGAGCATCACCGCGAACCCGCGCAGCATCTGCGGCCCCAGCCAGGCGCCGAAGCCCCAGTCGACGGTGACGAACGACGCGAGCCAGAGGCTGATGGCGAACAGGATCAGCCCCACCGTGATCACCTTGCGCGGGTCGGCGCGCTGGGACAGCCGAGCGGCGATGATGGTCGACAGGACCTGGGTGATCCCGACGACGAAGACGGTCGTGCCGATCTGCAAGGCGCTGTAGCCGCGCACTCGCCCCAGGAACACAGGCACCAGATAGGTCGAGGAATAGAGGCCGAAACCGATCACCAGGTTGAACACGCAGGCGAACACGAAGGTGGGACGGCGGAACGGCGTCAGCACCACGACCGGCCCGCCGGAGCGGAACGACCGCTCCAGGAAGAGGCCGAACGCCACGAGCGACAGCCAGGCGGCGGTGAGGATGGACGGATCGCCGAACCAGTCGTGGCGTGGGCCTTCTTCCAGCACATATTCCAGCCCGCCCAGGAAGACCGCCATGGCGATCAGATGCGAGTAGTCGATCTTCTTCAGCATCGCCACATTCGGCCGGTCGACGCGGATGAAGGTCAGCGCCAGCACCGTCACCGCCGCGCCGGGCAGGATGTTGACGTAGAATATCGAGCGCCAGCCGATGGCGTCGGTCAGCCAGCCGCCCACCGTCGGGCCCAGCGTCGGCGCCAGCACCGACACCATGCCCAGGATGGCCGGGATCATCGCCCGCTGCGGTCCGACGAACAGGGCGTAGCCGGTGGCGAATACCGTCGGCACCATGGCGCCGCCCACGAACCCCTGCAGGACGCGGAAAATCACCATTGAATGGATGTCCCAAGCCGCGCCGCACAGCGCGCTGGAGATGGTGAAAAGCCCCGCTGATAGAGCGAACAGCCAGCGGGTCGAAAGCGCCTGAGCCAGGAAGGCCGAGAAGGGGATCATCACCAGCTCGGCCATCAGATAGCCGGTCTGCACCCAACTGATCTCGTCCGGTCCGGCTGAGAGGCCCGCCTGCACGTCGTTCAGGGAGGCCGCGACGATCTGGATGTCGATCAGGGCCATGAACTGGCCGAACGCCATGATCGCGAAGATCAGATACTTGCGCGAATTCGGCAGGGCGCTGGGGTCGATCGGCGCGAGTACGCGCACCGCGGGCGTCGTCGCCGAAACTGCCGATGCATCATCCATCTCGCCGCCTCTTGCGCAACCGCCGCTCGTTATATTATATGCGTCATATAAACGGAGACCGCAAGGCCATGCGCTACGGAGCCGAACACAAGCAGCAGACCCGCGAGCGTGTGCTGAAGGAGGCGGCGCGGGCGATCCGCGTCTCGGGCCCGCATCAAGTCGGCGTCGCCGAGGTGATGGCCAAGGCCGGCCTGACCCACGGCGGTTTCTATGCCCACTTCAAGTCGCGCGAAGACCTGGTGGCCGCTGCGGTGGGCCAGATGTTCGAAGATAGCCGCGCGGCGCTAGACCTGACCGCCAAGGACCAGTCGCCGGCCGGCGCGCTGAATGCCTATCTGGACTTCTACCTGTCAGCCCGCCACCGGGATTCCCGGTCGAGCGGCTGCCCGCTGCCTTATCTCGCGGCCGATGCGCCGCGGCTGGCCGAGCCGGTTCGGGAGCGGTTCGCGCGAGGCGTCGAGGGCCTGCGGGCCTCCCTCGCCACGAGGCTCGCCGCCCATGGGATCGACCAGTCCGATCGCGAAGCCGCCTCCATGCTGGCGGAACTGGTTGGCGCGCTCTCACTCGCCCGCGCCGAACCCGACCCGACCCTGTCGGACACGATCCTGGCCACATCCAAGACGGCCATCCGCCGTCGCTACAATCTGGAGACCGCGTCATGAGCCTGATCGACACATTGGAGCCCGGCCTCTCCGGCCTTGGGCAGATCCAGGCCATGATCGCCGCCGGCGGCCGGACCGGCATCGGCCTGACCCTGGATTTCGCCATGGTCGAGGCCGGCGACGGCCGAGTGGTGTTCGAAGGAACTCCTGGCGAGAATGTCTATAATCCGCTGGGCACGGTGCACGGCGGCTATGCCGCGACGCTGCTGGACTCAGCCTGCGGGTGTGCGGTGCACACCAAGCTCAGCCCCAAGCAGGGTTATACGACGCTGGAGCTAAAGGTCGCCTACCATCGACCCATGACCGCCCTCACGGGCAAGGTTCGCGCCGAGGGCCTTGTGGTCACCGTCGGCCGTCGCGCCGCCTTCACCGAAGCGCGGATCACCGACGCGGCGGGCCGGCTCTACGCCTCCGCCACCTCGACCCTGCTGGTGTTCGACCGATGACCGATACAGTTCTTTCCGGCGCTCGGGTGAGCGCGGCCCGACCCGCAACCGGCGTCCGGCTGCCCTTCTCCAATCGCACCTTGCTCGCGGTCGGCGCGGCGGTCGTCATTGCCGTCGCCGGCGCGGTCTATATCGCCTCGCCCAAGCCCTCCGAGAGCACCGACGCCGCCTATATCCAGGCTGACAGTTCGGTCGTGGCGCCCAAGGTGCGCGGCCTGGTGGCCGAAGTCCTGGTCAGCCACAACCAGCTGGTCAAACGCGGCGATCCGCTCATCCGCATCGACCCGGAGGAATTCGACGCCAGGGTCGCCTCAGCCGAGGCCGACCTGCAAAACGCCCTGGCCACCGTCGCCTCGGCCAAGGCGGCGCTGGTCAGCCTGGACGCCGAACAGGCCCTGGCCGCCGCCAACGTCCGCGCGGCGCAGACCTCGATCCGTTCGGCCGACGCCCAGAACGCCCGCGCCGACGCCGACCGGAAACGTTTCGACAACCTTGTCGCGTCGGGCGCCGTCGCGCGGCGGGACGCCGACACCTATCGCGCCGCCGCCATCACCGCCCAGTCCGACGCGGACCATAGCCGCGCCGAGCTGGATGTGAGCCGTAGCCAGGCGTCTGTCACCGCCGCCAAGCGCGCCTCCCTGACCGCAGCGCTCGCAGAGGCGAGCGCCGGCGTCTCCCGCGCCCAGGCGGCCCTGGCCCTCGCCCGGCAGGACCAGGATCACACTGTGGTCCGCGCCTCCATCGACGGCCAGGTTGGCGACCGCCAGGTCGAACCCGGCGACTATGTCCAGCCCGGCACCCGGCTTTTGACCGTCGTGCCGATGAACGCCCTCTATGTGACCGCCAATTTCAAGGAGACCCAGGTTGCGCGCATGACCGTCGGCCAGCCGGCGACGATCAAGGTGGACGCCCTGCCCGGGCGGTCCTTCAAGGGCGAGGTCGACAGTTTCGCGCCGGGATCCGGCTCGCAGTTCTCCCTGCTGCCGTTCGAGCCAGGGACCGGCAACTTCACCAAGATCGTCCAGCGCGTTCCCGTGCGCATCCGGCTGGACCCTGGCCAGACCGGACTGGACCATCTCCGTCCCGGCCTGTCGACGACGGTGAAGGTGCGGCTGTTAGGCGGTGTTGGATGATTTGGCGCGCCGCACCTGTATGGCTGACCCCGGTGCTGCCGGTCCAACGCTAGCTTGTCTCTATTTGATCCGGTTAGGGCATGCCCGTTGGCGCACGCCTCGTTGCCGGATCGATGATGCGCAGCGTCACGAGCCCGGCCGTGTTCCGCACTCAGATATGGCCTATGTTAAGGTTGCGTCGATGAAGCGCTCGGCAGTTAAGAATTGAATGGGAACGCAGTTTGCAGACCAGTTTACGGACAAGATTGCAAATTCCAACGCAACGCTAAAGCGCTAACTATTTGAAAAGTTTGGAGGTGCTGTCAGTCTAACGCTAACATGTCTCCACTTGAGGGCCCCTAAAGGCCTTGTGGAGCAAGGGTTTAATGAAGCCAGTCTCGTTCAAGCGGCATAGGTTCCCGGCGGATGTTATCCGCCGCGCTGTGTGGCTATATTTTCGGTTTACGCTCAGTTTTCGCGACGTGGAAGAGCTCCTGGCGGAGCGCGGCATTGAGGTCAGCTACGAAACGATCCGGTGCTGGACGATCAAGTTCGGACCCCAGTTTGCACGCCGGCTGAAGAAGCTTCGGCCCGTGCCGTCACCGCGGTGGCACCTGGATGAGATGGTCTGCACCGTGGGCGGAAAGCGGATGTATCTCTGGCGGGCCGTAGACGACGAGGGCGAGGTGTTAGACCTTGTGATGCAAAGGAAACGGGACACCAACGCCGCATTGAAACTGCTCCGCCGCCTGCTGCGTAACCAGCCTGTTGAGCCCACGCGCATCGTGACCGACGGGCTCGGTTCATACGTCTCGGCACTCCGCATCTTGGACCTTCAGGACCTGCATGCGCCGGGCCGGCTGCGGGAAAACAACCGCGCCGAGAACAGCCACCTGCCCATCCGACGACGGGAGCGAAAGCAGCAGGGCTTCAAGTCCGCGCCCTCGGCCCAGAGGTTCCTCTGCACACACGCGGCGGTCTACAACACCTTCTACACGGCCCGGCATCTGACCAGCCGACGAACACTGAAGGTGTTCCGTAATGCAGCCTTTGAGGCGTGGTCGGGGGTGAGCTGCGCCTAGATTTCAGGAGGGCAGGGTGATTGCTGAACTGAGTGAGTTAAGCTGACAGTCCTCTCAGGTCCAAATGGTTCGGCGCGATCAACCGGCTCTGCAAATTCGCCGTTGCCCGCGATGCGATTGCGAAAAATCCCGCCACCGCTGCCATGCCTAGAAAGAAGGACGACACCTACGAAGAACGCGATCCATGGACGCGCGAGCAAGTGCAGGACATGTTTTCCAAACCCCTGTTTCTGGGCGCGTCATCGCTGAATGGAAATCGGGACCAGCCGGGGGATTTGTTTGCACGTGATGCAAAATATTGGCTTCCCCTGATCGCGCTCTGGTCAGGCATGAGGTTGGATGAGATCGGCGCCACTCGACGCGACGAATTCTGTCACGATCCCGACCTTGATATCTAGTTTTTTGACCTCACCGGCCGCCCGCTGCGTGGCGCACGTCGCGTCAAGAATTCCCAGAGCAGGCGCCGAGTACCACTTCATCCGATTCTCGTGGAGCTTGGCTTTGTGGAATATGCGCAGGCTCAAACTGAGTGGCTCTTTCCCGAGTTGCCCCACAAAGGAACGAGGCCCGGCGCCACGACCGCCCTGTTCTCCAAGTGGTTTGGGAGATGGCGGAGAGCCAATGGCCTATCCGACCCCGACAAGAAGCAGGATTTCCATTCGTTCCGTCACACATTCATAGACGGATGCCGCGATGCTGGGCTCGCTGAAGTCATATACGACCGCCTGACTGGGCATGCCGGAAACACAAACCAACAGACCAGCAGGAGATACGGAAGCTCGGATGCCAAGCTGATGGCCGACAGCATGAACAAGGTTTGCCACGCCCTCTTTCCGACCGGCCAGCTGATCGAAGCGGCCAGCCGATCTGGTCGGGTTTAGGTACCTGCCGGATCTGCCGGCCTAAATTCGTCTTGCCGCGGCGCGGCAGCCAGCCGCTCGTGCCTCCGACTGTGATCGGCATCATTGCATGGGGCTGAGACCCGTCGCCTTAGCGAGATAGTCGTCCGTGAAGAACGTCGATCAAGCCGCAACGAGCACTGACAAGGGCTGATCTGTCGGCGCGAGGGCGGTCAGGATTTGGGGC
>Ga0302314_10002748_pt1 | contig 32607 bp, 35 predicted proteins | sample III_Palsa_N2_3_FD_200533 | JGI IMG/M metagenome (GOLD analysis project Ga0302314, IMG submission 200533) | Peat permafrost microbial communities from Stordalen Mire near Abisko, Sweden - III_Palsa_N2_3 | ecosystem: Environmental > Terrestrial > Soil > Palsa > Peat permafrost | place: Sweden...
TCAGCATCTGCAGAATGCGGTCGAACATGGCCGGTCAGTCCAATCGCTTGTGAAAGGCACGAGCGGCCAGGAAAGCGACGATGGCGGCGTAGACGACCATGGCCAGGATCGGTGCTGCCAGGTCGAGCACGCCGGAGCCCTTGAGGAAAACGGCCTTGAGGATCGTGACGTAGTAGCGGGCGAACACGAGATAGGTCACGCCTTGGACGATCGTCGGCATCTGGTCGATCGGGAAGGCATAGCCCGACAGCAGCGTGGTCGGCAGCAGGGTGACCAGCAGCCCGATCTGGGCGGCGCCAACCTGGCTGCGGATCGCGGTCGAGATCAGATAGCCGATGCCGAGCACGACGATCAGAAACAGCGAGGTGGTGAAGAACAGCGTCGCAAGCGTGCCGCGGAACGGGACGTCGAACCAGAACACGGCGAGGGCCAGGCAGAAGATGGCGTCGAGCAGGCCGATGGCGAAATAGGGCAGCAGCTTGCCCAGCATCAATTCCATCGGCGTCACCGGCGTCGAGACGAGCAGTTCCATCGTGCCGCGCTCCCACTCGCGCGAGATGGTGAGCGAGGTCAGCTGGGCGCCGACCAGCGCCATGACCAGGGCGACGACGCCGGGGATGATGAAATCCCGGCTTTCGAGATCTTCGTTGAACCAGACGCGAGATTCGATGGCAACCGGCTGGAGCATCGCGATCCCGCTGCCGGTCTCGTCCGCCATCTGGAGCTGTACATCGCTCGAGAAACCGGAGACCACGGCCTGCGCATAGCCGATGGCGATGTTGGCCGTGTTGGTGTCGGTCGCATCGACCAGCGCCTGCACCGAACTCGTACCGAAATCGTTGAGACGCTCGGTAAAGTCGGACGGGATCACCAGGACCAGTTGGCATTGGCCGCGATCGAGCGCCTTGGTGACGTCCCGGTAATTGTCGAAGCCGGCGACGATGGAAAAATATTCCGACGCCTGAAAGTGCTTGAGCAGCGCCTGGCTGTTCTGGCTTGCCTCGCGGTCGAACACGCAGACCGGCAGGCCCTTGACGTCCAGGCTGACGCCGTAGCCGAGCAGGATCATCTGCATGAACGGCATCAGCAGCGCGATCATCAGGCTGATCGGATCGCGCCAGACCTGCAGCATCTCCTTGACGGCGATGGCCTTGATGCGGCGCGCCCTCATGATGCGGGCCCCTTTGTCTTATCCGCGCCGATGATCTGGACAAAGATGTCCTCGATCGTCGGCTGGATCCGCTCGATCCGGGTGACGACGACCCCGCGCTGGGCAAGATAGGCCGGCAGGGCCTCGATCGCCGGTGCCGCGCTATCGACCAGCATGTGGATGGAATTGCCGAAGGCGGCGACATCCTGGACACCCGGCGCCTCGTGCAGCGCCGCGATCGCGGCGCCGAGCGCGTCGCATTCCATCACGAGCAGATCGCCGCCGAGCTTGAGCTGCTTGAGCGCGCTCGGACTCGCCATCTCGACCAGGCGGCCACGATCGATCAGCGCCACCCGATGGCAATACTCGGCCTCCTCCATATAATGGGTCGAGACCAGGACCGTGACGCCGTCCGCCGACAGCGAATGGATGAGGTCCCAGAACCGCCGGCGCGATTCGGGATCGACGCCCGAGGTCGGCTCGTCGAGGAACAGGATCGGCGGCCGGTGCAGGATAGCGCAGCCAAGCGCCAGGCGCTGCTTCCAGCCGCCCGCGAGGGTCGAGACCAGCATTGTCTCGCGCCCCGTGAGCCCCGCCATGTCGATGGCGAAGCGGATGCGCTCGGGGCGGATGGCGCGCGGGACTCGATAGATGCCGGCGAAGAAGCGCAGGTTCTCAGCCACGGTGAGATCGCTGTAGAGCGAGAATTTCTGCGACATATAGCCGATGCGCTCGCGCACCCGTTCGGGGTAGCGCGCGACATCGATCCCGGCGACGAGCGCCCGGCCTTCGGTCGGACGCAACAGGCCGCACAGCATGCGCAGCGTGGTCGATTTGCCGGCGCCGTTCGGCCCCAGAAATCCCACGATTTCGCCCTTGGCGATGCGGAAGCTCACATGGTCGACCGCGGCGAAGCTGCCGAAGCGCTTGACCAACCCCTCGGCGATGATCGGCGTGTCGATCGCTTCGGTCATGCGACGGGCTCGTCCTTGAGCAGGGCGACGAACAGGTCCTCGATGCTGGGCTCCGCGCGCACCATGGCTCCGAAGGGAATGCGGGCGGTCTCCAGCGCCTGGCGCAACGCCGGAATCCGGCGCGCGTCGTCGTCCACGACCACTCGGACGCCATCGCCCACCAGCAACACGCTGCTGACGCCCGCCAGGCCGGTGATCGCCGCGCGCACGTCGCGGGCTTCGGGCGAGGCGATGGTGACCAGGGCGCCGGGCATGAGCTGCTTCAGCCGGCGTGGCGTATCGCAATATTTGAGATGGCCGTGATGGAGCAGCGCCAGGCGCGTGCAGCGCTCGGCCTCGTCCAGATAGGCGGTGGAGATCACGATCGTCACGCCGCTTTCGCGCAGCGAATAGAGGATGCGCCAGAAATCCCGTCGTGAAACCGGATCGACACCGGTGGTCGGCTCGTCGAGGAGCAGGATCTTCGGCGTGTGGATCAGCGCACAGATCAGCCCGAGCTTCTGCTTCATTCCGCCGGACAACTGCCCGGCCAGGCGACCGCGGAAGGCGCCCATGTTCGAGGCGGCCAGCAGCGGCCCGACACGCTCGTCGCGCAGGCGGCGCGGGATCTCGAACAAGTCTGCATAGAATCGGATGTTCTCGTCGACGGTCAGATCCTCGTAGAGCCCGAAGCGCTGCGGCATGTAGCTCAGGTGCTGCTTGGCGCGTTCGGGATCAGCCACCACGTCGATATCGTCGATGGTGATGCTGCCGCTGTCGGGCCGCAGGACGCCGGCCAGCATGCGCATCACCGTGGTCTTGCCGGCGCCGTCGGGGCCGACCAGCCCGAAGATCTCGCCCATCCTCACGGTGAAATTGAGATCCTCGACAGCGAAGATTCCGGCGAACCGCTTGGTCAGTCCCGCGACGTCGATCTGAGCCGCCGCCGTGGCATTCATGGCGCGGGCAGCTGGATCGCCGCATCCGCCGGCATGCCGGGCACGAGTTCATGGGTCGGGTTGTCGACGTCGATCTTGATGCGATAGACCAGCGTCACGCGCTCGGCATGGGTCTCGACCGTCTTCGGCGTGAATTCGGCGCTGGACGAGATGAAGGATATCCGGCCCCGGTACGGCTTGCCGGGATAGGTGTCGGTCGTCACCGTCACCGCCGCGCCCAGGCGCACGCGGCTGATGTCGGTTTCGTTGATGTAGGCCCGCACCCAGACGTGATCGAGATCGGCCAAGGTTACGACCGAGGTCCCCGGCTGGGCGATCTCGCCGAGTTCGGCCTCGCGGACCAGAATGACGCCGTCGAACGGGGCTGCGAGCGTGGTGTAGCCGAGGGTGATCTGGGCCATCACGACGGCCTCGTCCGCATTATGAATATTGGCCTTGGCGAGTTCGATGTTGCGTTCTCCGGCCAGTTCGAGCGCCTGGTCGCGCTCGAGCGCCGCCTGCGACTGCTTGAGAGCGGTCATGGCCTGATCGCGCTGCTCTGTCGTCGCGTAGCCGTGGCCCCAGAGCGACTGGTAGCGGGCGTAGTCGAGCTTCTTCATCGCCAGATCCGCCTGGTCGCTGATCACAGTCTTCTGGGTCGCCGTCAGATTTTGTTCGGTGCTGTCGAGCTGCCGCCGCTGCACCTCCAGCTCGGCCTCGGTGATCGCGACCTGCTGGCGATAGTCGGCGTCATCGACCCGTGCCAGCACCGTGCCGGCCTTGACCCATTGGCCTTCGTCGAACGGCAGCGCGACGATCCGCGACTGCACGGTCTTGAATCCCACGACACTCTGGTGCGCCTCGACATTGCCCGACACGATCAGGCTGGTCGGGGCCGGCATCAGCCCGAGCCAGTCCCGCCAGACCGATGGCCATTGCCACGCGGCCGCGCCGAGGGCGACCAGCACCAGGGCCGCGACGAGGAGCCATCGCGGCGCCATTCCGCGGTGCGGAGCGGGCGCTGCGACGACGAGAGCCGGTAACTGCGACGCGCCGCTCTTGCGAGGCGGCGAAGGCCGGTCAGTCGGCGGCGACAAATCGCTGAGGGGATTTCCGTCTTCCATGGGTCCATTTCTGGCCCAGGACGCGGGCTGCCTCTTTGATATGAGTCAACCATTTCACGAACTTTCGCATCCGCTGGACCGCAGGCCGTGTCGTGGACGCACGTGATGTGAATCAAAGCGGCGCTGCCGCCGCTTCGATATCCATTGAGATGTCGTCACCCCATGACGGCCCCCGTTCGACCGCGAGCGGCCTTGGTCGATGAGGCCGGGCGCGGCGGCCATCCATCCATTCTCCCGCCGGAATTTTGCATGATTGTCGATTTCGTCCGTCTCATCTCGCAGTTGGTCGATCCGCTGGTCCTCGCGGGAGCCTGCCTCGTGGGTGGCTTCCTGACGACGCGGCTGGCCTTTCGAGACCGTCCGGTCGGCCGGTTCCTCTGCCAGTTCGCCTCCTTTGCCGGTTTCTCGATCATGCTCGGCATGGCCGGGGTCGTGCCGTCCGAGCCGACTCCGGCAATGGACCAGACGTTCAGATACGTCGTGATCAGCGCGTTCAAGATCGTCTGGTGGCTTGCGGCTTCCTGGCTGCTCAGCGGCTTCTCCCGCGCGGTCATCATCTTCAGACGGCAGCCACGGGAGACGCGTTTCCTGCAGGATCTGGTTGCCGGCTTCGTCTATGTCGGCGCCATCATCGCCATCATCGCCTATGTCTTCGATCTGCCCGTGGGCGGTCTGCTCGCGGCCTCCGGCGTCGTCGCCATCGTGCTCGGCCTCGCGCTGCAAAGCACGCTGGGCGATGTGTTCTCGGGCATCATTCTGAATCTGGCGAAGCCGTATCATCCGGGCGACTGGGTGACCCTGGACGGCAGTCTGCAGGGTCGCGTCATCGAGACGAACTGGCGCGCGACCCAGATCCTGACCCCCGACAACGATCTGGCCATCGTGCCGAATAGCCAGGTCGCCAAGGCGAAGCTCGTGAATGCGAGCAACCCGCAGAAGACCCACGGCGTCACGCTCGTCGTCAGGCTCGAGCCGACGATCCTGCCTTCGTACGGCTGTGCCGTGTTGGAGACGGTGCTGGTCAGCTGCAACCGAATTCTCCGCGTGCCGGCACCGTCCGTCGCGATCCGAATGCTCGATGCCGTCGCTCTGGAATGCGAGCTGCAGTTTTTCGTCCCCTCGATCGAGCGGGCCCCGGAGGCCCAGAACGAATTCTTCGACCTGCTGTACCGGCACTGCGCATCGGCGGGCATCCGCCTCGCGCCGCCCCCGGGCAGCGCCTTCACCTTGCCGCCGCGGGTTGCGCGGGATCCCGCGGGGATGCCGCTCCGGCTCCTGGAGCATCTGCCGATCTTTGCCCCGCTTTCGGCCGATGAGCGTGTGGCACTGGCCCCGAAGATGAAGCGGCGAACCTTCAAGGCGGGCGATGTCCTCATCGAGCAGGGCGCCGTGGCCCAAGCCCTGTGCATCCTGAGCGCCGGCGTGCTGGTTACGCTGCAGGACGACGGGGCAGGAGACGGCGAAGTGGTGCGGCTCAGTCCCGGCGACTGCTTCGGCGAGGCGAGCGTGCTGACGGGGGCCGCGACCATGTTCAAGGTCACCGCCCTGACGAAAGCGGTCGTCTATGAAATCGCCAAGGACGACATAGCCCCGATTCTCAAGGAGCGGCCGGCGATCGCGGCCGAACTCGGCCAGATCCTGGCGCGCAGGGAGGCTGCCGGCAAAGAGCATCTGGCGCTGCTTGCCGATCGGGACAAGCACGGCAAAACTCTGGCGGACCGCCTCGCCGAGCGCGTGAAGGACCTCTTCAGCCTCAGGGCATGAGAGGTTCAGGCCATGTATCTTCCGCCGTTGATCGATAGCGTGATGCCGGTGACGAAGCCGGCGTCGTCACCCACCAGGAAGCGAATGCCGCGGGCGATTTCCAGAGGGGTTGCGAGCCTGCCGATCGGAACCCCGGCGACGATGCCCTCGAGGATCTTCGGCGGAACGGCGCTGACCATGCCGGTGTCGGTATAGCCGGGGGCGATCGCATTCACCGTAATCCCGCGGGACGCGCCTTCGAGTGCCAGCGCCTTGGTGAACCCGATAACGCCAGCCTTGGCCGCCGAATAATTGGTTTGGCCGAACTGGCCGGACAGGCCGTTGATCGAGCTTACGTTGACGATCCTGCCGAAGCGGCGGTCCCGCATACCCTCGATCACCGCCCGGCACATATTGAAACATCCGCCGAGATCGACGTCGATGACGCTGCGCCATTGTTCGAGCGTCATTTTGTGCAAGGTGGTGTCGCGGGTGATCCCGGCGTTGTTCACCAGAATATCGATGGGACCGAATTCCTGGACGACGGCGGCGACGCCTTTCTGGCTCGCGTCGAAGTCGGCCACGTCCCAGGCCCGGATCGGAATTCGGGTTTCCCGATGAAAAGCCTCGGCCTCGGCATCATTGCCGAAATAGTTGGCAATGACCGAATAGCCGGACTCCCTGAGCAGCTTTGCCGTCGCCGCCCCGATGCCGCTCACCCCACCTGTAATCAACGCGATCCGGCCCATTTGAGCCTCCTCGTTCCAGCGATGGTCTCCGCTGCAACATCTCCGCTGGCCGGCTCCGGCGCATTGATCTCGATCATGAATGATGGAATCGCGGCCCTCGTGGCAAGTCTGAAACGCAAACCCATGGTTCCGCGATCGTTTTCACGCCGCCGCCGTCACTTCGGGCAGGAGACGTGCGCGGTTCTCGATCGGCCCGCCATAGGCATCGGTCCGCGAGGTCCCGCCTTTATGGTGTCTTCGGTCCCTCGATGCCCTTTGCGGCAACACGCGGGCCCTCGACATCCCCCGAACGGGGGTCGGTGAACCGTCGCAGATATTCGGTGCCCTCGCCGCCAGGCACGACGTCCCAGCCGAACTCCCGGCTCGACGGCGAGACGGCAATGACCAGCCCATCCGGTGCCGTCCAATGAGCGGGACCGGCTGCCGAAAAGCCGTAGGCCACTGCCGAGAGATCGCCGGCACGTTCGGCGACCTGCGCGTAGGTCGGTGATTTTCCGAGTTGAGAAACCGCTTTGAGCGCAGCGGCCATGATCGACGCCTGAGGCACCGCCTCCGGATCGGTCTTGGCATCGTCAGCCATTTCGGCCCGCTCGATGCGGGCTGGCGTCAAATCGACGCCGGCCAGCATGTCGAGCAGAACCGTGGCGCCGACAAGCTGTCCCATCCTCACATCTGAATCGTATTTCGCCAACGAAACGGCGGTACCGCCGGCCGCAGCCTCGTCGAAGCCCACCGCCTGCAGGCAGGAAAAGATATCCGCGACGATGTCGTGCTGGAATGCGGCCCTGGCCAACAGGGGCTCGGCGGCCCAACTGGCGCGCCGGTCGTGAACGCCGACCGATTGGTCCTCACCGGCGGTTGCGTAGCTCCTGCAGACGATCGCCGCCGGCCGTTGTGTCGGCTCGGGCCCCGCCACCATGGACCCGATGCGGTGCCCGGAATCATCGCTGAGGTCGACGACCACGGAGATCGGCCGCTCCATACGTTGATTCAGCCTTCGAACGAGGTCGGCGGCGGCCTCCGTCCGCATTTTATCCGCGCCGGTCTCGCGGCTCGACGCAACCGACGGCTGGATGAGGAGCCCGGCCGCGATACACAGCAGGGATGCCGCCGTCATTCGATTCAACATCATAGCGTCTCTTTCGCCGTGCCGCAGGAGACCGGCGGCCCGAACGACACTGTCCAGGCCGCCTGCACCGTCTATGGCTTGGTCGGCTTCGTATTCCACTGCCAAAGGCTGGCGTAGAGCGTCAGCATCTGCGAAGCGCTATCGCGGAGGAGATCACTGATCGCGCGATTATTGGCGATCGCCCGCTCAAAACCGTCGCGCACGGCATCGAGGGCGGCCGTACCCGCGACGCCCGGATTCTTTTGCGCTCCGAAGGGCTCAAACCCCTTGGCCGCCGCCGAGGCCTCGTGCTGGTAAAAGTCCGACTGCTTCTGCCAGACCGCGGTTGCGGTCCGCGACATGATTTCGCCCATCTTTGCGAGCGAGGTCGAGCCGCGCTCCTGCATCACCGCGGCATTGGCGAAGATTTCCGAACCGTCTGTTTTGGCGGGTGTTTGAGTTGCTGTCGGCATGGGATTCGTTCCTATCGATCGGGTGAAGATCAAACTGGTCCCGGGGGGCGTATCTTCGCGCCGCCTTCCTAAAACCCAACGCGAGAAATCTGGCCATCCCCGGTGTCGCCGGCGTTGATTTAGGTCAACGATGATGCCTGCCGATCCGATCGATGGGCGATTTGCCCCGCCGCCCGCAGCCGCGCATCTCCAACGCGCCGCCATTGGTTCGGAAGGTCCGCCGCGCTAGTCCGGCCAGGCGTTCTGGACGTCGTACTGTTCGCGAAGCATGTGGACATCATCGGCCCCGACGGCGAAATAGGCGCCGATCTGACGGTTTGACAGCCCCATATCGACCAGGGCCGCCAGGCTGGCGTCATCGACCGGCCATGATGTCCCACCGACGAAGGCCGCCGTCAGCGAAGGGGCGAGCGCGTCCGGCGCGCTCGGGTTCGAAGATCTGATCACGGCACACCCCCGGCGACGGACAGCCCGCACGACTGGAGGTCGAGATCGCCAAGGCTCCGCCAGAGCGTCCCGATCGTCTCCCGCCAGCACGGGCCTTGCGGCGGAGCGGCACTCCGGGACCGGATGACCCGGTCGATCATGGCGCGGACGTCGCGGACCACGAGGCCATCCGCCCGCATCAGCGCATGTGCGATCGGATCGGAGAGCAGCTCATCGATCGACGGCTCGCTGCCGGCGCTCGCCCAAGGACCTGTTCGTGGCATCACCGTTCTCCCTCTGATGCCGCAGCTTAAGGGCGAGTGACGGAACCGCCGTTGACTTAGATCAATCTGGTGGATGGTGCGGGATCTTGAGCGCGATGACCGCTCCCGCGCCGTGATCGGCCGGCTCCGACCTGGTCAGGCCGAGCAGGAAGATTGCCGCCTCATAAAAATGCCGTCGGCCATAGTGTTTCCGCCACCAAGGTGTCAAGCTTGCCCGCCGGCCCGATACGACGGGTGCCGACCACAATCGGAGACGAGGTCGTTCCATGAGAGCCGACATGGCGGAGCTTCTGCGCCGCGTGCGCGAGGCCGAACGCGCGCTCGATCATGCGCTTTCGGACTGGCATCAGGAGCCTGAGCGCGCACAGGCCAAGGCCGTTCGGTTTTCCAGGCTCGTCCGTGTCGAGCAGAAGAAGCTCCGGCGCAATCTCCTGAAGCATATCCGAAGCATCGGGCTGCTTTACTGGCTCACCGCACCGGTCATTTACGCGGTGATCGTGCCGATCGCGTTAGCGGATCTGTTTGCGACCCTCTATCAGATCATCTGCTTCCCGGTATACGGCGTCGCCCGCGTCCGGCGCTCCGACTATGTCGTCATCGACCGGCACCGCCTGGGCTATCTCAATCTCATCGAAAAGCTCAACTGCGTCTATTGCGGGTACGCGAACGGAACCATCGCCTATGTGCGCGAGATCGCGAGCCGTACCGAGCAGTTCTTTTGTCCGATCAAGCACGCGTTGCCTGTCCCCGGTGCGCACGACCGCTATTCCCGCTTCGTCGACTATGGCGATGCCACGGGCTACCGCGAGCAACTGGAGCATCTGCGCAAGACCGCCGCCGAGCCATAGGCCGCGACGCCGCCGCCCCGTTATCTTTTGCCCAATGATCCTTCGATGAAATTCATCAGGTCATCCTCGATCGGCGGCTTTTCGAGCACTTTCACGATGCCGAGTTGGGCCGCCCGCGCGACGATGGCAGGAGACGGCGCGCCGGTCACCAGCAGGATCGGCAGGCCCCTATCCTCGGCGCGCAGCCGGGCGGCAAGTTCCAGCCCCGTCATCTGCGGCATGTGCTGATCGAGGATCAGGCAGGCCGGCCGCGCCGCGCGGTCTTCGAGAAAGGCCATCGCCGATTCATAGGTCCCGACCCCGTAGCCCGCCAGCTCAATGAGGAACTTCAAGGAATCGCGCACCGCAGCATCATCATCGACGAGCGCGACGACGCCATGGTCATTGTCCGCCATGGGCGCTGCATCCTCATAAAGCATTGTCGTTGGTCCAGCCTGCATCATTACAGATCTTTGCTCGGTGATATTGATCTGGGTCAAACGATCGGAATGGTTCTGGCCTGCGGCGGCGCTCCCGCCGAACCGACCGCCGCAGGGCGCGGAATCGTGAAGCGGAAGACCGTGCCGCCATCGGCGCCGTCTTCCGCCCGCAGGGTGCCGCCGTGCGCTTCGATGATCGTCCGGCAGACCGAGAGGCCGACGCCCATGCCGGTGAGCTTGGTCGTGACGAACGGTTCGAACAGGCGGGCCCGCACCGTCTCAGGCAGGCCGGGGCCCGTATCGGCCACGCTGATCTCGACCATGTCCCCTGCGCGAACCCCGACGATCGAAACCTCGCGCCGGGGCGATCCCGCCATCGCTTCGACGGCGTTGCGGATCAGGTTGAGCAGGACCTGCTGGATTTGAACTCTGTCGATCACGGCCTCGGCCGCTTCCTCATCCACGCGGATCTCCAAGCGGAGACCATGCTCCATCGCGACGAGCGCCAGGCCGCTCGCCTCTTCGATGGTCTCCAACAGATCTTCGACGCGCCGCTCCGTCTCGCGCTTGGCCACGTGATCGCGGATCCGCTGGATGATGTGCCGCGCGCGATCGGCCTGCTCCGTGACCTTCTCGACGGTCGATTGCACGGCCTGATGATTGTCGGTCGCCAGCAGCCGGCGAATCGCGCCCAGATAGGCGGTGATCGCCGTCAGCGGCTGGTTGACCTCATGCGCCAGGGCCGCGACCATCTGGCCCAGTTCGCCGACCCGGGCCACATGCAGCAGCTCCGCCTGAAGCTCGTGGACCCGGCGCTCCCGCTCCTGACGCTCGGTCAGGTCGCGCACGAAGCCGGCAAAGAGGCGCGTGCCCGGCAAGTTCACTTCGCCGACGGTGAGCTCCATCGGGAACTGGCCGCCGTCCTTGCGCTGACCGACGACGACGCGGCCGATGCCGATGATGCGCCGCTCGCCGGTCGTGCGATATTGCCCCAGATAGCCGTCGTGCTCGTCCCGGTAGGGCTGGGGCATGAGCATGCGGACATTATGCCCGACCGCCTCCTGGGCACTGAAGCCGAATATCCGTTCGGCGGCGGGGCTGAAGGATTGAATGGCGCCCTGCTGGTCGATCACGATCAGCGCGTCGGGCGCCGCATCCAGGACGGCGCGCAGCAGCGCTTCGCTGCCTTCCAGGTCGCGGTGGGCGTGTTTCATCTCGCTGAGGTCGCGGGCGATTTTCAAGATGCCGATGATTCGGCCCTGATCGTCGCGGATCGACGAGACGGTCAGCGACACGGGGATGACCCGACCGTCCTTGCGTTGCCGCTCCGTCTCGAAATGCAGGGTCCTTTCGCCGCGGTCGACCCGCGCCAGGATCGATTCCTCTTCATAGACCCGGTCCGGTGGGATGATGAGCGTGATCGACCGTCCGACGATCTCGTCGGCCGTGTAGCCGAACATCGTTTCGGCGGCCCGGTTCCAGGAGGTGACGACGCCCGCCAAGTCCTTGCCGATGATGGCATCGTCCGACGAATCGGCAATGGCCGCGAGCCAGAATCGGGCTTCGACCCGTTGCGTCTCGGGCGAGCTGTCGCTGGTGTGGTCGGTCATGTAGGCCCTATTCGATACGATTGCGCGTGACCATCGCTAGAGGCGGCAGGATAGTGTCATTCGTTCGGCGCAACCACCATCGAGACGTCGGAACCTGCGGTCTTGGTCATTTCCTCGCCGAGCAGCCGGCGAAATCGGCCGCACTCGCTCTCATCGACGGTTCTGGCCAGCAACTCGGTCAGCCGCGGGCTGTATCGTTACCGACGTCCGGATGTCGGGCATCGATGGGCTGGAGTTGCAACGGCAACTGACCGCGCGGCGGATCGAGCTACCGGTGATCGTCATGACGGGCCATGCGGATGTGTCGCTGGCCGTGGCGGCGATGAAGGCGGGGGCTGTGGACTTCATCGAGAAGCCATTCACGGACGAGATTCTTCTGTCCGCGGTCAGGATCGCGATCGACCGGGAGGCGGTCGGCCGCCGCGAGGGCGAGGACCTCGCGGCGCTTCAGGCGAGGATCCAAGGCCTGACCGCGCGGGAGACCGAGGTTCTGGACGGCCTGGCGTCGGGTCACCCGAACAAGTTGATCGCCTATCACCTGCAGATCAGCGCCCGCACCGTCGAGGTCCACCGCGCCAATCTGATGCACAAGATGCAGACCCGCAGCCTGTCGGAACTGGTCAGGATGGTACTTGCCGTCCAAGCGGCGGCGAGATCGCCTGACGCTATCTGAGCTGGCCCATGGATTCATAGAGTTCGTGCAGAATTCCACCTTGCCGCAACGGCGCCATCGGGGCCGGTCGGGCGGATCGGCGAGGGGGCGGGTTGCAGGCCGCGGCGCCGGCCAGATCGTCGGGAACGGTCTGAAGCAAGCGGCCGTCGTCACGGTCGGCGCGCGTGAACCTGGATGCAGTCGGCATGAAGACGCCCTCCTCGATCGATTGATTTGCCTTGCTTATCGCAGGTCCGGCGCGGGCGGCCTTGATCAGGATCAAGGGCGCCGCCGCTCGACCAGCGGGCCGCGTGCGACCACGGTCATTGACCTGGGTCAATGGCGGCGCGGCGGTCCGCAACCCTCAATCGCGGCCGCATACGTATTATCCCTTACGTACATTCCCTCAATTCTCGCCGCACCGCTCCGCAGATAGGGTTGGCACATCAGCGAATGGATATAGGGGGTCGATCATGGCAACGGGCAATCTCGCGACCAGGACCACGGATGCGCAATCGATCTTCGCCGTCCCGCCGAGACCGGCGGCCATTCGCGCCATCGCGGCCACGGGAGGCTTCTCCGGTCTGGACGGCATCGCTGCGACGGTGCTGGTGCAGCGCGGTCAGACGCTGTTTTTCGAAGGCGATCCGGCGCGAAGCTGCTTTCGGGTCGTGACCGGCGCCGTCAGAAGCTCGCGCCTGCTGGCCGACGGTCGCCGCCAGGTCGGCGATTTCTTCCTGCCCGACGATTTCTTCGGTTTCGGCCACACCGGCACCTACCGCAGTTCCGCCGAGGCGATTACCGATACGGCGCTGATCTCCTATCCGCGCAAACTGCTCGATGCCACGGTCGAAGAGCAACCCGGCCTGGGCAGAGCGCTGTTTGCGATGGTGTCTGGCCGCCTGGCCGACGCGCATCTCCAGATGCTCCTGCTGGGGCGCATGAATGCCGAACAGCGCGTCGCCACGTTCCTGCTCGCCTTGTCGGAGCGCTGCCGCACCGGCGACGTGGTCCGGCTGCCGATGACGCGCGAGGATATCGCCGACCATCTGGGCCTCACCATCGAGACCGTGAGCCGAACGATCAGCAAGCTGGCCGCGAGCGGCCTCATCGTGCTGCGCACGTCCAACAACATCCGCATCCTCGATCGCGATGCGCTCGAAGACCTCGCCGAAGGGACCTGAGCCGCCACCGGAGCCGCATGGGCCAGCGGCGAAATATCAGAAAAATGCGAGTGCATCGCAAAGGGGCGCTCGCCCCGCTCTATCGGATGAAGGAGCCGCCCGCATGTCTGTCGAGATCGTTGCTGGAAACCCCGAGCGCTTGGAGGCGATCCTCATCGAACAGCCGTCGACTCCGGCGAAGGGGCTCGTGCTGCTTGTCACCGGCCGCGACGGCAACCGATTCGCCCCCTGCGATGCCTATGTCTCGGCGGTCCTGAGGGCGGCGGGCTTCGCCACGCTCCTGTTCGATCTGTCGAACGACCCGGCGACATCCGATCATGCAGCACCGCTCGACATTCTCCACCTGGCCGATCGACTCGTCTCCGCCGTGGAGGCAAGTCGTCAAGCCGACGAGGTTCGGTCACTGCCGCTCGGGTTCTTCGGTGCCGGTACCGGCGCCGCTATCGCTCTCGTCGCCGCCGTGCGCTTGGGCAGGCAGGTCGGCGCCGTTGTCTCGCGCGGTGGCCACCTGGATCTCGCCGGCATGGGGCTGACTGGTGTGGTCCCGCCGACCTTGCTCATCGCCGGCCGTGCCGATCGGCACGGGCTCGCCCAGAACCGGGCGGCACTGCGTCGGCTTGGCGGTCGTTCGCGCCTGGAGATCGCGCCCACCGCGTTCGATGAGCCCGAGACGCTGGATATCGTGGTCGAACTGGCGCTGCGGTGGTTTCGCATCCACCTTCGTCATAAGGCGAGAGGCGATGCGACCGGCCGATCGGCTTCGTCCACGGCCCTCGTGAACAGCCGCGGGTCCGAGCCGGCGGAGATGCTTTACCGCTAGTGACCCGAAACATTCAGTTACACGAAATCCGGCGTATACTTGACCTGCATCAACAACGCTCGAGGCGCGGCCGCCTATTGATTGCAACCTGTTCATTCGAAAGGAAGCATTCATGCGCGCGGCAAAGCAGTTTCTCTTCGTCCTCTCACTTTGTCTGGCCGGTCTGCTCGGACTCTTCGGGTCCAGCGCCCGGGCGCAGCAGCACGGCGGTCATGATTTTCATGGCCGCGATTACGGCCATTTTGCGCCGGGCGAGCGGTCGCTCTGGCACGGCGGGCGTTGGGTCCATGACTGGCATGACGGAAGGTTTGCCTGGTGGTGGTCGGTCGACGGCTTCTGGTACTTCTATCCCGAGCCGATGTACCCCTACCCGACCTATGTCCCGCCGGCGATCGTGGTGCAGCAGGCGCCGCCGGTGCCGACCGGGGCCCCGCCGGCCCAGTTCTGGTACTTCTGCGACAATCCCAAGGGCTACTACCCCTATGTCGCCTCCTGCCCGACGGCCTGGCACGAAGTGCCGGTGACGCCCCCCTCAGCACCCCAGAAATAGCGGGACACATCATGGCTCAGCTCAACATCTTGCCGGTGCTCGCCACCGGCCTGCTCCTGGTCGCCTGCGTCGCGCAGCCGATCGGCCCGACCGTCGCGGTCATGCCCGCGCCGAACAAGCCTTTCCCGGTATTTCAGGAGGACGAGACGACCTGTCGGCAATATGCCGGCCAGCAGACCGCCGGCGGTGCCGAGCAGGCAAATTCGCAGGAAGTGGGGACGGCCGCGATCGGGACGGTGCTGGGTGCCGGCCTGGGCGCCGCGATCGGCGGTGGCCGCGGTGCGGCCATCGGCGCCGGCGCCGGCGCGCTCGAAGGGACCGCGATCGGCGCGGGTCCGGCCCAGCGCAGCCAATGGAGCCTGCAGCAGCGCTACGATTTCGCCTACGAGCAATGCATGTACGCGCGTGGCAATCAGGTGCCGGGCTACCCGATCGCCGCGACGCCGCTGCCGCCGCAATAGCGGCGCGGGCGATCAGGGCGACTTTTCGCGCTGATCGCCCCGTCCCCCAAGTCCAGGGGTTTCGGTCACCCAAGGTTTGCGCTGGATCAAATCCGGCCTTGGCGCCCGAGCTATGATGGGTGCCGAGCGGTTCCAAGCGGGACGCTGCCGACGCCCTCTCTCATCCGCGAGTTTCCCTCCGTGAGCAGCATCGATGGCCCGGACCGGCCTTGCCTGATCGATACCGACGCGCTGTCGAAATCCTTCGGCGGGCGGATTGTCGTCGATCACGTTGGGCTCCAGGTGCGCGACCGGGAGATTTTCGGATTGATCGGGCCGAATGGCGCCGGCAAGTCGACCCTGATCAAGATGCTGACGACCCTGCTTCCGCCCACCAGCGGCACCGCCCGGGTCGCCGGCGTCGACCTCGACCGGGAGCCGAAGGCGGTTCGCACCCACATCGGCTATGTGCCGCAGGTCCGCGGCCTCGCCACCGGCAACGGCCGCTATCTCGATTTCCTGGCCCCGGGCATCCTGGCCCAGAGCGTGCTGTTCGCGGCGATCTTCTATGGTATCGCCGCGATCTGGGAGCGCGACTTGGGCGTGCTGCACCGCTACATGGTGAGCCCCGCGCCCCGCAGTGCGCTGGTCCTCGGCAAGGCGGTCTCGTCGGCGGTGCGCGGCCTGTCGCAGGCGATTGTGGTCTATCTGCTGGCTTTCGTACTCGGCATCGCGATCGATCTCAATCCGGTGCATCTGTTGGGCGTCGCGATGCTGATCGGGCTCGGCTCCGGCCTGTTTTCCACCTTCTCGCTGATCATCGCCTGCATCGTGAAGACCCGGGACCGGTTCATGGGCATCGGCCAGGTGCTGACCATGCCGATCTTCTTCGCCAGCAACGCGATCTATCCGATCGACATCATGCCGGGCTGGCTGAAGGCGATCTCGCTGGCCAATCCGTTGAGCTACGAGGTCGATGCGCTCCGCGCCCTGATGCTGACCGGGGAGACCAGCAAGTTCGGTCTCGGCACCGATTGCGCCGTGCTGCTGGTCGTCTTCGCCGTCCTCGTCGCCATCGCCACGCGCATGTATCCGCGCATGACGGCGTGAGGTGCCCCCCAATTCCGCCGCGCTGGGAGACGAAAAATGACCGACGATCGTGCGACCGCTCCATGCCCGCTCAGCCCCGAGGATCTCGCCGATCTCGACCGCTATTGGCGCGCGGCGAACTACCTGTCGGTCGGGCAGATCTATCTGCTCGACAATCCTTTGCTGCGCGAGCCGCTCCGCGCCGAGCATATCAAGCCGCGCCTGCTCGGCCATTGGGGCACGACCCCCGGGCTGAACTTCATCTACGCCCACCTGAACCGGGTCATCCGCGCCCGCGACATCGATATGATCTATGTCTGCGGGCCGGGCCATGGCGGCCCGGGCATGGTCGCCAATACCTATCTCGAAGGCAGCTACAGCGAGATCTATCCCGAGATCGGCCAGGATGTCGACGGGCTGCGCAAGCTGTTCCGCCAATTCTCCTTCCCCGGCGGCATCCCCAGCCATGCCTCGCCCGAAACGCCCGGCTCGATCCACGAGGGCGGCGAACTCGGCTATGCGCTGCTGCATGCCTATGGGGCGGCCTTCGACAATCCGGATCTCGTCGTCGCCTGCGTGGTCGGCGATGGCGAGGCCGAGACCGGACCGCTCGCGGCCTCCTGGCACTCCAACAAGTTCCTCGACCCAGTCCGCGACGGGGCGGTGCTGCCGATCCTGCATCTCAACGGCTATAAGATCGCCAATCCGACGATCCTCGGCCGCATGAGCGAGGCCGAGGTGCGCAGCCTGTTCGAGGGCTATGGCTACGAACCGTTCTTCGTCGAGGGGCACGAGCCGGAACCGATGCATCGGCTGATGGCCGAAACGCTCGACGCCGTTCTGGACCGGGTCCGGGCGATCCAGACCGAAGCCCGCGCGACCGGCCACGCGGTCGAACGGCCCCGCTGGCCGATGATCATCCTGCGCAGCCCGAAGGGCTGGACCGGGCCGAAGGAAGTCGATGGCAAGAAGGTCGAGGGCTTTTGGCGCGCCCACCAGGTGCCGATCGCCAATGTCCGCGGCGACGCCGGACATCTGAAGCTGCTGGAAAACTGGATGCGGAGCTATGAGCCGGCGAAGCTGTTCGACGAGAGCGGTCGGCTCCGCCCGGAACTCCAGGCGTTGGCCCCGGCGGGACGACGGCGCATGGGGTCGAACCCGGTCGCCAACGGCGGACTGCTCAAGCGGGAGCTGAAGCTGCCCGACTTCCGCAGCTATGCAGTGGCGGTGCCCGCTCCCGGCGGGGCGATCGGCGAAGCGACCCGGGCCTTGGGCGCGTTCCTGGCCGATGTCCTGCGGCTGAACGCCGAGGCGCGGAATTTCCGCATCGTCGGGCCGGACGAAACCGCGTCGAACCGGCTCGATGCGGTCTTCGACGTCACCGAGCGGGTCTGGATGGAGCGCATCGAGCCCGACGACGTCCATCTGGCCCCGAACGGCCGGGTCATGGAGGTACTGAGCGAACATCTGTGCCAGGGCTGGCTCGAGGGTTATCTGCTGACCGGCCGCCACGGGCTGTTCTCGTGCTACGAGGCCTTCATCCACATCGTCGATTCGATGGTCAACCAGCATGCCAAATGGCTGAAGGTGTCGCGCGCCCTGCCCTGGCGCCGGCCGATCGCGTCGCTCAACTATCTGCTGACGTCCCATGTCTGGCGCCAGGACCACAACGGCTTCAGCCATCAGGACCCGGGCTTCGTCGATCTGATCGCCAACAAGAAGGCCGACGTCGGCCGGATCTACTTTCCGCCGGATGCCAACACGCTGCTCTGGGTCGCGCATCATTGCCTCGGCACCTACGACCGCATCAACGTCATCGTCGCCGGCAAGCAGCCGGCGCCGCAGTGGCTGACGATCGACCAGGCCGCGAGCCATTGCGCGGCGGGCATCGGCATCTGGACCTGGGCCGGCAACGAGCCTGTGGACGGCGAGCCGGACGTCGTCATGGCCTGCGCCGGCGACGTGCCGACGCTCGAAACGCTGGCCGCCGTCGACCTGCTCCGCCGGGAATTGCCGGCGTTGAAGATCCGCGTCGTGAACGTGGTCGACCTGATGACCCTGCAGTCGCGGGACGACCATCCCCATGGTCTGCCGGATCGGGATTTCGACGGCCTGTTCACCCGGGACAAGCCGGTGATCTTTGCCTATCACGGCTATCCGCATCTGATCCACCGGCTGACCTACAGCCGGTCCAACCATGCCAACATGCATGTCCGCGGCTATCAGGAAGAAGGCACAACGACGACACCATTCGACATGGCGGTGCTGAACGAACTCGACCGCTTCCATCTTGCGATCGAGGCGATCGAGCGGGTACCGGGGCTTGCCATCGCGGCGGCACCGGTCAAGCAGCGCCTGCGGGACAGGCTGATCGAGCACAGCCAATACATCCGCGCGCGTGGCGAAGACATGCCGGAGATCGACGGCTGGACCTGGCCCTATGGGAGCGGGGCAACGGCTCAGTCCCCTGATCCAGATCAAAGGCACACTGCACCGGCCGATCTATGAATGCTGCTGGCAACTCACGGATCGAGATCTGGCATGAACAGGATGATGTTGTTGGGCGGCACGGCCCTGCTCGCCGTCGGCTGCACGGGCACGGCCCGGGCTCAAACCCTGCTTCTGGACTGCTACAAGGTGAAAGGCGAGGTCGTCGCCTGCCAAAGCAGCTCGTCCGATGGCAAGACGGTCGCGGGCGCCGACTTCTCGCTCTATTCCGGCACGAACACCAAACTTGGCAGCGGCAAGACCGACGAGCATGGCGTCTATATTTTCAAGGCGCCGCCGCAAGACTACGACGTCGTCGTTTCCGCGGGTCCCGCCCATGTCACCAGCCTGTCGAGCCCCGATATCTCCACCAGGCCGCAGCGTCCCGGCTGGGGTGGCGACTGGGTGCCGGTTGCCGCGGTCGATCGGCTGGACAAGCTGCAGCAATGGCAGGCGCAATTCACCAGCGAGAGGCCGCCACTGGTTGAGAAGATCGAACAGGATCTCGCCAAGTGATGTGCTCATAGCGCGCCATCAGGCGCGACCATCGACCGCCACCTCGAAGGTGAAGACGCCAGCGGCGCTGTCGGGCGTTTTCCACGAGCGTGATCCTCGTACCGCCCGCCTGACACGAGCGAACGGCAGCCTGGGCGGAACCGAGGTCTACGGCCTTGATGCAGGTTAATCCTGGGCGCTCTCCCACTATTGATGCAAATCAATGACTTGACAGCTCTCCGGCGTGACCTTCGACGGGAGAGTCGACCCCGGCCGATCGTCGGCACCAAGGCGGCTTTTCGACGGATTTCGGTCGGCAGGCATGCCGCGTCGCCACCGAAACCGCCGCCCTCACCCTTTCAGGAGACCGCCGATCATGGATTTTCGTAAACTCGCCATCCCTCTGGGTCTCGCTCTTGCCCTCGGTGCCTGCACGACCCTTAGCGACAGGGATCGCGCACTGCTCGACACCGCGAGCCAGAATGCGGCCGATGCCAAACAGCAGGCCGTACAGGCCGCAACCACGGCCCAGCAGGCTTTGGAGGCGGCTAACGCCGCCGCTGCAAGCGCCGCCGCCGCGGCGGCCGACGCCAAGGCCGCGGACGACAAGGCCGACCGGATCTTCCAGCACGGGCTCCGCAAGTCCTAAGCGTCATTGGACCGACCCCGGTTCGGGTCGGTCCGACCCGCCTGGACGGCCGCGAAATCAGGCCCGGCCTTTTGCACGCGCGGATCGTTGATCTGTGTCAAACGGTTGAGATGGGCCAGCCGTTTGACATAGATCAACGGTCCGCGACGCCATTGGTGCTCCATTGCGCTTGCGATGGCTCGGCCGCACAGCGGCTTGATGAGCCGACTAACGCAAAGGAGCGCTCGACAAAATGTCCAGCATATCCGAACCGCTCTATACGAGCCCGATCTATGAGACCGATCCCGCGACCGGGGCGATTGTGCGGGAGTACCGGGACCCGCACAGCGGCGAGCCGCTTTATCAGGTGCCATCAGGAGCGCAGCTGCTGGCCCAGGCGGCGCAGACCAGCACCACTGCCCCGGCGCCGGCCGCCCAGCCCCCGACGACAGCCGCCCCGCAGACAGCACTTTATCCCAACCCGGAGATCGAGATCGACGGGGCGGACGGCCAGGTGATCCTCCAGTATCGCGACGAAGCGACCGGCAAAAAGCAATACCAGGTGCCGTCGGCGGCCGAGATCCTACTCTACCGGCAGACCCAGGCCCGCCACCTTGTGCCGGATGATTTTCCGACGGACTAGGCGTTTAGTCCCGGCATTTCATGGATTGGATCGGCGATCTATCGGACTAAGTCCTTTGCCCGGTTTTTCAGGCGAATTCGTCGGGCGTGAGGCCCTTCGGGGTCTCCAGGGTGAGGGCCTGCCGTACGGCGCGGGGCCGGGATCGCAGACAGCGTCGGGGGGTTGATCTGGATCATGGCTCGCAGGTGCTTGAGCCTCGAACCTACTCATCCAAAAGGATGGGCATGATGGACACCCAGCACACGGTGGAGCCGGTCACGAAACGACGGCCGTCGATTTGCGCGCCCGATCTTAAGCTCCGGCACGTGCCGATCGACACCTATCTCGAGCCGGTCGCCTATTTGCCTCGCGGTTCCTGTCTCTACCGGCCCGCTGATTTCCAGGCCCTCTCGAAGGTCGAGGTCAGGGGCGGCCGCCGCCGTCTGATTGCCGTCCTCAACGTAGTCGATCACGAGGGCTGGTTGATGCCGGACGAGGTCGGCGTTTCGGCGCTCGGCTTTGCGCTGCTGGGCCTGCCGGAAGGCACGCCGGTCGAGGTGGTCCAGGCACCACCGGCCAAGAGCCTCGAAGCCGTCCGCCGGAAGATCGAAGGCGCCGAACTGTCCTCAGCCGAGTTCGATGCGATCATCGGCGATATCGCCGAGATGCGCTACTCGAAGACGGAGATCGCGGCGTTCCTGATCTGGTCAGCCAGTTTTCTCTCGACCGACGAAGTGTTGCACCTGCCCCGATCGATGGCCAACGCCGGCAGCCGCCTCGAGTGGCCGGACGAGACCGTTGTCGATAAGCATTGCATCGGCGGCGTACCCGGCAACCGCACCTCGATGATCGTCGTGCCGATCGTCGCCGCGCACGGCCTGGCCATTCCGAAGACCTCGTCCCGCGCCATCACCTCTCCCGCCGGCACGGCCGACACGATGGAGGTGCTGGCCAGGGTCGATCTCGGCATCGAGGAAATGCGCGCCGTCGTCAAGGCGGAGGGGGGCTGCCTGGTCTGGGGCGGCCACGTCAACCTCTCGCCGGCCGACGACATCCTGATCTCGGTCGAGCGGCCGCTTGCGATCGACACGCCGGAACAGATGGTCGCATCGATCCTGTCGAAGAAACTCGCCGCCGGCTCGAAACGTCTGCTCGTCGATATTCCGCTCGGGCCCAGTGCCAAGGTTCGCAGCCGGGTCGACGCCATCCGGCTGAACCGGATTCACGCCTGCCTGCCGATGAATTTCCGCTTCGCCATCGAGGCCGCGGCCGACAACAACGCCTTCAGCTTGGGTGCGTCATGATGAATTCGACCCGGACGCTTCACGCCTTCGAGCCCGATCTCGTCCCGGCTGAGGCGCTCGCGTCCGCGCTCGGCTGCCCGTGCCATCTGATCACGCACCATGCCTTTCCGGACGGCGAAAGCCTGGTCCGCATCGTCCCTTCGGGGCCGGGCGCGATCCTCTACCGCCGGCTCGACCAGCCGAACGGCAAGCTGGTCGAGCTGCTGCTTGCGGCGGATGCGCTGGCGGTAGCGAACCCGCGGCCGGCGCTGGCCGTGCCCTACCTGCCCTACATGAGACAGGACGCGGCGTTTCATCCTGGTGAGGCGGTCAGCCAGCGGGTGATCGGCCGGCTGCTCGGCCAAGCCTTCTCGACCATCGCCACGATCGAACCGCATCTGCACCGCGTCGACCGCCTGGACACGATCCTGCCCGGCGCCACCGCTCTGGCGCTGAGCGCCGCGCCGGCCTTGGCCGAGCTGGTCGGCACGGCGGTCGCCCGACCGCTCCTGGTCGGGCCCGACGGTGAATCCGCGCGGCTGGTTGGTGCCCTCGCCGAACGTACCGCCTGCGACTGGTTCACACTCGAAAAACGCCGTCTGGGCGATCGGTCCGTGTCCCAGGAACTGCCGCCGCACGCCTCGATCGCCGGCCGGCATGTCTTGCTCGTCGACGATATCTGCTCGACCGGCGTCACGCTTGCCGAGGCGGCGCGGCTGATCGCGAGCGCCGGCGCCGCCTCGATCGAAGCGCTCGTCGTCCATGCCAATTTCGACCGGACGGCCGCGGCGCTGATGCGCGACGCCGACATCGCCCGCGTGCGCAGCACCGACACGCTCGCCCATCCCAGCAACGCAGTCTCGGTGACCTCGCTGCTGGCCGGGGCGCTTCAAAGGACATTCCCATGAAACCCCGTCTGACGTTCCTCGGCGCGGCCGGGACAGTAACCGGCTCCTGCTATCTCATCGAGCATGACGGCGGCAAACTGCTGATCGACTGCGGCCTGTTCCAGGGATCGAAATCCCTGAAAGAGCTGAACTACCGGCCGTTTCCCTTTGGTCCGGCCGAGGTCGATGCCGTGTTGCTGACCCATGCCCATATCGACCATAGCGGCCTGTTGCCGAAGCTGGTCAAGGACGGGTATCGCGGGCGCATCCTCGCGACCGAACCGACGCGCGACCTGCTGACCTACATGCTGCTGGACTCCGCCTACATCCAGGAAAGCGAGGTCGAGCGTTTGAACCGCCGCCTGCGCCGACGCGGCGAGGACGCGGTCACGCCGATCTATGGCAAAGAGGACGCCGAACGCACGCTCGAACGGGTCGATCCGGTACCGTTCGACGCCTGGATCGAGCCCATGCCGGGTGTCCGGGCGCGCTACTGGACGGCCGGCCATATTCTGGGCGCGGCCTCCATCGAGCTGCAGATCACCAGCGACGATCTCCCGATCCATCTGCTGTTCTCAGGCGACGTCGGCACCGAGGCCCGCGCGTTGCACGGCGAACCGCAGGGCCCGCAGGGATTGGACTACCTCATCGTCGAATCGACCTACGGCGATCGGGTGCGGGCCCATGTCACGGCGGTGGAGCGGCGCGCCCGGCTGGGCAACGAAGTGCGCGAGGCGCTGGGGCGCGGCGGCAACCTGATCATTCCGGTGTTCGCGATCGAGCGCACGCAGGAATTGCTGTTCGACCTGGGCATGCTCCATCGCGAAGGCGCGCTGGGCGAATTGCCGATCTTCCTCGACTCGCCGCTCGCGGTCCATGCGACGGAGGTGTTTCGCCAGCATGCGGCCGAATTGGGCGAGGCCGGGACCACTCAGCATCCGTTCGACGGACCCAATATCCGGTTTGTCGAAACAGTGGAGGATTCCAAGAAACTCAATCAGATCACCGGCGGTGCCATCATCATGGCGGCGAGCGGCATGTGCGAGGCGGGTCGGATCCGGCATCACCTGATGGCCAATCTCTGGCGACCGCAAAGCACCGTGCTGATCGTCGGCTACCAGGCTCCGGGTACGCTCGGTCGTCTGCTGCTCGATGGCGTCCCGGCAGTCCGTATCATGGGTGAAGAGATCCGCGTCCGGGCACAGATTCGCGAAATCGATATCTATTCGGCCCATGCGGACCAGTCCGAATTGGTCGAATGGATCAAGGCCCGGCAACCCGTTGCGGGCGCCATCATCCTGACTCATGGCGAGCCGGCATCCTCGGCGGCGCTCGCAGCCTTGCTCGCCACCGGTCCGGCCCGCAGCATGCCGACGATCTTGCGTCCGACGCTCGGCAGCCAGCTCGTGCTCGACCCCGCAGCCCCGGCGGCCGTGCTCGATCGAAAGCTCGACCGCATCCAAACCGCCGAGCTTGCCCAATCGGATTGGCACAATACGCAATCGCAGTTCCTGCTGGATTTTGCCGACACTCTGCGCCGTGCCCCGAATGATCAGGCCCGCATGGCGGTCCTGGCACGCCTGCGCGCGGCGCTCAATCGGTAAGCGCGCGGCGATCCTGACGCGTCACCGCGCCGGCGAGAGCGGACCCGGATCCATGGGGGCGACGCCCGACGCATCGGCCCGGATCTCGATCGGCGTACCGTCGTCGACGGCGGCCCAGATCTCCTCGATCGCAATGTTGCCGACCGCGATGCAGCCGTCGGTCCAGTCCGCGAAGAAGCGTGACGGATCGTGCGGCCCATAGCGGTTGGGCATGCCGTGCAGCACGATGGCGCCGCCTGTCGGCACCTCTGCGGCACGCGCGCGGGCCCGGTCCTCTGCATTCGGATACGAGATGTGGAGCATGCGGTGATAGGGGCTTTGCCGGCTGCGGCCGTCGATGCGATAGATCCCCTCCGGCGTCCGCCCGTCGCCCTCCCGGCGCTTTGGGCCGTGGGGATGGCGACCGAGCGCGATCGGGTAGGATCTCAGGACCCGCCCGTCCCGCAGCAGCTCGAGCCGGCGTTCCGCCTTGAACACGAGAATGCGATCGGCCTTTCCGATCGGGTCGGCGTCCGCCCGGGCGACGCGGTCCGAGCCGGCGCCGAAGACCACGCCGCAGCCGACCATCGCGATCAAGGCGAGGCGACGAAAGTTCCACGAGATTGGCCGCGTCCGATTGACCGAGATCATGAACATCCTGTTCGGCTCATGCAATGAACGGGGTGACGCAAGATCCGCTGCGCCGTCGGAAGGAGAGTACCGTATGCCAAGCTGGGGCAAACGAAGCCGTTGGCCGGCCGTTGCGGCGTGGTGCGCCTTTTGGACCGGGCTGTGTGCGCTGCCGGCTGCGGCGGCGCCCGTGCGCGACGACGTGATCGGGCAGCCCGGCTTCTGGCAGACCCGGCAGGAGGATACGTTGCTCGATATCGGGATCGACAATGATCTGGGCTATATCGAGATGCGCGCCGCCAACCCGGACGTCGATCCCTGGATGCCGGGTGCCGGCAAGATCTTGTCGCTGCCGACACAGCACATCCTGCCGGACGCGCCGCGGCGTGGCATCGTCATCAACCTGCCGGAATTGCGGCTTTATTACTTTCCGCCAGGGGGCGGCGAGCCGCGCTCCTTTCCCATCGGCATCGGCGGCGAGGGCAAGGAAACGCCGGTCGGTCAGACCCGGGTGCAGCGCAAGGGCGCTCATCCCACCTGGATTCCGACCCGATCGGAGCATGAAGAGGATCCAGATCTGCCCGACCGGATTGCCCCCGGCCCGGACAATCCGATGGGCGATTACGCCCTCTATCTGGGCTGGAGCGGCTATGCCATCCATGGCACGAACCGGCCGTATAGCATCGGACGACGGGATAGCCATGGCTGCATCCGCATGTATCCGGCCGACATCCAGGCACTCTATGGAATGGTCGCGGTGGGGACCCCGGTTACCGTCGTCGATCAGTCGGTAAAGGTCGGCTGGTCCGGCGACGAGCTGTTCCTGGAAATCCACTGGGAACAAGCCGACGCCGAGAGCCTGGAGACGACCGGCCAACCCCGCTTCATCGAGGAGGCCGATGCGGACGACAAGGTGGCCGCCATTGCCGGGCCCGATGTCGTCCGGCTGAACTGGTATGCCATCCATTTAGCCGAAGTCCACCGGAATGGCCTGGCCGTGCAGGTCTCCTTGCCCGGCAATCGCGCTCGATACTAAAAACGGTTCCGCTCGTAATCCTCGAGCGAAAGGCCCAGCGTCGCCACCCCCTCTTCCAGGTAGTCCGCCAGCAGCGGCGTGCCGATCAGATAGTCCGCTTCGGCTCCCGTTCGGGACTCGCGGGCCTGTGCCATCGCCGCCGGCCACTCGTCGCGCGCGAAGTCGCCGCGGCCGATCCAGATGAGGGCAAGCAGCTCCTCCTGCTCGTCGATGTTCAGCCCGTCGATCGCATCGTGGAGTTCCTGCAGCGTCGGATTGTCGGGCGTATCCAGCAGGATCTCACGCTCGTCGTCATCCACGGCGTTGGAACCGGCCTCGTCGGCATCCGTCGGCACCTCGGCATCGAATTCACGCGCCTTCTCGATGATGTAGGTCAGTTTATCGAGCGGAATGGTCAACATCTTCGTTGCCCCGTCTGGTTCGAGAAAGGAAGCCGGAGGAGCCGGCGTCATCGCAAGGGAAGGTGGATTTCCGCGAGCCGATCCCGCAACTCGCCCTCGGGCAACCCGGTCAGGTCCTTGGGATCTTCCGCGACCAGTTTCGCCGCGGCGGCGGTGTCGAGAACTTCCTTGATCGCCTGCATCGTCTTCGGCGGTGCCACCAGCACCCATTGCACGAAGGCATGCCGGTGCAGACCGTCGTTGACAGCGTCAGCCACCGAATGAGCGAACCCGCGCTTGGCGCGAAGATGCGGATCGCTATGGGGCTCGATCGCATGATGAGCGGTTCCACCCCCTTCGAAGCTGCGTCCCGGCCGGTCGCTGCCGAGATCGCTCGATGCATGGTGTGCGTCGGCCGAACTCGATGCCGTCACGGCGGCGAAGCCGTCGCCGTCGCGGACCAGAATGCGCAGATGGGCGCCGTCGGCGACGACGAACCAGGTCTTGGGCTGCCGGCTCATGCCATAGCGCCCGGTGAACGATCGACCAACGGCATCGACAGCAACGCCGTCGGCGGCAGCGCGATCACGTCATGCGAACTCATGCCCGTTCCGCCGGCGCCCAGATAGCGCGAGACGTCGAGCACCGTAGAGCGTGCAATGGCCAGCCGCCGCCGCAGAACGCGAATGCTGCGATAGGTCGTCTCATGAACATAGACATGCGTCGATTGGTCGAAGCCGAACAGCGTCGCACCGGCATCGTCGCGCACGCTCTGAAAGGCCTCGCTGAGCGCGTAGAGCGCATCGATCAGCTCGTCCCCGTCGCTCGGTCGACTGCGCCGCACGATGGCACCGATGCCGACCGCATAGAGCGACGCCCCCATGGGCTCGGCCCGCTCGTCGCCGATGGCCAGGAACACCCGGCCAGCGAGCGTGTCATGGCCGACCAGGCCGAGGATATGCTCCGCCTCGGCGACAGGGCAGGCCGCAAGCGACTGGTTGGAGGGCAGGCGCCGGTACGGACCGGGCTCATCGGAACCGGCGACGGATGCCATGACTCCGGACTCCAGCCATTGGCGCACCGCAGGCGGGGCAGATCGGATCTGCTCTTCCGAAAACGTGAATCTGGTCATCTTATCGCCTCCCGTGATCATGTCGGAGTCCCTTGTGTCACAGGTGGCGGGCAAGACCATTGACCTGGATCAACGCCGGCCCGGCGCCCATGGCGCTTCATAGGGCCGTAGCGGTATGATCCAGATCCATGGTGCGAGTGCCGCGCGCATCGCCGTGCCAGCGACCTCGCCCGCACGGTCGCGGCGCTGCAATGCGAGGATCCACTCGCACTCCCCTGAAGTCGCACCACGGCATTTCGCCGCTCAACCCCAGCGACGGACCCTGCCGACATCCACATGCACGAAATCCGACGCCGGATAGTAGCCGACGCCGCCGCGGCCCAGATCGAGCGCTGCCTGGTGCAGGGTTGCCAACGACCGGTTGGGAACCCGGATGTCGATCGCCATGCCGTCCATATGAAGACTGCGGCGGGCAACGCCCTCGGAGCGGCTCGCGAGCATCGCGTTGGTCGCAGGCGAGCGATAGCCCGAAATCACATGGAACGGCTCGCGCGTGTCGAGCCGACCGTTGAGTTCGACCAGCAGATCGAGCAGACGGCGATCGATCGGATGGGTCTCCCCGGTCCGGAAATCGCGCAACACGTGATCGATGCGCGCGAGGGCGTCGGGCACGAAGGACCCGTCCGCCCAATAGACCAGGTCGATGGATTCGTCGGTGTGAAGGTTGTGCAGCGCGAGACTCCGGCGCCCGACGGGCTGGGGCGCCGCACCGGCGCGCCCCGCCACGGCGCATCCCACCGCCGATAGGCCCGCTGCGAGGAAACGCCGGCGCCCGCTATGGCCTGTCATTCGCTTCTCCATTCGGCAGGGTCACGTTTCGCATAGTAGCGTGTCCCGCCATCGCCGTCAGCCAACCGAGCACGCGATCGATGCGCTCGGGCCCGGGACCGCAAGCGGCTTCTGCCCCGACTTCCGTTTGGCCAGTGCCGCGGCCAGCCGTCCGTCGCGACCATAGATATCGTCACGGAACTCGACTGTTCCGTCCGGATCGACGAAAGCCGTCAGATAAAGCAGCTCGACCGGCACCGATGACGGGAGCGGGAGGCGCAGGGTCGCGCCTGCGTCGATCGCCTGGTCGATCATGTCGCCCGGCCGACCCAGCAACGTCTCGGCCAACTGATGCACCGCTTCGACCCGGATGCAGCCGTGGCTGAGCGCCCGCACCGGCAGCGCGAACAAGGCTTTCGCCGGCGTATCGTGAAGATAGACATCGAACGGATTGGGCAGTTCGAGCTTGATGCGCCCCAGCGCGTTCCAGGAACCCGGCGCCTGCTGCACGCGCCAACCACGGCCGAGCACGGTCGTTGATCGCCAGTCGATGTCACGTCCCTGGGGATCGACGACCCCGGGGCCGAGCAGGGCCAGATGATTCCGCGCCAGATAGTCCGGCGATCGGCGCATGGCCGGCTGAAGCTCGTTGCGCACGATCGAGGACGGCACATTCCAGGGCGGATTCAACAGGACTGCGACCGCCTCGGCGGTAAACACCGGGGTCGGATGCCGCGGGGCGCCGACGATGACGCGCGAGGTCAAGACCGGTCGGCCCTCGCGATAGAGCGTCAGGGTCGCGGCCGCAACATTCACCTCGATCCGCGTCGCCGGCGAAGTATGAGGCAGGGAGCGCAAGCGTTCGAGATTGAGGCCGATCTGCTCGATCCGGTCGGACGCCGCGACATTCAGCGCCCGCAGTGTTGCGGTGCCGACCCTGCCGTCCTCGGTCAACCCGTGCCGGGCCTGGAAATGGCGGACCGCGGCCGTCACTGTCGGATCATAGGTATCGGCACCGGCGGTCGGCAGGTCGCCCTCGGCCGCCAAGCGCTCGCGAAGGGCCAGTATCGAGGGGCCGACCATGCCAGGCTCCCTTGAGGGGCCGGATGCAAGTGCCTGCCATCCGCCCCCGGCGTCCATAGTGCGATAGCGCTGGAGCGCGTCCTTGAGGGCGCCGTACTGGGGAGACGAGGGCGCCATCGCGCTCAGGACGGGACCAAGGTCTGCCTGCTGGGACATTGCCGCGACCGCCTGGACCGGATCGAAGCTCGGCCGAGGTACGGCCCAATCGGCTTCGAAGTCGGCGGGCGCCACCGCCCCTTGCGTCAGGACCCGCGTGTAAGCGAGATAGCGGTCGGTCAGCAGCAGTTCGCGCTCGGTTTCCGTCACCGCCGGATCGGCGAGAGCCACGCCGACGGCGTTCGCGCCGGATTGATCCGGCGCGATCCCCTCGCTCTCCGCCGCCCGCAAAGCCTCGACGAAGCTTGTCGTCATTGCCGGCACAGCCGCCCAAATTGGGGCGAAATTCCGCGCCTGGTAAACTTCGGTGAGCAGGCGTCTGTCCAGCGCAATGCCATCGACGACCGGGTTATCCGGTGTTTGCAGAGCGGTCCGGATCAGCGCGGCTGGATCCTGCGGCGCTGCCGCATCGGCCGCAATGGGCCGAAAGACAAGGTCGAGCAGCAGGGCCGCCGCCGGCAGCAATATCGTAATGACCAGCGCCGATATGATGGATCGGCTCGACCGTTGTGAAGACGCCCCTACCATGACACACCAACCCCCTGCGGCAATGTCGCAAGGGTGGCGGAGAAAGCATGATGCGGCATTGATCTCCGTCAACCGCCCCCGGCCTTTCGCTAGTGGGCGAAGAGGACCGGCAGCCTCGCGTATTTCAGGACGTGATGCGTCACGCCTCCCAGGGCGAGCTCCCGCCAGCGATTGTGCGAATAGGCCCCCATGACCAGCAGACCCGCACCGTGTCTTCCGGCCTCCTCGAGCAGGATTGCGCCGGTTCCGCCGGCCCGGTCGGGAACGGTCCGGCCCCGGGCCTTGATGCCATGCATGGCCAGATAGTCGACGACCGGCGTCAGGTTCTTCGGTTCATCGGGCTCGCCCACGCCGAGCACACTGATCTCGCCCGCGCAGCGGCTCAAAATCGGCAGCGCCGCTGCGAGCGCGCGGGCTGATTCCGGCCCCCGCTTCCAGGCGACCGCGATCGGGGCGGTCTGGGCGATGGTGGCGTGACCCACGGCGGGAATGGCCAGGACGGGCCGCCCCGTCCGAAACATCGCGGCTTCCAGCGCCATGCTCTCGCCATTCCCGGGCAGTGCGGTGACGATCAGATCGGCCAGCGGGCCATGCTCCTGAAGCAGTTCGGGCATGGCGCCAAGCTCGATATGCAGGCGCGTGGTCGGGCCTGAACCCGGCGTGCCGGGGGCGTCGATCCGGTTCCGATGCTTCCAATCGTCGAAATGCTTGCTGGCGGCCTCGCGCCGCTCGGCGAACTGAATTTCCAGGCTCTGCTGGAATTCCGGGGTGATGTAGACGCCCATGCCGTCGGCCATGTATGCCGCGGGAATTTCGTCGGGATCCGTATCCGCGTAGAGCGCGGTAATGCGGGCCGCGATCGGGCGCGCGATGTCGAGAGCGGCATCGAGAACGCGGAGATCGCTTTCCGCCCCGGTGAGCACGGTCAGGATGATGCGGAACGGCATGACGGGACTCCTCCCTCGGTGAAACCGGTTGAAGCTTCCGCGCCTGCGGCCGGCCTGGCCTTGATTTGGGTCAAGGATACAGGCGCTGGCTCGTCCAAATGCCGCGGTCCAGGGTGAACAGCAACCGGTCATGCAGCCGGGACGGCCGGGCGTGCCAAAACTCGACGCGGTTCGGGATCACCCGGAATCCCGACCAATGCTCCGGGCGTGGAACCGCCGCCGCGCGAAATCGGCGATCGAACTCGTCGAGCCGCGCATCGAGCTGCTCGCGACTTTGCAGAACCTGCGATTGATGCGAGGCCCAGGCGCCGATCTGGCTCTCGCGCGGCCGACTCATGAAATAGCGGTCGGCCTCGTCGTCCGAGACCGGTTCGACCAGGCCCTCGATCCGGACCTGCCGCTGCAACGACTTCCAGTGAAAGCACAGCGCGGCGTTCGCGTTTTCTCCAAGTTCCCCGGCCTTTCGGCTTGCCAGGTTCGTATAAAAGACGAAGCCTCGCCGATCGAACCCCTTCATCAGCATCACCCGAACCGAGACGCGACCATCGGCGGTCGCCGTCCCCAGGGTCATGGCATTGGGGTCTCCCGGTTCGGCAGCGGTCGCCGCGTCGAACCAGAGGCGGAACAGGATGAACGGGTCCGCCGCTTCCATCATTTCCATGCCGGGATCCCTCGCAGCCCCGGCCATCAGAGGCTGATGCCTGCGCCCAGCGCCATGCCGGACACCGGTTCGATCCAGGTCAGGTGGTCGCGCACGGCCTTGACCCCCCGGATATTCTCCACGGCGACGCACAGCGCGGTTCGCTCCCGCTCGTCGAAGATCATGCCCCACAGATCGACGACGCCGTCGCTGACGCTGACGCGGACGGTGGCGCGCGGACTCCAGGTTTCCTGGTCGAAGAACGCGGTCACCGCCGCGACGATCTCGGCATCGGAATGTGCGACGGCGGCGGGGGCTCTCTGCACGATCAGGGCGCGCATCAAGTCGGCCCTGCTGACGATGCCGGCAAGACGGCCGCGCTCGACGATCGGGACGCGGCGGATGTGCTTTTGTTCCATCAATTTGACGATCTGGTCGAGCGGCGCATCGGCCTCGGCCGTCAGGACGCCTGCGGTCATGACCTCCCCGACCTTCGAACCATGCGTCAGCGCATAGTCCGCGGCGAGCCGGCCCGGTGATGCCAGAAAGGCCATCCAGGACTGCCGATGCTTCTCGGTGCCCAGCTCCGCCCGACGCAGCAGGTCGCCTTCGGTGATGATGCCGACGACGCCATTGGTCGCATCGACGACCGGCAGTCCGCTGATCCCGAGCGACAGCATCAGCCCGGCTGCCTCCTCGACGCTGGTCTCCGGCCCAACCGTGACGATGGGCCCCCGGTGCATGACGTCTCTCGCAAGCATG
>Ga0302314_10002749_pt1 | contig 32595 bp, 22 predicted proteins | sample III_Palsa_N2_3_FD_200533 | JGI IMG/M metagenome (GOLD analysis project Ga0302314, IMG submission 200533) | Peat permafrost microbial communities from Stordalen Mire near Abisko, Sweden - III_Palsa_N2_3 | ecosystem: Environmental > Terrestrial > Soil > Palsa > Peat permafrost | place: Sweden...
TCCCCTACTACGACCGCACCTCGCTGGTGGCGGTGACCACGCACACGGTGTTCCACAACCTGATCTTCGGCTGCCTGCTGGTGTTCCTGATCCAGTGGGTGTTCCTGGGCGATCTGCGCAGCGCGATCATCGTGGGCGTCAACATCCCCTTCGCCCTGCTGTTCAGCATCATCATTCTGGTGATGCGCGGCGAGGATGCCAACCTGCTGTCGATCGGCGCGGTCGACTTCGGCATCATTGTCGACTCGGCGGTGATCCTGATGGAGAACATCTTCCGCAACTTCCAGGCCGGCAAGGAAGCGCGGCACCGCCTGCTGGAGGATCTGGCCGAGGGACAGCTGGGCACGGACCCCACGCATACCCGCGATGTCAGCCACAGCCGGCAATGGACCCAGCGCTTGCGCCTGATCCTGATCAGCGCGCTGCAGGTGGACAAGGCGGTGCTGTTCTCGGTGGCGATCACGGTAGCGGCGTTCGTGCCCCTTTTCACCATGGAGGGCGTGGAAGGCCAGATCTTCGGGCCGATGGCCCGAACCTATGCCTACGCCCTGGCCGGCGCCCTGCTGGCCACCTTCACCATCACGCCGGTGCTGGCCTCCTTCCTGCTGCCGGCGCACGTGGAGGAAGTCGAGACCTTCCTGGTGCGCGGACTGCGCAAGATTTATACGCCGGTGCTGCGCTGGTCGCTGAGCAACCGCGGCGTGGTGGTGATCATCGGCTGCGTGTTCCTGCTGCTGACCGGCCTGCTGGCGGGCCGGCTCGGTTCCGAGTTTCTGCCGGCGCTGGAGGAAGGCAACTACTGGATCCGTGCCTCGATGCCGCTGACCATGTCGCTCGACGCCGGCACCGATGCGACGCGCAAGATGCGTGAAATCCTGCTGCGCCACCCGGAAGTGATCACGGTGGTGTCGCAGCACGGCCGCCCGGACAACGGCAGCGACGCCTCGCCCTTCTCCAACGTCGAGCTGTTCGTGCCGCTCAAGCCGTTCGACGAATGGCCCGCCGGCCTGACCAAGGACAAGCTCACCGACCAGATCCAGAAGGAATTCACCGACGAGCTGCCCGGCATCGGCTTCAACTTCTCGCAGTACATCCAGGACAACGTCGAGGAAGCGATTTCCGGCGTCAAGGGCGCCAACTCGGTGAAGATCATCGGCCCCAACCTGGCAACGCTGGAGCAGCTGGCGACGCAGGTGATGGCGCAGATGAACCAGGTGCGAGGCGTGGCCGACCTGGGCCTGTTCCGCGTACTCGGCCAGCCCAATCTCAACATCAAGGTGGACCGCGCCCGCGCCGCGCGCTACGGCCTCAACACCGGCGACGTCAACACCGTGGTACAGGCCGCCATGGGCGGCGCCGTGGCCAGCACGGTGCTGGAAAGCGACCGCATGTTCAACCTGACCGTGCGCCTGGCGCCGCAATACCGCAGCAGCATCGAGTCGATCGGCAACATCAAGGTGGGCTACCAGACGCCCGCCGGCAGCACCGCCTACATCCCACTGCACGAACTGGCCGATATTTCGCTGGATACCGGGGCCTCCTACATCTATCACGAGGCGACCCAGCGCTTCATCCCGATCAAGTTCAGCGTGCGCGGCCGCGACCTAGGCGGCACCGTGGCCGAAGCGCAGCGGCGCATCGCGGAGAACGTGAAGCTGCCGACCGGCTACCGCCTGGTCTGGGCCGGCGAATTCGAGGACCTGCAGGTGGCGCAGAAGCGCCTGGAGATCGTGGTGCCGATCAGCCTGGTGCTGATCCTGATGCTCCTCTACGGCCTGTTCAATTCCCTGGGCGACAGCCTGCTGGCGCTGTCCGGCATCCCCTTCGCCATCGGCGGCGGCGTGCTGGCGCTGTACTTCACCGGCCTGCCCTTCAGCATCTCGGCGGCCATCGGCTTCATCTCGCTGTTCGGCGTGTCGGTGATGAACGGCATCCTGGTGATCACCTACTACAACCAGCTGAAACTGACCGGCCAGCGCAGCCTCGAGGCCATGTTCCACGCGGCCGAACAGCGCATGCGGCCGATGCTGATGACCGCCCTGTCCGCCGCCATCGGGCTGCTGCCGGCCGCCCTGTCGCACGGCGTCGGCAGCCAGGTGCAGCGGCCGCTGGCGACGGTGGTGGTGGGCGGCATGCTGATCGGCCCGATCATGCTGCTGGTGGTGGTGCCGGCGCTGCAAGTGCTGTTCATGCGCAAGGATGACGACAAGGCCGAGCCGGTTGCCGGGGAAACCGCATGAAGCAGCGGCTGAACCTGATGGCGCTGCCGCTGGCCCTCGCCGCCGCGGCGGTGTCGATGGACTGCCCGGCCCAGCAGCGCCGCCAGATCGATGCGGCCAGCGGCCATGTGGTGCGCAGCGCGCCGGCCACGATCGGCGGCCCCAGAACCACCCGCGCCACCGGCGGGCCGAGGTTTCCATTGGTTCCCGCCGGATCCCTGAACACCACCCTGCCCGCCGCCGCCGCGCACCGGCCGGCGGCAAAGCCGAACCTGGCGGCAGGCGCCGGCAATCTCAACTCGGCGCCGCATCTGTCGCCTGCGGCCACGCCCCCTTCGGCACCACCGGCGACTCCCGCACATGTCACCGCCGCCAATACCGCTACAAAGCCGGCCGCTTCGTCAACGGCCGGCAAAGGCGCGGCAAGTCCCGCGCCTGCCAATGCAGCTCCCGCCCCTGCCCCCGCACCCCAGGAGTGACGGTGCCGAGAGCCTTCGATAAGATGAATCCGATGCGTCTGCGCCGCTGCCGGGGGCCGATATGAAACTGGTTACTGCGGTCATCAAGCCGTTCAAGCTGGACGAAGTCCGCGCCGCCCTCACCGAAATCGGTGTGCCGCACATGACGGTGACCGAGGTGCAGGGCTACGGCCGCCAGAAGGGCCATGCCGCGATCTACCGCGGCGCCGAATACGCCACCGAATTCCTGCCCAAGGTCAAGCTCGAACTGGCGATCACCGACGAGGTGCTGGAGCAGGTGATCGACGCCATCCTGGGCGCGGCGCACACCGGCAGTGTCGGCGACGGCAAGGTCTTCGTGCTGGACCTGGAACAGGCGATACGCATCCGCACCCGCGAGACGAAAACCGACGCGCTGCGGTAGAAAAAAAACAGTGGTTAGTGGTTAGTGGTTAGTGGTTAGTGTCGATGCTGACGCTTTTGCTTTTACTAATCACTAACCACTAATCACTAACCACCAGCTAAGGCTCGATCAGCTTGCCGGCGACGGCCTTGACCACCGCCTGGATGCGCGTTGCCACGCCCAGCTTGGCGCGGGCGTTGTCGACATGAAAATCGACGGTGCGCTTGCTCAGGCCCAGGATCAGGGCGATCTCATCGGAGGTCTTGCCGCGCGCCGCCCAGGTCAGCGCCTCGAGTTCGCGTTCGCTCAGGGTGACCTGCTGCGGCCAGATTTCGCTGCGCGCGACACGGGCCAGGCGCGCGGTGATGATGGCGGCGAGCAGGTCGAAATCGATCGGCTTGGTGACGTAGTCGTCGGCGCCGAGCTGGCGCCCCCTGAGCTGGGTGTCGCGGTCGGTCAGCGCGGTGAGAAACACGAAGGGCATGTCCTGGAAGCGCGGCGCCATGGCGGTCAGGCGCTCCAGCACCTCGAAGCCGGACATGACCGGCATGTTGATGTCGCACAGCACCAGGTCCGGATGGCCTCCCAGGATCGCCGCCAGGCCAGCATGCCCATCCTGGGCCAGCGTCACCTCAAAGCCGCGCTCGCCCAGATCCTCGCTGATCAGGGCGGCGGTTTCGCCATCGTCCTCGATGCACAGGATCTTCCTGCGATCTTCCGCAGTGGCGCTGCGGCGTGTGGAACCGGAATCTGTCGACATAATTCTCCTGTCCCAGTTTAGTCCAGCCGGTCCCCGGACAATACTGTGATTGGTCACAGGGCGGGCGGTGCCATGTGGAGTTATCCTTGCCGCTCATGCGCGCCCGCCCCAGCCACCAGTCCCCATGACACAGCGGCATTCCATCCGCACCCGCCTGTCCTGGGCGTTTGCCGTGTTCCGCCTGCTGGTGCTGGCGCTGGGGCTGTTCAGCATCTGGCGGCTCGGCGACGTCAACGCCGCCTCGGCCGAAATCCGCGACCGCTGGCTGCAGAGCACCCGCCTGCTCGGCGACCTCAACAATTTCACCTCCGACTATCGCGCGGCGGAAGCCAATCACCTGTTGTCGCAGAGCCCATTCGACATGGCGGCGAGCGAACAGGACATCGAGGGGCTGGAGCGCTCCGTCATGCAGGCCGAGCGCAGCTACCGGGAACTGCCCCACGACGACGCCGAGAACCGGATGTGGGCTACCTTTTCCGGCGACTGGGAGGCTTACCGCAAGATCGCCCAGCAGGTCATCGCGCTATCGGCGGCGAACCGCAAGGCGGAAGGCACCGCGCTATACCTGAGCACTTCGCGCACCGCCTATGCCAGCGCCAGCGACGCGCTCGGGCTGCTGACCGACCGCACCGTCAACAGCGCCAAGGAAGCCAGCAATCGCGCGGACAATATTTTCCGGCAGGCGCGGGTGCTGATCCTGCTGGCGATCCTGGTCGCGGGCGTGATGACCTTCATCCTGATGCGGCACATCACCCGCTCCATCTCGGAGCCGACCTTGGACCTGGCAGCGCGCATGCGCTCCCTGGCGGCGAACCACACCGACGTCGAGGTGCAGGGCATCGAGCGCAACGACGAGATCGGCGAGATGGCGCGCGCGGTGGTGGTGTTCCGCAACAACGCCATCGAGCTGGCGCACAGCCAGCGCGGGCTGGAGCAGCAGGCCACGATGCTGGCGGAGAAACTCGAGCACGAGCAGCGCCTCACCGACCTGCAGCGCAACTTCGTCTCGATGGCCTCGCACGAGTTCCGCACCCCGCTCACGGTGATCGACGGCCAGGCGCAGCGCCTGATCAAGATGAAGGAGCAGATCTCCGGCGAGGAGCTGGCCGAGCGCGCCGGCAAGATGCGCGCGGCGGTGCTGCGCATCACCAGCCTGATCGAAAGCCTGCTCAATTCCTCGCGGTTGTTCGAGGGCAGCGGCGGGCTTTACTACCATCCCGCGCCGATCGACCTGGCGGCGGTGCTGCAGGAGGTCTGCCAGATGCATCGGGAAATCTCGCCCGGCGCGCAGATCGTGCAGAAGCTGCAGAATCTTCCCGCGGCCATCCCCGGAGACGCCAAGCTGCTCTACCAGGCTTTCAGCAACCTGCTGTCCAATGCGCTCAAGTACTCCGCCAACGGCAGCCCGATCCGGGTCAGTGCCGGCGTGGAAGGGGAACGGGTGCTGGTCACGGTGCAGGACCAGGGCATCGGCATTCCGAAACAGGATGTCGGGCACCTGTTCGAGCGCTATCACCGCGGCGGCAACGTCAAGGGCATCGTCGGCACCGGCATCGGGCTCTACCTGGTGAAGATGGTGATCACCCTGCACGGCGGCGAGGTCGCGGTGGAAAGCACCGAGGGACAGGGTTCGCGCTTCCTGGTGTGGCTGCCACTGACGCAGCCGGGCTCGGCCTAACATTGTCCGCGGCCGCACAGGAATCGGGAATGGAAGTTTTCAGCCATCAGTTCAAAGCCATGGGCGGCCCCTGCGAGCTGCGGCTATACGCGCCGGATCGCGCGCGCGCCGATCAATACGCCGCGGCCGCCAGAGCGGAAATCCTGCGCCTGGAACAGCGCTATTCGCGCTACCGCGACGACAGCCTCACCAGCCTGGTCAACCGCTCCGCCGGGGACAGCCGCGGTGTCGAGATCGACGCCGAAAGCGCCGCCCTGCTCGACTACGCGCACACCGCCTGGGAGCAGAGCGAGGGCCTGTTCGACATCAGCTCCGGCGTGCTGCGCCGAGTCTGGGACTTCAAGTCGCGGCGCGTGCCGACGCAGCGGGAGATCGACGGCATCCTGCCGCTGATCGGCTGGCAGCGGCTGCGCTGGGAGCGGCCACGCCTGGTGCTGCCGCTGGCCGGCATGGAGCTGGACTTCGGCGGCTACGTCAAGGAGTACGCGGCGGACCGGGCGGCGCAGGCCTGCCGCGAAGCCGGAGCACGGCACGGCTTTGTCGAACTGGCCGGCGACATCGCCCTGGTCGGCGCGCATCCGGATGGCGCGCCCTGGCACATCGGCGTGCGCGATCCGCGCGCGCCGGAGCGCGCCGTGGCCAGCATCCCGCTGGCCGCCGGCGCCATCGCCAGCAGCGGCGATTACGAGCGCTATTTCGAGATCGACGGCCGCCGCTACAGCCATCTGCTCAATCCGAAAACCGGCTGGCCGGTGCAGGGCCTGGCGGCGGTGAGCGTGGTAGCGCCGCAATGCCTGATTGCCGGCACCGCCTCGACCATCGCCATGCTCAAGGGCGCCGTAGACGGCCCGCGCTGGCTCAACGATCTGGGGCTGCGCCATCTCTGCGTCGACGGCTCCGGCCGGCTCGCCGGCACGGTGGAGCACAGCCGCACTTCGCAGCACCCGCCTCTTATGCGCGGCTAGGGCCGGTCAACAATGCAGCGATGGCGCCGCGCAAGGCGGCGGCCATTTGCGGATCGGCGGCGATGCCGGCGCCGTCCAGCCTGCTGCCCGACAGCGGCAGGGTGATGCAGGCTTCGATTACCAGTTGCGCCGACATGGTCAGCAGGATTTCGGTGAGTGCGGTCTGCGCGTGGAAGGCGCGCGGCGCGGTGTTGATCAGCGCCACCGGCTTGCCCGGAAACTCGGAGCAGCTGACCAGCCAGTCCAGCGCGTTCTTCAGCGAACCGGCCACGCCGTGGGCGTATTCCGGGCTGGAAATGACCAGGGCGTCACACTGGCCGACCCGGCGGCGCAGGTCGAGCACCGCGGGCGGCGTGGCGGGCGCCTGCTCGCCGTCCAGGTCGGGATTGAAATGCGGCAGCGTGTCCAGTTCCCGGTAAAGCGCTACCGCGACGCCGGGCGGCGCCAGCAGGTTCAAGGCCTGCAGGGCGGAGAGGTTGGAGGAGGCGGCCCGCAGGCTGCCGCAGATGGCGAGTATGCGCATGGGATGCGGCGCAGCCTAGCACGGGTGGATGCGGATTTCGCTCCAAATATTTCAGTCCCGCGCTTGCGCCGATGCGCCGGAACCGGGAGGATGACCGCCGTGGCGACTGGGTGGTAACCGGGCGGAGCCCGCGCCGGCCGCCCAGCCTATTGATCGATGAGAGAATGTCATGAGTATGTCTTTGCGCGACCAGCTGCTGCAGGCTGGCCTGATCAGCAAGAAGCAGGCGGAACAGGCGGCCAAGCAGCCGCATCACCAGCGGCAGGACCGCGGGCAGAAAAAGCCCCTGAGCGCGGCCGATCAGCAAAGGCTGGCCGCCCAGCAAGCCGCCAGGCAGGCCGCGGACAAGGCCCGGGCGGAGAAAATCGCGCAGGACCAGGCGCGCAGCCGCCAGCAGCAGGAAAAGGCCGAGCGCAAGGCGCGCCACGCCCAGATCAAGCAGCTGGTCGAGCAGAACCGCCTGCCCAAGGTGGAAGGCGATGACCTCTACAATTTCATCGATGGCACCAAGATCCGGCGCATCCCGGTCGCCGCGGAAACGCGCCTCAAGCTCGGCAACGGCCAGCTGCGCATCGTCCGCTGCGAGGGTCGCTACGAAGTGGTGCCGGCCGGCATTGCCGAACGCATCGCCGAGCGCGACGAGCGCGCCGTGATTCCGCGGGTGGTGGCGGCGGAGATCAAGCCGGACGAAAACGATCCGTACAAGGATTTCGTGGTGCCGGACGACCTGATCTGGTGAAGCGGTATCGGATGCATCGAAGCCGCCCGAAGCGCTGATCCCGATTCTGCAGCCGAAATTCCGCAATGTGCGGCAGCGCACCGAACAGGTACGGTGCAGCAAGGCATATTCTGGCTCAGAAGATCAGAGACACTCCCTGAATTCGCGTTTTCTGCTCTTACCATCGAGTGGCTGCCGCCCACCTAATTCCCAGGCGACAGCTCTGTGCGAATTCAGTTGGCCCGTTGGCATGCCAAGCCAACGGGCTTTCTTTTCCGAATGGATTGTGAAAAGAAATGCCCCGCCTGTTGTGCAACAGGATCCGGCCATCCGTCCGCGGTTGAAATCTTTGTCTGAAACCAGGCGGTGTTGTCCTCCGGCCGCTTCGATGCGGCCGGCATTCAGCGAGCACACAAATCAGAAGCCGTTAAAAATCCGCGAAGCCTGAGCGACTGCGTACGCCCGCGCACAGACATGGCGCGGCAAACCTCACATTGTCGGTGTTCATCCGCGTCAGCCACATTCGAGCGTGCGGGCGCTGGACACAACAGCCGCAAGCCGGCAACTGAACAATTCGCAACAACACCTACGGGTATCAGCCATGAAAACCGAATCAAAAAGCCAGGGGCCTGGCACGAATGGACAAGGCACGGCGTCGATGCCCTCCGCTGACAAGGCAGGCGACGGAGTCCTCAGCGGCATGTCGCTCGAGTTCCACAATTTCCTCGCGGACATCGAAGACCTGATCAAGACCACCACCTCGCTCACCGGAGACGATCTGGCCCGGGCCAAGGCGAAGCTCAGCGAGCGTGTCGCCGCGGCAAAGGAATCCGTCGAAGAGATGAGCGGCGTGATCGCCGACGGGGCCCGTACCAGCGTTGCCGTCACCGATGCCTATGTGCACGATCAACCGTGGAAGGCCATCGGCATCGGCGCGGCACTGGGTTTCGTACTGGGCTTCGCGCTCGCGCGCCGCGTCTAGACCATGGTCGCGGCAGCCACAGCTCCGCCCGCAGCAAGCAATCCCGCTGGAGTCAATCTGCTTGATACGGTGCGGATTCTCCGTTCGGCCAGCGGCGCACTGTCGGTTCAGGCCTTGTTGCATGGTCAGCTGGCGCGAATCGAATTGGAGGAGGAGAAAAACCGCCTGCTGAAGATGCTGGCAGCGACCTTGCTTGGTTTCGCCTGCCTGTTGTGCGTCCTGCTGTTCGCGGGGGCGCTGGTGCTGGCGGCAACCTGGGAAACCAGGTACCGCATCGAGGCTTGCGCCGGCCTGGTGATCTTGTACGGAATCGGCACGGCCGCGGCGTGGCGGCGCTTTCAGGCCTGGTCGGCCCAGAGCGATCAGACCTTCGCGGCGTCGCGTGAAGAACTGGCTGCGGATGCGGCGCTGCTGAAGAGCAGTTTATGACGGTTGAACCCCAGACATCGCTTGCCAAGCAGCGCCAGTCTGTTCGCGACCAACTGCAGCTGCAGCGTCAGATCGTCGCGCGGCAGCTCGCGCCGCCGGTCGATATTCAAGGCCGCTACCCGCGCAGCATGACCATGCGTTTGCTGATTCACCGGCCGGAACTGGTGGCGCGGCTGGTGGCGCTGTTGGCCGGCGCGCGCTTCTCCGGCAAGGTCTCCGCGATCCTGCTGGTGATCGGCAAACTGCGCTTCGCCGTCAGCGCGAGAGAGCAGAAATCGCTGCCGGCTCCGCCTCCAGCGAAGTAAGGTCAAGGCCCGTTGATATAGACCTGGCAACGGCGCTCCCGCTACCAGGGATCGATATATGACCGCGGCCTGCCGTTGTGCGATTCCTGTGGCGGGACCGAGGACAAGCCGCGCAGCAGCCATTTGCGCGTATCCGCCGGGTCAATCACGTTGTCCAGCTCCAGGTAGGAGGCGGTGCTGATGGCCTTGCCGCGCTCATATAGTGCGGCCACCGCCTGGCGGAACATCTTCTCGCGCGCTTCCGGATCCTTGATCGCTTCCAGCTGCTTGGCCAGGCCGAGCCGCACCGCGCCTTCCAGCCCCATCGCGCCGAACTCGCCGGTGGGCCAGGCGATGGTGAACAGCGGCGAGTGGAAGTGTCCACCGGTCATGGCCTGCGCGCCGAGGCCGTAGCCCTTGCGCAGTACCACGGTCATGAACGGCACCCGCAGGCTGGCGCCGATGACGAACAGGCGCGAGACGTGGCGCACCATGGCGCTCTTCTCCGACTCTGGCCCGACCGTGAATCCTGGTGTATCGCACAGCGAGACCACGGGCAGGCCGAAAGCGTCGCAGAGCTGGAGGAAGCGCGCCATCTTGTCCGAGGCCGGCGCGTCGATGGCGCCGCCGAGGTGGCGCGGGTTGTTGGCGATCAGCCCGATGGGCCGGCCCTCGATGCGCACCAGTGCCGTGATCACGCCCAGACCGAATTCGCGGCGCAGCTCCAGCACCGAGCCGCGGTCCGCCAGCGTCTCGATCACCGTGCGCACCTCGTAGGCCTGGCGGCGGTTCTCGGGAACGAGCTGGCGCAGCTGGCGCTGGTCGCCGGCGCTCCAGTCCTTGAGCGGGCCCTGGAAATAGCCCAGGTATTGCTTTGCCGCCGCTACGGCAGCAGCTTCGTCGGCGACGCGGATATCGACCACACCGTTGCCACTCTGCACGCCGATGGGCCCGACTTCCTCCGGCCTGAAGCTGCCCAGGCCGCCGCCTTCGATCATGGCCGGGCCGCCCATGCCGATGTTGGAGTCCTCGGTGGCGATGATGACATCGCTGCAACCGAGCAGGGCGGCGTTGCCGGCGAAGCAGCGCCCGGAGACAATGCCGATCAGCGGCGCCTGCCCGCTCAGCGCGGCGTAGTTCTTGAAGCTGGGCGTATCCAGGCCGCCGACCACGTTGAGATCGGTGTCGTTGGGCCGGCCGCCGCCGCCTTCGGCGAACAGCACCAGCGGCAGCCGCCATTGCGCGGCGAGATCGAGCATGCGGTCGAGCTTGCGGTGATTGGTCAGGCCCTGGGTGCCGGCGAATACGGTGAAGTCGTAGGCCATGACCATGGCGCGCGCCTGCTCCGCGCTGCAGCGCTCGGCGTTGATGGTGCCGATGCCGCAGACCAGGCCGTCGGCCGGGCTGGTCTTGATCAGGGTCGATACGGTCTGGGTGCGCCGCTGCGCCGCCAGGGCCAGGCCGCCGTATTCGGTGAAGCTGCCGGCGTCGCAGAGATCGTCGATGTTTTCGCGCGCGGTGCGCTGGCCGCGCTTGCGGCGCTTCTCCACTGCTTCGGGCCGCGCCGCATCCATCAGCGCAGCGGTGCGTTGCAGCATTTCGGCGAGGTCGGGGCGGATGTGGTCGGGGTCCTGCGCCTGCTCGCCCTGCTGCGCCGCCGCGGCCACTTCGGCCGGCTCGAGGTAAAGCAGGGGCTGGCCTTCCAGCAGGGTGGCGCCGGGCTGTGCCGCGACAGCACGCACGATGCCGCTGCTGGCGGCCTTGACCACGAACTCCATCTTCATCGCCTCCAGCACGGCGATGCCCTGCCCGGCGGCGACCGCGTGGCCCTCGCCCACCGCGATGCTGACCAGCACGCCGGTGCTCGGCGCCTGCAGGGCGATGGTGCCGGGCGGCGCGTCCGCAACGGTCGGCGCAGCGACGGCAGCAGCGGGCGCCTGGGCGAAATACCGATGCGGATGGGCCTGCGGCTGCGGCGCGAGCAGTTCATCAAGGTGCTGCTCGACGAAACGGGTGCTGACCTGGTTTGCCGCGACCTGCGGCAGGCGCAGCAGGTTTTGCAGCAGATGCAGATTGCTGGCCACGCCTTCCAGGCGGAACTCGCACAGCGCGCGATAGGCGCGGCGCAGCGCCGCCGGGTAATCGTCGGCATGGGCGATCAGCTTGGCCAGTAGCGAGTCGTAGCTGGGACTCACCGCATAACCGGCATAGCCATAGCCATCGACACGCAGGCCGGGGCCGCTGGGCGGCTCATAGGCGCTGAGCGTGCCAGCCGCCGGGCGGGTGCTGCCGTCGGCGTTCATGCTTTCCAGGTTGATGCGCAGCTGCACCGCGCAACCTTGGGGCGGTGCCGGCGCCTGCGCCAGCTTCAGATCGGCCAGCGAGTGCCCGGCGGCGAGCCGGATCTGCGCCCGCACCAGATCGACGCCGGTGACCTGCTCGGTGACGGTATGTTCGACCTGGATGCGCGGATTGGCTTCCATGAAATAAAAAGCGCCGGACTGTTCAACATCCAGCAGGAATTCGAACGTGCCGAGGCCGCGGTATTGCACAGCGCCGGCCAGCTTCATCGCGGCGGCGATGATCTGATCGCGCAGCGCACCGGGCAGATCCGGGCTGGGCGCGATCTCCACCAGCTTCTGGTGACGCCGCTGCAGGCTGCATTCACGCTCCCACAAATGCGTGACCGCGTTGCCGTCGCCCAGCACCTGCACCTCGATATGGCGTGCTGTGCGCAGCAACTGCTCGACATAGACCTCGTCGCGGCCGAAGGCGGCGCGGGCCTCGGACTGGCAGCGAGCGTAGGCCTCGGCCATTTCAACCTCGGCGAACACCGCGCGCATGCCGCGCCCGCCGCCGCCGGCCAGGGCCTTGATCATCAGCGCACCGCCCGCGCCGAGGCCGGCGAGAAACTCGCGCGCTTCGTCCAGCGTCACCGCGTGGTCCAGCCCCTTGAGCAGCGGCGCCTGGCAGCGTGCCGCCAGGGCCCGCGCCTGCGTCTTGTCGCCGAACAGTTCCAGCAACTCGGCACCGGGACCGATGAGCTGCACACCGGCCGCCTCGCAGCGGCGGGCGAAGGCGGCGTTCTCGGCGAGGAAGCCGTAACCGGGATGAATGGCGTCGCAGCCCTCGGCCCGGGCCACGGCGATGAGCTGCTCCATATCCAGATAGGCCGGCACGCCGCGGCCGCGCAGGGCGACGGCATGATCGGCCTGGCGCACATGCAGCGAGGCGGCATCGTCCTCGGCATAAACGGCGAGGCTGGGCAGATCGAGTTCGGCCGCGGCGCGGGCGATACGGATGGCGATTTCGCCGCGGTTGGCGATGAGCAGGCGCGCGAAAGACGGGGTCATGGCCGGAAGGCGCCGGAACGCGGGCAGTGAGGATACGGCTGGCTTGCTTCGGCGCGGCAGCGTTGGTTCATGGAGGCCCGGCGGCGTGATGGCAGCGAACGGATATCCCTACATCGTAGACAGCCTGTATCAGGGGCAATACTGATGTTTATTCATGGCGCCCCATCAATGCCGTGCATGACGCCGGCCGGCCCCCGGGTGCGGGGACCGGCCGGTTTTCATCTCAAGCTGATGCGGCGACCGGCGCGCGGCCGCTCAGGCCCTCGGTGCCGACGCGGGTATCGCCGCCGTCGTCCATGGTGTCGGCCGGCAGGATGCGCACCGGCACCGATTTGTAGGACGGCGTCAGGCTGTCCGGGTCGCGGTGCTCGAGCGCCACCAGGCCGTTGGCCTCCGGGTAGTAGGCGCCGCAGCAGCCTTCCGGCAGGGGATAGTTGACGATGGTCATGCCGCGCAGCACACGCGGCCGCACGCCTGCTCCGGGCTGATGGAAGGCCCAGATGTCGGCCCGCGCGCCGGGGGCCAGGCCCGCGCGCGCGATGTCCTGCGCATTCATGAAGACCACGTCGCGGCGCCCGAACAGGCTGCGGTAGCGGTCGTCGAGCCCGTAGATGGTGGTGTTGTACTGGTCGTGCGAGCGCATGGTGGTGAGCCGCAGCACCAGCGGATCGGCGAAATGCTCGTCCTCTTCGAGGCCGCTGAACGGGACGAAGTTGGCCTTGCCGGTCGGCGTTTTCCAGACGCGCTCGGAAGCGGAGTTATAGAGACGGAACCCACCGGGTTCGCGGATGCGCTCGTTGTAAGCGCGGAACAGCTCCGGCATCACCACTTCGATCTTGTCGCGGATAAGGTCGTAGTTGGCGATCAGCGCGTCCCAGTCCACCGTTGCCGCCAGTGCCGCCGGAGATTTCAGCGTGGCCTTGGCGATGCCGGCGATGATGGCCGGCTCCGAGCGCAGCTGCTCGCTGGCGGGCTTGATGAAGCCGCGCGAGGCATGGACCATGGACATCGAGTCCTCCACCGTCACCGACTGCTGGCCGCCCGCCTGCCTATCGACCTCGGTGCGCCCCAGGCAGGGCAGGATGAAGGCTTCGCCGCCGGTGAGCAGATGGGTGCGGTTGAGCTTGGTGGCGATGCTGACGTTCAGCTCCAGGCGGCGGAAGGCGTCGATGGATACCGCCGTGTCCGGAGCGGCGACGGCAAGATTGCCGCCGAGCGAGATCAGGGCCTTGCACTGGCCGTCGCGCATCGCCGCGATGGTGTCGATCACCGATCTGCCCGGCTGGCGCGGCGGCTCGAAGCCGAAGACCTGGCCGAGCTTGTCGAGAAACGCCTTGGACGGCTTCTCGGTGATGCCGACGGTGCGGTCGCCCTGCACATTGGAGTGACCGCGCAGGGGGCAGATGCCCGCCCCTTCCCGCCCGATCGCCCCGCGCATCAGCAGCAGGGCGACGATCTGCTCGACGTTTGAGGTGCCGGTACGATGCTGGGTCAAGCCCATGCCGTAGCAGACGATGGGCCGCTCGGCCTTGGCATAGACCACGGCGATGCCTTCCAGCGCCTCGCGCGACAGGCCGCTGGCGGCGGCGATGGCGGCCCAGTCGGCGGCGCGCAGGTCGGCGGCGAAAGCCTCGAAGCCGTGCGTATGGGTTTCGATGAAGGCCGTATCGAGCAGCCGCGGCTGCCCCGCCTGCACGGCCGCGTCGTCGAGGGCGAGCAGCGCCTTCATGATGCCCTTCAATGCCGCGGCGTCGCCGCCGATCTTGACCTGGTGATACTGCGTGCCGATGGGCGTGTACGAGCGCGTCAGCATCTCCACTGGCGCCTGCGGCGCCTCGAAGCGCTCCAGGGCGCGCTCGCGGAACGGGTTGATGACGATGATCGGCGCGCCGCGGCGGGAGGCGTCGCGCAGCGGCGTCATCATGCGCGGATGATTGGTGCCGGGGTTGTGGCCGATGCAGAAGATCATGTCGGCCTTGTCGAAGTCCTCGATGGTCACCGTGCCCTTGCCGATGCCGATGACCCGCGGCAGGCCGACGCTGCTGGCCTCGTGGCACATGTTCGAGCAATCGGGGAAGTTGTTGGTGCCGTAGAGGCGGACGAACAGCTGGTACAGGAAGGCCGCTTCGTTGGAGGCGCGGCCGGAGGTGTAGAAATCCGCGAGGTCCGGCGACGGCAACCGGTTGAGGGCCTGGCCGATGCGGGAGAAAGCCTCATCCCAGGACACGCCGACGAAGCGGTCGCTGGCGCGGTCGTAGGCCATGGGCTGGGTCAGGCGTCCTTGGTCCTCGAGCCAGTGGTCGCTCTTCTGCCACAGCTCGCTGACCGTGTGCCGGGCGAAGAACTCCGGCGTGACGCGCTTGCTGGTGGCCTCCCAGGACACGGCCTTGGCGCCGTTCTCGCAGAACTCGAAGGAGGAGGTGTGCTTGGGATCGGGCCAGGCGCAGCCGGGGCAGTCGAAGCCGCCGGGCTGGTTCTGCTTCAGCAGCAGTTCGGTGCCGGCCAGGGCATTGCGCGAATGGGCCAGTGCCTTCGCTGTGGCGCGCAGCGCACCCCAGCCGCCGGCCGGCTCGTGATAGGGCTCCACACCTTCGATGTCGTCCTTGAAGTCGGTGTCGCTCATGAGCGGAATCCTCCTGGCTGATGAACTAGGGTCTGCAAAGCGGCGGCGCGCCAGCTCCCGACCGGGTGTACCTCACTCTACCGATTTTCCGCCCCGGCTTCTCCTTGCCCCGCTACTTCCCGGCCCGCCCGCGCGCGTTGCTCGCGGGCCCGGCGGCGCCAGGCGCCCGGCCCGGTGCCGTAATGCTGCTTGAAGATGCGGCCGAACGCCGCCTGCGAGGCGTAACCGCATTGCTCGCTGACCCGCTCCGCCGAGAGGTTTTCCTGCGCCAGCAGGCGCGCGGCCAGCTCCATGCGCAGGCTGGTGACCAGCTCCAGCGGCGTCAGGCCGCTGAGCTGGCTGAACTGGCGGGCGAAGGTGGCGCGCGACAGGTTGCACTGCGCGGCCAGGGTGGCGATGGTCCAGGGCTGCGCCGGCTCGCGCAGCACCGCTTCCACCGCGCGCGACAGGCGCGCATCGCCCATCAGCGCCAGCAGGCCGTGGCTGGTGCCGCGCTCAGCCATCAGGGCACGCAGCAGCACGGTGAACAAGGCGGTGGACAGCTCGCCGATGACGGCGGCGCCGCCGGCGTTGGCGGCTTCGCTCTCGTAGCGCATCATGCCGATCAGCGCGGCCAACCAGGCGCAGTCGGCGCGCTGCGCGGTGCGCACGCACAGCACCTCCGGCAGGGTGCGCAGCAGCGCCCCGCCCGAGCCGCCGACGGTGAAGGTGCCGCACAGCATGTCCAGCGGCGGCCCCTCGCCGCGCAGCGTCACCTCGGTCAGCACGCCGTTGAAATGCCGCGCCGGCAGCTTGTTGTACGCCGGGTCCTCGCCGCCGCCGATGCCGCGCAGGGTGTGGGCGGCGCCGCGCGGGAACAGCAGCACGTCGCCGGCCTCCAGTTCCAGGAAGTCCCGGCCGATACCGGCGCGGCCGCGCCCTTCGAGGATGACGTGGTACGGCACCTGCCCAGGCGGCGCCGGGTCGTGGGCGACGAACCAGTCGCCGGCGAAGCGGCAGCGCAGGTCCACCGAGCCGGAAGGCGCGAGCATGCGGACCAGGTGGCTGAGGCTGTCCATGAGCAGGGCGTGAGACGATCCAGTGCTAAATCGAGACTTTTATGTGCGAATGGTAGCACTCCGCTGCCCTAGGATGGCCTACCGCTGCAACGACAGCAGCAGCAACGAAAGGAGCCACCGTCATGAACCGTCTGCACACCGTCAATGTCGCCGAGGCCGGCGAAGAAGCCGCGCCGCTGTTTTCCGCCATCCGGCAGGCCATGGGCAAGGTGCCCAATGCCTACACCACCGTCGGCAGCAACGCCCCGGCAGTACTGGGCCAGGTGCTGCAGGGTAGCGCCGTGCTGAAGAAAGGCACGCTGGGCGCGCGCCGGATCGAAGCCATCAACCTGGCCGTCAGCGAGGCCACCCAGTGCGACTATTGCGTGGCCGCGCACACCATGGCTGCCAAGGCGGCCGGTTACAGCCTCGAGCAGACCCGCAAGCTGCGCGCCGGCACCTACGATGAGGACGCCAATATCGACGCCCTGGTCCGTTTCGCCGCGAGCTTGGTGAAGACCTCCGGCACGCTGCCGGCCGAGGCGGTGGAGGGCCTGCACGCCGCCGGCTACGACGACCGCCAGATCATCGAGGCGATCTACGCCATCAGCGCGATCCTCTTCACCAATATGGTGAACCGGGTCAACGATACGCCCCTGGATTTTCCCAAGGTCTCGTAAGCTTTCAAGGTGTTGAAGGGCAATCCCCTCTCCCGTCCCACGGGGACTCCCTGCGGTCGCAGCGGGAGTGGGGAACATTCGGCGCTGGAATCAGGGAGCGCTACGGGAGCGTCATGGAGTGCGTGCTAAATTAGGGCATGCTCGAACAGTCCGCGGAAAAAGTATTCGCCTCCATCATGGGCGCGTACCAGATTTCCGCCCGTGTCACCGATAACGTCACCTACTGCGGCGAGTGGATCGAACGCGAGCCGCAGATGGATCGCGGCATCTTCCACCTGATCAGCAGCGGCAGTTGCCGGGTGGAGGCGCGCTACCTGCCCACGCCGCTCACGCTCGGCGCCGGGGATCTGATCGTGTTCCCGCGCGGTGGGCCGCATACGCTGTGCCAGGTGATGCGCACGGGGGCCGAGCAACCGGCGGATACGGCCATGCTTTGCGGCGAATTCACCTCGCAGGGCGGCAAGCGCAACGCGGTGCTGGATTCGCTGCCCGAGTTCTTCGTGGTGCACGAGCCGGACGAGGCCGGGCACTTCCGCGCGCTCGGCCAGATGATGGCGGCGCAGTCGAGCCAGTCGCTGTTCGGCAACCAGCTGGTGCTGAACAAGCTGGCCGATTCGCTGCTGGTGCTGGCGATCCGCAGCCATGTGGTGAAGGATCTGCCGCGGCAGGGCCTGCTCGCCGCGCTCAACGATCCGCGCCTGTCGCGCGCGCTGGCGGCGATGCACGACGATCCGGGCCGCAACTGGAGCATCGCCGATCTGGCCGAGGCGGCGCTGCTGTCGCGCACCGCCTTCTGCGAACACTTCTCCGCCGTGCTCGGCGTGGCGCCGATGCAATACCTGACCGAGTGGCGCATGGCCGAGGCGGTGCGCCTGCTGCGCGATCCCAACCAGAGCGTGGCGCGCATCGCCGAGCGCCTGGGCTACCAGACCGAGGCGGCGTTCCGCCGCGCCTTCAAGCGGGTGCAGGGCTTCGCGCCGGGGAAAGTGCGGCAGGAAGCCTAGACTGAAGCTCGGGCGGCAGCCCGCGCTGCGCGGGCCGCCCGCGACAATATCAGGGCAGCTGGCCGTCCTTGCCCGGCCGGCCCGCAGGCGGCAGCTGGTTCAGATGCTGCAGGCTTTCATCCAGGCTCTGCTTCAGCGTGGCCACGGCCTTGTCGGCATCGGCGGGCTGCAATTCGATGCGGGCGATGCTGTCGTAGGCGAAATGGCGGACCAGCGGGTCCCGGGTTTTGGTCAGCAGTTCCTGGTACAGCGCGATCGCCTCTCTGGGCTTGCCTTGCTCCCGGTACAGGCGTTCGATCTCGCTGGCGGTCTGCATCACTTCCTGCGGCGGCCCGAACTCCGGACCGGGAGCCGCGCCCGGACCATGGCCGTGTGGCGGCGCGTCGGGGTGATCGCCGTCGAGCGGCGCATCGGCCGGTGGCGGCGGCCGGTCATCACCGGGCCCGCCATCGGCCAGGGCGACATTGCCGCAGGCGAGCGGGCCGAGCATCGCCAACAGCAATCCGACGAGGATTCTCTGGTGCATGAGCTTTCCTTCCGTTTTATTCGAGTACGCGACATTACGCCGCGGGCCGCACCGCACCCCGGAAGATTTACACAAGGTTTACCAAGCCGGCGGCAGCTCCGGCCGGGCCGCGAAATTCCCGACGCGCAGCGCACCGCCGGCACCGCACGGCCGGATTTCGCTTCGATGCTACCGCCCGAAGTGATACTCCAGTTGCAGCGAAGCAAGCCTTACATTGCAGCCGCCGCCGGTATCGAAGCACTCGAATCCCACTCCGGCATAGACCGGGCGGAACGGATGTACCAGCAAGGCGACTCCGGCATCCAGACCCACACCGTAATCACCCTTGGAGTAGGTGCCGCCGGGCGTGAATACCTCCTGTTTGGACTGGTAGATCAGCGCGCCCAGATGCGGCTCGACCGCGAACCAGCGCCCCAGGTCGTAGGGGCCACCCAGTCCCAGGGTGATGCCGCGGCCCGCCGGCTTGAGCTGGCCGACGGTATCCGTCGCCACCTGCCCGACATTGGCGCTGCTGGTGGACAGGCTGACGTGGTAGATGCCCAGGTCGGCATAACCCAGTTCGAGCGAAAGACCGTGATAGAAAGGCACGCCGGCATACAGCACGCCGGCTCCCTTGCGGTGATCGATCGAGCTGACGCTGGCGGCATCGCCAGAAGCGGCCAGGCTGCCGTTCACCGCCGAGCGGTCGATGATGTAGGTGGCGACGCCACCGCGCCCGCCCAGGTAAGTCTTGCCGATATCGAAATCCAGGCCCTGGGCAAAGGCCGGCACGCAGAACAACATCAGGAGGTAACCGAGACGGCGCCGGATGGTGCGCTGCCGCAGCAGGGCAAACAGCCCCAGGCCGAACAGGCTGCCGAAGCCGAAGCCGCCGCCGCCGGCCTTGCCGCTCAGCTCGGTGGTGGTCACCGGCGCGGCAACCGTCACCGTGACCGCCGCCACGACGTTGCCGCCGGGACCGGAGCAGCTCAGCGTATAGATCGCGGAGCCGGTGGCGGCGGGCGTTTCCGCCTGTTCGCCTGCGGTGTCCTCATCACCGCTCCAGGCGCCGCTGGCGGTACAGCTGCCGGCGTTGGCGGAAGACCAGCTCAAGGTGGTGCTCTGGCCCAGGGTGATGGCCGCCGGTTGTGCCGTGATGCTGAGCGTCGGTGCCGCTGGTGTCGGCGCGGTGACGGTAACGCGGGCCGAAGCGCTGGCCGATCCGCCGGCGCCGGAGCAGCTCAGGGTGTAGGTGTCGCTGCCCGCCGCATCCGGACTTTCGTTCATGCTGCCTCCGGTGGGTTCGGCACCGCTCCAGGCGCCGCTGGCGGTGCAGCTGGTGGCGTTGGTGGAGGACCAGTTCAGGGTGGTGCTCTGGCCCCGGGTGATGTCGGGTGGATTGGCGGCGATGGTTACCGTCGGCGCGGCCGGAGGCGGAGGAGTTACAGCGCTGACGGTGAGCGTGGCGGACGCGCTGGTGGCGCCGCCGCTGCCGGTGCAGCTGAGCGTGTAAACGTCGGTGCCCGCGGCAGATGGGCTTTCGGACAGGGTGCCGCTGGTGGCTTCGCTGCCGCTCCAGGCGCCGCTGGCGGTGCAGGCGGTGGCGTTGCTGGAGGACCAGCTGAGGGTGGCGCTCTGACCGGTGGTGATTGCGGTCGGGTTGATGGCGATCATCACGGTGGGCACCGCTGCGGTGACCGTCACGCGCGCCGTACCGGTGGTGCTGCCGCCGCTGCCGGTACAAGTCAGAACATAGCTGTTGGTACCGGTGGTGGCGGGCGTCAGGTTCTGCGTCCCGCTGGTGGCTTCGGTGCCACTCCAGGCGCCGCTGGCGGTGCAACTGGTGGCGTTGGTGGAAGACCAGCTCAAGGTGGTGCTGTTGCCGAGGACCAGGCTGGCGGGGTTGGCGGCGATGGTCACGGTCGGCAACGGGGGCGCGGTGACGCTGACTGTCGCCGTGCTGGTGACGCTGCCGCCGCTACCGGTGCAGGTGAGGGCATAGCTGTTGGTACCGGTGGCGGTGGGCGTGACGCTCTGCATGCCGCTGGTGGCTTCAGTGCCACTCCAGGCGCCGCTGGCGGTGCAGGCGGTGGCGTTGGTGGAAGACCAGTTCAGGGTGGAACTGCCGCCGAGGACCAGGCTGGCGGGGTTGGCGGCGATGGTGACGGTCGGCAACGGGGGCGCGGTGACGGTGACCGTCGCCGTGCTGGTGACGCTGCCGCCGCTGCCGGTGCAGGTCAGGGCGTAGCTGCTGGTGCCGGTGGCGCCGGGCGTCACGCTCTGCGTCCCGCTAACAGCTTCGCTGCCGCTCCAGGCACCGCTGGCGGTGCAGCTGGTGGCGTTGGTGGAAGACCAGGTGAGGGTGGCGCTGTTGCCGAGGACCAGACTGGTGGGGTTGGCGGCGATAGTGACAACCGGCGGTGCCGCGGCCGCGGTCACGGTGAGCGTCACGTCTTGCGCAATGACCTGGTTGGTGTTGCTGGTGCAAGTCAAGGTGTAGGTGTAGTTACCGGGGGTCGTCGGAGCGGCGATGAAGCTTCCGCTGGCCGGTTCGGCGCCGCTCCAGGCGCCGCTTGCCGTACAGGGCGGTGCCGACGCCGGTGCCGGGCCCACGGCGAGCTTGAAGACGGTGCCGCCGAAATCTCCACTCAAGGCGGGGTCGGCGCCGCCGGCGTAAGTGGTGCCGTAAAAATTGCCGTCGCTGCCCTGAACCAGGCTGGCGTAGGGGAAAGTCCCATCCTGCGCATTGCTTCCAAACGAATAGAGGATGGTGAAGCTGCCGCCGGGCGTGATCTGGAAAGCAATGCCGTTGCCGTATTGCCCGCCGCCAGCTTCACCGCCGGAGGGCCCTGCGAGCGGCGATCCGGCGACGCCGTAGAGGTTCCCGTCGGTGCCCAGGGTGAGCTTGCTGACGGGTGTGCCGCCTTCGTAGAAGTCGTTGGTGCCCGCGAAAGCCCAGTCCAGGGTTGCGCTCTGTCCCGCCGTGATGGTGGAAGGGGTGGCGGAAATGGTGATCGAAGCCTGCGGCGTGTTGCCAAAGTCATGCAGCTTGGTGAAGACACCGGCAGGCGTGATCTTGAAAATCGTGCCGACGCCGTACGCGCCGCCGAACTGCGTGGTGCCGTAGAAATTGCCGTCGTTACCCTGCACCAGCCCGGCGCCCGGTGCCGCGCCGTCGGCATTGTGGGAAGTGCTGAGATCCTCGTCGCCGTCCGCGCTGAAGGTGTACAGCACGTTGAACACGCCGCCGGGCGTGATCTTGAAGATGGTGCCCGACCCGTTCACGCCGCCATACAAGGCCACGCCGTAGAAATTGCCATCGGTTCCTTCGACCAGGGGCGCATTCAGGTAGGCGCCGTCGCTGTTGACCTGGGGGTTGCCGGAGCCCAGCTTGGTGAAGGCATAGAGCTGGGTGAAGACGCCGCCGGGAGTCAGGCGGAAGATGGCGCCGTTGGACGGGCCGCCATACGCCGTGCCGTAGAAATTGCCGTCGCTGCCCGGAATCAGCTGGCTGCCGCCGGGAAAATCCGCGTTATTGGTGTAATAGCTCGAGAACCTGTAGAGCGCGGTGAAGACCCCTTGGGGCGTCAATTGATAGAACTGGTCGTAACCGTTGATCGATGCAATGGCGTAGAGATTGCCGTCACCGCCGTTGATCAGCGAACTGCTCGCATCCCTGCCGATCTGCGCTCCGGTGGTGCAGCCGGTGGCGGTGCCGCAGCCGTTGGCCAGCGGGGTGTAGGTTCCGCTCGTGGTGATTTTGAAATAAACATTGTCCGCATTGACCGATGAGTTCTGATAAACATAGCCGACCGTGACCCCGTACAGGGAGCCGTCGGGAAGCTGCACCAGGCCGGTCGGTTCGCTGCCGTCGTTGAAGGTGCCGGAAAACGAATGCAGCACTGTTTCCGTGCCGATGTCCTGGGCGCGCACCGCTTCGACGCAGACCAGAGCGACGGCGAACAGGCCCCATGTCGCCACGCTCCACAGGTTCCATCCCTTGAAGATCGCTTTCATCTCGACTCCCTATATCCGCAATTCCGGTTGCATCCATCCATGCGGGGTACGGCGCCGGCGGCATTGAGCGGGCAGCTGTGTGATTGGGCACACAGTTATTCCTTGCCGCGCCGATCGGGTCCGGCTACAGTCCCCTGGGGTCAAGTTCTAAAAGATCGGTCTCTCACAAGTCCTCAAAATCGTCCTCAAGACTTCTGAAGGTTTCTTAAAGCGTGGATACCTCCTTACGGGACAAGGGCTTGTACGCGTTCGGCCCTTTCCGGGTAGACCCGCTGAAACGCACCCTGCTGCGCGACGGCGCCACGGTTTCGCTGTCGCCCAAGGTCTTCGACACGCTGCTGTACCTGATCGAAAATCCCGACCGCGTGCTGGGCAAGGACGAGTTGCTGGAGGCGATCTGGCCAGGCCGGATCGTCGAGGAAGGCAGTCTCAGCCAAAGCATCTTTGCCCTGCGCAAAGCGCTCAGCGGTCCTGGCGAGCTGGACCGCTTTATCGTCACCGCCCCCGGGCGCGGCTATCGCTTCACCGCGCCGGTGCAGCGCGTATCGCGGCAGACGGAGGATGTTGCTGCGCCAACCGGCCCGGCCGCGGCGGATGCGGACATCGCTCCCCCGGCACAAACACCGGCGCAGATCCCCGCACCGAGCCCACCGCCCACGGCCCCGCGATCGCTTCAGCGTTCGGCCCTGCCAAGCCGAAGCATGCTGCTGGTTGCGGCCCTGCCCCTGCTGGCGGTGGGACTGCTCTACGGCTTCCTGCAATGGCGCGGCTCACCTCATTCGACCGAACACAATCTCATCGTGCTGGAGGAATTCCAGAACCTCAGCCCGGACCCAGCCTTCGACCAGGCCCTGGCCAAGGCGCTGGAGATCGACCTGGTGCAGTCGCCGTTTCTCACGGTACTGCCGGAGCAGCAAGTGCAAAGCACCCTGCTGCTGATGACCCATGCCAGGGACGAGAAACTGACGCCGGCGCTGGCGCAGGAGGTCTGCGCGCGCAATGAAGGCAAGGCGGTGCTGGGCGGCTCCATTGCCGCCCTGGGCCAGAAATACCTGCTGACCCTCACTGCCAGCGCCTGCGGCACGGGCGAGATTCTGGCCGAGGAGAAGGGGGAAGCCGACAGCAAGGAAGCAACCCTGGCGACACTGGACGGCCTGGCCAGCGGCATGCGCGCCAGGCTGGGCGAGTCGCTGGATTCGATCAAGCGCTTCGACGTGCCGCTGCAGCAGCAGAGGACCGTTTCGTTCGACGCGCTCAAGGCCTATTCGGAGGGCGCCGACCTCTATGGCCACGGCAAGCGCGCGGAATCGATCCCGCTGTTCCAGCACGCTATCGAACTGGACCCGGATTTCGCGGCGGCTTATGCCGATCTTGCCGCGGTCTACAATAGCCTCACGCAAAGCCCGCAGGACACCGACAACATCGCCAAGGCCTATGCGCTGCGCGACGGTGTCGGCGAGCGCGAAAAACTGCTGATCGTTTCGCGCTACCACCAGATCCTGACCCGGGATTTCGAGGAGACCATCCGCAACTTCCAGGTGTGGGCGGAGACCTATCCGCAGGACTCGGTGCCCTGGACCAATCTGTCCAATGCGGAGAACTGGGTCGGACGCTATGCGGATGCCATCGAAGCGGGCAAGCGCGCGCTGGCGCTGAATCCGGACAAGGAAGCCAGTTACGTGGTGCTGTGCCGCGCGTACAAGCACGCCAACCAGTTCGCGCTGGCGCAGGCCGCCTGCGAAGAGGCCGTGACCAGGGGCCTTGCCGGCGACGACACCCACGGCCAACTGCTGGAGCTGGCTTATGCCCGGCGCGACGATGCGGCGGTGGCCGCGGAGATCGCCTGGGCCAAGGGCAAGCCGGCGGAGCGCAACATCCTGCTGAAGACCGCCCTGATCGCCTACAGTCAGGGCCGCATCGCCCAGGGCGACAGCCTGTTTCAGCAAGTGGTGGCGCAGGGCGCGCAGCAGGGCCTGAGCAACTTCACCGCCGCGCCGAATGCGCGCATCCTGCTGGACTTCGGCATGGAGCAGCGGGCTCACGCACTGCTCGACAGCGTGCCGGCCGGCTTCGATTCGGCGGACTATCTGTTCGCCACGGCCGAGATCGGCGATGTCGACCGCTTGCAGGAGCAGTTGCGCAAGGACCTGCAGCAGCGGCCCGCGGACACGCTGCTGAACCAGGTGTTCGCGCCGGAAACGCGCGCGGCGCTGGCGCTGCGGCGCGGCCAGCCGGCGGAGGCGGTGGCAGACCTGCAACCGGCCCTGCTCTATGACATGCGCACCTACGATGCGCCCTATGTACGGGCACGCGCCTATCTGGCCGCCGGTGACGGCGCCCATGCCGCCATCGAGTTCCACAAGATCCTGGACAATCCCGGGGTCGAGCCGATTTCACACCTGTACGATCTGTCCCTGCTCGGGCTGGCCCGCGCCGAACGGCTCGAAGGCAAGCTGGCGGCCTGCCGCGGCGACTACGAAAAATTCTTCGCCGCCTGGAAGAGCGCCGATCCCAACGTGCCGATCCTGCAGCAGGCCAGGCTGGAATACTCGAAGCTCTGAGAGGCCGCCGGGCAGTTTCAATCCGCCGCTTCGAGCCGGATTTCCGCCTCGAAGCCGCCGCCCTCGCGATTGCGGAAGACCACGTTGCCGCCGCAGGCTTCGACACAGCGCTTGACGATCGCCAGGCCCAGGCCGGTGCCGCCGCTGTCGCGGTCGCGCGACACCTCGGGGCGGTAGAACGGCTCGCCCAGCCGCGCCAGGGCGGCTTCCGGCACGCCCGGCCCGCGGTCGCGCACCAGGATGTGGATGGCCTGGCCGCCGCGCGCCGCGCTCAGCTCCACCGGCGCATCGCCGGCATAGCGCAGGGCGTTGCGCACCAGGTTGGCGACGGCGCGCTGCAGCAGATCGGGGCGCGCCATGGCGCGCAGGCCCGCCACGATGTCCGGCCGCAGCCGCTGCCGCGGATCCTCGTGTTGCAGCGCCTGCAGCAGCAGCGGACGCAGCTCCACCGCGGCCAGCGAGCCGCGCTCGGCCTCCATGCCGGCGCGAGAGAACAGCAGCAATTCGTTGAGCAGGCGCGACATCTGCTGCGCTTCCTCCTGCACGTCGTGCAGGCTGTGCTGGGCATCCTCGCCCAGGCGCGATTCGAGGATGCCCAGGCCCATCTGCATCCGCGCCAGCGGCGAAGTGACCTCATGGGCGACGTCGGCGAGGAACTGCTTCTGCCCCGAGACGTAGCTCTGCAGACGCTCGGCCATGAGGTTCACCGAATCGGCCAGACGGCCCAGCTCGTCGTTGCGGCGCGTGCCGACGCGCGTCTCGAAGCGGCCTGCGGCGATGTCGTGGGTGGCGGCGGTGACCCGCACCACGGTGCGGGCGATGCCCCAGATGAAGGGCCACCACAGCAGCGCCGACAAGGTAATCACCAGTACGGCGAACAGCAGCCATTCGGTCACGCCGAGAAAGCCCAGCAGCTCGTGCAGGCCCGCCGCCCGCACCTGCAGCAGCAGCGGCCGCGCCGGCTGGCCGCTGCGTTCCAGCTGGGCCGGGATGCGCAGTTCGTAGCCGTCGAAGGACCGTGGATGGCTGATGGCGATGAGGTCGCCGCGCATGCGGCGATCGGCGAAGGGCGGCGGCCCGTGCGATCCGGGGCCATCGCCGTTGGCGGGCGGCGTGGGCGCATCGGGCGGCGGGCCGGAACCGAACGCGCCGCGCGGCGGCCCGCCGGGGCCGGACGGCGGCGGTGGCGGCGGAGCGCCCGGGCCATCCGGGGCGTCCGCGGCGCCGCCACGGGAAGGCCCGCCCGGTGGACCGGGCTGATCGAGCGCGAAGCTGACGCCGTATTCCGCGGCGTAGCTGGCTAGAACCTGATCCCAGCCGGCTTCCGGCGTCAGCGACAGGTCCCTGCCGACGCGCTCGCCGACGGTCAGCAGGCGGTCGCGCACCGGCTCCGACAACAGCATGTTCCAGCCCAAGCCGGAGCGGCCCGGCAGAGCCAGGAACAGGCCGACGATCAGCAGCAGGTTCAGAACCAGCCACAGCAGCATCTTGGCGTAAAGCGAGCTGCGTATTTTCACCGGCGTCCCCTCGCCGTGGCTGCGGTCACGGCGCAGCGGCTTGCGCGTCGACCATCAGGTAGCCCGCGGCGCGCACGGTGCGGATATAGCGCGGCGTGCGCGGGTCGTCCGCCAGCTTGCGGCGCAGGCTGGCGATATGCACGTCGATGGAACGGTCGAAGGCGGCAAACTCGCGGTCGCGCACCTGCTCCAGCAATTGCTCGCGGCTGCGCACGCTGCCGCGATAGCGCGCCAGGGCCAGCAGCAGGTCGAATTCCACCGGCGTCAGGCTCAGCGCCACGCCGCGCTGCGCAACGCTGCGCGCCGCACTGTCGATGCACAGGTCCCCGACCGCGATCTGCCGCGGCTGCTCCGCCGCCGGCGCCGCCAGCGCCGCGCGCCGCAGCAGGGCGCGGATGCGCGCCAGCAGCTCGCGCGAGGAAGCGGTTTTCGGCACGTAGTCGTCCGCCCCGCCCTCCAGGCCATGAATGCGGTCCTCGTCGCCGCCGCGCGCGGTGAGCATCAGCACCGGCAGCTGCGAGGTCTGGCGCAGCAGCCGCAAGACCTCGAAGCCGTTGACGTTGGGCATCATCACGTCCAGCACGATCAGGTCCCAGGACTCGGCCCGCGCGCGCGCCACACCCTCGGCGCCATCGTGCGCCGCCGCCACGACATAGCCCTGGACCTCCAGGTATTCCGCCAGCATGCGCAGCAGCTTGCGATCGTCGTCGATCAGCAGGATGCGCGCCGCGGCGGACTTGTCTTCGAGCTTCATCGGACCGGACAGGAAAGGATTGAGCTGGTTCATTTGATCGCGTGCGCAGAAGGATTGCAAAGCCGGGTGCGATGGACGGCTGGCGCCGCTGCGCGAGTGGCGCGGATCGCGGCTGGCCGGCGCGGGGCGTTCACTGCGGCCGCGGGCAAAAAAAAGAAGGCGCCAGCGAGGCAGGGGGACCACCTGCACTGGCGCCTCCGCTGTGGTTGACGAATGGGGAAGACGTCAACCGGGCCACACACCACCGGCAGGGAATACCGAGTGGTGAGTTCGACTCGCAGCGGCCGGCGCAGCCGCTGCGAAAATTCCTGCAACTCATCGACGGATCCGGAGCGCCGGCCTGACATCTGCTCGATGTTTCCGCCGTGTCGTTCCGGGTTGGTGTCGACGCATCCATACTAAGGCCAAGCACGCTGGCGATGCGGCATCTTTACCCCAGCTTTACAAACGTTGCGGCGCACGCTTCAACTGCCTGGTACCAGCGCCAGCGAAATCAGCGTCTGGTCGCCGCCGCCGATGAGTCCCACTTCCGCCGCCGCGCCGTCGCTGAGGTCGATGGTGTACAAGGCCGCGCCGCTGCCGCTCTGCTGCAGGGCCGCGTAGGCGGTGTCGCTGCCGGAGCGGATGCTGAGCCCGGCATCGGCGGTGAAGCTGACGCCGATGCTGCCGATGGTGTGCAGGTCGCCGCTGTCGGCGCTGCTGCTGGTACTGACAGCGGCATTGCCGACGCGCAGCAGGCTCTGCGTGGTCACGTCCAGCGCGTAGAGCGTGGTGGAGGTGGCGCCGGAGTCCGGGTTGGCGTAGGTGATCGCCGCGATCTGCGGCGTGTCGCCGCTGTAGGTGTCGTCGCTGTCGAAAGCCAGCTTGGTGTTGGACTCGACCAGCGTGCCGTCGCTGGCGACACGCAGGTTGTATTCGGTGGTGATGACACGCAACTGATCCAGCACCGGATCGAAATCGATCGCCGGGCTGGACAGCGTGTCGCTGCTGAATGCCGTGCTGCTGACCAACGTCGCCACGCCGGTGCCGGGATCGACGGTGCACAGCAGGTTGTCGCTGGTGATGCCGTAGAGCGTGTCGTCCTCGGGGCGGTAGGCGATCTGCACCAGGGTCTCGCCGCTGGCGAGGCCGCTGACCGTCTCGGTGGCGATGATGCTGGTCGGCGAGCCGGTATCGAACTCGATGATCGAACCGGTGCTGGTCAGCGCATAGGCGGTGTAGTTTTTCTGGCAGGCGCAGAGCGGCAGCGCGGCGGCCAGCAGCAACGTGCTGCGGAACAATGCGGACATGGACTCGATTCCGGTCGGATGAGATCGGGGGCGCGGCAGGGTCACACCCGCCCTGGCACGCGAGAGCCAGCATAGGCGGCGAAGCACCCCGCCCCGCCGCCTTTTACGATTGCTTCATAAAGCTCTTACTGCTGGCACAGACCAGTGTCGGTGCCGTTGACGCCGGCATCGCTGGCGAACTGCATGACGCGGTTGTTGCCGGAGTCGGCGATGTAGAGCGAGCCGCTGGAAGTGGCGTAGACGCCCTTGGGACTGTGCAGGGTATTGTCGGTCGGATCGGTGTTGGTCTGGCTGTTCTGCTGGTCGCCGTTCTCGCCATTCTGGTCGTCGTCGTTGTAGGCGGTGTGGGTGAAGTCCTCCTGGCCGAAGACGTATTCGGCGTCCACGCCGGAAGCCAGGGAGCTGAGCGAGAATTCAAGCACGCGGTTGTTGCCGGTATCGCCGACGAAGAGATTGGAGCCGTCGGAGTAGACGCCCCAGGGCGCGTCCAGGTGCGCCGCGCCGGAGGCCGCGCTGTTCTGGCCGAACGCGGTCTGGCCGATGACGTAGGTAGCCTGCGGGTTGTCGCCGGTGGGCACCACCGAGTAGTACAGCACGCGGTTGTTGCCGGTGTCGGCGATGAACAGGTTGCCGCGGCCGTCGGTCCACAGGTCGGAGGGCTGGTTCATCGCCATGGTGTAGCTCAGCAGCGTCGACGAATAGGTGTCGATGCTGGCGGTGGCGGTGGTGAAGCCGGACTGCCCCAGCACCAGGTCGGCGGCGGTGTCGTTGCTGGTGGGAATGCTGTTCCAGATCAGCACGCGGTTGTTGTTCTGGTCGACCACGAACAGCTTGCCGTTGGCGATCATCGCCGAGGTGGGATTGCTCAGGGTGGCGGCGGTCGGCGCCGAATTGCCCTGGTTGGGCGAATCGCCGTCATAGTCGGTCTGGCCGATCACCACGTCCGCGGCGGTGTTGGCGGTGGGCAGGGAATTCCAGATCAGCACGCGGTTGTTGGCGGTGTCAGTTACCACGAAATAGGTAGTGCTGTCGTCGGTGGCGATCGACACCTTGCTCGGATTGGCCAGGCCGTATTCGCCGCCGTTGGTGCTGTTGTCGCTGAAGTCGGTGCCGGTGTCGTCGCCCTGTCCGAGTTCGAACGAGGCGGTGCCGGCGATGCCGCTGGGGATGCTGTCGTAGCCGAGGATGCGGCTGTTGAGCGTGTCCACCACATACATGGTCGTGCCGCTGATCGCCACCGAGCCGCGCGGTCCGCTGATGTACTGGCTGTCGACGCCATCGGGATTGGCGGTGGCGCTGGTATAGGCGATCTGGCCGATCAGCCCGTCGGCGATGGGCAGGTTCCAGCAGGTGGTGGAGGAACCGCCGCAGTCGGCCAATCCGGTCAGCACGGCAACGAGCAGCAGCGGCGCCATGCGGCGTGCAAGGGCAGGAGAAGAATTCTTCCCGGCAGCGTGTTTCATCAAATCGTTTCCTTGGTATGGGAGAGAGCCGGAGCCGCCTGGCAGCATGCGGCAGGCCGATCGGTCACGGTGGAATTGGTGTTTCGCGCGGTACTCTGGCGCACCAGCACAGGCACGCAGCGACTCTTTACGAAGGGTTTACATGCCGCGTCGGCGGCAGCGCGCATCGCATGCGGCGACGTAAAGGGATGGTTAAAACAGGCGGGGCCTTGCGCCCCGGGTGCTATCAATATCACGCCGCTCTTCGCCTGGCCCTGTGCCCCGCCGATGTGGGTTGTTCTTCCGTGACAACGACCCGCCACCGGGCCGGGCGAAGGCGGCACCTGCGCCGATCGGGCTCGCAGCAGGCACTGGCGCGCCGCCGTGAATGCGCGCCCGCGCATCCGCCACTGCCTGAACTCCCCCGCCTGAAACCAGCACCCAAACATCCGCCGATGCGCTTCCCCCCGATATCCTTGCGTTACCTTCTGCCTCTGGCGCTGTGCTCCCTGGTCTGCGGCGCGGTGCTGGCAGAGAGCAACGGCGCGGAAGTCACGCTCAATCTGAAGGAAGCGGACATCGGCACCCTGATCGCCACGGTCAGCGAGGTCACCGGCAAGAACTTCGTGGTCGATCCGCACGTCAAGGGCAAGGTCACGGTGGTGTCCTCCAGTCCGATGGACGCGGATGCGGTATACGCCACTTTCCTGTCGGTGCTGGCGGTCAACGGCTACGCCGCCATTCCCTCCGGCGCCTCGATCAAGATCGTGCCGGACGCCAACGCCCGCAGCGAGGGCGGCAATCCAGCCGGCCGGGACGGCCTCGCCGGCGACGCGCTGGTGACGCGGGTGTTCGACATCCACAACGGCTCGGCCACGCAGATGGTGGCGATCCTGCGGCCGCTGGTGGCGGCGTCCGGCCAGCTTGCCGCCTACGCTTCGAGCAACAGCCTGATCGTTTCCGACCGCGTCGCCAACGTCGAGCGGCTGCAGCGCCTGATCGAGCAGATGGACCGCAGCGGCGACCACGACGTCGAGATGGTGACGCTGGAAAACGCCACCGCCGACGAGGTGGTGCGCATTGTCGCCGGCCTGACGCAGCAGGCCCGGCAAGCCGACAGTGGCACGACGCCGCCGGGGGTGATGGCCGACACCCGCACCAACAGCGTGCTGGTCAGCGGCGACCGCCCGGACCGCGAAAAGCTGGTGGCGCTGATCCGCCAGCTGGACCAGCCCGGCAACAACAAGGGCGATACCCAGGTGGTGTACCTGAAGTACGCCGACGCCGAAAGCCTGGCGCCGATCCTCACCGGCAACAGCCAGCCCGCCAACAAGACCGCCACATCCGGCAGCTCGTCGATGTTCGGCAGCAGCGGCTCCTCTTCTTCCTCCTCATTCGGCGCCTCATCGAAATCGGCGGGCACGTCCGCCAGCCCCTCGGGCGCATCCCCGAGTTCCGCCGCGACCGTCTACAACGGCAGCGGCAGTAACGCCGACCTGCGCGTCATCGCCGACAAGGACACCAATGCCCTGGTCATCACGGCGCCGCCCAAGACCATGCAGCAGATCCGCAACGTCATCGCCCAGCTCGACATCCGCCGCGCCCAGGTGCTGGTGGAGGCGATCGTCGCCGAGGTCAGCGCCAGCAAGTCCAGCGAGATCGGCGTGGACTGGGTGGCCTACAACCCCAATGCCATCGCCGCCGCGGGCATTCTCAACTCCAGCACCTCCAGTGCCCTGTCCACCGCCGCCAGCGCCTTGAGCAGCAGCACCAGCACCACCCTCAGCACCAGCACGCTGGCCGGAGCCGCGGCCAGCGCCATCAGCAGCGGCGCCACTGCCCTGATCGGCACCACTACCTCCAACGGCTCGATCTACGGCGCGCTGATCAAGGCGCTGGCGAGCGACGCCAATACCAACATCCTGTCGATGCCCTCGCTGGTCACGCTGGACAACCAGGAAGCCAAGATCGAAGTCGGCCAGTCGGTGCCGGAACTGACCGGCTCGTATTCCAACACCGGCACCACCAGCACCGGCTCGGTCAATCCGTTCCAGACCGTCGACCGCACCGACATCGGCCTCAAACTCGGCATCACCCCGACCATCGGCGAAGGCAACACCATCCGCCTCAAGCTGGAATTCGAGAACTCGACCATCGCCAGCGGCACCGCCGGCACTTCCGACCTGATCACCAACAAGCGCACGGTGAGCAATGCGGTCAGCGTCGAAGGCGGCCAGATCCTGGTGATCGGCGGCCTCATCGACGATCAGCTCAACGACACGGTGACGCGCATCCCCGGGCTCAGCGATATTCCCTGGCTGGGCAAGCTGTTCCAGTCGCGCTCGATCAGCCGCACCAAGCGCAACCTGATGATCTTCCTGCACCCGGCGATCC
>Ga0302314_10002751_pt1 | contig 32590 bp, 23 predicted proteins | sample III_Palsa_N2_3_FD_200533 | JGI IMG/M metagenome (GOLD analysis project Ga0302314, IMG submission 200533) | Peat permafrost microbial communities from Stordalen Mire near Abisko, Sweden - III_Palsa_N2_3 | ecosystem: Environmental > Terrestrial > Soil > Palsa > Peat permafrost | place: Sweden...
CGGCCGGGACTTACGCCGGCCGTGACCGGTCGGGGGGAGTAGGCTCGTCGTTCCGCGCGGAAGCACCGTGCCTCGTCTCAAAAACGACCGCCTTAGACCACGTTTTCCTGACGCGCGGCGCCGGGTAGTAGGCAAGCCCGCAACGTCGCCAAACCCCGCTCCAGCGCGCTCCTGTCGGCCGTAGCGCCGAGGCAGATGCGCAGGCCGTCGACCGCGACGCCGTCGACGAACGGGGCCCTGGGCGGCGTCACCTTCACGCCGGCCCTGAGCGCCTGTCCCGCAATGCGCTCGGCGTCGAGTTCGGCCAGCGGCATCCAGACGTGCGGGCTGGCCGAATGCCTGCGCGGCTCGATCAACCCCGCCAGCACCGTCGCCGCTAAGGCCGCCCGGCCAGTGAGCTCGCGCTGGATCGCCGCGAACACCTCGAACGCGGCGCCGCTCTCGATCCACTGTGTGGCGAGCGCGGCGCCGAAGGTCGGGGCGCCGAAGGTGGCGGCGCGCAGGGCTTCCAGGGCGGCGGGCCGGTAACGTTCCGGCGGAATCAGGAAACCGGTCCTCACCCCCGGCGCCAGGCTCTTGGAGAGGCCGGAGACATAGGCGACCTGATCGGGCGACAGCGCCGCCAGCGGCGGCAGGCCGAGCTCGGCGACATGCGGTCCGTAGAGGTCGTCCTCGATCAATACTACGCCCCGCCGCCTCGCGACGGCGAGGATCTCCCGCCGCCGCGCCAGCCCCATCACCCGCGCCGTCGGGTTCTGAAACGGCTGCAGGTAAGCCGCCCGCGCCCCGGTCTCGGCCGCCACCCGGTCGAGGGCGTCTGGGATCAGGCCCTCGGCGTCCATCGCTGCCGGGGCGAGGGCGAGGCCGCCCTGCGCGGCGATCAGCTTGACGCCGTTGAAGGTCGCGGCCTCGACGATCAGCACATCGCCGGGCCGGCAGAGCGCGGCCACGGCAACCGCGATCGCCTGCTGCGCTCCGGCGGTGACGATCACCCCGCCCTCATCGGCGCCGTCGAAGTTGGCCGTGCGCCGCAGCCAGGTCGCCGCCGCCCGGCGGTCGGCCGCGAACCCGGCGTCTGGCGCATAGTCGAGCCGTTGGGCCAGATCGCCGCGCCGCGCCAGGGCGGCGACCGCACCTCGTAGCGCCGCGGCGGCCGGGCCGATCGGCGCGACGTTGCGGCTTAGGTCGATCGGCCCGTCGCCGTCGGCGGCTGTCGGCGCGGCGGCGACGAAGCTGCCCCGGCCGACCACGGCCTCGATCAGGCCGCGAGCTTCGGCTTCGGCATAGGCCCGGGTCACCGTGCCGACACCCACGCCGATCGCCTCGGCCAACCCCCTTTGCGTCGGCAGCCTGGCGCCTTGGGCCAGCGCGCCGCGCTCGATGTCCGCCGCCAGCGCTTCGACGATTCGGGCGTAGGCCGTGCCTTCGCTCGCACCGATCTCGGGTCGCCAGCCGGTCATTGCGGTTCCAATTGTCATGGTGACAATACTCTATTTGACTTAGGTCATATCATCAAGTCAATCGAGGTGAATCCACGGACCGCCGCGACAATGCTCACCCTCTCCGATCTCCGACCCGTCCTGACCGCTGGCGCCGTGCGGCTGGAGCCGCTGACCGAAACCCACCGCGCCGCCCTCGCCCTTGCCGCGGACCACGACCAGATCTGGGACCACATGCCGAACGCCGCGTCGGGGGATGGGTTCGCCGCCTGGTTCGACCAGTCGCTCGACCTGGCGCTGAACGGCCGAGAAGCGGTCTGGGCGGTGCGGAGCCTGGCCGACGATCGCCTGGTCGGAAGCACCCGCTACCTCGCCATCGAGCCGGCGCACCGGCGCCTGGAGATCGGCCATACCTGGTACGCGCCGCCGGTCTGGGGCACCGAGGTCAATCCGGCCTGCAAGCTCGCCCTGATGCGCCACGCCTTCGAGACCCTGGCGTTCAACCGGGTCGAGCTCAAGACCGACAACCGCAACCTTCGCTCCCAGGCGGCCATCGCCAAGCTGGGCGCCACCAGAGAAGGCGTGTTCCGCGCTCACATGATCCGGCGCGACGGCAGCCTGCGGGATTCGGTCTATTTCTCGGTCGTGCGGGACGAGTGGCCCGCTGCCCGCTGTCCGCGACCGCCTCACCGCCCGGCTGGCGACGCCGGCGCCCCAGACCGCGGAGTAACCCTATGCGCCAGTGGACCATCGACGCCTTCGCCGCCGCGCCGTTCAAAGGCAATCCGGCCTGTGTGGTCGAGCCGCTCGAAGCGTGGCCGGACGCGGTCCGCATGCAATCTTTGGCGGCCGAAAACAATCAGGCCGAGACCGCCTTCCTGCTCAGAACCCCAGATCCGGCCCGCTTCGGACTGCGCTGGTTCACGCCGACGGTTGAGGTTCCGCTCTGCGGCCACGCCACCCTGGCCAGCGCCCATGCGCTGTTCGCCGAGCTTGGACTGGACGTGGGCGCCGTCACCTTCGACACCCAATCCGGCCCGCTGACAGTCGAACGGCTCGGCGACGGCTATCGGATGGATTTCCCGGCCAGCCCACCGCGCCGGATCGATCCGCCACCCGGCCTGGCCGCCGCTCTCGGCTTCGAACCGCGGGAGGTCTGGGCCGCGCAATTCCTGGTCGCGATCGTCGACGACGAAGCGACAGTGCGGGGCGCGGCGCCCGATCTCGCCGCGATCAAGCCGATCTCGTCCGGCGCCACCGGCGGCCGCGGCAATGTCGGGATCGGCGCGCTGGCGGCGACCGGCGCGGACTACGACGTGGTCAGCCGCTTCTTCGCCCCCGGCTCCGGCATTCCCGAGGATCCGACGACGGGTTCGTTCCACTGCATGCTGAGTCCGCTGTTCGCGCGGAAGCTGGGCCGTCCGCGGCTGCGGTTCCACCAGGCCTATCCGGGCCGCGGCGGCGATCTGGTCTGCGAGGCGAAAGGTGAGCGCGTGCTGATCGAGGGCAGGGCGGTCACGGTGGTCGAGAGCCGGTTGCGGCTCAGCCTTTGATCTAGGCCGCTTCGGACTCGGCGTCGGCTTCCGCACCGGCAAGTACGCGGCTCATGGCGTCGTAGAGCTTCGAGATCTCGATCGGCTTGGCGACGTGGCCGTCCATGCCGGCGGCGAAATACTCCTCCACCTGGTGGACCAGGGCGTTGGCGGTGAGGGCCAGGATCGGGGTGCGTGGCCGTCGTTCGGCCTTCTCGATCGCCCGGATCGCCTTGGCCGCCGCGATGCCGTCCATCACCGGCATCTGAATATCCATCAGGATCACGTCGAACCCGCCGGTGCGCCAGGCCTCGACCGCGGCGCGGCCGTCGCCGACCATGGAAAGCTCGACCTCCATCGGCTCGACGATCGCCTTCAGCACCTTCTGATTGACCAGATTGTCCTCGGCGGCCAGCACGCGCACACTGCGTTGCGGCGCGCCGGCGTCGGCTTGCGGCGTCTCCTCGGCCTCCACCGACGAGCCGCGAGCGAACGGCAGCTCGACGATGAACGTCGACCCCTGGCCCTCTTCGCTCAGCACGGAAATCTGCCCTCCCATCAGCTGGGCCAGTTCACGGCAGATGGCCAGACCCAGGCCCGTGCCGCCGTATTGACGGGTGGTTGAAGAGTCGGCCTGGGTGAACTTCTCGAACAGGGTGAGGATCTTGTCCTGGGCGATGCCGATCCCGCTGTCGCTGACCGAAAGCCGCAGGCCGCCGGCGTCGGCGACTTCGAACCGCGCCGACACCTTGCCCTCGGCGGTGAACTTCACCGCGTTGGAGACCAGGTTGCTGAAGATCTGGCGCAGCCGGTCGCTGTCGCCGCGCCACACGCCGTCGGCTCTCGGGTCGATCTCCACCTGGAAATCGAGACCTTTCTCGCCGGCCATGGCGCTGAAGCCGTCCCTGGCCGGGGCGATCGCGCGGTCGAGGTCGAAATCCTGATCCGACAGCTCCAGCTTGCCCGCTTCGATCTTGGAGAGGTCGAGCACGTCGTTCAGCACCGCCAGCAACTGCTCGCCGGACTGGCGCACGATCATCAGCCGCTCGCGCTGCCGCTCCGGCAGCTCGCCGCGGTCCATCACCTCGGCCATGGCCAGGACGCCGTTCAGCGGCGTGCGGATCTCGTGGCTCATATTGGCCAGGAACTGCGACTTGGCGATGTTGGCCGCGTTGGCCGCGTCACGCGCCTCCATCAGGTCCTCGAGCGTCTCGCAGAGTTCCTGATGGTTGGCGTCGATCTGGGTCAGTAGGTCGTTGAACGTGTTGGTGAGGCGCATGAACACGTCGTCGTCGGCGTCGATCGGGTCGAGCCGGCGGAACTCACCGCTCAGCGCCACCTGCGCCATGGCCCGGGACAGTCGTTCGATCGGGGCGGTGACCCGCCGCGAGAGGCTGTGCGCGACGAAGAGAGCGATGCCGCTCGCGCCGAAGAACAGCATGCCGGTCAGGGCCAGGAATCGCGGCAGCAGGCCGACGATGGTCGGCTCACGCGCCCGCACCACCACCTGTCCCAATAGCTTGCCATTGGCGGTCACGGGCGAACTGGCGGCGTGGGCCGGACCGACATCGCTTGTCTTCGGCGGCGGCGCGGCGAAATAGACCAGCGTGTGGCCGGCCGTGTCGGTCAGCCGCACGTCGATCAGGTCCCGCGCCGCAGCCGCCGCGGCGAGGTCATTGCGCAGCTCGACCAGGTCCCGCGCGGCGAAGTCGGGCCCAGCAGCACTGGCGATCACACTGGCGAGCGTGGCCTGTTCGTGCTGCGCCTGCTGACGGCTGACACTCCATTGCTGCAACATGAAAGCAACGCACGCCGCCACCAATACGGCGACCGTCGTCACGATCGCCACGCTGGCGACCCGCGCCTGGAAGGGCGGCCTGCTACGCTCTCTCATACGCGGGTCCGATATAGTTAATGTGCGCGGATTTACCGCACCCATCCGCAACTATACCTGCCCATTCCTAACGTTTCGCTTCCGGCGCTGCAAATCAGGCTGGACTGTCGGTAAGGTTTCATTTAGGATGAATAATTCCTTGGGGTCTTAGGGGATTAATCGTGGACAAAGTTTTTGTAGCGAAGCGGGTGGCGACGAAGCTGCGGGCGACCGAAGCGGCGTTGGATGCGGCCCTGGTCGAAGCGACCGAACTGATGGGCGACATGATCCGTGGCCGTGTCGAAACGAAGGTTTCGGCGGTGGCGACCGATCCGACCATGGCGAAGGTCGCCCTGGCGATTGCGGCTCTCTCGGAAGCCCGCACCGCCATGGTGGAAGCGCACGCCGCGGCTGACGAGCTGCGCTTGCGCCTCGGCATCCGTACGCGCATGGACGGCGCGGAAAACAAGGCGGACGATGCGCCGCAGCAAGTTTCCGCTCTCAAAGAAGTCGCCTAACCGCTTCGCGGTTGCGATAGGTTAACTGTTTTGCGCCTCTAGCTTCGGTTAGAGGCGCAATTCATGTACTTCTACGGCTATCATGTTCTGTTCTATGCGCTATGGGCGGCAACCCTTGGCGTAAGCGCCTTTGCCTTTTGGAAGGGCGACCTAGCGGTTCGCTTGGCGGCGGGTACTCACCTGGCGGTCGAGGTCGCGACATTCCTTCTCAATCCGAAGATTGGCGACGCTGGCGGTGAATCGACGCTGCTGGCGGTGGATTTCGCGTCGGCGGTTATCTTTCTTCTACTAGCGGTGCGCTTCGCCAATCTGTGGATCGGCGCGGCCATGATCCTGCAATCGGCTCAGTTCTCCCTCCACGCCTATTACCTGGTGATGGAGCGTCACCAGGACGCTTTGCATGCCTGGGTCAACAACACCTGCGACTGGGGCATCCTTGCCAGTATCGGCGTCGGCGCCGCCCTAGCGATCCGCCGCCGCGTGGCGCACGCCCGTGAAGAAGCCGAGCGCGAAGCCCGCCGCGTCCAGCGCGGCTCATCCGCCGCTTAGAAATTCGCGCTTGCCCTGAAGCCCAAACCAGGGTTTTTGCGCGGCGGGCCACGCCCTCCCAACGGGGCGCTGCTCATCTGCAAGGATGGGAGACATCGCAGTGAATACCCTCGCCAAGCCGGCCATGCGGCCGGCCCGCGCCGAATTTTCATCCGGTCCGTGCGCCAAGCGCCCCGGATGGTCCCCTGAAAACCTGAGGTCGGCGGTGCTCGGCCGCTCGCACCGCTCCAAGCTGGGCAAGGCGCGCCTGCAGGCCGCCATCGACCAGACGCGGACGGTGCTGAATGTTCCGGCCGACTATCTGATCGGCATCGTTCCGGCGTCCGACACCGGCGCCGTCGAGATGGCGCTCTGGTCGCTGCTGGGGCCGAAGCCGGTCCAGCTTCTCGCCTTCGAGAGCTTCGGCAAGGACTGGGTCACCGACGTGGTCAAGGAACTGAAGCAGGACGCCGAGGTGCTGGACGCGCCCTACGGCCAGCTGCCCGACCTCGCCAAGGTGCGCCCCGACGCCGATCTGGTGTTCACCTGGAACGGCACCACCTCCGGCGTACGCGTGCCGAACGGCGACTTCATCGCCGCGGATCGCACCGGCCTCACCATCTGCGACGCCACCAGCGCCTGCTTCGCCCAGGATCTCGCCTGGTCCAAGCTCGATGTGGTCACCTTCTCCTGGCAGAAGGCGCTCGGCGGCGAGGCGGCGCACGGCATGCTGATCTTGTCGCCCCGCGCGGTGGAACGGCTCGAAAGCCACAAGCCGGCCTGGCCGATGCCGAAGATCTTCCGGCTCACCAAGGGCGGCAAGGTCAACCTCGAGATCTTCGAGGGCGCGACCATCAACACGCCCTCGATGCTCTGCGTCGAAGACTATCTCGACACCCTGAAATGGTCGGCCTCGATCGGCGGCCTCGCCGAACTGCGCCGCCGCGCGGACGAGAACCTGAAGGTGCTCGCCGACTGGGTCGCCAAGACCCCGTGGATCGACTTTCTCGCCGCCGACGCCGCGATCCGCTCCAACACCTCGGTCTGCCTCAAGGTGACCGCCCCGGAGATCACCTCGCTCTCCGAGGACGCCCAGGCTGACTTCGCCAAGCGCCTCGCCGCCATGCTGGAGAAGGAAGGCGCCGCCCTCGACATCGGCGGCTACCGCGACGCCCCCCCGGGCCTGCGCATCTGGTGCGGCGCGACGGTCGACTCCGACGACCTTCGCGCGCTGACGCCCTGGCTCGACTGGGCCTTCGCCACCCTCGCCTCCGAACTCGACCTCCCTCCCCATCATGGGGGGGGTGGCGGAGCGGAGCGACGCCGGGTGGGGGAGTCGGGCGCTTCGCCGATCCCCGCCCGCTAGTCGGGATTTCACCTCACATCCCCACCCTGCCGTCGCTTCGCGCCGGCTGTCCCTCCCCATGAAGGGGAGGGAGGCAATATGAGAACGATCATGACCCCCAAAGTCCTCATCGCCGACCAGCTTTCCCCCGCCGCGGTCGAGATCTTCCGCATCCGCGGCGTCGACGCCGACGTCCGCACCGGCCTTTCCAAGGACGAACTGCTGAAGATCATCGGCGACTACGACGGCCTCGCCGTCCGCTCGGCCACCAAGGCCGACAAGGACGTGCTGGCCGCCGCCAGCCGGCTGAAGGTGATCGGCCGCGCCGGCATCGGCGTCGACAACGTCGACATCCCCGCCGCCACCGCCGCCGGCGTGGTGGTGATGAACACCCCGTTCGGCAATTCGATCACCACCGCCGAGCACGCCATCGCGATGATGTTCGCGCTGGCCCGCCAGCTTCCCGCCGCCGACGCCTCCACCCAGGCCGGCAAGTGGGAGAAGAACCGCTTCATGGGTGTCGAGCTCTACGGCAAGACGCTTGGCCTGATCGGCGCCGGCAACATCGGCTCGATCGTCGCCGATCGCGCCAACGGCCTGAAGATGCACGTGATCGCCTACGACCCGTTCCTGTCGCCGGAGCGGGCGGTCGAGATCGGCGTCGAGAAGGTCGATATCGACGAGCTGCTGAGCCGCGCCGACCTCATCACCCTGCACACCCCGCTCACCGACAAGACCCGCAACATCCTTTCGGCCGAAGCGCTGGCGAAGACCAAGAAGGGGGTGCTGATCATCAACTGCGCCCGCGGCGGCCTGGTGGACGAAGTGGCCCTGCGCGCGGCGCTGGAAAGCGGCCAGGTCGGCGGCGCCGGCTTCGACGTGTTCGTGGAAGAGCCGGCCAAGGCCAATCCGCTGTTCGGCGCGCCGAACTTCATCGCCACGCCCCACCTCGGCGCCTCCACCAACGAGGCGCAGGAAAACGTGGCGCTGCAGGTCGCCGAGCAGATGAGCGACTATCTGCTCACCGGCGCAGTGACCAATGCGCTGAACAGCCCGTCGGTCACCGCCGACGAAGCCCCGAAGCTGAAGCCGTTCGTAGCCCTGGCGGAGAAGCTCGGCGCCTTCGCCGGCCAGATGGTCGATGTCGGCCTGAAGGGTGTCGACATCGCCTACGAAGGCCAGGTCGCGGGCCTGAACGTGCGTCCGCTCTCCGCCGCCGCCCTGGCCGGCTTCCTGCGGCCGATGCTGTCGGAGGTGAACATGGTCTCCGCCCCGGCGGTGGCCAAGGAGCGCGGGATCACGGTCTCCGAATCCCGCCAGGACACCTCGCCTGTCTACGACAGCCTGATCCGCATCACCGTGACCACCGAGATGGGTCGCCGCTCGTTCGCCGGCACGGTGGTGGCCGGCGCGCCGCGCATCGTCGAGGTGAAGGGCATGGAGCTCGACGCGGCGTTCGCCCCGGCGGTGCTCTATGTGAACAACCTCGACAAGCCCGGCTTCATCGGCGCCCTCGGCGCCCTGCTGGGCGAAGCGGGCGTCAACATCGCCACCTTTAACCTCGGCCGCGTCTCCGCCGGCGAAGACGCCATCGCCCTCGTCGGCGTCGACCAGGCCCCGGACGCGGATCTGCTCGCCAAGATCAAGGCGCTGCCGCACGTGAAGGAAGCGCGCGCGCTGAAGTTCTGATATGCGCGACGCATGAGCAGGACCGTTGCGATCTCGGACGATTTGGCCGAGCTTCTCGAGCTAAGACGCGAGAAGACCGGACAGGCCTCGATCGACGAAGTGGTCGTGACGTTGATCGCGGAAGGCTTGCTCGCTGACCCGACCGACGATGACCATAACGCCGGTTACACGACGGAAGAACTGCGGGCGTTGATCGCCGAGGGTCAGGCCAGTGGGTTTGCAGAACTGTGGTCGCCTAAAGTCGATCTTGCCGAAATCCGACGTCGGCAGGCGGCTCGGTCCGCGCGAGGTCGCTAGAGCGCAGCTCGACGATACGGACTTGCTTGATCGTCATCCTAGACTGACTTCGGCCGGCTTGACTCTCCGTCACTGACGCCTAGAACAAAAAGAGAACTAATGGCGTTAAACGGACATGGCTGCGGCCCCCAAAACTCGATTGGAAGCCCTGCGCGCTGAGATCGCCGCGCTGGAGCACGGTGTCCGGCCTGTGGCCGAGGTGCTGGGTTTCGGCGACTCCCGGATTGACGGGCGCCTTCCCGGCGGCGGGCTGGCGCTGAAGTCCTGGCACGCCTTCGCCGGCGAGGGGCTGGATCTGGAAACCGCCGCGGCCAGCGCCGCCTTCGTTGCGCGGCTGGCCATCCCGCTGGCCGCGCGCGGCGAACTGGTCTGGGTGCTGCGGCGCGATGATCTGCATGCGCCGGGCCTGGCGACCCTAGGCTTGCCTGTCGACCGCCTGATCCAGGTCTGCGCCCGCGATGAAGACGAGGCGCTGGCGGTGATGGAAGATGCGCTGCGCACCCGCGGCGTCTCGGCCGTGTTCGGCGAGGTGGACGAGGTCGATCTGGTCGCCGGCCGGCGCCTGCAACTCGCCTGCGAACAGAGCCTCGCCACCGGCTTTGTCCTGCGCCGCCGGCCGTTCGGCGGCGGCGCGCGCGGCGAGACCGGCTCGGCGGCCGCCACGCGCTGGACCGTCGCCCCGTCGCCCAGCGAGCCCGTCCCCGGCGAGCCCGGCCTCGGCCCCCCGCGATGGCGGGTGAAGCTGGAGCGTTGCCGGGGCGGCCGCACCGGCGCCTGGATCATGGAAGGAAGGGAGGAACCCGATGCCGCGCATCCTTTCCGTCTGGTCGCCGACCTGGGCGATCGCGACCTGGCGGCGCAGATCAGGCTCGCTAGTTAAACCCCCTCCCCCCTGCGGGGAGGGGGCAGGGGGTGGGGGTGCGAACTCGTTGCGCGCCGAAACTGTCCGCCTCGGCGGTCACCGAGCTGACACCCCCACCCCTAACCCCTCCCCGCAGGGGGGAGGGGAACCTGACGCCGCACCCTTCGCCCTGATCGCCACCGAGCGCGGCGTGCGCCGGCTCTACGCCATCGACGAAGCCGCCGCGGCGCAGGGACTCTACATCGGCCAGAAAGCCACCGACGCGATGGCCCTGGTCCCGGACCTCGTCACCGCCGAAGCCGATCCTGAAGGAGACCTCGCGGCCTTGGGCGCCCTCGTGCACTGGTGCGTGCGCTATTCGCCCGCGGTGGCGGCCGATGCGCCGGACGGCCTGTTCCTCGACGTCACCGGCGTCGCGCACCTATGGGGCGGCGAGGCGCAGATGCTGGACGACCTCCTGCTGCGCCTAAGCCGCCAGGGCATCCCGACCCGCGCGGCCGTCGCCGGCTCGGCGGGCGCGGCCTGGGCGCTGGCGCGGTTCGGCGATGACCGCACCGTCGTCCCGCCCGGCGCGGAACTCGAGTGCGTGGGGGCCCTGCCGGTCACGGCCCTGCGGCTCGAACCGCAGACCGCCGCCCAGCTCGCCCGCCTCGGTCTCGCCCGCATCGGCCAGGTGGCGAGCCTGCCGCGCCCCGAACTCGCCCGCCGGTTCGGGGCAGCCACCCTGACCCGCCTCGATCAGGCCCTTGGCCGCGCCGAGGAGGCGCTGGCGTTCAGCCGCCCGCCCACGCCCTGGTTTGCGCGCCTCGCCTTCGCCGAGCCGATCAGCGCGCCGGACGATCTTGCCCGGGTTTGCCGCGACATCGCCGAGCGCCTTTGTGCCCGGCTGCTGGCGGAAGGGCAGGGCGCCAGCCGCTTCGACCTCGCCTACCACCGGCTGGATGGCCTCGCCGAACGGCGCTCGATCGGCCTCTCGCTGCCCGGCCGCACGCCGGCCGCGATCGCCCGCCTGTTCGCGCCGATGCTGGAGACCGTCGATCCTGGCTTCGGCATCGAGGTGGTGACGCTCACCGCCGCCGGCGTCGAGCCCTTGCACGAGCGCCAGATCAAGCTGGACTCGATCGGCGAGATCGCGGCGGAAGACGGGATCGCCCCCCTGGTCGACCGCCTTTCAAACCGGCTCGGCGAAGACCGGGTCTGGCGCGCGGGCGCCTTTCCCAGCCACATCCCCGAACGCGCCGTCGTCCGCCGCGCGCCGTTCGGCTCGGCGCCCGATGAGACCTGGCCCAAGGACCGCCCTCGGCCGGTGCGACTGTTCGCCCGGCCCGAGCCGATCGACGCGATGGCCCGCGTCCCCGACGATCCGCCGGTATTCTTCCGCTGGCGCGGCCAACTGCGCCGCGTGCGCCGCTCAGAAGGCCCCGAGCGCCTCGCCGAGGAGTGGTGGCGTCGCCCCCCCGGCGAAATCGGCCCCGCCCACGTCCGCGACTACTACCGCGTCGAAGACGAAACCGGCGCCCGCTACTGGCTCTTCCGCGCCGGCCTCTACGGCAGCGACGTCGCCCCGAAATGGTGGCTGCATGGGCTGGGATAAAAGAGATTCCCCTGGCTTTCCTCCCTCCCCTTCATGGGGAGGGAAAGGCCGCAAAGCGGCCAGGGTGGGGGAGTCTGCCGCGACAACGAAACGCGCTCGCGAACTGCGAAAAGCCCTGACGCCGCAGGAGGCGCGCCTCTGGCTGCAGCTACGACTGATGCGTTCCGACGGCTTCCACTTCCGCCGCCAAGCGCCTCCGCTCGGCTTCTATCTCGACTTCGTCTGTTTCAGACACCGCCTGATCATTGAAATCGACGGCAGCCAGCACGCCGATGACGACCGCCAGATCGCTCACGACGCCATGCGCGATTCGATCCTCCGACGCGCCGGATTTCGCACGCTGCGGTTCTGGAACGCAGACGTCACGAGCAACCTAGATGGCGTGGTGCAAACCATCCAACTCACCCTCCAAACCCTTCCCTCTCCATTATGGGGAGGGACAGCCGATGCGCAGCATCGGCAGGGTGGGGGAGTCCGACGCAACAACGATAATCGGCTCGGTCAGCGCACGTCCCCGGACTCCCCCACCCCGTCGTCGCTTTGCGACGACGACCCTCCCCATGAAGGGGAGGGAAGCTTGGGAGGGGAGCCATGATCGCCTACGCCGAGCTCCAGACCACCACCAATTTCGGCTTCCTGCGTGGCGCGTCGCACCCCGAGGAACTGGTGCTCACCGCCAAGGCGCTGGGGATCGCCGCCCTCGCCGTCTGCGACCGCAATACCCTGGCCGGCGTCGTCCGCGCTCATGCCAAGGCCAAGGAGCTCGGCCTGAAGTTCATCCCCGGTTGCCGGCTCGAGTTCGCCGACGGTTCGCCCAGCGTGCTCTGCTACCCCACCGACCGCGAGGCCTATGGCCGGCTGACCAAGCTGCTCACCGTCGGCCAGATGCGGGCCGCCAAGGGCGAGTGCGAGCTGATCTGGAGCGATCTGCTGGCTTACGGCGAGGGCCAGGCGCTGATCGTCATTCCGCCCAAGGACCCTGACGATCGCTTCGTCCGAGCATTGCAGCAGGCCGCGGACGATTTCCCCGGCCGCGTCTGGCTCGCCGCCTTCCGCGCCTACGCCGCGCAGGACCTGAAGCGTATCGCCCGGCTGGAGGCGCTCGGCCGCGCGGCCGGCGCGCCGATGGTGGCGACCGGCGACGTGCTCTACCACGCCCCCGTACGCCGCCCGCTGCAGGACGTAATGACCTGCGTGCGCGAGAAATGCAGCATCCAGACCGCCGGCTTGCGGCTCGAAGCCAACGCCGAGCGTCACCTGAAGACGCCGGACGAGATGGCCCGGCTGTTCGCCCTCTGGCCCGAGGCGATCGCCCGCACGGTCGAGATCGCCGACCTCTGCCGCTTCTCCCTGGCCGAGCTGAAGTACGAATACCCCGACGAGCCTGTGCCGCCGGGCAAGACCGCGATGCAGCACCTGACCGACCTTGCTTGGGCGGGCGCGAACAAGCGCTACCCGGACGAGGTGCCCCAGAAGGTGAAGGATTTGCTGGCCAAGGAGCTCGCTTTGATCGAGGAACTCGGCTTCCCGAACTACTTCATCACCGTGCACGATATCGTCCAATGGGCGAGGGACCAGGGCATCCTTTGCCAGGGACGTGGCTCGGCGGCCAATTCATCCGTGTGCTTCTGTCTCGGTGTCACCGCGGTCGATCCCTGCAAGAAGCATCACGACGTTCTGTTCGAGCGCTTCATCTCCAGAGAGCGTGGCGAGCCGCCCGACATCGACATCGATTTCGAGCACGAGCGGCGTGAGCTGGTGATGCAGTACGTGTACGAACGATATGGCCGCCACCGCGCCGCGATCTGCGCCACTGTGATCCATTACCGGCCGCGAAGCGCGATCCGCGACGTCGGCAAGGCGCTGGGTCTCACCGAAGACATCACCGCGGCGCTGGCCGGCACCGTCTGGGGCAGCTGGGGCGACGGCGTGCCGGACGATCACATCCGTCAGGCCGGCCTCGATCCAGCCAATCCGGAGATCCGCCGCGCGGTCGACCTCGCCACCGAACTGCTCGGCTTCCCGCGCCACCTGTCGCAGCACGTCGGCGGCTTCATCCTGACCAAGCGGCGGCTCGACGAGACCGTACCGATCGGCAACGCGGCGATGAAGGACCGCACTTTCATCGAATGGGACAAGGACGATATCGACACGCTGGGCCTGATGAAGGTCGACGTGCTGGCGCTGGGCATGCTCACCGCGATCAAGCGGGCGATGACCATGCTGGTGCAGGACCACGGCCTCGCCATCGCCGACATGGCCGACATCCCCGAAGACGATCCCGCGGTCTACGACATGCTGTGCAAGGCCGATTCCGTGGGCGTGTTCCAGGTGGAAAGCCGCGCTCAGATGTCGATGCTGCCGCGTCTGAAGCCGCGGGAGTTCTACGATCTGGTGATCGAGGTGGCGATCGTCCGTCCGGGGCCGATCCAGGGCGACATGGTGCACCCCTACCTGCGCCGCCGCGACGGCCTGGAGCCGGTGGACTTCCCCAAACCTGCCCGGGAACACGGCGATAAGGATGAGCTGAAGGACATCCTCGGCAAGACCCTGGGCGTGCCGCTGTTCCAGGAGCAGGCGATGAAGCTGGCCATGGTCGCGGCCAAGTTCACGTCGGAGGAGGCCAACGGCCTGCGCCGCTCGATGGCCACCTTCCGCAACATGGGCACCGTCGGCGACTACGGCGTGAAGTTCGTCGGCGGCATGGTCCGGCGCGGCTATGACCCCGAATTCGCCGGGCGCTGCTTCAAGCAGATCGAGGGATTCGGCTCCTACGGCTTCCCGGAGAGCCACGCGGTGAGCTTCGCCAAGCTGGTCTATGTCTCGGCCTGGATCAAATGTCATTACCCGGACGTGTTCTGCGCCGCCCTGCTCAACAGCCAGCCGATGGGCTTCTACCAGCCCGCCCAACTGGTTCGCGACGCGCGCGAGCATGGCGTCGAGGTGCGCGCGACCGACGTGCTGTTGAGCGACTGGGATTCAAAGCTCGAGCCCGGTCTTCCTCCCTCCCCTTCGTGGGGAGGGACAGCCGATGCGCAGCATCGGCAGGGTGGGGGAGTCGGACAGGGCAACGATAATCGTCAACACCGGCACACGTCCCCGGAAGGGGAGGGACGCGGGGAGGGGAGCCTCCCCGTCCGTCTCGGCCTGCGTCAGGTGCATGGGCTGAAGGACACTGAGATCGAAGCCCTGATCGCCGCCCGCGACGCCGGCGCCGCCACCCTCGAAGACCTCGCCCATCGCGCCCGGCTCTCGCGCCGCTGCCTGGAGCTGTTGGCCGAAGCCGACGCGTTCCGCTCGCTCGGGTTCGATCGGCGCGAGGGACTGTGGGCGGTGAAGGCGCTGGCGCCGGAGGTGAAGGCGAACGAGGAGGGCTCGCTGCTGGCCGGTCTTGGGCTCGACGAAGCGCCGGTCGCCCTGCCCAGGATGAAGTTGCCGACGCACGTGGCGGAGGACTATCGCACCACCGGCCTGTCGCTGAAGGCTCACCCCTGCCGCTTTTTCCGCCCCCTGCTCACCCGCCTTGGCGCCGTGCCGACGGCCGCGCTGAAACAGATGCGCGACGGCGCCCGCGTCACCGTCGGCGGCCTGGTGCTGATCCGCCAGCGGCCTGGCACGGCCAAAGGCGTGGTGTTCGCCACGCTCGAAGACGAGACCGGCATCGCCAACGCCGTGATCTGGCCCGACGTGTTCGCGTCCAACCGGCGCACGGTGATGACCGCGTCGTTCCTGGTCGTCAGCGGCAAGCTGCAGCGCGCCTCGGACGTGATCCACGTCGTCGCCGAGCGTTTCATCGACCTGTCGCCGCGCCTGGCGGAAATGAAAAACGCCGATGGAGAGCTGGCCCCCCATCGGCGTTCGTCAGACGCCCGACTGCAGCGCAGCCGGGATTTTCACTGAGCCTTTAGCGCGGCGTCGCGTAGGCCGACGACATCCAGCCGCGGTTGCCGTTCTCGTCGTCCACCTCCATCCAGATGCCGTCGCGGGCGCCGGTGGGATAGACCAGGGCGCCGGTCTCCAACGTGTAAACGATCGCCGCGCTGGTGGAGGCCGTCTTGCGCAGGTGCACCTCCCGGGTGATCCGTTGCGCGACCAGCGGTGCATTCGCCTGCGCCGCGCCCGGTTGCTGGGTCTGCATGTAGTGAACCATGTCGACGAACGCGTTGTAGTAGGCGGCCATGATCACCTTGCCGATGTCGGTGTTGGTGTAGCCGCTGCCCGCCAGCGCGCCGTAGCCGGCCCAGCTGCCATAGCCACCGCCGCCGCCGAAGCCGACGTCGGTCTTCTTGGCGTTGCCCTGGGCGACGTAGAGCTGCTCGGTGGTGCGCGCATCGACCAGGGTGATCAGCGTGCTGGCTTCCTGGCTCTTGATGCTGATGCTGCCGGCGATGTCGCCGAATGCGCCCGGCAGGAAGTGGCCGAACGCCCCGGCGATGTTGCTGCCGCCGGAATCCGAGTTCTGGCGGGCGATGTCGGGGATGATGAAGAAGTCCGCCGCCAGCACCTGGCCACGGCCGAGGTTGGAGCCACGCTGCAGTTCGCCGCCGTTGCTCAGGCCCTCTTCTTGGTTGCGCATGGCCAGACCCTGATTGCGGTCGACCATCCGCAGGCAGCCCGACTGCAGCGCGAACATCTTCAGCACCGCCTCGGGATTGGACAGCCCCAGCGGGCTCCACCAGTCGTGGTCGGGTTCGTGCACCGCCGCCACCCCGATCGGGCGGTCGCAATGCGGAAGATCCGGCGCGGATTGGTGACCGGAGTTGCGATCCATGCCGTAGGGCTGGCCCGGATCGGCGAAGGCGGCGCTGGCGGCGGCGACGACGCCGCACGCCGCCAGGACGGCTAGAAACTTACGCATGTGGCCCCTTTCCAGATATAGGGGCCAACTTAGCCACAGCCGCCTGACGACGCAAACCGCCGTTATCTCACGTCGGCGAACTTCTTGCCTTCGGCGACCAGCTTTTCCAGCAGGGCGGCGGGCTTGAACTGGTCGCCCATCTGCGCCTCGAACGCCCGCATTTTCTCGAGCACCTTGGGCAGGCCGACCTTGTCGCCAAACCACATCGGGCCACCCTCGTACACCGGCCAGCCGTAGCCGTTTTCCCAGACCACATCGATGTCCGACGGCCGGATCGCCTTGCCTTCGTCGAGGATCTTCGCGCCCTCATTGATCATCGGATAGATGCAGCGCTCCAGGATCTCCTCGTCGGAGATTTTGCGCGGGTTGGCGCCCGACTTCACGATGAAGTCATGCAGGATCTTCTCGGTCAGGGGCGATGGTTTGGCGTTGCGGTTCTCGTCGTAGTCATACCAGCCGGCGCCGGTCTTCTGGCCGCGGCGGTCCATTTCGCAGAGCACGTCGCGGATGCTTTCGCCCCTTGAGCGCTCCTTCACCCAGCCGATGTCGAGGCCGGCGAGGTCGCTCATCGCGAACGGCCCCATCGGGAAGCCGAAGTCGAACAACACGCGGTCGATGTCCCAGGGCATCGCCCCTTCCATGATCAGCTTGTTGGCCTCGCGCTGACGGGCGCCCAGGATGCGGTTGCCGACGAAGCCGGGGCAGACGCCGACCAGCACCGCGATCTTGCCGATCTTGCGCGCCAGCTTCATCGACGTTGCGATGACTTGCTTGGAGGTGTGATCGGCGCGCACGATCTCCAGCAGCTTCATCACATTGGCCGGCGAGAAGAAGTGCAGGCCGATCACCGCCTCCGGCCGCTTGGTCACCGAAGCGATCTCGTCGATGTTGAGACCCGAGGTGTTGGTGGCCAGGATCGCGCCCGGTTTGCAGATCGCATCCAGCCTGGTGAAGATGTCCTTCTTCACGTCCATCCGTTCGAACACCGCCTCAATGATGAGATCGCAGTCGGCCAGCGCGCTGAGGTCCAGCGCGCCGCTGATGCGGCTCATCCGCGCTTCGGTCTCTTCCGGCTTGGCGGTGCGCGAGCGTTCGTAGTTGCGGCGGATGGTGGCGATGCCGCGATCCAGCGCATCCTGCTTCACTTCAACGATCGTCACCGGGATGCCGGCGTTGACGAAGTTCATCGCGATCCCGCCGCCCATGGTGCCGCCGCCGATGATCCCGACCTTATTGACCGGGATCGTCGGGGTGTCGTCCGGCACGTCGGGAATCTTGTTGGCCTGCCGCTCGGCGAAAAAGGCGTAGCGCTGGGCAGCCGACTGCGAGCCGCTCATCAGCTCGCCGAACAGCTTGCGCTCGGTCTTCAGCCCCTCCTCGAACGGCTGGTTCACCGCCGCCTCGATGCAGCGGATGTTGTATTCGGGGGCCAGGAAGCCGCGGAACTTGCGGGCGTTGGCCTTGCGGAAGTTCTCGAAGATCTCGGGATGGCCGCGCGCGGCTTCGACCTTCTCGTTGGACTCGCGGACCTTGTTCAGCGGCCGGCCCTCGGCGGCGATCTTGTGAGCGAACGCCACCGCGCCTTCGCGCAGCTTGCCCTCTTCGACGATCTCGTCGACCAGGCCCATCTCCAGGCACTGCTTGGCTGGCACGTGCTGGCCCGACGTCATCATTTCCAGCGCCTTCTCCGGCCCGACGATGCGCGGCAGCCGCTGGGTGCCGCCGGCGCCCGGCAGCAAGCCGAGGTTCACTTCGGGCAGGCCGCAGCGCGCGGACGGCACGGCGACGCGGTAGTGGGCGCAGAGCGCGACCTCCAGGCCGCCGCCCAGCGCGGTGCCATGGATCGCCGCCACCACCGGCTTGGTCGCATTCTCCATGGCTGCTTGCACGTCGAACAGGCTGGCGCCTTTTTGCGGCCCGCCGAATTCGGTGATGTCGGCGCCGGCGATGAAGGTGCGGCCTTCGCAGATGATCACCACCGCCTTGGCGGCCGTGTCGGCCAGCGCGGCGGCCACGCCGCCGGCCAGGCCGTCGCGTACGCCCGCCGACAGCGCGTTCACCGGCGGCGAGTTCAGCGTGATAACACCGACGTCGCCATCCAGGGCGTAGTCGGTGACGGCATTGATGGCGGTCATGGGATTTCCTCGAAACTGCTGCGGCGCGTTCATCTTGGCGGCCGTCTTTCAAACGACCGTATAAGCCCCGCGAGGGCCACGGCCGTCAATGCCGGCGACCGCCAGAATTCCGCTCCGTGTCCTGGTCTTCGTGGAAATCGGACGGCGGCGGCGCGGCGGGTGGTTAGCCGCGCCGCCCGACCCGCAACCCTCAATACAGGCTTGTCCGCTCGACCTTGCCGCGGATCTCTCCGCCGGGACTAGCGCTTGTCGAGATGTCGAAGATCCAGCGCCCCGCATTGAGGTCGTCGATCTGGGCCGGCGTTAGTTTCACGACGTCGTGGATCACGGCGGACTTGGCGTCGGTTGGCGCGGTCACGATCGGATCGTCCGGCGGGCTGGTCGGCTCCTTGAAGCCGGCCACGGCCACCGGCCCGCTGAGGCCGGCGTAGGTGACGGTGTAATCCAGGGTGCGCCGGTCGGTGTCGAGCACCGCGGTCACCCGGCCCTTGGCGCGGGTCGCATTTGGCGGCGCTTCGGCCGCGCCGCGCAACAGCGCTCCATAGTGCAAGATGTCCGCGTTGGCCGCCGCCGCGGTCAGCGCAAGGCTCCCCGCGGCGATCGCGATCGTCTTCAAAAATGTGGTCATTCGAGTCCCGCTCCAGCTCCAAGGGCGTCCAGTCAGTTTCTAAAAAGGACGCTTCCTTGATGTTAGGTGCGATGCAGCAAAATGCGAGCGTTCGTCCGGCTGGAGTGGTCTCAAATTTCTTGGACGTTCGGATAGATCGGTTGAAAGCGCGGGATCAGCCTGATCGGCCGCGTGGCCCAGCGGGATGCGCCTCAAGCGCCTCGATCGAAGGCTTCGATCCGGGATTCGTCGCCAGCTACGTCGTCCTTGGGCAGGACCCGCCGCAGCCGGCGCAGCGAGCGTGTAAGCTGCGGTTCCTGGCGTAGCACCTCGCGCAGATGCAGCGCCGCGAGCTGCTCCGTCAACGCCTCGCCAGCCGGCGTCAGCCTGAGCAGAACGCTGCGCCGATCGCTGGGCGACGGCGTCCTCGCCGCGACACCCGCCTTGGTCATCCGATTGACCAGTTGCACCGCGGCGTGATGCGTCAGCAGCAGCTGCTCGGCCAGGTCGCCCATGGTCATCGCGCGCCCCGGCCAGGTCTTGATCGCCAGCATCGCCTGATACTGCTGCTGGGTGACGCCGGCCGCCTTGCTGATGGCTTCCACCGCTGCCATGAAGCGCCGCAGCGCGAGCCGAAAACCTGCGAGACTCTCGTAGCTGTCGGGATCGAGGCTCATCGGTGCCGATCGGAGGCGCGCGACCGGGCTGGCCGCGCCGTTCGCCCTAGCTTCCTTCCGCGGCCTTGCCTAGCGATCCCGCGCGGCATCGGCCCTAACCGACAGCCGACTCAGTAAGGGCCGCCGGATCGTGTGACCTTGCCGCTGATCTCGCCACCGGGACTGGCCATGGTGCTGATGTTGAACGTCCAGCGTCCAGCGGCCAGATCGTGCATCTGAGGCGCGGTCAGTTGAACGTGGTCGCCTATCTGCGTCCCCTGGGCCAACGCGCCTGCTGAGGTGGTGACCTCGGCGGCTGCGCCGCCTTCCTGAAAGGCCGCCTTGGTCGCGGGTCCGCTCAGCCCGGAATAGGTCACGCTGTAGTCGAGCGTGCGCTGATCGGTGTCGACGCTCGCGGTCAGTTCGCCGCGAGCGCGACTGGCGTTCGCCGGGGTCTCGTTGGCGCCTTTGAGCACCGCCGCATAGTGCAGGATGCCGGCTTGCGCCGATCCAGCCGACAGTAGGGCCGCCGCCGCAGCGATCCCTATGGCGTTAATGGTCACGTGCGCCTCCTCCTTGGTTGCCCTCCGGCGAAGCAGCCCGTCGCCCCTCAATCCCGAAGCGGTAACCGAGGGAACATATATCATAGAAGGATATAAAATGTCGAGCGCAACGAAGCTGGAGAGCCGACCTCGTCATTGCGGCGGTTTGACCGCCAAGAGCGTGAAGGTTCGGAAGGTGCGGTTCGATCGCTCAGCGTCTTCGGCGGCGGTCATCCCGATTCCTGTAGCGCTTCCCCGTCCCGGGTCGCAATCAGCCGCCCGGGGACCAACAGGATCACCGGCAGAATCAACGCGTAGATTGCGATGGTCGCCCAGACCGCCACGTTGAATCCGCCCCAGTGGTCGTAGATCTCGGTGCCCAGCAGGTCGCCAAAGCGGGTCGAGATGAAATAGATCGAACTTCCGAACAGCATCATCATCGTGCCCTGCAGCCGGGGCGGGCAGGATCGGATCGCCAGGTCGGTCAGCGCCGCCTGCGCCAGTCCGCCGATGATCCCCATCGGGGCGGCCGCGATGATCGCGCCAACCGCGGTGCGTACGAAAAGCAGCGGGACCGCCTGAAACACCGCCAGGAAAAAGCCCACCCACAGCAGCCGCGACAGGTTGAACCGCTGGCAGAGGAACCCATACGCGAGGAACACTGGCACGAACGACCCGAGGAACACGGCGTTCCACGCGCCCCACTCGAAGTCGGTGCCGTGCAGGGCGTTGGTCATGTGATACTGCAGCACGGTGCCGACCGCCGGTCCGAACTGCCAGAGCATCTGGATCATCACCACGGGATAGATCGGCCAGTGCCGCGCGAGCCGGCGGATGTCGTCCAGGAAGTGGTTGGTCGGCCGTTCTATGACGGCGACACCGAACAGCGCGCGAGGGCGCATAAATCCCAGCAAAGCAATAACGAGCATGATCCCCGCCGCGACCAGGAACAGGACGCGCGCCGCATCGACCGCGCCTCGACCCTCCAGCAGTTGGCTGAGCGCCCCGCCCGCCAGGTTGGACGCTAGCGCGGGAGCCGTTGCGGCGACACCAAGCAGCACACTCACCCGCCCCGCCATCGCCTGCTGCTGTCCGATCGTCGAAAGCAGGCCGTTCCCTGCGCTGACCACCACCTGGAACACCGCCGTGGCGACGATCATGCCGCCCAACAGCACGGCGTAGATCGGCGGCATGAAGGCGACGATGGCGTAGATCGCGGCGGTGAGCACGCCGAACAGCATCAGGTGGCCGCGATCGCCACTGCCGAACGGGCTCCAGCGGTCGCGCAGGAAGCCGAAGCCGAACGAGACGAACAGCGGCGCGCCGATCAACAGCCGGAACATCGCCTGCTCGTGCGCCGCCAGATGCAGCCGGTTCTTCAGGAAGAAGCTGACGGGGATGTTGATCAGCCCGACCGCCGGGTCGGCGACATTGATCAGCAGCATCAAGAGGCCACCGAACAGGAAGAGCCCGAGTCTGCGCTTGTCCGGGACGAGCGGTATCGGCGCGTCAGACGCGATGGTTTGGTCCAAGCTGACGATCTCGCCTGTCATCGCGTTGCGCACTCCCTGAAGGGCACCCTCAGCGAGACCGGGGTGCTTGGCAACCGCGGGGGATCCCCTGACCGCGGACTGCCCGCGCGATAGGCGCCGTCACCCAGCCGATCGCTTACGACGAGATGCCTTCGATCAGGGTTGTCCCTCAGTAAAGGAGAGTTGTCCGTCATTTTCGACGCGAATGACAAATTCAAATGAGGACGCGAGTGTCCATATTTTGAAAATAAACAAATGAAACGCACGAATCGCCAAAGTTATTCATGGCCTCATCAGTCCAATATACGTGTATCTGTCGCGTCACACTCAATATCAATTGTTATTGATTAGTCCGGATTGACCGTCCGATTCCTCTTTGAAAAGGCTCGCGCCCCGCGATCGGTCGCTCCGAGCGTCCGACGCGATAACGCATGAGCGCCCGTCCTCCCCGGCGGCCGCTCGGGGGAGATTTTCATGACCAAACGACTATTGCTGCTTTCGGGCGCCGTTGGCGCATTCGGCCTCGCCGCGGCCGGCGCGGCCGCCGCCGCAACCGATCAGGCGTCCAACACGGGCGACGCCGCCACCGGCGTCACCGAAATTGTCGTCGTCGCGCAAAAGCGCGAGCAGAGCCTGCAGAAGGTGCCGGTGGCCGTTTCGGTGTTCACCTCGGCCCAGCGCGACAAGATCGGCATCAACTCGGTGCAGGAAGTGACCAACTTCGCCCCGGGATTCGCCTACGATCCCGGCAACACCCACGCCTACATCCGAGGCGTCGGCCGCCAGTCGATCATCCTCACCGACGATGCGCGCGTCGCGACTTACGAAGACGGCTTCTACGTCATCTCTCCCTACCAGCTCGACAAGTCGTCGCTGTTCCTCAGCCAGGAGCAGATCGAGCGCGGCCCGCAGAACATCGGCGGCCGCAACGCCGACGCCGGATCGATCGACATGGTCTCGGTGCGGCCCACGGATCAGCCCTACGCCGAGGTGCGCGCCACGGCCGGCAACTTCGGCCACTATGAGGTTGAAGGCGCGGCGTCGGGAGAGATCGCGCCCGGCCTCGATGTGCGCATCGCCGCCTATGACAATCAGCAGACCGAAGGCTTTTATAAGAACGTCGCCGGCGGCCCCTCCGAGGGCGGCCAGATCAACGAGTGGTACGTCGAAGGCCAGCTCGACTGGAAGCCGAATGACAACACCGAGTTCTGGCTGCGCGGCTTCGTCTCCGGCTGGGACAACCGCGGCGACGCCGGCGCCCGCACCGGCTTTACCGACGGCCATTGGGACGAGACGAACCTCACCGACGCCAACACCTACGCCGGCGCCGGCCTGTTCGTTAACCCGAACTTCGGCTACGCGGCGCTGAACGGCGCGGCGCGCGCCGGCTCCGGCAACATCATCGAGGCCGGCCCCGCGGCCGGCCTTCCCTATCTCCCGACAAGCGGCAGCCTGTCGCTGGCCAACAAAAACATCCTCGACAACCCGTCGATGACTGACTCACAGACCTTCGCCGCCTCAGAGCCGAGAACGGTGAAACTGAATAACTACAACGACGTCAACTACGTCTTCACCTACAAATTCCCCAGCTTCGAGTTCAAATACGTCGGCGGCTACCAGGGCTACGACTACAATCTGAACTATTCCGAGCCTGACACGGCGGTGAATTCGTTCCAAATGCCGACCCTGGTCGCCGGCGTGACGCCGCTTACGATCAACCCGCTGGTCAACCTCAACTATGTGCAGGACGACTGGTGGACCAGCCACGAGTTCGATCTGCAGTCCACGGACGATAGCCGACTGCAGTGGATCGCCGGCGTCTACTATTACAACGAGCACTACACCAACCCGATTCTGGCCTCGGCGCCCAACCAGCCACAGCTCGCCCACCCGATCCTGTCGACGACCACCTTCGCCCCGGCGGCCGCGAACCCGAACAACACCTTGTTCTTCCAGAACTATACGTTCTACGACCAGAGCCTCGCCGGTTACGGCCAACTCTCCTACAAGATCACCGACGATATCCGCGTCACCGGCGACCTGCGCTTCACCGACGACCGCAAGGCGGGCACGGAGGAAAACCGCGACGTCGCCTTCAACGACCAGATCATCGACAGCTTCGCCCCCTACTTCGGGGCCGGCACGCCGTCGCTGGATGTGACTACCTCGCTCACCTGCCCCACCGGCAACGCCGCCAACTGCGCGTCCGGTCCGCTGGCCAAGGGCGTGACCAGCATTGGCGTCGTCGGCGCGAACGGCATTATGACCCGGGGTCTCGGCGATACATCGTCGGCCTGGACCGGCGGGGCCGGGATCGAATGGACCCCGACCCGAGATATCTTCCTCTACGCCCGCTACAGCCGCGGCTACGAAGACCTCAGCTTCAACGCCGGCTACGTCAGCGCCTCGCCCGAGGTCGCGCCGGAGTTCATCAACGCTTACGAGATCGGCTACAAGCAGGCGGTCGGCCGCACCTTCACGATCGACACCGCGGCCTTCGACTACGACTACGACAACCTGCAGCTGCCGGTCTCCGTCTCCGTCGGCGGCGTGACCGAGAGCACCTTCGTCAATGCGCCGAAGGCCAAGTCCGAAGGCGTCGAGATCGAGGGCGAGTGGGCGCCGGTCCGCAACCTGCTGCTGACCGCCACCTGGTCGTACGACTACACCGCGCTAGGCACCGGCTGCAACCTCACGGCCGCCGGCGCCCCGACCGCGGGCAGCCTCTGCGTCGTCGACACCGATGATCCGAACGCGGTGGCGAAGGGCGCCGATCCGGTTCCCGGCCAGGCGCCGGGCGTGCGGGTCCAGAGCGTTCGGGGCAACCCGCTGCCGGACGCGCCGCGCAACAAGGTGGCGTTCAACGCCGCCTACACCTGGGATTTCGATCCGGGCGCGCTGACCTTCTCCGCCTCCTACGTGTGGCGCGATGTGCAGGACGGCACGATCTTCGACCGCGCCTACGACAACGCCCCCTCGTGGGACGACGTCGATCTGCGCGCGCTCTGGAAGGCCAAGGGCGACCGCTACGAACTGATCGGCTTCGTCAAGAATGTGTTCAACACGCTGCAGTACCAGGCGGCCGACGAAGGCGCGGGCCTGTTGGGCTCGAACTCCGCTTCAACCACGGCGGCGGCCGGCCTGTTCGGGGTCAACACCTACAACCTCGCCCCGCCGCGCACCTACGGCGTCGAGGTCCGCTACAAGTTCTTCTAACCGCGTCGGCGTTGCGACCGCGCGGTCGCCTCGTTATGTGCGCCTCAAAGCAGAGCGCGCCTCACCGGTTTGGCGATGGCGCGCTCTTTTCGTGGAGGCGTGCGATGGCCGCTGAGGACGAGCCGTTGGCGGAGGGCGTCTTCGTCGGCCGGAACTTCCTGCCGCCCATGGCGCTGCTGAAGCTGCTCGGCGCGTTCGATCGGCTGGCGCCCAACTGGGCGTCCTCCGAGTCGCTGGGCTTGCTCGGCCGCGGCGGCACCGAACAGGTCCGCCCGACCAACCTCGCCGTGCAGTCGGTGCTGGACGAAATCCGCCTGGCGCTTGCCCCGGCGACGCTGCGGTGGGCGCGGTCGTGCGGTTTTCGCCTTCCCGCCGCGTCGCGCCTGCAGCTGTTTCCGGTCAGGATGGTGGGCGACGCCAAAGCGCCGGCGCATCAGGAGCCGCACACCGATTCGGTCGCCGGCCACCCCGGCCCGCCGGCCTGCACCAATGTGTTCTACGTGAGGGCTCAGGCGATCCAGGGCGGGGATTTGGCCATGGCTACGGGCGAAGCGGATATGGCGCATCCTCTTGTCGTGCGGCCCGCGCCCAACACCATGATCTCGTTCGCCGGCGACCGGGTGCATTGGGTTCGGCCGCTCTATGCCGGCGAACGGCTCAGCGTAGTCGTCAACTTTTACTGAAGCCGTGGGCAGCACTGACTAGAGACGGGCCTGGCCAAGCCGCCCGTTCTTTAGCTCGTGCAAGTCTAGAATCGCAGGGCGCCGCCGGGGCGCCTGTCTTTTCCACGCCACACCTGAGGCGGCACATTACGAACCGGTAGGGAACGGCGTTGACGGGAACTGCGCCATACCGCAGTTTCCGCCCGCGGCGAGCCGGCGACGGCTGTGCTCGCTAACAATATGGGGCCGACGAGTTCGATCGGCTTCTGGGAGGCGAAATGACGAAACACTTGTTGCTGCTGACGTGCGCCACCGGTGCGCTTGGTCTTTGGGCCGGCGCCAGCCAGGCCGCGACGGCCGCCGCGGCGGCCGCGGACAACCAAAGCGCAACCAACGTCACCGAGATCGTGGTGACCGCGGAAAAACGTGAGCAGAGCCTGCAGAAGGTGCCTGTCGCCGTGTCGGTGTTCACCGGCGCCCAGCGCGACGTGATCGGCATCAACACGGTGCAGGACGTCACCAACTTCGCCCCGGGCTTCACCTACGACCCGGCGAACGTGCACGCGTACATCCGCGGCGTCGGCCGCCAGTCGGTGAACGTCACCGACGACCAGCGGGTCGCAAACTACGAAGACGAATTCTACGTCTACTCGCCCTATGGCCTCGACAAGTCGTCGCTGTTCCTCAGCCAGGAGCAGATCGAACGCGGGCCGCAGAACGTCGGCGGTCGCAACGCCTCGGGCGGTTCGATCGACATGATCTCGGTGCGTCCGACCGACGAGCCGTACGGCGAAATGAGAGCCTCGGTCGGCAACTTCGGCGCCAACGACATCGAAGGCGCGTTCTCCGGTCAGGTGGCCCCCGGGCTCGACGTGCGGATCGCCGGCTTCGACAAGAACCAGGACCTCGGTTACTACCGCAACCTCGCTGGCGGCCCTGACGAAGGCAACGTCATCCACGAATATTACGTCGAAGGTCAGGTCGATTATAAGCCGAGCGACAAATTCGAGTTCTGGGCGCGCACCTTCTTCGAAAACTGGGATGGCCGCGGCGACGCCGGCTCCCGCACCGGCTACCAGAGCGGCAGCTGGGATGAGACCAACCTGACCGACGCCAACGCCTATGTCGGCGGCGGCCTGTTTGTGAACCCGAACTACGGCTACTCCGCCATCAACGGCGGCAACCCCGGCGCTCTGGCGGGTAAGAACCCGGCCGACCCCCTCGTCACCAGCGTCACGCTGATCAATCCGAACATCCGCAACAACCCGGCGATGAACGACCCCTACACCTTCGCCTCGCCAATCCCGCGTACGGTGACGCTCGGCAACTACGACGACTTCAACTACATCGCCACCTGGCACTTCGACGGCTTCGACGTGAAGTACAACGGGGGCGCCCAGGGCTATGACTACCACCTGAACTATAACGGCCTCGACACGGACGTTAGTTCCTACACCCTGTATGCTATTCCTGGCGTCACGCCACTAACGCTCTATCCGCTGATCAATTCGAACTACGAGGAAGACGACTGGTGGACCGCCCACGACGTGTCGATCCAGTCCACCAGCGACTCGCCGCTGCAATGGACCGCCGGCGGATTTTACTACTACCAGCACTACAACCAGCCCTACGAGGTCTCCGACCCGCTGCAACCGCAGCTCGCCCAGCCTGTCTTCGGCGGACCCGGCGGCCCGAACGCGGCCCCGAACCCGAACCACGACTTGCTCTATCTGGACTACGATTTCACCGTGGAGAGCGTGGCTGGTTACGGACAGGCCTCATACAAGATAAACGATCAGTTCAAGGTCACCGGCGACATTCGCTATAACTTCGACGACAAGTATGGCACGGAATCAGCGCGCTATCTATACATGGGCTCCAACCTCCTGGATGTTCCTATCGCGCCCGGTTTGCCTCTGGCGTCCTATTTCGGCGCCGCTACGCCGTCGCTCGACATCACGGCTGCGCAGACGTGCCTCAGCGGCAATCCGACAGACTGCAATAGCGCTGCGCATGGTTTGGGCCGCGGCGTCACCAGCATGGGCATCATCACGCCCAGCGGCTATGCCTACCGCGATCTCGGGATCACGTCGGACGCCGTCACCGGCGGGGCCGACATCGAGTGGACCCCGACCCCGGACATCTTCACCTACTTCCGCTATGGCCGCGGCTACGCCTCGCCATCGTTCAACGCGGGCCAGGTGCTCGCCAATCCGGTGACGAGCACCGAGTTCCTGAACTCCTACGAAGTCGGCTACAAGCAGAGCTTCGGCAAGGCGCTGTTGATCGACCTCGCCGCCTTTTACTATGACTACGATGGCCTGCAGTTGCCGATCTCGATCACCAATGGCGGGGTCACCCAGTCGCAATTCATCAACGTGCCGAAGGCGATCTCGACAGGCGTAGAGTTCGAGGCCTATTGGTCGCCGATCAAAGACCTACTGGTAACGACCAGCTACTCGTTTGACTACACCTCGATCCAGACCGGCTGTACTGGGACGGTGACGGCAGGCGTGCTCACCCCCGCCGCGAACTCGCTTTGCCTGATCGATACGAACGACCCGGGCGCGATCGAGCCGGGCGCCATGCCGTTCCCGGGGCAGACCGGCGCCACCAAGGATCAGAGCGTCAAGGGCGACCCGTTGCCCGACGCGACGGAAAACAAGATCGCGGTCGACGTGGCTTATACTTGGCACTTCGATCCGGGCAGTCTGACGACGTCGTTCACGGGCGTGTGGCGCGACACGCAGGGCGGCACGGTGTTCAACCGCTTCTACGATAACGCGCCGTCTTGGTACGACCTTGACTTCCGCGCCCTGTGGAAGGGGCCGAACGACAAGTACGAGATCATCGGCTTCGTGAAGAACATCACCAACACGCTGCAGTACGACGTCGGCACCGGTGGCGTCGGCTTGGCGGGTAACGCGACCTCGGTCGGCCAATACGAGACCAACATCACCGATCTGGCGCCGCCGCGCACTTACGGCCTGGAAGTTCGCTACAAGTTCTTCTAGCAGATCAAACCTAGGCCGTTCGGCCGGGGCGCGCCTTCGCAAGGGGGCGCGCCCTTTTTTGTTTTGCGCTGAGAATTCGAAAGTCGACGATGTTTGCAGGCAAGAGGGTTCTGGTTACGGGGGCGGCGGGTTTTCTCGGAACCTATCTATCCGACTACCTGCGGAGTCAGGATTGTCTGGTCTTCGGACTGGACAAGCGCCCGGCGCATTCGACGGACGCATTCGAGCACTTCGTGATCGGCGACCTGGCCGAGGCGGCTGAACGCTGTCTCGATCGGTTCGAACCGGCGGTGGTCTTCCATCTCGCCGGTTCCGCGTCCGTGCCCGACTCCGTGCGTGACCCTTTCGGCGACCTGCAGACCACTTTGCCGGGCACGGCGAGGTTGCTCGCGGCCGCCGCCAAATCGCCTAAGCCGCCGAAGCTGGTCTACTTCTCCAGCGCGGCGGTCTACGGCCAACCCACCGTGCTGCCGATCCGCGAGGACAGTCCCGTCCGACCGCTGTCACCCTATGGCGTGCATAAGGCCGCGTGCGAGGCCCTGCTCGAACACTACGCCCGCATTTACGACCTCCGGGTCTCGATTCTGCGGATATTCTCCGCCTACGGAGAAGGCCTGCGGAAGCAGTTCTTCTGGGATTTCGCCGAGCGCGCTTTCGCGGCCGACGCGGACGGCGCCAGCCAGGTCTCGGTGCTTGGAACCGGCGACGAAAGCCGCGACTTCATCCACGCCAGCGACATCGCCAAGGCGGCGTGCCTGGCGGCGCTAAGTCCGGGCGAGGGCGTCGAGGTGGTCAACGTCGCCGCCGGGCAGGCGACCGCTATATCCTGGGCGGCCGAGCGCCTGCTCAGCCTGCTTGGCCTCGATCTTGCGTTTCGGTTTCAGGGCGTCGCGTCTGCGGGGACCCCCACGCGCTGGCTCGGGGACACCAGCCGGCTGGCGGCGCTCGGGTTTCGCCCGGAGCGGTCGCTTGAGAACCGTCTGCCTGACCTCGCCAGATGGCTGGCCGCCGAACATCAGCGGACCGGCGCCTAAGGCTCAGGTTTCAGCGTCGTGGCGAGCTGCGCCGAGCCCTGGCCGCACCAGCGCCGCCACATGGTCCGGTATGCCTGTTCCACCTCTCGGGCGAACCCTTTGGCGTCGCACAACGGCGAAGCGGCCATGCGCGGTCTCAATCCGTGCCTCAGCTGCGTCAGCCGCGCCGGGTCAGAGGCAATCCTGACCGCGATCTCGACGTACGCGGCCAGATCCTCGGCGATCAGCTCTTCCAGACCGACTCGGGTCAGGAAGCTGGCGCTGACCCGCGCGCCATGCCGGTCGCCCCGCAGTGCGACGACCGGCAGCCCCATCCACAGCGCCTCGCAAGTGGTCGTGTAACCGTTGTATGGGAACGGATCGAGCGCGACGTCCATGCTGTTGTACAGCGCCAGGTGACCGGCGGCGCTTGGTATCCAGCTCACCAGGTCGATGCGATCGGCGGAAACGCCGCGCGCGGCGAAGCGCCCGTGCAACTGATCGCACGCGCCGTCGTCGCTGAACGCGGCGCCCTTCAGAACCAGCCGCGAGTTGGGAGTCCGCTTCAGGATCTCGCTCCATGCGTCCAGCACCCGATCGCCCAGTTTGGGCGGGCCGCTGAACGAACCGAACGTCACCACGCCGTTGCCGAGGCAGGGCGGAGGGCCGGGCTCGGGCGCATCCTCCGGCGGCTCGAAGCAGGCGAACCCGCATCCAAGCCGGACCAAGGTCTCGGTGGCGAAAGCCTCGGCGCCCGGAGGGTCGGTGATGTCGTCCACCAGGCGATAGTCCATCGCCTTCAGCCCCGTCGTGTTCACATAGCCCATCCAGGCGACCTGAACCGGCGCCGGACGCCGCGCGAAGGTGGTCAGCAGGCCCGCGGCGCCGTGGCCCGCGAGGTCGACCAGGATATCGATGCCGTCGGCCCTGACCCGCTCGGCGAGCGCCGCATCAGACAGGCCCACCGTCGAGACCCAATGATCGGAAAGCCCCCGCAGCCTTGCGGTCACGCCGTCCGGCCGCGGCACGTCGGCATAGCTGAAAATCTCGACGGCGGTCCGGTCGTGGGATGCGAACAACGGGGCGACGAACCGGGCGACGGAGTGGTCCCTGAAATCGGGCGAGACGTAGCCGACGCGCAGCCGGCGCTCGGGATCGCGCTCGTTGGGATGAGGGTCGGCGACTGGCAAGCCTCGCTCGGCCAACGCTCCCCAGCGGCGGTGCGCGTCGAATATGCTCTGCGGGTCCCGGTCGGCGTAGTTGGTCCACAGCACCAGATTGACCAGGGCTTCGCGATAATCGGGCTTCAGCGCGAGCGCGCGCTCGTAGCGCTCGCCCGCCTCTTCAAGCCGGCCCTGCAGCATGAACACCCGGCCGAGATTGCTTTGCGCCTCGGCGTTTTCCGGATGCTGCGCCAAGATCTGCTCGTAGCAGGCGATGGCTTCGACCAGGCGGCCGGAGCGGCGCAGCACGGCGCCCAGGTTGTTGCGCGCCGCAGGATGGTCCGGCCTTAGCTCAAGCGCATGCTCGTAGCGGGCGATCGCCGCGTCGAGCGCGCCCTGATCCGCCAGCAGGTTCGCGAGGTTGAAGTGGGCTTCGGCGTAGTCCGGCCTGAGCGCCAGCGCACGCTCGTAAAGCGCCAACGCCTCGGAGAACCGGCCCAGCGCCGCCGCGGCGTTGCCGAGGTTGTTGTGGACCACCGGGTCCTCGGGCTTGAGCCTCAGCGCACGCTGATAGAGGCCGATCGCCTCGCCTGAACGCTGCAGGCTTGTCAGCAGATTGCCGAGGTTGTTGAGCGCGACCGAGTCCCGCGGGTCGATGTCGAGCGCCTGTCGATAGGCTGCCTCCGCTTCTTGCGGGCGGCCCAGCGCCTTGAGCGCGTTGCCAAGGTTCAACCGGTAAGGCGCGACGGCAGGGTCGAGGCCGACCGCGCGCCCGATCAGATCGGCGGCGACCTCATGGCGACGCTGCTGGTTCGCGATGACGCCGAGGCCATGCAGACTCGCGGCGTGGTTCGGGTCCTGACGCAGCACCTTGCGGTACGCGCCGTCGGCCTCGTCCAGCCGGCCGGCCACATGCAGTCGCACGGCTTCGACGAACCGCGCTTCAATGCTCGCCTTGCTCACCGACAGACACCCTTGAAACGCCGGTTGTCCCGGCCGCCTTCCGGCCCGGACTTCTGCCAGTCACCTAAGCTGTTGACGCGCTTGCGCCCATGGCCATACCATAAATTCTAACGAGCCGCGCTGCTGCACGACTGGCTCGAAATAGGGAGCGACCGGCGCCCACGCCGGACAGGGAGGGTAGATGACCAAGCATGCTTGGATGATGGCGTGCGCCATCGGCGCGCTGGGCTTTGGCGGCGGCGCCGCACGAGCCGCCACCGCGACGTCTGACGCCGCCGCACCGACCACGGTGCAAGACATCGTGGTCACGGCCGAGAAACGAGAATCGACGGTGCAGACGATCGCCACGGCGATCTCGGCCTACACCTCGAAAGAGCGCGACCTCATCGGGATCGACTCGATCACCGACCTGCAGAACTTCACGCCGGGCCTGCGCTATTCCGCCAGTCTCGACCGGATCTTCCTGCGCGGCGTCGGCCGCCAGACCAATAACCTGGGCACCGATCCGGGCGTCGCCACCTATGTCGACGGGGTCTACGATGCGGCGACCTA
>Ga0302314_10002753_pt1 | contig 32581 bp, 33 predicted proteins | sample III_Palsa_N2_3_FD_200533 | JGI IMG/M metagenome (GOLD analysis project Ga0302314, IMG submission 200533) | Peat permafrost microbial communities from Stordalen Mire near Abisko, Sweden - III_Palsa_N2_3 | ecosystem: Environmental > Terrestrial > Soil > Palsa > Peat permafrost | place: Sweden...
ACCATGTCGCGGGCGCGGTCGGCTGCATGATGGCGGTGGTGATGGGGGTCGATCCCGACGACGACGCGACGCTCGATCGCGCCTGCGATCTCGGCCTCGCCTTCCAGCTCGCCAACATCGCGCGCGATGTGCGCGAGGACGATGCCGCGGGGCGCTGCTATCTGCCGACCGAGTGGCTCGCCGAAGTCGATATCCCGCCGGGCGAGCTCATGAAGCCGCCCTACCGCCCGCGTCTGGCGATGCTCGCGCGGCGGCTGGCGGATCGCGCCGAGCACTATGAGGCGTCCGCGCGAACCGGTGCTGCAGCGCTGTCGTTCCGCTCGGCATGGGCGGTGCTGGCGGCGGCGGGCATCTACGGCGACATTGCGCGCGAGGTCGCACGGCGCGGGCCGCACGCTTGGGATCGGCGCGTCTCGACGGGCAAGGCGGACAAGCTCGGCTGGGTGGTCACCGCCGGCTGGCAGGCACTGCGGCGGGGGGCACTGCCGGCGGTGTCGCGCGAGGAGTTGTGGACGCGGGCGCGCTGATCCATCCCCCGACCGTCATCCCGGCAAAAGCCGGGACCCATGGATACGGTCCGCGCGCTATCGGGCGGGCCGCATCTATGGATCCCGGATCAAGTCCGGGACGACGTTCGAGGAGGCCGGCGCGCGCACCCCGGCCCGCTCACGCCGCTTTAGCTCCGCCTTGAGCGCCTCGGGCTTGGGCGCGACCAGAAACCCGAAGCTCACATTGCCCGCGCGCGTCTCGACGACATGGTGCAGCCGGTGCGCTTGGATGATCCGCTTCATATAGCCCGAACGCGCGACATAGCCGTGGCGCAGCCGCTTGTGGACGATCCAGTCGTGGAAGCCGAAATAGATCGCGCCATAGGCGGCGATCCCCGCGCCGACCCAGGTGCAGCCCGGCCACCAGCCCCAGCGCACCCCGCCCGCGAGCAGCAGGATCGAGGGGCCCGCGAAGATCACCGCATAGAGATCGTTGAGCTCGAACGGCCCGGTGCGCGGCCGGTGGTGGCTCTCGTGCAGGAACCAGCCGAAGCCGTGCATCACCCAGCGGTGCGCAGCATACGCAAACGCCTCCATCGCGACGACGGTGGCGAGGAACAGGGCGAGGCCGGGGAGCAGGGTCACGGGCGATCATATAGCGATGAAGGCGGGCGCAAGCGACTCCCCGAACATCCTCCCCTGCAAGGGGAGGGGGACCGCTCGCGTAGCGAGTGGTGGTGGGGTGTCCGACCTCGGAGACTGGGTGTTTTGTAGAGGCGTGGTCCACCCCTCCACCACCCTGCGGGTGGTCCCCCTCCCCTTGCAGGGGAGGATGTTCTTGCACCCGTTCAGCATCTATTCGACGCCGACTGTGCTAGTCGTCCGCAATGAAACGCCTCGCCACGCTCACCGCCCTCCTACTCCTCGCCGGCTGCTCGGCGATCTTGCCCGAGGCGCGGGTGCGCGAAAAACTGCTCGCGGCGGGCGTCAAGCCGCACATGGCGAACTGCCTCGCGGGCAAGCTGTCGCGCAAGCTCAGCTACGGCGAGCTCGAGGCGCTCGGCAAGGCCGCCAAGGGCAGCGGCGATCACCAGGGCCATCTCGGCATCGGCGAACTCACCGATCGCCTCCAGAGCGTCAACGATCCCCACATCATCGACGTGGTGACGCGCGCGGGGCTGTCCTGCGCGATCATGGGGTGATAGGGGCCTGCTCAAACGTCCGGAATCGCGCGCTTTACGTTCGCGTCACCTGCCGTTAACGGAAACCTCGAGCCCCAGGGACCCGCATTGCCATGAACATCCACGAATATCAGGCCAAGGAATTGCTCGCGAAGTTCGGCGTCGCCGTGCCTGCGGGTCACGCTGCGATGTCGGTCGACGAGGCGGTCGCCGCCGCCGGCACGCTGCCTGGCCCGATGTATGTCGTGAAGGCGCAGATCCACGCGGGCGGCCGCGGCAAGGGCAAGTTCAAGGAACTCGGCCCCGATGCCAAGGGCGGCGTGCGGCTGACCAAGACGCTCGACGAGGTCCGCGCGGCGGCGACCGACATGCTCGGCAACACGCTGGTCACGATCCAGACGGGCGACGCGGGCAAGCAGGTCAACCGCCTCTACGTCACCGACGGCGCCGACATCGACAAGGAATTCTACCTCTCGATGCTCGTCGATCGCGCCACCGGGCGGATCGCGATGGTCGTCTCGACCGAGGGCGGCATGGACATCGAGACGGTGGCGCACGACACGCCCGAGAAGATCCAGACGATCGGGATCGATCCCGCCGAGGGCTTCATGGCGCATCATGGCCGTGCGGTTGCGTTCGGGCTCGGGCTGACCGGCGATCTCGCCAAGCAGGCGCAGAAGCTCGCCGGCCAGCTCTACGAAGCCTTCCTCGCGACCGACATGTCGATGCTCGAGATCAACCCGCTGGTCGTCACCAAGCCGGACGGCGCGGGCGCGTCGCAGCTGCTCGTGCTCGATGCCAAGGTGTCGTTCGATCCCAACGCGCTGTTCCGCCACAAGGACATCTTCGCGTTGCGCGACGAGACCGAGGAGGACCCAGCCGAGGTCGAGGCGAGCAAGTACGACCTCGCCTACATCAAGCTCGACGGCGACATCGGCTGCATGGTCAACGGTGCCGGTCTCGCGATGGCGACGATGGACATCATCAAGCTCAACGGCATGTTCCCCGCCAACTTCCTCGATGTCGGCGGTGGTGCCACCACCGAGAAGGTGACCGCCGCGTTCAAGATCATCCTGTCCGATCCCGCGGTGAAGGGCATCCTGGTCAACATCTTCGGCGGCATCATGCGCTGCGACATCATCGCCGAGGGCATCATCGCGGCCGCCAAGGAGGTGAACCTCTCGGTGCCGCTGGTCGTTCGGCTCGAGGGCACCAACGTGCAGCAGGGCAAGGACATATTGGCCAATTCGGGGCTGCCGATCGTGGCCGCCGACGACCTCGGCGACGCGGCGCGCAAGATCGTGGCAGAGGTCAAGCAAGCAGCCTGATTATAACTATTCCGTCATGCCAGCGCAGGCTGGCATCTCGGGTGTCGGGCACCGCGCCCGCCCCAACGAGACCCCAGCCCGCGCTGGGGTGACGGGTCGAGAGAGGGAAGAGGAAAAATGAAGGTCCTAGTGCCCGTCAAGCGGGTGATCGATTACAACGTCAAGCCGCGCGTCAAGATGGACGGCACGGGTGTCGATCTCGCCAACGTCAAGATGTCGATGAACCCGTTCGACGAGATCGCCGTCGAAGAGGCGATCCGACTGCGCGAGAAGGGCGCCGCCACCGAGGTGATCGTCGTCTCGATCGGGCCGGCGAAGGCGCAGGAGACGCTGCGGACCGCGCTCGCCATGGGTGCGGACCGCGCGATCCTCGTCACCACCGACGATGCGGTCGAGCCGCTCGCGGTCGCCAAGATCCTCAAAGCCATCGCCGACGAGGAACAGCCCGGGCTGGTCATCCTGGGCAAGCAGGCGATCGACGACGACAGCAACCAGACCGGGCAGATGCTCGCCGCGCTGATGGGCCGTCCGCAAGGCACCTTCGCCTCCAAGGTCGAGGTCGAAGGCGACAGCGTCACGGTGACGCGCGAGGTCGACGGCGGGCTCGAGACGGTCAAGCTCGCGATCCCCGCGATCGTGACCACCGATCTTCGCCTCAACGAGCCGCGCTACGCGTCGCTGCCCAACATCATGAAGGCCAAGTCCAAGCCGCTCGCGAACAAGACGCCCGCCGATTACGGCGTCGACACCACGCCGCGGATCGAGACCGTCAAGGTCGCCGAGCCGCCCAAGCGCGTCGCGGGCATCAAGGTCGCCGACGTCGATGCGCTGGTCGCCAAGTTGAAGAGCATGGGAGTCGCGGCATGAAGACGCTGGTGTGGGTCGAGCATGACACGGGCGCGATCAAGGACGCGACGCTCGCCGTGGTGACCGCCGCGGCCAAGCTCGGCGAGGTCCATCTGATCGTCGCGGGTTCGGGCGTCGGCGCGGTCGCGGAGGCCGCGACCAAGATCGCCGGCGTCGGCAAGGTGCATGTCGCCGACGATGCGGTCTACGATCATGTGCTGCCCGAGGCGGTCGCACCGATGATCGTCGAGTTGATGGGGCATCACGACGCGTTCCTCGCGCCCGCCACCGCCAACGGCAAGAACATCGCGCCGCGCGTCGCAGCCCTGCTCGACGTGATGCAGATCAGCGAGATCCTGTCGGTCGAGGACGAGCGGACTTTTACGCGCCCGATCTATGCCGGGAACGCGATCGCCACGGTCAAGTCGGGCGAGGCCAAGCTGGTCATCACCGTGCGCGCGACCGGCTTCGAGAAGGCCGCGCGCGAAGGCGGCACGGGCACGATCGAGGCAATCTCGGCGGTGGGCGAGGCCAATGGCTCGTCCTTCGTCGGCGCCGAGATCAGCAAATCCGAACGGCCCGAGCTGACGTCTGCGAAAATCATCGTTTCGGGCGGGCGTGCGCTGCAGAACAGCGAGAACTTCCATTCGATCATCGAGCCGCTCGCCGACAAGCTCGGCGCGGGCGTCGGCGCATCGCGCGCGGCGGTCGATGCGGGCTATGTCCCCAACGACTATCAGGTCGGGCAGACGGGCAAGATCGTCGCCCCCGAAGTCTATGTCGCGGTCGGCATCTCGGGCGCGATCCAGCATCTCGCGGGGATGAAGGACTCGAAGACGATCATCGCGATCAACAAGGATGAGGACGCACCGATCTTCCAGGTCGCGGACATCGGCCTGGTCGGTGATCTGTTCAAGATCGTCCCCGAGCTGACCTCGAAGCTCTGATCACACCCTTCCGTCATCCTGACGCAAGTCAGGATCCAGAGCCGCGCGCATCATCGCTTGCGGCTCTGGATCCCGGATCGGGTCCGGGATGACGACGGAGGGAAACCAGGCGCTCATGGAAGCGTTTCTAAACCTATGATCTGCCGCCGCCTCACCATCACCGGGCGTGTGCAAAACGTCTGGTATCGCGACTGGCTCACCGGGCAGGCGCAGGCGATCGGCGTCACCGGCTGGGTGCGCAACCGCGCCGATGGCAGCGTCGAGGCACTGGTCGCGGGATCGAGCGAGATGATCGACGCGATCGTCGCCAAGGCGCGGCAGGGCTCGCCAGCCTCGCGCGTTGCGCATGTCGTGGTCGACGAGGTGGCGGCGCAGGTGTTCGACGGCTTCGAGAAGCGGGCGACGGCGTAAACCACCCGTGCTCCTGCGCAGGCAGGAGCTCAGGGAGGGCAGGCGCCGCGCTTGCTTCACCTGGGCTCCTGCCTCCGCAGGAGCACAAAATGCTAACGGCTCGCCCAGCGCAACACCACAAAGCCCGCGACCGCGCTCAGCGCCGATCCCGCCAGCACGCCGACCTTGACCTCCTCGACCAGCACCGGGTCCGCAAACGCGAGCCCGCCGATGAACAGGCTCATCGTGAAGCCGATGCCTGCGAGCAGCGCGACACCGTAGAGCTGCACCCAGCCCGCGCCCTCGGGCCGTTCGGCGATGCCCAGCGCCACCGCGCCGCGGATCGCGCCGAAGATGCCGAGCTGCTTGCCCACGAACAGCCCCGCCGCGACGCCGAGCGGCAGCGGTGCCCAGAAGGGTGCTGCGCCCAGCGCGACGCCCGCGTTGGCGAAGCCGAAGATCGGAAGGATCGCATAGCTCACCCAGGGCGACAGCGCGTGCTCGAGTCGTTCGAGCGGCCCGTGGCCGTCCGCGCCGAGCGGAATGAACAGCGCGGCGAGCACCCCCGCGACGGTCGCATGGACGCCCGAGTTGAACACCGCGAGCCACAGCAAGGCGGCGAGCAGCAGATAGGGCCACAGCGCGCGCACCCCGCGCCGGTTCAGGAGCAGCAGTGCGGCCAGCACGAGCGCGGCGGCGCCCAGCGCCACGAGATTCAGCCCGCTCGTATAGACCAGCGCGATGATCGCCACCGCGCCGATGTCGTCGACGATCGCCACCGTCGTCAGGAACAGCTTCAACGACGCGGGGACTTTCGGCCCGACCAGCGCGAGCACGCCGATCGCGAAGGCGATGTCGGTCGCCGACGGGATCGCCCAGCCGTGCCGCAGCGACGGCGCCGCTCGGGTGACCGCCAGATAGACCAGCGCGGGCACCGCCATCCCCGCCACCGCGGCGATCACCGGCAGGCGGCGCGCGGCGGGTGTCGCGAGATCGCCCGCGATCAGCTCGCGCTTCACCTCGAGCCCGACGAACAGGAAGAACAGCGCCATCAGCCCGTCGTTGACCGAGTGGAGCAGCGACAGCGGCCTGATCATGGCGTGGAGCATATGCTCGTAGGCCGGGCCGGCGGGCGAATTGGCGACGATCAGCGCGGCGGCGGCGGCCAGCATCAGCACGACGCCGGGCGCGGCCTCGCCCGCCAGCGTAGCGCGTACGGCAAGGAAGGATCGGCGGATCATGGAACGGGTGTGCGGACGCCCGACGGCGAGCGCAACCTGTTCCTCCCCGCGTTTTCGCGGGGAGGGGGACCGCTCGCGAAGCGAGGGGTGGAGGGGGCGGGCTGCAGGCGCACCGATTGCGGCGATTCCCCTCCACCACCGGCTTTGCCGGCGGTCCCCCTCCCCGGCAAAAGCCGGGGAGGATGTCAGAGCCGCTCGATCATCGCCATCGCGGCGTGCGGCGCCCGCACCTTCGCGCCGTTGATGTAGAAGACGAACACGTCGCGGGGCGTGTCCGCGACGACATCGTCGGGCGCGGCGAGCGGAAAGGCGTCGGGCGTCTCCCCCTTCGCCCATGCCTTCGCCACGCCCACCCAGCGATCGATCGCGGCCGACGCATAGCCCAGCGGCTCCGCCTCCTGCGCATCCATCAGCCGGGCGTAGGAGACCGGCCCGCTGGCATCGCCGATCGCGGGATGGTCCGGCGAATCGGTGTGGACGATCGACACGCCCGCCTTGCGGCACAGCGCGACGAACGCGGGCACGCGAAAACTCTCGTGGCGCACGTCGACGACATGACGCAGCGCCACCCCGTCCCGAGTGTTGGGCAGCAGCGCGAGGAAGGCGCCGAAATCCGCGGCATCGAACTTCTTGGTCGGCATGAACTGCCACAGGATCGGGCCGAGCTTGTCGCCCAGCTCGACGATGCCCTGCGACAGAAACTTCTCGACCGAGGCGCCGCCCTCGGCGAGCAGCTTCCGGTTGGTGCAGTAGCGCGACGCCTTGAGGCTGAACACGAAGCCGTCGGGCACGGTTTTCGCCCAGCTTGCGAAGGTCGCGGGCTTTTGGGAGCCATAATAGGTGCCGTTGACCTCGATCGCGGTCAGCTTCGACGACGCGTATTCGAGTTCGCGCGCCTGCGGCCATTTGTCGGGATAGAAGGTCTTGCGCCACGGCTCGTAGGTCCAGCCGCCGATGCCGATCCGGATGTTGCCCTGCTTGGTCATGTCGGCATCCTGCGTCGGGGAGGCCGATGCGTCCACCCTAGCTGGACAGCCGCCTCTCGATTGCGGTCCACAGCTGCGTCACCGCGACCGCGACCGGCGAGCGCGGCGCATAGGCGCCGATCGCGGCGTGGCGGTCCGCCATCTCCTCCGCCGCGCTCGCCATCGGGATCACCGGCCAGTCGGGCTCCGCCGCGATCGCCGCGCGGTGCGCCGAGCGTCTGCGGTCGGCCATCGAGAAAACCGGAAGGATCGGCGTCGCGCCCTTGTGCTGGTGGCCGAGATGATCGCGCACCTCGTCATAGGCGCGGCGCGACAGCGTCGAGGGGATGATCGGCATCACGATCAGCTTTGCCGCGCGGATCACCTGGTCGCTGGTGTCGCCCAGCCCCGGCGGGCAATCGAGGATGATGCGGTCATAGCGTCTGGCGAGATCGTCCATCAGCTTGCGCAGCCGCTTCTTCTTGTCGAGCGAGGCGAACAGCGCGTCGAGCCCGCGGATCGAGGCGTCGGCGCCGAGCAGGTCGAGCCGTTCGGTGGTGGTCGCGACGATCGCATCGCCGGGATCGAGCGCGCGCTCGATCACCTCGCGCGCCGACGCCTTGGGGCTGGTGGTGGCGAGGATGAAGGTCGATGCCGCCTGCGCGTCCAGATCCCACAGCAGGGTCCGGCGATTCGATCGCGTCGCCGACGCCCAGGCGAGATTGACCGCCAGCGTCGTCTTGCCGACGCCGCCCTTGGCGCTGTAGATCGCGATCGCCGTCATGGCGGGCAGCATAGCGCCGATCGGGGCAGCGCGCATAGCCGGGGCCACGCCTAGCCCGCGCGCCGCAATTCCTGCAGCCGCCACGCGCCGTGATGCGACAGGATCATCGCGGTCAACGGTGCGATATCGACCCGCATCGTCGCGGCCAACGGCATGGCGAGCGCGTGCGACAGCGCGGCGCGCATCACCGCGACGGGACACACCGCGAGCATCGGCGCGGATCGACCGACCCGCGCGTCGATCCAGGCGGCGACGCGCGCGACGAGGTCCTGCGGAGGCTCTCCGCCGGGCGTCGCCTGCGTGGGATCGGACAGCCAGGCGCCGAGCAGGTCGGGCGCCGATCCCTGCACCTGTTCGAGGCTGCGACCCGACCAATGGCCATGATCGAGATCCGCGAGCAGCGGTTCGGGCTGCGCGTCATAGCCCAGGATGCCCGCGGTCTCGAGCGCGGCGCGACTCGGGCTCGCCGCCACATCCGTAGGGACGGCGCCGCGCAGGCGAAAGGACGCCGCCTTCGCGGCACCGTCCGCATCGAGCGGCTCGCCCGGCGCGGGGAAGGCGCCGATACGGCTCGATGCGGTCGCGCCCGCGCACAGCAGGATCAGTCGGGTCGCCATGCGTCGCTTACGTTGACCTGCGCGGTCGTTCGATCGTAGACATCGGGCAGCGAGCCTTTGCGGAGAAGCCGGTGCAAATCCGGCACGGTCGCGCCACTGTTATCGGCGGGGAGATACCCCTGTCGAGAGTCAGACCTCCGCAAGGGCGAGATCATCTCATCCGGGACGCGCTATCCCGCACGGAGTCTGTAATCATGGCGACCACCGCCCCCGTTTTCGACGACCGCTTCATCCCCATCGCGGGCCTGCCCGCCATCCCCCTGCGCGAGATCGCGCCATGGGCGGTGCTCGGCCTGCTGCTGTCGATGCTGTTCCTCTATTTCGTGAGCACCGAACAGGGCGCGGTGTCGCTGTTCAAGGGCACGTCGGTCCACGAATTCGTGCATGACGGGCGCCATCTGCTCGGCTTTCCCTGCCACTAAGACCGGGACATGACCAAGGACCTGCTGTGGCGGGGGATGCTTGCGGGCATCCTCGCCGCGCTGCTCGCGACGCTGTTCGCGCGCGTCTATGCCGAACCCCAGGTCGATCGCGCGATCGCGTTCGAGGCTGCGCACGAGGCGCACGCGATGGGCCATGCCGATGACGATGCGGAGCCGCCGGTCAGCCGTGCCGTGCAGAAGGGCGTCGGTCTCGCGACCGCGGTGCTGCTCTACGGGACTGCGATCGGCGGGCTCTTCTCGCTGGTCTTCGCTTATGGCTACGGGCGGATCGGGCGGATCGGGCCGCGCACGCTGGCGGTGCTGATCGCCGCTTTGGGGTTCGCGATCATCGCGGTGGTGCCGGCGCTCAAATATCCGCCCAATCCGCCCGCGGTCGGGCATGCCGATACCATCCAGCTGCGCACCGGCGCCTATTTCGCGATGATCGCGATATCGATCGTCGCGCTGGTCATCGCGGGGCGCGTGCGCGCGATGCTCGTCGCGCCGATCGGCGGGTTCAACGCGCTGATCGCGGCGGTCGCGTCCTACATCCTCGTCGTCGCGCTGGCGCAACTCGGGCTGCCGCATATCGACGAGGTGCCCGCCGGCTTCCCCGCATCGCTTCTGTGGGATTTCCGGCTGGCGTCGATCGGCGTGCAGGCGATCCTGTGGACGACGATCGGCCTCGCGTTCGGCTGGATGGCCGAGCGGCGCATTCGTCGCCGCTGACGCGACACCGTCGCCCGTGCGCCTGCGAAGGCGCTCAGCGCATCGATCACAAGGACAGATTGCATGGCCAAGGTTCCCACCACCGTCATTACCGGCTTCCTCGGCGCGGGAAAATCGACGCTGATCCGCCACCTGCTGCAGAACGCCAGAGGGCGCAGGCTCGCGCTGATCATCAACGAGTTCGGCGACGTCGGCGTCGACGGCGAGCTGATGAAGGGCTGCAACGACGCCGCCTGCCCCGAGGACGACATCGTCGAGCTCGCCAACGGCTGCATCTGCTGCACCGTCGCCGACGATTTCCTGCCGACGATGCAGAAGCTGCTCGATCGTGCCGATCCGCCCGAGCATATCATCATCGAGACCTCGGGGCTGGCGCTGCCCAAGCCGCTGGTCAAGGCGTTCCAATGGCCCGACATCCGCGCGCGCGCGACCGTCGACGGCGTGATCACGCTGATCGATGCCGACGCGGTCGCCGCGGGCCGGTTCGCCACCGACGAGGCGGCGCTGGCGCTGGCGCGCGCGGCCGATCCGAACCTCGATCACGACAGCCCGCTCGAGGAATTATACGAGGATCAGCTCGCCTGCGCCGATCTCGTCATCCTCAACAAGACCGATCTGGTCGATCCCGGGGCGCTGGTCGAAGTCGAGCGCGGGATCGACGGCGAGACGCGCGCGGGCGTCCGAATCCTCCGCGCCAGCCACGGCGCGGTCGATATCGGCGTGCTGCTCGGGATCGGGGCGGGCGCAGAGGACGATGTCGATGCGCGGGTGTCGCGCCACGACACCGAGGAGGACCATGATCACGACGATTTCGACAGTTTCGTGATCAGCGCCGGCGATGTGCACGACACCGCGGCGCTGATCGCGGCGATCGGCCGCGCGATCGAGACGCACGACATCCTGCGCGTAAAAGGGTTCGTCGCGGTGGCGGGCAAGCCGGCGCGGATGCTGGTGCAGGCGGTTGGCCCGCGCATCCAGCACCATTATGATCGCGCGTGGAAGGCGGACGAGCCGCGCCGCACGCAGCTGGTGGTGATCGGACAGAAGGGGCTCGATCGGGCCGCGATCGAGGCGGCGTTGGGCGTAGCACTGGCCTGATGGAGCGCGCTCGCCCCCACCCCGTTCGCACTGAGCGAAGTCGAAGTGCGTGTTGCGGGCGCGGCGCTTGCGGCCCGTCCTTCGACTGCGCTCGGGACGAACGGGGTGGGGGGCGGTTCGGGCCGGTCGCTACTTGATGCATCTGCTGTCCGCCACTCCCGGCACGATCTCCTCCGGCGACGATGCGATCGATCTCGGCCAGTCGCCGGGCGACATCGTGGTGCTGACGGTGGCGGACAGCGAGCTCGCCTGTTTCGCGCGCGCCGCCGCGACGCTCGGCGACGGCGCGCCGTCGATCCGGCTGGCGAACCTGCTCCAGCTCAAACACCCTTATTCGGTCGATCTCTATGTCGAGCGCGTGATCGCGCACGCGAAATTCGTCTGTGTCGTGCTGCTCGGCGGCAAGAGCTACTGGCCCTATGGCATCGACGAGATCGCACGTGTGGCGCGAGAGAAGGGTATCGCCTTCGCCGCGATCGCCGACGGCCGCGAGCACGACCCGTCGCTCGATCGCGCCTCGACGCTGCCGGCCGAGGTGCGCGAGCGTCTGCGCGACTATCTGCGCCAGGGCGGCGTCGCGAACGCCGCGGCGTTCCTGCGCACCGCCGCGCGGCTGATCGGTGCGGACGCCGGCACGCCCGACGATCCGGTGCCGGTCGCCGATGCGGGTTTCCACGTTCCGGGTATCGAGCGGCCGGGGCTGGCGGAAGTGCGCGCGCGCTGGGTCGCGGGGCGTCCGGTGGCGCTGGTCGTCTTCTACCGCGCGCTGCTCATCGCCGGCACGCTGGAGGCGGTCGATGCGCTGGCCGAGGCGCTGGGATCGCGGGGGCTAAACGTCGCGGCGGTCCACGTCCGCGCGCTGCGCGAGCCGTTCGCGGTTGACTGGCTGCGCGAGGTCCTTCCCGAACTCGCGCCCGACGTGATCGTCAACGCCACCGCCTTCGCCGCCTCCTCGCCCGGCGACAAGCGCACCCCCGGCGTGCTGGAAGGCGCCGACTGCCCGATCCTGCAGACGCTGTTCGCGGGCGTCGAGCAATCCGCCTGGGCGGCGAGCCCGCGCGGGCTGTCGCCGCGCGATCTCGCGATGAACGTCGCGCTGCCCGAGATCGACGGCCGGCTGTTCACGCGCGCGATCGCGTTCAAGGCCTCGGCGCGCTTCGATGCGCGCACCGAATGCAGCATCGTCGTGCCCAGGCTGGTGCCCGATCGCGTCGCCTTCGTGGCGTCGCTGGCCGCCAATTGGGCGCGGCTGCGGCGGACGACCGCGGCCGACCGGCGGATCGCGCTGGTGCTGGCCAACTATCCCAATCGCGACGGCCGGATCGGCAATGGCGTCGGGCTCGACACGCCGGCGAGCACGGTCGCGATCCTCGCCGCGCTGGCCGGCGCGGGCTATGCGACGGGCGACGCACCCACCGATGGTGCCGCGCTGATGCGGCTGATGATCGCGGGCGTGACCAACGCCGCGGGCGGCGCGGACCGGCCCGGCGAGATCGCGCTGCCGCTCGCCGATTATGCCGAGGCGCTCGCCGCTATGCCGAGCGCCGTGGCGGTCGCGGTGTCCGAACGGTGGGGAAAACCAGAGGACGACCCCTTCGTGCGCGACGGCGCGTTCCGGCTCGCCGTTCACCGCTTCGGCAATATCGTCGTCGCGGTGCAGCCGGCGCGCGGCTACAATATCGATCCCAAGACGAGCTATCACGATCCCGCGCTGCCGCCGCCGCACGGCTATCTCGCCTTCCACATCTGGCTCAACCGGCAGTTCGGCGCGCATGCCGTCGTGCATGTCGGCAAGCATGGCAATCTCGAATGGCTGCCGGGCAAGGCGCTGGCGTTGACCGAATCCTGCTTTCCCGAGGTGTGTGCGGGCGCGGTGCCGCAGCTCTATCCGTTCATCGTCAACGATCCCGGCGAGGGCACGCAGGCCAAGCGCCGGATCGGCGCGACGATCATCGATCACCTGACCCCGCCGCTGACGCGCGCCGAAAGCTACGGCCCGCTCAAGCAGCTCGAGGCGCTGGTCGACGAATATTATCTGGCGGCGGGGATGGACCCGCGCCGGATCGATCGCCTGCGCCGCGACATCGTCGATCTGGCGCGGTCGCAGGGGCTCGACGCGGATGCGGGCATGGTCGGCGAGGACGACGACGCGCTGGCGGCGCTCGACAATTATCTGTGCGAGCTCAAGGAGATGCAGATCCGCGACGGGCTGCACATCTTCACCCGGTCGCCCGAGGGCCGGCTGCGCGACGACCTGCTGATCGCGCTCGCGCGCACGCCGCGGGGCTATGACCGGCCCGGCCAGGCCTCGCTGCTGCGCGCGATGGCGGACGATCTGGCGCTCGGCTTCGATCCGCTCGATTGCGCGATGGGCGATCGCTGGGACGGGCCCAAGCCGGCGATACTGGCGGACGTGTCGGGCGACGCGTGGCGCACCGCGGGCGATACGATCGAGCGGCTGGAATTGCTGGCGCTGACGTTGGTCGCGGGCAAGCCCCTCCCCTTCAGGGGAGGGGTTGGGGTGGGGCCTACCCCCGAACGCAGCGCCTGTGGAGGCGCCCCACCCCCGACCCCTCCCCTGAAGGGGAGGGGAGAGGGATGTGCCACCGCCGCCGTGCTTGCCGCGATCCGCGACGATCTCGCCCCGCGCGTCGATGCCTGCGGCGAGGCCGAGCGCACCGCGCTGCTGACCGGGCTCGACGGGCGCTTCGTGGCGCCCGGCCCGTCGGGCGCACCCACGCGCGGGCGGCCCGACGTGCTGCCCACTGGCCGCAATTTCTATTCGGTCGATACCCGCGCGGTCCCCACCGCGACCGCGTGGGACCTTGGCTTCCGGTCCGCGCAGCTGCTCGTCGAGGATTATCTCCAGCGCGAGGGCGACTATCCGCAGGCGATGGCGCTGTCCGCCTGGGGCACCGCCAACATGCGCACCGGCGGCGACGACATTGCGCAGGCGCTGGCGCTGATCGGCGCGCGTCCGCGCTGGGACTGGACCTCGGGCCGGGTGATCGGGTTCGAGCTGATGACCGTCGCCGAACTCGGCCGCCCGCGCGTCGACGTCACCTTCCGCATCTCGGGTTTCTTCCGCGACGCCTTCCCCGAGCAGATCGACCTGATCGACAGCGCAACGCGCGCCGTCATGGCGCTCGACGAATCCTCCGAAGACAATCCCGCCGCCGCGCGTCACCGCACGGAGACGGCGGCGCTGATCGACCGGGGCGTCGAATCGGCGCACGCGCAGCGCCGCGCGGGCGCACGCGTCTTCGGGTCGAAGCCCGGTGCCTATGGTGCTGGCCTGCAGGCGATGATCGACGAGCGGCTCTGGCACGACCGCGCCGATCTCGCGGGCGTCTATCTCGACTGGGGCGGCTATGCCTATGGCGGCGGGATCGAGGGCGACGACGAGCGCGACCTGTTCGCGGCGCGGCTGTCGACGGTCGACGCGGTCGTGCAGAACCAGGACAATCGCGAGCACGACCTGCTCGACAGCGACGATTATTACCAGTTCGAGGGCGGCATCGCCGCGGCGATCGAGCATCTCAAGGGCGAGAAGCCGGTCTCCTACCACAACGACCACAGCCGCCCCGAAAAGCCCGTCGTGCGGACGCTGGAGGACGAGATCGGCCGTGTCGTGCGCGCGCGCGTCACCAATCCCAAATGGATCGCGGGGGTAATGCGCCACGGCTACAAGGGCGCGTTCGAGATCGCCGCCTCGGTCGACTATCTCTTCGCCTTCGCCGCGACGACGCATGCGGTGCGCGACCATCATTTCGACGCGGTCCACGCCGCCTTCATCGAGGACGAGGCGGTTCGCGGCTTCATGGCCGAGGCCAATCCGGCGGCGCTGCGCGAGACCGCAGCCCGGCTCGCCGAAGCGCTCGAGCGCGGTCTGTGGAAACCCAAATCGAACAGCGCGGGCCTGCTGCTCGCCGAATTGCAGGAACACGCCTGATGCAGATGGACGACGCTGGCCCGGTCGACGCGCCCGTGACGGGCGATGCCCGGCACAATGAGAAGATGAAGAAGAAACAGGCCGCGCACGACAAGATCATGGCCAACAAGACGCAGGAAAAGGGCCTGCTGATCGTCCACACCGGCAAGGGCAAGGGCAAGACCACCGCCGCGCTGGGCATGGTGGTGCGTGCGATCGGGCACGGGATGAAGGTCGGCGTCGTCCAGTTCGTCAAAGGCGCGATGACGACGGGCGAGAAGGCGGTGTTCGATGCCTTTCCCGACCAGGTCGAGTTCAAGCCGATGGGCGAGGGCTTCACCTGGAACACGCAGGACCGTGCCCGCGACGTCGCAGTGGCACGCGCGGCATGGGAGGAGGTCAAGCGGATGATCGCCGATCCCGCCTACCGGATGGTGCTCGCCGACGAGCTCAATATCGTGCTGCGCTACGACTATCTGCCGCTCGACGAGGTGCTCGCGGTGCTGGTCGGGAAACCCGCCGACACGCATGTCGTCGTCACCGGCCGCAACGCGCAGGAGGCGCTGATCGAGGCGGCCGATCTCGTTACCGAGATGACGATGATCAAGCATCCCTTCCGATCGGGTGTGAAGGCGCAGGCGGGGATCGAATTCTGAACGGACCACCGGCCTTTTCCGCGCAATTCGGCAGCGAACTCCGTCAGCTGTTCGCATGGCGGCGCGACGTGCGGCATTTCCGGCGCGATCCGTTGCCGGCGGGTGCGCTGGCCGCGCTGCTGTCGCTGGCCGAGCTGGCGCCGTCGGTGGGCAATGCGCAGCCCTGGCGGTTCGTTCGCATCGCCGATCCGACCATGCGGGAAACACTCGCGGTGCATGTCGATGCCGCGAGCGAGGCGGCGGCCGCACGCGTCGATCCGGAGCGGGCGAGCGCCTATCGCGCGCTCAAGCTGCACGGGCTGCGCGAGGCGCCCGAACTGCTCGCAGTCTTTTCCGACGAGACGCCCGTCGCCGGCCATGGTCTGGGCATCGCGACGATGCCCGAGATGCTCCGCTATTCGACCGCGATGGCGATCCACACGCTGTGGCTCGCGGCACGCGCGGAGGGCATCGGGATCGGCTGGGTCTCGATCCTCGATCCGGCCTGCGTCGACCGCCTGCTCGCGGTGCCGGACAGCTGGACGCTGATCGCGCTGCTCTGCATCGGCTATCCGGAGGAGGACAGCGACACGCCCGAGCTCGAGCGCCGGGGCTGGCAGGCGCGCGAGGTCGTGCATGTCGAAACCCGCTGATCGCGGCCAGAGGCGCGCGCTGATCGTCGCGGGGCTGCGATCGGGCAGCGGCAAGACGATCGTCACCACCGGGCTGCAGCGCGCGCTCGTCCGTTCGGGCCTGCGCGTGGCGGGGGCCAAGATTGGCCCGGACTATATCGATCCGGGTTTCCACGAGGCGGCGACGGGTCGGCCGTCGATCAATCTCGACGGCTTCGCGATGTCGCCCGCCGCGATCCGCGGTCTCGCCGCGCACGGCGAGGGCGAGTGGCTGGTCGCGGAGGGGACGATGGGGCTGTTCGACGGCGTCGCGGGTGGTGGCGGCACGACCGCGGATGTCGCCTGCGCGCTCGATTGGCCCGTCGTGCTGGTGATCGACGCATCGGGCGCCGCGCAGACGCTCGCGGCGCTGGCGCACGGCGTCGCGACCTTTCCGGGCGGCCCGCGCGTCGTCGGCGCGATCGTCAACCGCGTGGCGAGCGACCGCCACGGCCGGATGATCGCCGCCGGCTTCGCGCGGATCGCCGTGCCGCTGCTCGGGCTGGTGCCGATCGACGATCGGCTCGCGCTGCCCTCGCGCCATCTCGGGCTTGTCCAGGCGCGCGAGATGGGGCTGGCGGGCGGGCGGATCGATGCGATCGCCGACGTGATCGCCGCGCGGTGCGATCTGGGCGCGATCCGGGCGGCGATGGCGCCGGTCGCCGCGGTGCCGCTGGCGCCACCGTCGCTTCGCCCGCCGGGGCAGCGGATCGCGGTCGCGTGCGACGACGCCTTCGGCTTTCTCTATCCGCATCTGCTCGATCAGTGGCGGCGCGCGGGCGCCGAGATCGCCTTCTTCTCGCCGCTCGCCGACGAGGCACCGGCGCCGGACAGCGACGCCTGCTGGCTACCGGGGGGCTATCCCGAGCTCCATGCCGGCAAGCTCGCCGCCAACGCGCATTTTCTCGCCGGCCTGCGCGACTTCGCGGGCGCGATCCACGGCGAGTGCGGCGGCTACATGGTGCTCGGCGACGCGATCGAGGATGCGGACGGCGTCAGGCACGCGATGGCCGGTCTGCTACCGATCGAGACCAGCTTCGCGCGCCGCAAGCTGCATCTCGGCTACCGCAAGGCGACGTGGCGGGGCGACATGCCCTTCGCGTCGCGTGGCGCGACCAGCGTCGGCCACGAATTCCACTATGCGACGATCACCCGCGACGAGGGCGTGGCGCTGGCCGAGATGAGCGACGGCGAGGGCCGCGCGCTGGGTGCGGCGGGATCGCGCGTCGGGCGCGTCACGGGCACCTTCTTCCACCTCATCGCGTGACGCGATCGGCGTGCCTGATCTCGTCGGCGAGCAGCGCCACGGCATGCGGGTAGCCGGGCCCGCCGCAGACGGTCAGCGCCTGCGGGATATGGAGGTGATGCGCGGGGCGCACCGCCGCCTCCAGCAGGGGGTGTCGGATCATCGCGCCGCTCCGGTCCTCGCCTGCGCGCGTCCCCTCCTCGGTCACGACGAAATCGGGCCGCGCGAGCGCGAGCTGTTCGAGCGGGATCTGCGAGAGTTCGGGTCGCCCCAGCCGCGCGGCGATGTTCACCAGCCCGACGCGGTGCATCATGTCGTCGACCAACGTGCCCGTTCCGGTCAGATAGCCCTGGCGCTGGTAGTAGGCGGCGCTGCGTCCGTGCCCGGGCGGCGCGCCGACCGCGGCGAGCTGCGCGTGGATCGCCGCGATCAGCGCGGCGCCGCGTTCGGGATGGCCGAGTGCGTCGGCGACCAGCCGGATCGCCTCCTCGCTGCCGTCGAGGTCATCCTTGCGCGGCAGGTCGAGCATCGTCACGCCGCGCGCCTTGAGCGGTGCGAGCACATCCTTCGTCCGGAACGGCGCGCCGATGACGAGATCGGGACGACGCTCGAGCACTTCCTCGGCGCTGCGGTGCGTGAAGGGCAGGTTCTTTGCCCGGTCCGCATAGAAGGAAAGCTCGGGATCGCGCGCCCATTCGGTGAGCCCCGCGATCTGGCTGCGGTCGGCGAGCGCGATCACCAGCTGATCCGCGCACATGTTGAGCGACACGACGCGCTTCGGAGGCGTTCGCGTCGGCGTCGGTGCGGGCGCGGGCGCGGGCGACGCGCTCAGCAGCGAGGTCAGCAGCAGCGCGAGCGGACGTTTGCGGAGGCGACGCACGAAAGCCTTTCGTTTCGGGGAGCGGGCTTGCTACGGGATGCCTCGAACGCGCCCGGGACACAATCGTGACGGGCCGGGACCGATCGGGACGAGGTCTGCCGTGATGACTGCCCCAGGCCGCCGCCGTATGCCCCTCTCGCTGCTGCTGCTGCCGATCGCGCTCGTCGCCGGGCTGCTGTCGGTCGTCGTCGGGCCCGCGCACATCGGCCTGGCCGACATGCTGGCCGCGATCGAGGGTAGGGGCGATCCGATCGTCCGCGCGATCCTGCTCGAGCTGCGGCTGCCGCGCGCGATCCTGGGCCTGCTGGTCGGCGCGATGCTCGGCGCGGGCGGCGCGGCGCTGCAGGGCTATCTGCGCAATCCGCTCGCCGAGCCGGCGGTGCTGGGCGTATCGGGCACCGCCGCGCTGGGCGCGGTGATCGCGATCTATTTCAAGCTCGCCGACGCGCACCCATGGCTGGTGCCGCTGTTCGCGATCCTGGGCGCGATCGTCGCGCTGCTGCCGCTGCTCGGGCTGTCGGCGCGCGGCGAGAGCGCGCTGACGCTGATCCTGGCGGGCGTCGCGCTCAGCACGCTGGCGGGCGCGGGGATCAGCCTCGCGCTCAATCTCTCGCCCAATCCGTTCGCGGCGATGGAGATCACCAGCTGGCTGCTCGGCTCGCTCGAGGATCGCTCGTTCAAGGACGTGCTGATCGCGCTGCCGTGCGTCGCGATCGGGCTCGTGATGCTGCTCGGGCAGGGCCGCGCGCTCGATGCGCTGTCGCTCGGCGAGGATGGCGCTCGCTCGCTCGGCGTCGATCTCGCGCGCGTCAGGCTGCGGATGCTGGCGGGCATCGCGATCGGGGTCGGCGGGGCGGTGGCGGTGTCGGGCGCGATCGGCTTCGTCGGGCTGATCGTGCCGCATCTCGTCCGCCCGCTGACCGATCGCAGCCCGTCGGCGGTGCTGCTGCCCTCCGCGATCGCGGGCGCGCTGCTGCTGACGATCGCCGACATCGCGGTGCGGCTGATCCCGACCGCGACGCCGCTAAAGCTCGGCGTGCTGACCGCCTTTGTCGGCGTGCCCTTCTTCGTGCGGCATCTGCTGCGGGAGCGGCGGCTGTGGTGACGATCGCCTGCCGCGATCTCGGCGTCGATCTCGGCCGCCGCCGCGTGCTGTCGGCGATCGATCTCGATCTTGCCGCGGGCGCGCTGGTCGGGGTGATCGGCCCCAATGGCGCGGGCAAGTCGACGCTCGCGCGCGCGGTGCTCGGTCTCTTGCCGGCCGCGACGGGATCGGTTGCGATCGACGATCTCGACATCGCGCGGCTGGCGCCCGCGCAGGTCGCACAGCGGATCGCCTATCTGCCGCAGGGCCAGCAGCTGCACTGGCCGCTGTCGGTCGAGCGGCTGGTCGGGCTCGGCCGGCTGCCGCATCTCGCGCCCTTCTCGCGGATCGGACCGGCGGACCAGGCCGCGATCGAGGCCGCGATCGAGCAGACCGGGATCGCGCCGCTCCGCCACCGCATCGCGACCGAACTGTCGGGCGGCGAGCGTGCGCGCGTGATGCTCGCGCGCGCTCTGGCGACGCAGGCGCCGGCGCTGATCGTCGACGAGCCGCTCGCCTCGCTCGATCCCGGTCACCAGATCGAGGTGATGACGCTGCTCGCGGCGCGCGCGCGCGCGGGTGCGCTCGTGGTCGTCGTGCTCCACGATCTTGCCGCTGCGGCACGCTATTGCGACCGGCTGGTGCTGCTGCACGAGGGCCGCGTCGTTGGCGACGGCGCGCCGGGCGCGGTACTGACCGACGCCGCGCTCGCCACCGTCTACGGCATCGCCGCGTGGCGCGGCGAGGCGGACGGCGCGCCGCTGCTCGTCCCGCTGCACCGCCGACGCTGACGTCGCCGCGATTGACGCCGGGGGAGTGTGCGGCCTATCGCGACGCTTGCGACAGGTTCCCCGGAAACGGGGATGAAAATGGGAACGGGAGAACCCCGGCTGCCCCTGCAACTGTAAGCGGCGAGCCACCGCGCCACATGCCATTGGGGTCTCGATCCCGAGAAGGCGGCGCGGACCGGCATGGACCCGTGAGCCAGGAGACCTGCCCGTCGCGGTCGTCCTTCGTCCGGCCAGGGTGCGCCGAACGGACGGGGTGAAAGCCCGCGTGACGACGAGGATCGGGGTGCGGCGGGCGATAGTCGCCCGAGGCACCGCGGGCCGCTGTCGTCTGTCGGGGATTTGCCATGTCGAGACCATCGTTCCATCTTTCAGCCGGTTTGAATGCCGCCGCAGACGCGCCGTGGGGGATCGCGATATGACCATCCTCACGCCCGTCGCCGACGGTCCCGCCATCGTCGCCTGCAACACCTGCCGTGTATCCCCTGAATCCCGGGAGGATCCCGAAGGCGTTCGCGGCGGCGCGCGGCTGGTCGCGGCGCTGCGCGACGCGCAGCGGTCCGATCCGCGCTACGCCGGTATCGCGGTGCAGGAGATGCCCTGCCTGTTCGCCTGCGCCGATCACTGCACCGTCCATATCCGCGCGCCGGGCAAGGTCGGCTACATTCTCGGTCGCTTCACGCCCGATGCCGAGGCGGCGGGCGCGATCCTCGACTATGCGGTGCAGCACGCCGCCAGCGCCGAAGGACGCGTGCCTTTCCGCGACTGGCCGCAGGGCGTCAAAGGCCATTTCATCGTCCGCGTTCCGCCAGCAGGATTCGTCGCCGAATGACGCATTTTCCCGATGTAGCGGCCTTCCACGCCGCGCTGGACGCGCTGCCCGGTATCGACGAGGCCGCGCGCGATGCCGCCCGCGCGCGGCAGGCGCAGCTGACCAAGCCGCCGGGCTCGCTCGGGCGGCTCGAGGATATCGCCTGCTTCCTCGCCGGCTGGCAGCGCGCCGCGCGGCCGCGCATCGATGCGGGCCATGCGGTGGTGTTCGCGGGCAATCACGGCATCGCGGCGCGCGGCGTCAGCGCCTATCCGGCGGACGTGACCGCGCAGATGGTCGCCAATTTCGAGGCAGGCGGCGCCGCGATCAACGCCTTGTCGCGCGCGGCGGGGCTGTCGCTTGCCGTCGTGCCGCTCGATCTCGCGCACCCGACCGCCGATTTCACCGTCGCGCCCGCGATGACCGAAGACGAGTGCCTCGCCGCGCTCGATGCGGGTGCGGCGGCGGTGCCCGAGGGTTGCGACCTGCTCGTGCTCGGCGAGATAGGGATCGCCAATTCGACCGCGGCTGCGGCGCTCACCGCGCGCAGTTTCGGTGGCACGGGCCGCGACTGGGTGGGGCCGGGGACGGGCGTCGACAGCCACGGGATCGCGCGCAAGATCGAGGTCGTCGACACCGGGCTCGCCGCGCACGCCGGCGCGCTCCACGATCCCTTCGAGACGCTGCGCCGCGTCGGCGGGCGCGAGACCGCCGCGATCGCGGGCGCGGTGCTGGCGGCGCGGCTACGCCGCGTGCCGGTGATGCTCGACGGCTTCATCTGCTGCGCGGCGATCGCCCCGCTCGCTGCGGCGCGGCCTGGGGTGGTCGATCACTGCCTCGCCGCGCACACCTCCGCCGAGCCCGGCCATGCCCGCCTGCTCGCGCGGCTGGGGCTCGATCCGCTGCTCGATCTCGGGATGCGGCTGGGCGAGGGCAGCGGCGCCGCAGTCGCGGTGATGCTGGTGCGCGCGGCCCTCGCGGCGCACGACGGCATGGCGACCTTCGCCGAGGCCGGGGTGTCGGGCGCCGCGTGAGCGCGCGGCTCGTGCACCTGCTCCGGCATGGCGAGACGCCGCTTTCCGGACGGCTCGTCGGGCGGACCGACTGCGCGGTGACCGCCGCCGGGATCGCCGCCTGCGTCGATCAGGTCGCCGGCCTCGCGTTTAACGCGGTCGTCTCCTCCGATCTGCGCCGCGCGCGGGCGTGTGCCGAGGCGATCGGGCCGTCCGTGCGCATCGATCCGCGCTGGCGCGAGCTCGATTTCGGCGCGTGGGACGGCTTTGCGGCGTCCGAGATCGATCCGGCAGCACTCGGTGCCTTCTGGTCCGATCCCGATGCCGCGCCCCCGCCCGGTGGGGAGCGCTGGTCCGCGCTCGTCGCGCGTGTCGGCGCCGCGCTGGGCGACCTTCCCGCGGGCGACGTCCTCGTCGTCACGCATGGCGGCGCGATCCGCGCGGCGCTCGCGCACCTGTTCGGCTTCGATCAGCGCGGGCTGTGGGGGTTCGACCTACCCTGTGCATCGCTTTTGTCGCTGCGGCTCTGGCCCGACGGCGCGCAGATCGTCGGGCTCGCGCCATGAAGCGCCTGATCGTGGCGGTCCAGTTCCTGACGCGGCTGCCGACACCCGCGATCGCGAGCGATGCAGAGGATTTCGCCGCCTCGATCCGCTGGTTTCCGGCGGTCGGCGCGCTGATCGGGGCGCTCGTCGCCGGCGCGGCGTGGCTTGGCCTGCATATCGACGCATGGACCGGCGCATTGGCGGCGCTCGTCGCCTGGGTGGCGGCGACGGGGGCGCTGCATCTCGACGGGCTGGGCGACGTCGCCGACGGCGCGGGCGCGGCGCACGCCGACCGCGATCGGATGCTGGCGGCGATGGCCGATCCGCATGTCGGCAGTTTCGGCGTCGTCGCGATCGGGCTCCAGCTGATCGCCAAGCTGGTGCTGTTGCACGCGGTGCTGGCGATCGCGCCGGTGTGGCTGCTCGTGCCGATCCCGTTCGCGGCGCGGATCGGGCCGCTGATATGGGCGCGCTTTCTGCCGTCGCTTCATGAAGGGCTCGGCGCGCGCTTCGCGCATGCCGTGCGGTGGCGCGATATCGCGGGCTGGGGCGCGGTGTTGCTCGGCGTGGCGGTGGTCTCGCCCGCACTGCTCGCCACGCTGCTGCTCATCCCCGCGTGGGGCTGGTGGGTGCGGCGGACGCTGGGCGGTATCTCGGGCGACAGCCACGGCGCCGGCATCGAACTGGTCGAGACCGGGCTGCTACTCGCCTGCGCCTGCATTGGCTGAGAGCGCGAGGACCGCGTCGATGTCGACATGGCGTTCGAGCTGCTCGGCGATGCCGTCGAGCGCGGCGTCCACCGAGGCACTATAGTCGACGTTGCCACCCGCGCCGCCGAGCCGTGCGATCCAGGCCGCGCGCTGGCGGTGATCGGCGAGCAGCCCGTGCAGATAGGTGCCGCAGACGCGCCCGTCCGCGCTCGTCGCTCCATCGGCGCGGCCATCGTCGAGCCGCACCAGCGGGCGCGCGCAATCGGCGCCCGTCGTCGTGCCGAGGTGCATTTCATAGCCCTCGCAGCGTGCGCCGAGCGCTTCGCCCGCAACGTGGCGCAGCGCCTTGTCGCCGCCGAGCACGGTCTCGACATCGAGCAGGCCGAGCCCCGCGACCTCGGCGGGCGGTCCCTCGATCCCTTGCGGATCGGCGATCCGGCGACCGAGCATCTGATAGCCGCCGCACAGACCCAGCACGAGGCCGCCGCGGCGGTGGTGCGCGAGGATGTCGATGTCCCAGCCTTCGCGACGGATCGCGGCGAGGTCGGCGATCGTCGCCTTCGATCCGGGCAGCACGATCAGCGCGGCCTCCACCGGGATCGGCCGGCCGGGCGGGATCATCGCGAGTTCGACGCCGGGCTCGAGCTTGAGCGGATCGAGATCGTCGAAATTGGAGATTCGCGGCGTGATCGGGCAGGCGATCAGCAGCCGGCCCGATGCGGGCGCCTGCCGCCGCTCGAGCACCACCGCGTCCTCGCTTGGCAGCTGCGCCGCATCGGCGAGCCAAGGCACCACGCCGAAGCCGCGCCAGCCCGAGAGCCGCTCGATATCGCGATAGCCGTCCTCGAACAGCGCGGGGTCGCCGCGGAACTTGTTGATCAGGAAGCCGTGGATCATCGCCGCATCGGCCGGATCGATCACCGCGCGCGTGCCGACGATCGCCGCGATCACGCCGCCGCGATCGATGTCGCCGACGAGCAGCACGGGCACGTCCGCCGCGCGCGCAAAGCCCATGTTGGCGATGTCGCCCTGGCGCAGGTTGATCTCGGCCGGCGATCCAGCACCCTCGACCACCACGAAGTCGCACTGCGCGCGCAGCCGGCGGTAGCTCGCCATCACGTCGCCGAGCAGCGCCGCGCGCGCCGTGCGATAGTTTCCAGCGGCCAGCGTGCCGCGCACGCGCCCGTGGACGACGAGCTGCGACGTGCGATCGGCCTGGGGTTTGAGCAGCACGGGGTTCATGTCGACCCTCGGCGCGACGCGGCACGCCAGCGCCTGCGTCGCCTGCGCGCGGCCGATCTCGCCGCCGTCCGTGGTCACAGCGGCGTTGTTCGACATGTTCTGCGGCTTGAACGGCCGCACGCGCAGCCCGCGATTGGCGAGCGCGCGGCAGAGGCCTGCGACCAGCACCGACTTGCCGACGTCGGAGCCTGTGCCCTGCAGCATCACAGCGCCCATGCCGTACCCCCCGCGATCAGCCACAGCCCCAGGCAGGCGCGGCGGTAGATCCGCAGCGCGCGCACGATGTCGGTCGCGTCCGCATCCTCCCGCCCGTCGCCGATCCACGCCTTGTCCTGCACCGCGCCGTCATAGGCGATCGGGCCGGCGAGGCGCAGCCCCAACGCACCTGCCATCGCGGCCTCGGGCCAGCCGGCGTTGGGCGAGGCATGTTTGCGCGCGTCGCGCCGCATGATCCGCCAGCCGCGTCCGCCGGCAAGGCAGAGCAGCGCACCCGCCAGCCGCGCGGGCAGCAGATTGGCACCGTCGTCCGCGCGCGCCGCCGCCCAGCCGAACGCACGCCAGCGCGGCTCGCGGTGGCCGATCAGGCTGTCGGCGGTGTTGAGCGCCTTGTACGCCCACAGGCCGGGCAGCCCACCGAGCACCAGCCAGAAGGCGGGGGCGACGATTCCGTCGCAGAAGCTTTCGGCGAGGCTCTCGATCGCCGCGCGCGCGATGCCGGCGCGATCGAGCACCGCGACGTCGCGCCCGACGATCCGGCCGACCAATGCGCGGGCGGCATCCAGATCATCGGCCGCGAGCGCGCGTCCGATCGGCGCGACATGGTCGTGCAGGCTGCGCTGCGCGAGCCCCGGCACCGCGAGCAGCGCGACGACGATCCACGCCCACCGCCCGACGATCGCACCGGCGAGGCGTTCGATCGCCCAGCCGACGAGGATCGTCACGGACAGCAGCAGCACGACCAGCGCGACACCCGCGGCCCGTCGCCGCGGTTCCGCGCCGCGGTTCCAGGCGCGTTCGCCCGCCCCGATCGCGCGTGCGAAAATGCCGACCGGGTGGCCGATCGTGCGATAGAGACGATCCGGCCAGCCCACCGCCGCCTCGATCGCCAGCGCCGCGATCGCGACCGGGTCAGCCAAGCGCGCGATCCAGCCGGTCGAGCGCCGCGTTGCTGCCCGGCAGGCCGAAGCGGAGCCAGTCGCGGGCGCGATCGAACGGGCGCGTCAATATGCCGGCGCGCGCCAGCTGCTCGAACAGCGCCGTCGCATCGGGCGTGCGGACGAGGCGGAAGAGCGGGCAATCGCCCTGAAAGGCGAGCGCGTGGCGCGCGAGGATGACATCGAGCGCGCGCGCCTCCCGCGCGAGCCGATCGCGCATGTCGGCTTGCCAGTCGATGTCGCGGTAGGCGGCGGTGCCGATCGCGATCGCGGCGGCGGAAACGGGCCAGCTGCCCAGCCGGTGCCGGATACGCGCGAGAATCGCGGGCGGCGCGATCACGAAGCCGAGGCGTACGCCGGCGAGGCCGAAGAACTTGCCGAACGAGCGCAGCACGATGGCATCGGGGCGCGGCAGGATGCTCGCCTCGGGCACCGCATCGGCGAACGCCTCGTCGACGATCAGCCGGACGCCGCGCGGCGGCAAGGGATGGAGCAGGCCCTGCGGGTTGGACGGTCGCGCGAGCAGCAGCGTCCCCTCGTCGAGTGCCGCCGCGGCATCGGGCGCCACCGCGGTCGCGGTATCGAACGCCTCTTCATGCGTGCGGTAGCCCGGCGCGACGAAGCGATGCGGCGACGGCAGATCGAGCGTGGCGACGAGGCGCAGCGCGATCTCGCTGCCCGGCGTCGCGCAGACGCTATCGGCCGGCACGCCGAACGACGCGGCGGCGGCGGCCTCGAGCGCGGCGAGCGCGGCGTCGTCGGGGAGCCGGTGCCAGTCGATCGGGCCGGCGCGCTCGACCGGCCAGCGATGCGGGTTGATACCGGTCGAGAGATCGAGCCAAGGCTGCGGCGCATCGGTCCAATGGGCCTGCGCGGCGGCCAGCCGGCCGCCATGGATCGTCCAGTCCGTCACGCCCGAGCCATTCCGCCGGATCGCGCCCACGTCAATCCCGCTTTGCAACGACGACACGAGCGCGGACCGCCGGGCGGGGTAATCGGGCGTAGGGCTATCGGATTGGAAAATGGTGCCCGGGGACGGAACCGAACTCGCCGGAATCAAGAAAATTTCTCAATTTGTTAAGTGAGATACCGTCAATCCAGATACCGTCGCAAATACCGTGTCGCGCGATCGGTTCGGCGGTTCGATGCCGATTTGGCCCTCGATTTCGAAGATGCTACATAGCGAATCGGCCCCCCTCGGGCAACTCTGCCGGTTGATCGAAGTGCACGGTTCGAGTGTCCGAGGGGTGCCTCGTCCGGTTTGAGCCAAGAGCTGTTTCTGCTGAAGCCGGCGTTATGCGCAGGCAGACCAAGCCGGCTTCCATGTTGATTCACATCTAGCCTTAGCTTCGCCATTCGCCGTGTGCGGTAGCGAGGTCGTTCAACCGCTTGAGTGCTGCACTGCGCGTGTCGGCGAGAATATGCTGGGGGAATTCTTTCGGTAGTTCGTCTGCCACCGATGCGAACGCAGCCTCGCACCGTTCCATGACACCATCCACGGCTCTGCGCGTCAGCGCATCCGGCATGTTTGCTGCGCGCGCCGTCTCGACGAAATGCCGTCCGTGGATTTCGGACATGCGGTAATGTCGCTTTGCGCCCACAGCCATGGCGAGCTTCATTTGGTTGCGACCCATTTGATGGGCCGACAGGCTCGGCTCGGCCGTCAGTACGTCGTAAAAGGGGGTCAGCCGGAAGCGACCGCCTGGCAGGAGCGCGATGCTGTAGTTTTTTCCGTGGCCATCGGTCGCGCCGATCAGCCAAAAGATCATCTGACTCTGGAGAAAAGCGATCTGGTCGCCTTGGGGATCGTCGCTTCCTTGAAGAAGGTCGAGGATCGCGGGGATGCCGGGACCGCCTTCGTTCTCATATTTACGCGTTGGTGCTACCGAGAACGCCTGACAACAATCTTCCTGCGGCAGTCGCAGCAGCCGGCCATCGCCCGCCCATAGCCGATCGAACCGTTCGATGATGAGCGTTCGGGTCTCGCCAAACGTCGCCATCTCCGCTGCGTTGGCCTTGAGGCCAAATGCCGACATCAGCTTCAAACAAAAATACTCGTTCTCGACGCTATTGGAGAGGTCGATCCCATTCGGGAGCTGACCGATCTGCGGCTTGAAGAGGTGTGTGGTTGGCGTTGTCCCGGTGGGCTTCAGCCACCTTTCGCCTCGGCGCAGGAGCGCTGTCTTTTCTTGGGCCCCCGCGATCGAGATGCGGAAATCATCGTCCTGGTTGAGGCCGAGCGGCGCTTTTGCGAGATTTTTTAGGATTGCCTCGATCTGTGCGTCGTCGACAGGCGTGCCTTCGATCGCCGCGAGAGAGCCTGGCTCGACGCCGTCGGGGAGGAATTGTAGCGCGCCGACGCAGTCGCGGCCGATCTCTGCCAGCATGCTGTAGGCATCGGTGCCTGCCGCGCCGACGCGCTCGGCGACACGAGTACGGATCGGTTTGGAATCCGGCAGCAAGTTTTCGAACACTGCGCTCACGCGTTCGCCCGTGAATCGGGTGGCGCGTAACGGGAGGGACAGCGAGACCGGGAAGGCGTCCGATCGCTCCAGCCATTGTGTCGTGTAGGAGAAGCTGACCGCCCCGTCCGCCTTTTTGGCGAGCTGACCGACCAGTTGTCCATTCAGGAAAACATTGAGCGGCGCGCGCGCGGCTTTACGGGGCATCAGAACATCGCCTCGATGTCTTGTGTCGAGCCTTGGCTGCGGTCGGTGATAAGTATCTCGAGGCCAAGCGCCGCAAGGATCAGGCACACCGATTCAATCTGCGCTGCTTTGCTTCCGTTCTCGACCTGAGAAATCGTAGCCTGCCTTAAACCGGCGAGCCGCCCAAGTTCCGTTTGCGTATACCCCGCCTCGATGCGACGGCGGCGGATGACTTCCCCAATTTGTTTTGGGGTGCGAGCAATGTGGTTCATGGCAGCCTCCATACGCCATCGCGTATAGGGCATGTTTATACGCGTTTGCGCATAAGGGCAAATTATACGCGATCGTAGATAAGGCAGCTTAATACGCGCTCACGCATAAACTGGATTGATCTGCCGAACCGAGGCGGCCGAGGCCCGCCTCATACCGCCACCTAAGACGATCGATGACGCGTGGCCGGTGCTGCGCACCGGCATGCGGCCATCGCTTCGCGGTGACGTCTGCATTCGGCTCTGAAGCGAGCGGGGTCGGCGTCGCTATCTTCTAATCTAGCCGCAGCAAGCCGCAACTTGGCGATGCCGGGTCCTGCTCTTCGTTCCGGCCCTTCGCGTGCAGCCCGCCTCGATCGGCGGGATCGCCGGACCGCTCCTGCCGCCCGTCCCGCCCCCTTCCGGGCCAGTTGCTTGAAGCAGGAAGCAGCACAGGACCGGCAGACGAAGGATCGTAGCGATGGCATGCGAGCACTAGGGTAACGGCCGTCCTTTCTGCGAAGCAAGAAACCGTTCGATGCCAGCTACTGGAACCAGGGTTAGCGTACCGACTTTCACCGTTTCAATATCGCCGGTTTTAATCAGTTCATAGAGCTTGGATCGGCCTATCCCGGTTATCCTACAGGCTTCTTGAATTCTTACGGTGATCGGCCGCAAGCCTTCGATGGCCTCGCTATCACGCGTCTTTGCGGAATTTTGACTCATATCTGTTCCTTGGAATCGATGCTGATGGCGGTGCCTCGCTTGCGTGCCAACATTCGACCGGCTTGATCGACAAAACGCTCATAGCGGTCACGTCCGAGTTGCGAGGTTTCCCGATCGAATGCCGGCTGATGCGCGGTCAGCGTCAGTTGGTGAAGCACGAACAGGCCGAACGCCTCGTTCAGCACATCGAGCTTCTCTTCCATCCGTTCGGCAGCACGGGTCATCCGATCGAGCCGCGGGCCGAAGCGACCGTCCAGTTCCTGAGCGCCGCTGCGCTCGATCCACGCGGTAAGCGCATCGGACAAGATAGACGTCTTGGATGCACCGGGTTTCATCGCCAGCGTGTCGAGCTTGGCCGACAGCGGGTCGGGAAGATAGAATTGGTGGCGGGTCTTGCTTGTCCTCATGTGTGACGTCCCGTTCTACGTACGGCTCTCGTGCGTGGCAGCAGAATGCCATCCTCCGGCGGCCGCCATCAGAACCTATCTGCCGTCCTGAGATACATGTCTGCCGTCACCCGATCTGCGGCCCGCGATCGCGACCGATCCGCCAGCTGATATTGCCGTCGTTGCGCATGATGCCGCCGATGGTCTGGCCGATCTGCTTCTCCAACGCCGGCCGCCACGGGACGAGCGTGAAATCGCGAGAGCGCTCGACAAGGGCGAACTTCGTGTCGCCTATCTCAACCGCACGGCGGAACACGCCGTCGATCCGCTCGCCGGATCGGGCTTCGGTGTAGTCGAGACCGAGCTCCTTGCTCAGCTGCGCGCCCGCCGTGGCCAGATCACGCCGCTGCAGCCGGGCGAGCAGGTTTCGTGTCGGCACGAAGTCTTCGCCCTGGCCGGCACCGAGGTCCTGCTCGACCAACCACATCTGGCGTCGCCGGAGCGCCTGCCGGACATCGGCGCCGAAGCCCCGCTCGAGTGGCGTCGGATCGTCGGATGCGATCTCCCGGTCGAGCCAGGTGACGCCGTCATGGCGAAGCAGTTGCTCGAGCGGTTTCGCCGACAAGGTCTCGATCCGCACGGGTCGGCGTTCGGCAAGGCTGCGCTCATACGCCTCGACGCGTTCCAGGTGATCGGGGGCGATGATCCAGCTGCCGTCGGGCCGCCGCTCGACACCACCACCGCCACGCCGGATCGCTTCGAGTCTCCGGACATGTGTCCGTGCGAAATCCTCGCTTGCCTGCGCGTCGTGCCGGAGATGGACGTCGATGCTGTACCGACCGCCATGCGCGCCGGCGACATTGGCGACGGTGCGGTCGACCTGCCGCACCGATCCCATGGCATCGGACAAGCGCACGACCGACCGTCGGCTCGGCATCTCGTCGGCCATCCCGACATCGACATGCCATGCCCGGCCATCGGTACCTTCGACGACGATGAAGCGGCGGTCGTGATGCTCGTCGGAAAGCCCGGTGGCGAGCACGCGGCCAACCAAAGGCTGCTGTCCGGTCCGGCCGGGATCATAGATGGCATAGTCTGCGGGCGGTATGAGGCTGCGCTCCTGCTTCATCCGCTCATGCAGTGTGGCGATGATGTCGCCGCGCTTGCCCATGGCGCGAAGCGTCGGCTCCAGCTCGCCGTCTAGACGCCAACGACCGCGCTTCTCTTCGGTCGCCAGCCCCATCTTGCCGAGTGTCTGAAGGCGCCCGGCGCGGGCGGCTTGCTCGATGCCGTCAGGATGGGCTGAGGATACCAGTCCGTCGCTATCGATCGCCCGGACCAGCCGGCGGTCGATCGCGGTGAAGCGCTCCTGCCCGATCTCGCGCGTCTCGGCGCGCCGGATTTCCAGCTCGGTGCGCGGTCCGAGATCCAGCTCGACGATCTCCTGCGCGCGGGCCCGCAAGCCGTGGCTGAGATACTCGCGGGCGATGATGAGATCGGCGCCGCGATCGTCCTTGCCGCGCAGCAGGATATGGCTGTGGGGATGGCCCGTGTTGAAGTGATCGACGGCCACCCAGTCGAGGCTGGTGCCGAGATCCTTTTCGGCCTGCGCCATGAAGCGGCGGACGAGCGGTTTGAGATTCTCATATTCAGCACCGTCTTCAGCGGCGACGATGAAGCGAAATTGGTGACGATCACCGCCGCTGCCACGTTCGAGGAAGGCCTTGCCGTCGGCGACGTCGCGATCGGCGGCGTAGAGTGTTCCCCGCTCTCCCTCGCGCGTGGTGCCGTCGCGCTGGAGATAACGGAGATGCGCCTGGGCGCGCGCGCCGCCCTTGCCCGCGAGCAGCACATAGCGCGCCTTGACGATGACGCGGCGGCCATGCCGGCCGCCGACGGGACGGGTGCTGAGCACGCAGCCCGCGCCCGCGCCGCGACCGATGCGCTCGCCGGTGAAGCGTGGGCGTCCCGCCCGGCCCCTGCCGCCGGCCAGGTTGGTAGCGCGTTTGACTGAGCCAAGGAAGGATCGATCGCGCCCCGCAGTCCCGATCCACGGCATGAAATCGTCATCGGTTGCCATCAGGCATCTCCGCAAAGCCAATGATGAGGGCAGCGGACGATCCGGCTTCAAGGGCCTCCACAGTGGTCCCCCGCGCAAAGCCGCGGAAATGCGAGGCTTCTGTGTCACGAGTCTCCCGTGTGGAGGTGGGCACTGGCGACGCCCGATCCATGCCTCCATCAAAAAGGAGGTGCAGGCGCCATTCCAGCCTCCCGTGGAGGCAGGGCTTTCATCTTGCCTTACGCCCACCCCTCCAGCCGCCGATCTCTTGCCTGCTCGTTCCCTGTGTGTTCTACCCCCCCCGCGCAGATCGGCAGGAGGGTAAGGTCATGGGTATAGAGATAAGGGGACGGAAAAACGGCGTGATCTGCATCTCGGGGGATATCGAAACCGTGTTGATCGCGACGTGCGTGCGGCGCGGTCATCCGTTCGTCCTGGGCTTCTCGGACGGCACTCTGATCGAGGGATTGCATGATCCGATGACGGAGGAATACCGCTTCAAAGCGCTGGTCGAAGGTGCAGGAATCCTGATCGTCGAGGACGATCGGACGGAGCTTTTATGGGCGATCGAATGGGCGACGATCGCGCCGCTTTCGGGGATGATGATGGCGGACCGGCGACCGGATTTTGCATGCGCGACGACGCCGATCGATGACGATCTGCATGTCGGATCGGTCGGCGAATGGCTTCGACCGAACGCGGCGCACAAGTATGAGCGACAGCTCGCCTGCATGATCTGATAGGTGATGGCCGCGCTCGGCGCGGCCG
>Ga0302314_10002755_pt1 | contig 32580 bp, 27 predicted proteins | sample III_Palsa_N2_3_FD_200533 | JGI IMG/M metagenome (GOLD analysis project Ga0302314, IMG submission 200533) | Peat permafrost microbial communities from Stordalen Mire near Abisko, Sweden - III_Palsa_N2_3 | ecosystem: Environmental > Terrestrial > Soil > Palsa > Peat permafrost | place: Sweden...
TCATTTTCCTCGCGGCCCGCCGACGGACTCCCTCGGGCTTCCCGTCCCCCCAGACGTCCGGCGGAAGAATGGAACGGTGGCGCTCGTCGATCAGGTCGCACACCGCCTGGCCGACGAGGTGGCTCGAGACGGCATGGCATGAGAGGCCGCTGGCCCTGAGCAGGTCCCACTTGTCCCGGACATAGCCCTTCGACGAGAGGGCCTTGTCCACCTCGAAGTGGTCGCCCCAGCAGGCGAGCTCCACCCCGTCGTAGCCCATCCTCTTGGCGAGGGGCGCGAGCTTTTCAAGGGGAAGGTCGGCCCATTGGCCGGTGAACAGGGTGACGGGGCGGGGCATGGCGGGGGTGTGCTATCTCAATACCTCAGGATCCGGCGGGTGATCAAGCCCGTCCCCACGCCTTCATCTGCTCAAAGCAGAGGCGCACCGACTTGATGGGGGCGTGGCTGTACTCCTCCTGCTCGACGATGAACCACTCGACGCTGCCGACCGAGTCGGCCGCGTCGAACACCGTGGAGAAGTCCACCGGGCCGCCTCCAAGTTCCTTCTCGTCCTTGAGGTGAAGGAGCGGGATCCGCGCGCCGTGCTCCCGGATGAACCTCGCGGGCGAATACCCCGCGAAATGCGCCCAGTACACGTCCACCTCGGCGAAAAGGTTGCGCGGCTCGGAGGCGCCGAGGATCCAATCGAACGCGGGCCGCTTGTTGAATATCTTGAATTCGACGTGGTGATTGTGGAATCCGAAGCGGATGCCGAAGGGGCGGAGCGATTCGCCCACCTCGTTCAGCTGCTCGCCGATGCGCTCGCAGGCCGATGCCGAGACGAAGTGCCCCGGCGGCCACCAGGAGCAGGTGACATTGCGGGTGCCGAACAGGAGCGCGTCGCCGATGACCGAGCCGGGATCGTTTCGAACGGCGGCATAGCTCACGTGCATCCCGGCGACCTCGAGGCCCGCCGCGTCGAGGGCGGCCTTTGCGCCCTTGGCGTCGAGGTTGCCGTATCCGGCGAGTTCGACGCCGGAGTAGCCGATCCCGGCGACTGCGGCGGCGGCGGACGCGAAATCCCGGTTGGCGTCCTCGCGGACGGACCAGAATTGAAGGGCGACGGGGGTCTTTTTCATCGGGAGGGTGGGGAAATGGGGCTTATCTTACGCGGACTTCCCTGCCCGAGGAGGCCGAGGCGTAGATGGCATCCAGGATCTTCTGGACCGCGAGCGACTCGGACGGCTTCACGAAGGGTTCGGCCTTGCCGAGAAGGCAATCGATGAAATGCACCATCCGGTTCGTGTTCACGAGCGGCGGGAGCGGCTTCGCGGTCTCGATGGAATAGCCCGTGGGCGTCTGCCGGAAGACCTGCACCGGCGGCAGGCTGAGGCCCGCCTCGGTGCCGAAGAGTTCGGTCGAGTTGGAATCGGCCAGCGGCCCGTGCGCGGCCCAGGAGGCCTCGAGGAGCACGGTCCGTCCGCTCTTCAGCTTGATGAGGGCGACCGAGAGGTCGTCCACGTCAAAGGGCGCCCTCGGGTCGATCTCGCTCTTGCCCCAGCTGCCGTCACCGAGGCCGCGAGGTCCGAACTTCGCATAGGTCTGGCCGCTGACAGCGGCCGCCTCGAATTCGCCCATGAGGTAGAGGCAGCGGTCGAGCGCATGAACGCCGATGTCATAGGTGCAGCCGCCGCCGGCAAAACGCCTCTGGGTGAACCAGGACCCGATGCGCGGTATCCCGGACCGGCGGCTCCACGACGTCTTGGCATGGTAAATGTCACCGAGGGTCCCCTTATCGACGATCCGCTTTGAGGTCTGCGTCTCCAGGTTGAAGCGGAAATTCTGGCCCACCATGAAAAGGACGCCGCGCTTTCGGGCCTCGGCGACGAGCTTGGCGGCATCGCGCGCGTTGGTCGCCATCGGCTTGTCGAGCATGACGTGCTTGCCCGCTTTCAGCGCGTCGAGCGCGACCTTCGCGTGGAGGTAGTTTGGAAGCGCGATCGAGATCACGTCGATGTCCGCGCGCGCGAGGAGCGTCCTATAGTCGTTCACGAGCTCGGGGATCCCGAAGCGCTCTACAGCCTCGCGCCCGCGAGCGGGCGATACCTCGGCGAGCGCGACCACGCACGCGGCAGGGTGCAGCTTGAAGCTCGCCAGGTGGTCCTGGCCGATCCCGCCCGCGCCGATCACGGCGACATTGTAGTGTGACTTCCCGCGGTTGAGCTTCATGGGTCGAATGGAAGGGGTCGCAAAACGCCGACGCTTGGCTCTTCCGGTGACATTGGCGATTTTTATTGCTGGCAGCTTCCTTCGGGGGCCCGACCCCCGCGCCCGTCATTTGTAGATCCAGTACCTGCGGCTCTGCTGCTGGTAATACTGGGCCTTGGTCTGCCAGTCGCGCACATACGCCTCGACGTCGACCCGGGCCCCGTGGGCCACAACGTCATTGTAGAATGCCATGGACCCCAAGCATTTCTGAAAGACGCTGAGCTCGCTCTTTGTCGCCAGCGCGAAGGTGCGCGGATCGTATTTGCACGCGAGCCTGATCAGGTGCAGCCCCAGTTCGGTCGGCCGCCAGAGGTCCCAGTCGGTGATCTCCACATAGAGGCCGAGCTCGGGCTTTCCTGTCTTGGGGTCGGGTGCGCTGACCCGCCGAAAATCGATGCCCGGGATGTCCAGCGCCTGCAGTTCCTTTTCCAGGGCTTCGAAGTGCACGCCATGGTACGAGATTCCGCGGAACGGGTACGCGCTCCCGATGCCGCTCTTGAACCCGCCGAGCTGGGTGCCCAGGCCTGTCATGGCGTAGCCCTCGACAGCGGAAAAGCTGGAGATCAGCTGGGAGGTGGGGACCCAGGCCAGCTTGGTGTCGGGCCACCGCATGCTCCTGCGCCAGCCGCGCATCGGCACCACGGTGAGCCTGCCGCCCTCCCGCACGGCGTCCGATATCTTGAGTATGTCCGGCGCCGCCTTCGCCATCCGCGCAAGTTCTCCGATCGTGAGGCCGTGGACGTACGGCACGCGGAACTCGCCGACATAGCTCACGAGCTGCGGGTCCAGCGGCGGCCCGTCGACCTTGAGGCCGCCAAGCGGATTTGGCCTGTCGAGGACGACCACCTCCACGCCGTTCTCGAAACATCCCTCCATGCAGACCTTCATCGCGCTCACGAAGGTGTAGCTCCGGACCCCGATGTCCTGAAGGTCGATCACCATGGCATCAATCCCCGCGAGCTGGGCGCGCGTGGGCCTTGTGCCGGTCCCGTGGTAGAGCGAATGGATCATCAGGCCCGTCCGAGCGTCGACATGGTCCAGGGAGTTCGCGCCCGCCGGGTATTCACCGCGCAGGCCGTGCTCGGGCGCGAAAAGGGCGACCAGGTGCACGCCCGGCGCATGGCGCAGCACCTCGATCGTGCTCGTTCCGTGCATGTCCACGCCGGCCGGATGTGTCAGGAGCCCGATCGACTTGCCCCTGATCGGGGCGAACCCGTTCGATTCCAGGACGTCTATCCCGAGCATGACGGGATGGGCCGGATCGAAGACCTCCCCGGGGACCGGCCTCGGCGTCGGTGCTGCGGCCTGCGTGGGGACGCTCCTTGACGGGGCCGTGGGAGCGGGTGCGGGTGGGGGCGTTGCACTGCATCCGATCAGGCCCACGAGCGGCGCGGCGAGCAGCGCGAGCCGCCGGAGCGTTCGTGGGAGGAGTCTGGGCATCGAAAACGTATCATCCGGCAGCCCGCGCCGGTCGAGTTGTTTCACCGATCCGAAAACGCCCGGCGCACCGCGCCCGCGAGGAGCGCGGGAGCCTTTGCCAGGGCCTCGGAAAACGCCATGCCGGGCGGCGTGATCGAGTGGGTGAAAAGCCCCGGTATTTCCCGGGTAAGGGCGAGCTGCCCGGCAAACACGTGGACGGGCTTTCCCAGGTCCAGGGCGCGCCGGACAAGGGCGCCCGGACCCTTTCCGCTCAGCGACGAGTCGTCGAACCGCCCCTCGCCCGTGACGATGATGTCAGCCGCCGCCAGGCGCGCGTCGAGATCGAGCCACGAGGCGACAAGCTCGAAGCCCGGAAGGAGCCTTGCGCCCGCCCCGGCCATCAGCCCGAACGCTATCCCCCCGGCCGCGCCGGCGCCGCGTTCGTCGACGAGGCTCTCCGGCCGCCCAAAATGGTGGCAGACCATGGCTGCGATCCGGGCGGTCTCCGACTCGAGGGCGGCGGCGTCCGCCGGCCTGATCCCTTTTTGGGGGCCGTAAACTGCAAGGGCGCCATAGGGTCCCAGCAGGGGATTGTCGACGTCGCAGGCGATCAGGATGGGAGGGATGAGGCCCGAGATGCGTCCGTCTATGGCTCTGATGTTCGGCCAGTCCGCGGGAACCGGTGAATCGAGGGTGTCTCCCGAGACGGTCTCGAATTCGATCCCCAGGGCGCCGAGCGCCCCGAGTCCCAGGTCATGCGTCGCGCTTCCCCCGACGCCGAGCAGGATTGCGCGGACGCCGGATCTGGCCGCCACGCGGATCAGCTGGCCGGTGCCGATGGAGGACGCGCGAAACGGGTCGCGTGTCCACGGAGCCAGCAGCGCAAGCCCGCTGGCTGCGGCCATCTCGACGACCGCGAGGGTGCCACCCGGCCACGCTCCCTCCGCGCCCAGCCTGGTGCGCGCGGCCGCCGGTATCCTCGACAGGGAGACGATGCCGTAGGCGGCCGTGACCTCCTCCCCCCGCGGGCCGGTCACCGCGGTCCGCAGTTCGCTTCCGCGCGCCGCCTGCGTCAGGATGCCCGCGAATCCCTCGCCGCCGTCCGCAAGCGGGCACGAATCCACCTCCCAGCCGCCACGCGCGGCGGCGATCGCGCCTGCGGCGGCCTCGCACGCCTTGCGGGCGGAGATCGAATCCTTGAACTTGTCGAACGCAGCCAGCACGCGCATGCCGGGCTTTTGCTACACGGCGTTGCGGCGGTTTGCAATTCATCCCCTGCGGGGGAAAATCGCGCCATGGCTTTCGCGCTGCATCCGACAACGGTCCGTTCACTGCGCGTCGCCCCGCTGGACATTCCGCTCCTGGTCCCGTTTGGGATCTCCCGGGGAGCCCTGGACATGGCCGCCAACGTGCTCGTGACCGTCGAGCTTGCCGACGGAACCCTGGGCTACGGGGAGGCGGCGCCCTTTCCGGCCTACAATGGGGAGACCCAGTCCGCGGCCCTAGGTCTCCTGCGTCAGGCTGCGAACTGGCTGCCCGGGCGCGATGCAGCCGATTGGCGGGGCGCTGCGGCTGAGTTCCGTGCGACAGCGGGACCGGCGTGCGGATCCGCGCAATGCGCGCTCGAGACGGCGCTGCTGGACGCGGTGACGCGCCGCGACGGAGTTTCGCTGTGGCGATTCTTCGGGGGCGCCGGGACCGAGCTCGACACGGACATGACGGTGACAACCGGCACGCCGGAGGAGGCCAGAGAGGCGGCGCGCCTTATCCGGCGCCGCGGCATCCGCGTAATCAAGGCGAAAGTCGGAGGGCCTGGCGGAACCCGCGCGGATCTCGACAGGATTTCCGCAATCCTGGAGGCCGCGCCCGATTCTCCGCTCATCCTCGACGGCAACGCGGGCTTGGGCCGGTCGCACGCGTCGGAACTGGTGAGGGGCCTCAGGTCGCGCGGCATCGCCCCGTCGCTCCTCGAGCAGTGGCTCCCCAAGGACGATCTCGACGGGATGCGCGCCCTCGGTGCCGAATCGGGATGGACCGTGGCAGCCGACGAGAGCGTGACTTCCGCGGCGGATGCGCGGCTTGTTGCGCGGGCGGGCGCGGCCCACGTCTTCAACATAAAGCTCATGAAGGCGGGGATATCCGAGGCCCTCGAGATCGTGTCCATCGCCCGGGAGGCGGGAATAGGGCTCATGATCGGGGGCAACATCGAGTCCATCCTGGCCATGACCGCGTCGGCGTGCTTTGCCGCCGGCCTGGGGGGCTTTGGATATGCGGACTTGGACACGCCTCTCTTCCTTGCAGAGAATCCCTTTGAGGGCGGCTATTCGATCGAGGGCAGCCGCCTATCCGTGGCGCACATCGAGGCGGGACACGGAGTCTTGCCCCGCGGCCTTTTACTTTGAACGGCACGGCTGCCGGCGTAGCCTTGCCCGCCATGTCTTCCGACGAGTCCATCGCCATCTGCCAATCGGGCTACGAGGGCCTTCTTGTGCGCGAGATGGAGGCGCTGGGATTGCCGGCGGCCGAGAGCGGCCCCGGGTGGGCGCTGTCCGGCGCGCCTTCGCGGGCGTCCCAGGGGGCGCCGGGCGACCGGCTTCGCGGGGCCACGTTCCCCCACGCGATACTGGAGGCACCCGCCGGGCTGTCGGGGGAGCGGGTGAACGAGCTCGCGCACAAGATCGTCGAGTTGTTTGCCGACAGCCTTCGGGGCGAGCGGATGGAGGGGCCGTGGCCCTGCATTTTCGCGGGAGCGCAGGAGGTCACCGGCCTGGGCCGGCGCGTCGCGGCGGTCGAGGAGGCCTTCCATGAGCTTCTCAGGAAAAAGCTCGGGAGGGTGGCGAAGCTCGCGTCGGCGGACAAGCCGCGGCTGGGACCCGTGCGCGGCCTTTTCGTGTGGTTCACCGATTTCGGGAGGGCCCAGGCGGCGCGCTCCGCCTACATGAACGGCCCCTCGAGGATGGCCGACGATGACGCCGCCCCTTCTCGCTCCTACCTGAAGGTCGAGGAGTCGTACGGAATCATCGGCCGCGAGCCCCGGCCCGGCGAAACGGTCTGCGACCTGGGAGCGGCCCCGGGGGGCTGGAGCTACAGCGCCGCAAAGCGCGGCGCCAGGGTCGTGGCCGTCGACAACGGGCCGTTGAAGGGAGGCGCGCTAGGCCACCCGCTCATCGACCATCGCCACGCCGACGCGTTCGGATTCAGCCCCGGGAAGGCGGCCGTCTATGACTGGCTGTTCTGCGACCTGATCGAGGATCCGCACAAGGTCCTTCAGTCGATCGTCGTGCCATGGCTGACCGGGGGCTGGTGCCGGCGCTTCGTGATCAACCTCAAGTTCGGAAGGGTCGACCCGATCGCGCTCCTGGCTGACCTTCGCGCGGCGGATTCGCCTCTCGGCACGCATGCCTCGGGAGTCCGAATCGCGCATTTGTATCATGACCGCGAGGAGTTCACCATTGTCGGAACCGTCATCCCATGAAGGACAATGAAATCAAGATCTGCGGGCTCGCGGCCGTCCGCGCCAGGTTCCAGCGGGACGCCCCCTCGATCGTGCGGCTCTATTTCGACCACCCGACCTCGAAAAAGGTGGGCCTGATGTGCCGCGCGCTCGCCGCAGCCCGCAAGGTCTACCGGTGCGTCGAGCCCTCGGAGCTCGAGAAGATCGCGGATTCGGTGCACCACGGCGGAATAATCGCGGTCGTGGTGGCCCAGCCCCCAAAGACTCCCACCTCGGCCGACATCGCATCGTGGTTCCGGCGGCACGAGGACGTGGTGGTCCTCGACCGGATAGGCAACGCCCACAATCTCGGGGCTATCGCGCGGACGGCCGCATATTTCGGCGTCCCGCGGATGGTCATCGCCGGCGACCCTGAATCGGCGAGGCCCGGCGCGGCGGCCTACCGCATCGCCGAGGGCGGACTGGAAGCCGTCGAGATTTCGGGCGTTCCCGAGATCGCGCCATTTCTGCGCGCGCTGTCGGCCGCCGGATACGACGTGGTGGGGGCCGCCACAAGGGGCGGCGCCGCAGTCGGCGCTGCCGCCGGGACCTGGGCGCTCGTCCTTGGCAACGAGGAGCACGGGCTCGCGCCGGATGTCGAGGCGGCTTGCACCCGTCTCGTCACGATCCCCGGCAGCGGCCGCGTTGAATCGCTGAACGTTTCGGCCGCCGCAGCCGTGCTCATCCGGGAGCTCGGCCGGCCTGGGGCACGGAGGCAGCACCGAGCGAGGTGAAACGAATTGCCGGGCCGCCCGACATGCGAAAGTATCCGGCACGCCTTCCCTTCCGATCCACATCCCAAACCCAAAATGAAGATCCGCCCTGCACTCGCCTTGCTGCCCGCGTTCCTGGTCCTGTCACCTTTCGTCGTAGCCGCCGACACTCCCGCCACTCCGCCGCCCCCGACCACCTCGCCGTCCGTGCCCGCGGCTGCGCCGAGCGACGAGAAGAAGACCGAGCTGGAGATGCGGATGGACCGGATCGGGAAGGCCTACCGAAAGCTGAAGAAGCAGGTTGCGGACCCCACACAGAATGCCTCCTCGCTCCAGCTGCTCTCGACGATGGAGGACGCCGCGAAGGAGGCCATCGACCTCACGCCCGCGAAGTCCGAGGACATCCCGGACGACCAGAAGGCCAAGTTCGAGGAGGATTTCAAGGCCGGGATCAGGGATCTCCAGGACCTGTTCGCCAAGCTCGGGGCCGCCCTCACGGCCGGAAGGAACGACGATGCGGTCAAGATCGTCGCCGACATCGACGCCTACGAGAAAAAGGAGCACAAGGAGTTCCGCAAGCCCAAGAAGGATTGAGGAAGCGCCTAACCGGCTCCGCGCGGGCGCGACAGGGTTCTCCTGAGCGCGCCGGCGTGACGACCGACAATCCCGATTTGATCCGCAAGCTCCGAGTCCCCGTAGGCTGAGGCGAGGTGTTGGAGGTCCGATGCCGCTTCCGTGAGCGGCGCCGCGCCCACCATCCGCGCATGGGAAAGAACCCGGTGGGCGGCCGACGAGATCGCGGTCCTTGAACCCCCTGCCTGGGCCGCGGACAGCTCGCGCATCGCCCCGTCAAGCGATGCGACGAATCCCGCGAGCTCGCGATCCAGGCTCTCGGGCGAGCCGTCGGCAAGGTGCCGGATCAATCCAAGGTCCAACTCCGACCCCGCGGGCTCCGAACACACGGGCGGGTCGGCCGGCCCTTCCGAGGACCCGGCACCGCGCGATCTTGCAATGGCGCCCCGCAGCCTTTCCGGCGTCACGGGCTTGGTGATGAAGGCGTCCATGCCTGCGGCGAGGCAGGCGTCCTGGTTCCCGACCGTCGATAGCGCGGTCGTAGCCACCAGGAGCGCCCGCCTGCCGGGGGTCTCGGACGATCGGACCCGGCGGGCGACGTCCACGCCGCTGACCCTTGGAAGGTCGCAATCGAGGAATACCGCCTGGTAAGCGGTCGCGGAGAGCCGCGAAAGGGCCTCTTCGCCGTCGGCGGCGAATTCGACACGGTACCCGAGTTCCTCGAGCATCCGCCCGAGCGAGCGTGCGTTGTAGTCGATGTCCTCGACCACGAGCGCTCGCTCTCCGTGGACTTGGAATTCCCGCGGCCTCGATCGCTCCCTGGCACCCGCCTTCAGGGGGATCCGAAGAAAGAATGTCGAGCCGCGGCCCGGCGCGCTTTCGACGCCCACCGATCCTCCCATGCGCTCGGCGAGCGCCCGGCTAACAGCCAGCCCAAGCCCAGTGCCTTGGATTGCGGAGTTGCGGGCGGACTTGAGCCGCGAGAACCGGACGAAAAGGCTTCCCTGCTCCTCAGCGGCAATCCCTACGCCGTCGTCGGTGACCGCGAACACGACATGGCGGCCTTCGAGGCGCGCGGACAACCGGACGCTCTTGCCGCCGAACTTGAGTGAGTTCACGGCGAAGTTGACGATCACCTGCTGGATCCGGGCGGCGTCCCCAAGGATCCAAGGGGGGAGCGCCGGATCAACGACGGCAGCCATCCGAGCCTGGGAGGCCCGGGGCGCTAGCATCGTCATGACGGCGTCCATCATCTCCCGCGGACTGAACGAGGAGCGCTCGATCTTGTACGCTCCGGCCTCGATCGCGGCGAAATCGAGCACATCCTCGACGAGAGACGCAAGGAAAGAGGCGCAGCTGCGAAGCGTAGAAACGTGCTCCCGCTGCCCCGGCTCGAGCGGCGTCTGCGACAGCGCCAGGGCCGATCCCAGTATGCCGCCCATGGGATTGCGGATCTCATGGCTCATGCTGGCGACAAACTCCGTTTTTGCGGCGTTTGCCTTCTCAAGCTCCTCGGTGCGCTGGCGGACCGTCTCCTCGAGAACGCGGGCCCGCCGGTTGAGCGAGCTTACCCGGAGCCTCAGAAATCCAAGCACCGCAAGCGCGCTGGCGAGCCCATACGCCATTCCCGCCAACCGCGTGCGCCACCAGGGTGGCGCGATCCGGAAATGGAGCACGGCGGGCGGGCCGGGCTCGCCGGAATCCGCCTCCAGGCGCACCTTGAAGTCGTAGCTTCCTTCCCGCAGGCCCGAGATGTCCCGGTCGGCTGAATCCGTCGGCGTGGACCATGCGCTTTCCGCGCCGCCAAGCATTGTCTCGTACCGCTCCGATTCGCGCATGCCATAGTCGAGCGAGCTGTACTCGATGCGCAGCCCGGGCGTCGAGTAGGGCAGTGTGCCGTCGATCTTCCTGTCAGCTCCGGCGTTGGCCGCCTTGACCCAGGCGCGGATCAAGGGCCGCCCTGGCGCCGGGTTCCGGGCCAGGGCCTCGGGACCGGCGCGAAGGAGCGCCTCGCTCCCGGCGATCCACAGGAATTCGCCCTGTGGCGAACCGACCACCTGAAGGACAAGCAGCGAGCCGATGCCCGAAAGGCCCTCGATCGACTGCGGTGTCCACACGGCCCCGTCTCTCGTCGGTGATATTTTCCCAAGCCGTGGCGAATGGCCGCCCACCTCCGGATCCAGGGCCGCCCAGACCGCGCCCTGGCTGTCCGAGTTCGAGACCGCGCACGGGTTGCCCTCGGGAAAGCCGGCGACGCCGCGAAACCGGTCCGTACGGTGGTCGAGGTAATACGCCGCGCCGTTGGTCAGCGCGACGACCGTCGCGCCCGCCCGGCTAACCAGTGTCGGCCCCGCCGTCGGAAGCGGCCCGAAGCGTGCCGCCGCAGAGGCGGATTGCGTGCTCCCGGGATCGGCCACAAGAAGCCCCTTCGACTGGGTGCCGATCCACAGCCGGCCGGATGGCTCGTCGACCAGCGAGTCGCCGTAGTCGGGCAATGAATCGGCGACGACCCTCGATTGCCCGGTTTCAAGGTCGACCGATAGCACCCGGCTGTATTGCGACGCCAGGATGGAATTGGGAGCGGATTGGGAGAGGCTGGTTCGAAATACGATGTCATCGGATTGCACGATGGACCGCATGCCTTCGGGGGACCAAAGCCCGAGGCCATGGAAATATCCGACTGCAAGTCCGTGCGGCAGGGAGAGCAGGCTGTAGAACCTGCTGCTGCTTATGCCAAGGCTTTGGAACTCTCCGGCTCCGCCGGATTCGGCGTCGCCGGACAGGCGCAGGATGTCGCTATGGGAGACGATGTAGGTTTGCCCCGAGAATTCCGCCAGGGATTCACAGCCGCCCGGGGGATACCCGTTTCGCTGGCCATACACGGAGACGCCCGACCCGACCGCCAGTCGGATGATGAAGGACGGTCCCATGCCCCATAGGGCGCCGTCGCGATCCACGAACAGCGAATAGATCTGGTTCGATGGCAGCCCTGCCTTCAGGTTGAAAACCCTTCGGACGCTTCCCGACGGGTCGACGACCGCGATGCCGCCCTGCAGCGTGCCGATCGCGAGCAGGCCGCCGTCGAGCCGAGCCACGGAGGTCGGTGTGTTCACACGCATGAATGCCGAGGCATCGGTTTCCTGCGGCGCGCAGGCACCGTCGTGAAGGGTCTTGAAGCCCTCGGACGTCAGGAGGAGCCAGTCCCTGTTGGAATCATCGAGCCATCGGATGTCCGCCGAGCCGATATCCGATGCCGGCTCGGCCAGCGAAGGGCCATCCGGGTCCATTCTCAGGAGGCCGAGCGGGGGATAGTGAACGTACACGGCGCGTTTCGTCCGGGTCGACCAAAGCATGCGCATTCCGGGATAGTCCCACGACCTGAATTGGTGGCCGTCCCACCGCAGGATCTTTTCCCGCGCCACAAAGATCGCTCCCTCGTCACCCTCCGCGTACACCCTCCAGACGTCGCCCAGGTCGCCGGTGCCCGGCGGGAGGCGGGACATCAGGGAATGGTAGGCCAGCCGTCCCGGGATCCCCGGCTCGAACCAGCCGACTTGATTGACGCCGGCGATCCAGATCCGGCCGTTCGGCCCGATGTCGAGTCCCCTTATGACGTAGGTGGGATCCATCCGTTCCGGGCGCCAACGGTCCCCGTCGAACGAAACAACCGTGTCGCAGCCAAAGTACATGATTCCCTCCCTATCCTGGATGGCCGACCAGGCCATTGTCTTTACGCCGGTGTCCCGCGCCATGAACACGCGCAGCGGCGGCATCCCCTCGACACCCTGCCGCAACCCAGGCGTCGCGGCACCCGCCAATGCTGAGACGCCCCCAATGGCAATCCAGAGGGATACAGCGCCCCGCGCGGGACGGACTAGGAACAAAGGGGCAGAGGCAACGCGGGCAATGAATCTCGTTTCTCGCGGGCCGTCATGGAATATTCGTACGCAAAAATATGTACCAAGGACGTCTTGCGCGCCCTACGGCCGACCGGACCCTTCAGGGCTGGACGATCTTCAGGGCTCGTTGCGAGGAATAGACGCGGCCGTCGGGGTCGGTCGCGCGCACGCGGAGGACATGAGCGCCCATGGAAAGGTCGGCGGGCAGCGCGCCGCGCCACAGGTGGTAGCAGACAACGGGATCGGGCAGCCTCGGGCCGGCCAAGGGAACGCTCGCGGAATCCTGAGCGAGGAAATCGGCGGCGTAGGCGGGATCCCAGCCCAGGATCCTGCGCATCGGGTTCCACGCGCGCCCATCGACGCGCGCCTCGACCGTCCATCCGTCATGGCCGTTGAAAACGTTCGCGTAGAATGAAACATAGCCCTGCCTGGGCGCCACGGCCTCCGGGGCGTGCAATTCCATCTGGTGGTCGGCCGGCAGGCGCGCGGGAACATAGTCGAGCGACACCGTGGCGCCACTGAACCCGAGAATCGCATATCCGGGCGGGGTGCCGTCCCACATTGTCGCGACCGGGATCCCGTCCGGTCCGCGCGGCCCCCCCCAGAATCCCCCGCATGCCGCCGCGACATTGTACTCGTGAAGGGGCTCCTTTCCCTCCCAACCATCCTCAATCCCGTGCATCACGTGGCGCTGGTAGTGGGTGTGCCCGGACAGGATGAGGACATGCTGGCGGCCCTTGAGGAGACCAAAGAGCCGAAGTCGGTCCGCCGCGCGAAACCCCTGCGTGCCCGAGGGGTCCGGCGAGAAAAGCGGGATGTGCATCATGAGGACCACCCAGTCGCCGGGCGGCGTGAGGCGCAGGAGGTTCCCGAGGAATTCCAGCTGGTCTCCGCGCAAGCCCCCGATGTAGCGGGGTCCGCCGAGCGGCCTCACGTCATCGAGGGCCGCAAAGAGCGCGGGGCCCGCATGGAACGCATAGGTCGACGGCCCGTAGACGGACTCGAAGGGAGCCGCGGCCGCGCCTTCCTCCGGGGTCCCAAGTGCAAGGTCGTGGTTTCCCGGAACGCTGTACCACGGGATTCCTATCCTGGCCATTGTCCGGTTCACGGGTCCGAACAGCTCCGGCCTGTCGTACACGACGTCCCCCAGCGTGACTCCGAATGCGAACTCCGTCCTGCGGCCGAGATGCTCCACGACGCCGCGCGCGAGGTAGTCCACCTCGGCGGCCGACGAAGGCTGCGGATCCGTGAAGACCAGCGCGCGCAGGTCGTCGGGCTCGTCCGAGCGCACAAGGGGAAAGTCGGCGCGGGCAGTCCCGGGCTGGGCGTAGAACAGGGGCAGCCCCGCATCGCTCACGGGCGGCCGCCAGCCCCTGGGCTTGATGACGAATATCCGCGCTCCCGGCCGGTCAGGCAGGCGGTAGGCGCCGGTTTCGTCGGTCAGGACCACGTCGACGCCATTGGACACCGCGACGGACGCCAGGCCCGGCTCGCCGGCCTCGCGCACGCCGTCGCCGTTGCGGTCGTCAAAGACAGTCCCGGTTCCCCCGAGCAGGCGGGCGGCCGCGATCGCAATCGCGGCCGCGAGGGCCGTCCTCGCAGCCGCAGCGGCCCGGTTCATTGGTGGCCGGCGACCACGTGCGGAACGTAGGGCGCCTCGAGGGCGGCGATCTCCTCGGCGCTGAGCTTCAGCGAAAGCGCGGCCACGGCATCCTCCAGGTGCTGCGGCTTGGAGGCGCCCACGATCGGCGCGACGACCCCGGGCTTTTGGCACACCCATGCAAGGGCGACCTGCGCACGGGGCACGCCGCGGGCCGCCGCGATTCTTTCCACGGCGGCATGAACCGCCCGGTCCGACTCGGGCAGCTCTTCACCGTAGATGCTGCGCGCGTACTCGTCTGTCCTTGCGCGCACCGTTGATGACTTGAGCTCGCGCGCCAGGAATCCCCTCGCAAGGGGGCTCCACGGAAGGAGGCCGATCGACCGGTCGGCGCATAGCGGGATCATCTCCCGCTCCTCCTCGCGGTATATCAGGTTGTAGTGGTTCTGCATCGTGACGAACGGCGTCCAGCCGCGCGATCCTGCCGCCTGAAGCATCTTGGAAAATTGCCAGGCCCACATCGACGAGGCGCCGAGGTAGAGGACCTTGCCGGCGCGCACGAGGTCGTCGAGCGCCTCCATCGTCTCGTCGATGGGTGTCAACGGGTCGAACCGGTGGATCTGGTACAGGTCGACGTAATCGGTGCCGAGGCGCCTGAGGCTGCCTTCTATGGCGTGCCGGATGTGCTTTCGCGAAAGGCCGCGCTGGTTCGGGTCGTCGCCCATCGCATTGAAGACCTTGGTGGCGATGACGACGCGGTCGCGGGCCGGCCCGAAGTCCTTCAGGGCGCGGCCGAGGATCTCCTCGCTCACGCCCTGGGAATACATGTCCGCCGTGTCGAAAAAGTTGACCCCGAGCTCCAGCGCCCGGCGTAGGAACGGCCGGCTTTCCTGCTCCTCGAGCACCCACTCCCGCCACTTCTTCGAGCCGTAGGTCATGGTCCCGAGGCAGAGCCGCGAGACCTTGAGGCCGGTGGAGCCGAGATTGACGTAGTCCATTGTGGCGGCCGGATTATTTCTCTGGCGGCATTCCGTTGTGGGCCCCATGCGCGGCGTAGGCCGCCGTGTCGGAAAGCATCGACTCGATCGTGGCCGCGATCGGCTCGATCCTCACGATGCCCGAGAAAACCGCCTTGTCGCCGATCGCGTCCTCGAGGATGAAGGCCGGGCGCTGCCCTATCCGGTGCGAGTGGAATTCCGCCGTGCTCGCGTCGACGCGGGCCCTGACAGCGGCTGACTCGGCGCGGGCCCGGAGCCTTTTCGGGGGGACTCCCGACACCGCGGAGGCCACGGCTGCGGCCACGCCCATGTCGCCGACCTTCCTGCCGTCGATCAACGCGGCGTTTGACAGGGCGAGCCGGACCGTGTCGTCGAAAATGCCGAAATCCCTGCCCGCCTCGGCCACCAGGTTCGGGGCCACATACAAACCCTTGCGGCTCGATTCGAACCACCCGGAGTTGAGCTTGACGGGCGAACGCATGACCGTGCCGCCGCTCCGCCGGTAGAACCAGTCGCACTGGCGGCGGGAAACGGGGTAATCCTCCGTCCGCATGAGCGCGATCCTCCATTGAAAATCTGCCCTGCCCGCGTATCGGGATTTCAGCTCGGCCCAGACCGGCTCGACCCAGTGGCACCAGGACGAGAGGACCTCTACGTAATAGGTAACCTTCATGGGGCAAAGAGGAACCCCGGCTCGGGCCCGCGTCAAGAGACCTGACTTGAAAGACGGCATTGTCATGGGACAGGCGTGCTGATTCTGTGAGCCTATCATATGAAGGTACTTGGAATCGACATCGGCGGTTCAGCTATCAAGGGAGCGCCTGTCGATACGGGCACGGGCCGACTCCTCGCGGACCGCTTCAAGATCGAGACGCCGCTCTTGCTGTCACCGACGGAAATGGCCGATGCGGCCGGGATGATCGCCGCGCATTTCCGATGGCGTGGCCCGGTCGGGATTGGCTTTCCGGGCGTCATCCACGGGAGCACGATCCTCACCTCGGCGAACCTCGACAAGAAATTCATCGGGTGCGACGGCATCAAGCTCTTCAGCAAGGTGATCGGAAGGCCGGTCGCCCTGACCAACGACGCTGCAGCGGCCGGACTTGCCGAGATGAGATTTGGCGTGGGCCGGAACTTCGGCGGAAAGGCGCTTCTTCTTACGCTGGGTACCGGCGTCGGGTCCGTCCTTTTCTTCCGCGGCGCGCTGTTCCCCTGCGAACTCGGCCACCTTCCGATGGACGGCCGCGACGCCGAGAAGCGGGTGGCTGCCTCCGTGAAGAACCGCAAGAACCTGTCGTGGAAGGAGTGGGGCCACCGCCTCGGCTGCTACATCGACATCCTCGAGAAAATCCTCTGGCCCGAGCTGATCGTCATCGGCGGCGGGGTGAGCGCGAAGCACGCGAAGTTCTTCAAGTACGTAAAGCCGCGCGTTAAGATGGTTCCCGCCGAGTTCCTCAACGAGGCGGGAATCGTCGGCGCCGCGCTGTGGGCTGAGCGGGAACGCCGCGGCTGACGGCCGGACGGCGCGGGTGGCAACCCGCCAAACGCCTGCTTCATCGAATGCGTGGCTGCCCTGCAAACAAGGCTCGCAACGGGAGGACTTGCGGATACCCCCCGCCTTCTCGCCTGCCACGTGGACACACCCACGGGCCGCCTCCGGCACACGGTCCTGCCGTACGGCGGCGGGTCGGCACTCTTGCTGCCTATCGCGTGCGCCCGCGTGAAATGCCCTGCAAGCCGATGGGCTGCCGCTTTGCCTCCGCCATCCTCGGCCGGATGACCGCCCGCCCCGCCTATCCGCCGAGAAACCCGCTCATCAAAGTTTGGTGTAACTTTTGGCGAAGCAGGAGTGTTCTGTGGGCATGCCAGTGCTGTGCCCGCCCGAAATCGCACCGTTCAAACCTGTCTGGAATGCCGTTCGCCGCATTGTGGCGGCGTCTTGGCGCATGTCCTTTTCCATTTCGGAAGACGGCTACTTCGTCTCCCCTTGCTCGTTGTTAGTTGTGTTAGCGTGGAGGGGCCGGTTCCGGCCCCTCCACGCTGCTTTTTTGGGCGGGCATAGGGCATAGCCTGAGCGATTGACCCACAACCGAGATTACCCGTGAATGCCTCACCCATGACTGCCGCCCTCTCGTCAGGAAACGCCCCGGCTTCGACCGCCGTGGCCAAGCCGCGCAAGAAGTCCAAGCTCCTGTGGTGGGTTCTGGGCGCATGCCTGCTCTTCGTCGTCATGATCGGCCTAGCCGTCGCCAAGAAGCGGAGCGCGAACGTCGGCACCGCGGTCACGACCGAAAAGGCCGTGACAAGGACGATCGTCCAGACCGTGACGGCGACGGGCAAGGTCCAGCCGGAGGTCGAGGTCAAGATCACGCCCGAGGTTTTCGGGGAGATAACCGCGCTTCCGTTCCGCGAGGGCGCGGCGGTCAAGAAGGGCGAGGTTATCGTCAAGATAAAGCCCGACTTTTACCAGGCCCAGGTCGACCAGCAGACGGCGGCCGTGGCCGCCGCCCGCTCCTTCGCCGTCAACAGCCTCGTGCAGCTTGAGAAGGCGGACGCGGACCTGAAGAAATACCAGGACCTTTTCGACCGGAAGCTGGTCTCCGATTTCGACTACCTCACCTACAAGACCAACGACGACGGCGCCAAGGCCAACCGCGAGTCGGCGCTCGCCCAGGTCGACGAGGCCGAGGGCATGCTGAAGCAGGCCAAGGATTCGCTTTCCAAGACCTCGGTCTACGCCCCCATGGACGGCACCGTCAGTTCGCGCTCATCGGAGGTGGGCGAGCGCGTGCAATCCTCCTCCGAGTTCGCCGGCACCGAGATCATGCGCGTCGCCGACCTGAGCAAGATGGAGGTCCGCGTGAAGGTGAACGAGAACGACATCGTCAACGTGAAGGTCGGGGACCCGGTAAAGATTAGCATCGATGCGTACCCTGACCGCAAGTTCAACGGCACCGTCCGCGAGATCGCGGCCTCCGCCGACAACAATGGCGCCTCGGGCAGCGGCGCGTCGGCGCAATCCTCCGGCACCGTCTCGGACGAGGTCACGAATTTCATAGTCAAGATCCGGGTCGCGGACAAGGACCTCGCGCTCCGGCCGGGAATGAGCGCCACGGCCGACATCGAGACGCAGACGGTGAAGGACGCCATAGCCGTCCCCATACAGAGCGTCACCGTGAGGGCGGCCGGCGGCATGACCGCGCAGCAGCTCGAGGAAAAGAAGGCGAAGGAGGTGCATGAGCGCTCCGGAAACGACATCGACGTGGCCGTGGACAAGGTGGACGCGCAGCGCGACCGCGAGAAGCTGCTCCGCGTCGTGTTTGTGCGCGATGGCGACAAGGTGAGGCTCCAGAGGGTCGAGACAGGCATCGCGGACAACACGATGATCGAGGTGAAGTCCGGCCTGAAGGCGGGCGACGAGGTCGTCTCGGGAAGCTACGCGGCGATCAGCCGCATTCTCAAGGACGGCGCGAAGATACGGATCGAGAAGCCGAAGCTGGACGTCGCGGACGCCAAGTAGAACCGGCGCGACATGAGCCCTCCGGCACCCGTTGAGACCCGCCCGGTGAGACCGGTCGGCCCCTTGGTGATAGCCATCGAGGGCGTCACAAAGCTGTACCAGATGGGCGAGGAGACGATCCACGCCCTGCGCGGCGTCACGCTGGATATCCGCCGCAACGAATACCTCGCGATCATGGGGCCCTCGGGATCGGGCAAGTCGACCCTCATGAACATGCTCGGTTGCCTGGACACGCCGACGTCCGGAAAATACGAATTCAACGGAAACGACGTCGCCGCCATGACGGACGACGAGCTTGCGGAGATCCGCAACCGGGAGATCGGGTTCGTATTCCAGACCTTCAACCTTCTCCCGCGCTCGGACGCGCTTCGCAACGTCGAGCTGCCGCTCATCTATGCGGGCGTCCCGTCCGGCGAGCGCCACGAGAGGGCGCGCCTGGCCCTAGAGAGCGTGGGCCTGGGCAACCGGATCCACCACAAGCCGAACGAGCTCTCGGGCGGGCAGCGCCAGCGCGTCGCGGTCGCCCGCGCGCTGGTCAACCGGCCTTCGATTATCCTGGCGGACGAGCCGACCGGAAACCTCGACTCCAAGACCGGGGTCGAGATCCTGGCGCTTTTTGAGGATCTGTACGAGGCAGGCAACACCCTGATCGTCGTGACCCACGAGGAGGCGGTCGCGAGGCATGCGCGGCGCGTCATCCGCCTCCACGACGGGCTGATCGAGAGCGACGGGCACGTGTACTGACTCCCGGCGCCATGAACCGGATCATCTACGAGTTCACCGAGTCAGTCCGGATCGCGCTCGCGCAGATTCGCGCGAACAAGCTGCGGTCTGCCCTGACCGCGCTTGGCGTGATCATCGGCATCGTGGCCGTCACGCTCATGGGGACGGCGATCGAGGGCATCAACACCGGGTTTGACAAGAGCCTGGCCATGCTGGGCGACGACGTGCTGTACGTTAACAAGTGGCCCTGGACCGGGGCTGAGGACTGGTGGAATTACGCCGACCGACCGCCGCTCCGGCCGGAGGACGCGGTCAAGCTGAACCGCATCATCTCCTCGTCGCCGGACTCCGAGTTGGAATTCGGCGTGTTCGGCGACTCGCGCTCCGCGTCGCTCAAGTCCGCCGGCAACAGCGTCAGCGGGGTCTTCACCCGCGGCACGACCGCCGGCTACGCGCGCATATTGACCGCGGATTTCGAGGAGGGGCGGATGTTCAACGAAACCGAGGACGAATCCGCGCGCCAGGTGGTCGTGCTCGGCTATGACGTGGCCCAGGCGCTGTTCCCCGGGCGCTCCGCCCTGGGGGCGACCGTGGCCATACACGGCCAGCCGTTCCAGGTCATCGGCGTGCTCGCGCGCCAGGGTTCCTTCCTCGGCCTGTTCAGCTTCGACAACCAGATGGTCATGCCCCTCGGCGCGTATCGGAAATACTTCGGCATCCGCGACGACAACACCGAGATCCAGGTGAAGATCAGGGACAAGACCCACCTGGACAACGCGCGCGAGGAGCTTACGGGCCTCATGCGGCGCGTGCGCGGGGACATCCCGGGGCAGCGCGACAGTTTTTCCATCAACGGGGGGGCCGTGTTCAAGGAAAAGCTCGACCCGATCAAGAAGGGAATAGCGCTCGCGGGACTATTCGTGACGGGACTCTCGCTGTTCGTCGGGGCCATAGGGATCATGAACATAACGTTCGTGAGCGTGAAGGAGCGCACGAAGGAGATCGGGACCCGCAAGGCGCTCGGTGCCCGGCGCGTCACGATACTCCTGCAGTTTCTCATCGAGGCGGTGTCCATCTGCGTCCTTGGCGGCATTGTCGGGCTCGGGCTCACCTACCTCATGTTCGCGGCCGTGAGGTCCGGGATGCCGTCATTCCCCATCGAATTCTCGCCGGCCCTGGTCGTTGTCTCGATGCTCGTGTCCGTCGTGACGGGAGTCCTGTCGGGGGTCGTCCCCGCCTGGGGCGCCTCGCGCCTCGATCCCGTCGTCGCCCTCCGCTATGAATGAGATCCTGAAGATGGCATTCGGGTCTCTCGGGGTGAACAAGCTCCGGTCCTTCCTGACGATGTCGGGCATCACGATCGGCGTCTTCTCGGTCATCGGGGTGATGACGGCGGTCTCGGCCCTTCGCGGATCGATCGAGACGGGGCTGAGTTTCCTCGGCTCGAACATGTTCCAGTTCTCCAGGTTTCCGGCGTTCGGCGTCAATGGGAACTCCGAGCACAAGTACCTTGCCCGGCGCCGCGTCTCGCTGGACCAGGCCCAGCGCTACATCGAGTTCATGCGGGGCAGCGCCGACGTGATCTGCCTCAAGGCCTTCGCGAACGGCAACCCCCTGGTGCAGGCCAGCTACGGCAACCACAAGACGACCAAGGGCGTCACGTTTGGCGGAACCAACCAGTACTTTCTCAAGGCCAACCAGTTCGAAATCGGGACGGGCCGAAACTTCTCCCCCGAGGACGTGGACCTGGTTCGGCCCTTCGCGCTCATCGGGCAGGAGATCGTCGACAAACTCTTCCCGTCCGAGAATCCCCTGGGAAAACTCCTGAAGGCCAACGACCGCACCTACACGGTGATAGGCGTTTTTGCCAGCAAGGGGACCATGTTCGGGGGCAGCGAGGACAACATCATCATGATCCCGATCTCCCGATTCCTGATGGACTTCGGGGCCGAGCAGTATTCGGTCAACATCGCGACGGAGTCGCCGTCGCAGACCCAGTACAACGCTACGATGGAGAAGGGCATCACCGCGATGCGAGTCGTCCGCGGGCTTCGGCCGGAGCAGGACAACGACTTCGAGATCTATTCCAACGACACGCTCATCGCCGCGTTCGCGAAGGTGGCGGACGTCGTCAGCTCGGGCGCTTTCGTCATCAGCGCGATTGCGCTTCTTGCGGCGGGAGTCGGGATCATGAACATCATGCTGGTGAGCGTCACGGAGCGCACCAAGGAGATCGGCGTCAGGAAGGCCGTGGGCGCGCGAAAGATCGTCATCCTCACCCAGTTTCTCGTCGAATCCGTCGTCCTTTCGGTGACGGGGGGCTTGGTCGGCATCCTGCTCGGCACGGTCGCCGGCGACGGCCTCGCCGCGGTGCTGTCGGCGGAGATCGTTTTCCCCTGGGGCTGGGCCGCCGCGGGCGTCGTCGTGTGCACGGCGATCGGCGTCGTGTTCGGCATGTACCCGGCCTGGAAGGCGGCGTCCCTCGATCCGATCGAGGCGCTCCGCTACGAATAGAACGCCCCGGGGATCCCCGCGAGCCCCGCACTCAGCCGCGCCGGATCTCGGAGCCCGTGAAGCGGATCTGGATCCGGTAGACCTTCTTCATCCGGCAGCGAACGAGGCCTGTCGCCAAGTCGACATGCTCGGGAACCTCGATCCTGTGCAGGTCGACGGCGGCATGGTAGCCGCGCTCGGAAAAGATGTCGATCAGCATGGCAAGGGCCCGGGGATCGTCGAGCGTGGTCTCCTCGGTGTTCACGAGCGCCGTCCCTGAGATCGCGTGGCGCAGGACGATGGGCATCATCTTGCGCTCGATGAAGCCGGCCACGCTGTTGAACAGCTCGGTGTGCTCCAGCTCATAGGAATCCAGGCGCCGCACGAGCTCCTGGCGGGCGTGGACGACGATCTCGCTGGCCACGGGGATGCCCCTCAGCCGGTCGACGGTGCGCGGATCCAGCTCCAGGGTGCTCTGGTATTCCAGCTCGCGTAGGATGTTCTGCTCGACCTCGGCGACCGTGCCCTGCGCATTTACAAAGTGATAGTGGAAGATCTCCTTCAGCTCCTGGAGGGCGTCCCACGTCTGTTCCTTGAAAACGCGGTACCTGCGTTCGGCCAAGATCTTGCTGAAGTCGGTTGCGCGTTCCTCCTGCAGGTGGCCGATGCCCGTCCGGCGCACCTCGGCGTTGTGCGCGCGCACGTCGACCCCGCGCTTGAGCTGGCGGGCCACGCTCGTGGACTCGTCCACGAAAAGCACCATGATATGTATCGTCGGCTGTCGGAAATGGATGCCGAGCGGCGTGTTGTAGAACTCCCGCCGAAGCTCGTGCATCTTGTCGACCAGGAGCTTGAGGCACTCCACCTGCACCTTGGTGCGGGGGAACCCGTCGAGGATCACCCCGTCCCTGAATTCCGGCTGTAGAAGGCGGCGGTACAGCAGATGGATCACCTCGCGGTCGCCCACCATACTGCCGGCCTCCTTGAGGCGGCGGGCTTCGGACGAATCAAGCAGGGCGCTGATGACGATCGGGCCGCAGGTAAGGCCGCGGGCCTTCCCGATGAAGCGGGTGTTTGTGCCCTTGCCGGCGCCCGGGGCGCCCCCGAGCAGGAGGATCTCCTTCGGGAAGCGCAGCTTTTCCCTCCCGAACTCGGCCTCCAGCCCCTGCCATACCGACCCGAAGATGATCTGGGCGTCCTTGATCTCGAGGTCCGTTATGCGCGCGGTCGCAGGCGCCGGGGCGGCGACGTCCGGAGGGGTCTTTGCAAGTTCGGGCGGCATGGGGTTGGCGCGACGCTCTTATCGGCCCTCCCGGAGGGCAAGCCTTCAATGGGAACCCGGGGGCCAAAAGGCGGTCGAATTATGTTGTGCAATCCCGGCAGGCGAAAGCCTGAGGGAGCACCTAGTTGAAGCTGGACCTGGCGGGGTCGCGCGAGCGACCCCGCCTTGTTTTTGGGGCCTCCCTTGGTGAGGCTGCCTCTCTTTGTCATTTGCCAGCCGCCCCGGCCGAAGCAGACTCACCGGCACCTGGCCATGCGCGTCCTTATCGTTGACGACGAACCCTCCATCCGCAGGACGACTCGGGTCGCCGTTGAATCCGCGGGTCATTCCGCTTCAGAGGCGCCGAACGCAGCCAAGGCGATGAAAGCGGCGGAGGATGAGGGTTTCGACGCCGTTTTCCTGGACCTCAAGCTCGGCGCCGACGACGGCCTGGAGGTGCTCGGCAGGCTGATGAAGGTGCGGCCGGCGCCGGCCGTGATCCTTTTCACCGCCTACGCGAACATTGCCACCGCGGTCGAGGCCATGCGCCGGGGGGCGTTTGATTTCATCCCCAAGCCCTTCACGCCTGACCAGATCCGCACGGTGCTGGCGAAGGTCGCCAAGGCCCACGCGCTGGAGCAGAGGGTCCAGGCGCTGGAGAGCGACCTCGCCGCGGGGGCGCCCCCGGTCGAAATGGAATCCGAGGAGCCCGCGATGATCCGCGCGCTCCAGATCGCATTCAGGGCGGCCGAGACGCCGGCGAACATCCTGATCCTGGGCATGAGCGGCACGGGAAAGAGCGTGCTCGCGCGCGAGATCCACAAGCGGAGCGCCCGGCGCGACTCCGCCTTCGTCACGGTCAACTGCCCGAGCCTGTCGCGGGAGCTCCTTGAAAGCGAGCTGTTCGGCCACGCCAGGGGCTCCTTTACCGGGGCCGTGAGCGAGACCGCCGGCAAGGTCGCCGCGGCCGACGGGGGCACGCTCTTCCTGGATGAGATCGGCGAGCTGCCGCTCGAGATCCAGCCGAAGCTCCTGCGGCTCCTCCAGGAGCGCGAGTACGAGCGGGTCGGGGAGGCCCTCCCGAGGAGGGCGGACGTGCGCGTCATCGCGGCGTCCAACCGCGACCTCGCCGCCGAGGTCAAGGCGGGCCGCTTTCGCGAGGACCTCTACTACCGATTGAACGTCATCGCGGTCACCCTTCCCGGGCTGCGCGATCGTCCTGCCGACCTCAGGCGGCTCACGGAGGGTGTCCGTCGGTATTTCGCCACGCGCGCGGGCAAGGGCAATATCGAGTTCTCGAAGGCGGTGTCCGACGCCTTCGCGGCCTATTCCTGGCCGGGCAACCTGCGCGAGTTGCGCAACGTGATCGAAAGGGCGGTCATCCTCGCGCCCGGCGACACGATCGAGACCGCGGACCTCCCTGAGGAGTTCTCGGCCGCGTCCCGGCCAGCGCTGGCCGTGGGAGCGCGGGTCACCCTCGATGAGCTGGAGGCGGAGCACATTCGGCGGATACTGGCCGCATCCCGCAGCCTGGACGACGCGGCCCGCACGCTCGGGATCGATCCTGCGACCCTGTACCGGAAGCGGACCAAGCTGGGCCTGCTCTGACCGGCGTTTCGGGCATGCTACGCACGCGTCTCTTCTTCGGACTGCTGCCGCTGCTCCTTGTCCTTGTCGTCACGGGCGCCTATGCGATCCGCGTCTGCCGCGAGCTGGCCGGGCCCCTCCAGCACGACCTGGTCGCAAACTACGGGGCGGCCCTGGGATGCCAGGAGATGCGCACGGCGGCGACGCTCATGTCGAGCGCGCTCGCGCTCGCGCCGACGTCCGATCCGATCGGGGCCCGCAGGGAGCTCGACGCGCGGCGTGAGGCCTTCACGCGGGCGTTGATGCTCCAGTCGGCAAGCTCGGCGGGGACGCCGAGGGAGCGGCTGGTCGAGGAACTCGACTCGGCGTTCCAGGATTTTTCATCGCGGTGCGACAGGACGCTGGCAGCGGGCGGCTCCGTGTCGCAGGACGAATTCCGGGCGAACGAGGATTCGCTCTACCGGGTGCTCAAGGCGATAGACCGGCTGACCGCCAGCGACTACGCGGCTTCGCGCGAGACGGAGGCGCACGCCGAGCAGCTTGCAAACACGGCGGTGCGCGTCCTGACGGTCGGCATAGCGGCGGCGGTCGCGCTTTCGGCCGTCCTGGCCTGGTTGGTGGCTGCGTGGCTCCTGGGGCCGATCAAGGGCCTTACAGCGTCGGCGATCGCGCTCGGCGAGGGAAACCTCGACACGCGCGTTCCCGAGATCTCGCGGGACGAGCTCGGCAGCCTCGCCCGCTCATTCAACACGATGGCCGCGAAGCTGCGCACCTACAGGGACGCCACGCTCGCGCGGGTCCTGAGAACCCAGCGCACCATGGAGGCCACGCTGACGTCGACCCCGGATCCGCTATTCCTTGTCTCAAAGGAGGGAAACCTCGAGGTCCGCAATCCCGCCGCCGACGAGCTGTCGAGGCTGCCGGAATTCGGGGGGGGACTGCCCGCGTCGCTCGCGGAGCCGCTCGCCGCGGTGCTCGCTTCGGACGAGCACTACCTCCCCACCGACTACGGGCGCGTGGTGACTTTCCGGGTCGGAAGTGAGGATCGCCACTACCTTCCCCGCATCCTGGCGATCGGCGACAAGCTGACGGAGTTCAAGGGAGCCGCGGTCATCCTGCAGGACGTGACGAAATTCCGCCTCCTGGACGACGCGAAGACGAACCTGGTGGGCACGGTCAGCCACGAGCTCAAGACCCCGCTCACGGGCCTGCGCATGGCGGTGTACCTCCTGCTGGAAAAGACGCTCGGGCCCCTGACGCCCGCCCAGCGCGAGATGCTCGAGTCGGCGCGGGACGACGCCGACCGCCTGCTCAGGATCCTGGATTCGCTTCTTGATCTCGCGCGGCTCGAGGCTGGCGCCTCGGCGCTCGAGCACCGCCCGATCGCGGTGGATGACCTTCTGCGCGGGATCGCCGACGAAGCGCGCGCCTTCATCTCCGCGGCCGGCCAGCACCTCGACGTCCGGGAGCAGCCCGGGCTGGGCTACGTGAACGTCGACGCGAGCCGGCTCCGGCACGTGTTCATCAACCTTCTCTCGAACGCCGCGAAGTATTCCCCGGCAGGCGCCAGGATCACGCTCGCCGCCTCGGCCGCGCCCCTGGGCTTCGTGCAATTTTCCGTAAGGGATGAAGGCGAGGGCATACCGCCCGATTCGCTCCCGCGCATCTTTGACCGCTTCTACCGGGTCCCCGGCCAGGCGAAGCCCGGCGCCGGCATCGGGCTCGCGATCGCCCGGGAAATCGTGGTTGCCCACGGCGGAACCATCGCCTGTTCGAACGTGCCGGGAGGCGGTGCGGAGTTCCACTTCCTGGTGCCCTCCGGCTAGGGGCGCTCCCTGGGCCGACGGTGGGGAAAATATCCCGGCGCCGGGAAATCGGACGGCCTCAGGACTTGGCGCGCTTCGGAGCCTTCGCCGGATGGCCTTCGAGGGCGCTCACCCTCGCCTCGAGGGACTCGATCCTCGCAAGGTACTTGTCACCGGTGGACGCCAGCAGGTCCCGGACGGTATCGCCGAGCTTTGTGCTCGCATTCTCGAATTCGCGCCGGCCGTCCCGAGCAATCTTCTCGGCCATCGCCTGAGCATCCGCGGCGCTGATCTTTCCCTGCCTGACGAAGTCCTCCAAGCCCGCCTGAACCTTGTCCTTCGTCACCACCGCGGCACCGACTCCCGCAAGAATCGTCTTTTTGATTGAGTCGATCATAGTGCGGGAGGGTAAGCCCACTGTGGCGCGCTTGCAAACGGCATTATGATGCGGCTGGCGCCGCCAGCTCCGCTGCGCCCTCCCGCAGGAGCGAGAGGAATTGCTCGGCTCCCCGGGTCTGGTAGCGCTGCATATGCCGCAGGACCGCGATTTCACGGAACGGCTCGGCATCCGCCAGGGTGATGTAGACCAGCGAGTCTTCATCCTCGGCCGACCGGGCGACCCGCGGAAGGATCGAGATCCCGGTTCCTATTCCCACGAGCGCCTTGACGGTGGCGACCTGGGCGCAGCGGGAGCCGATTCGGGGCTCGAAGTTGTTCTCGCCGCAGAATCGCCTGACCTGGGCGGTGAGCGAGCTTGAGGAGCCGAGAAGAATGAAGGTTTCGTTGGCGAGATCGGAGCCAATCACCCGATCCTTTGACGCCAACGGATGGCCTTTGGCCACTGCGAGGATGAGGGGCTCCTTCCAAAGCACTTCGACCTGGATACTCGGGTCTGCAACAGGAAGCGTGGCGAGTGCCAGATCCAGCTCCCCCTCCAGGATTTCCTGAATCAGCGTAACCTTAAAATCCTCCCGGATATTCACTTGAAGATTCGGGAAGCGTTTCCGACAACGGGTGATGAGCGTCGGGAGCAGGTACGGCGCGAGGGTAGGAATGGCCCCCACGGTGATCTTTCGCTCCAGGGACGGATGGTCGCCCAGTTCTTTTGTGGCGTCTTCAACCTCAAAAAGGATGCGACGGGCCCGTTCGAGGAAGACGGTTCCTGCTTCCGTAAGGACAGCCTTGCGTCCCATCCGATGGAAAAGCTTGTGGCCCAGCTCGCGTTCGAGATTTATTATCTGTTGGCTAAGAGATGGTTGAGCAATATTTGATCGGGCGGCCGCACGGGTGAAATTGCCGGTGTCGGCGACGGCCATCACGTAACGAAGTTGGCTCAGTTCCATAGGGAATACCTATGACAACCATAGTTAACTGCAACTACCATAACTGAAGGATGGGTGTATGATACTCGTCCCCTGCTCAAGGGAGCAGGGACATAACCAAACATACATCATATGAAAAACTACATAGTCCGTGCGGTCACCCCGGCGATCATCGCCATAGCCGCCATCCTGCTTTCTTTTCGTTCCCTCAACGCGGACAGCCTCTTCGCAGGATATTTCTGCGTCGTGGGCCTGATTGCCGTCATGGCACTCGACTACCGCGTGAGCTGGAAACGGTGGTTCGGCCGGTAAAAGGCTGAGCCTATCCCAATTCGAGGGGCCCGGAGAAATCCGGGCCCCTTTTTTTGAGTCTCTCCGGAGGATCCGAGGATGCCTGCCCCCCGGGACTCGACGGGAACCCCTGAAGGCGCCTAGTCGAGGGCGGGGAAGACCCCCCGCCAGGCCCTGCAACTCCCCCTTCACCGATCGCCGACTCAGAGCGACGGCGGGTTCGCGGGCGCGGGCCGCTTGAGAAAGATGGCCACGATGAGCGAGATGATGAACCCGAGGATAAAAAGGTAAACGAGGGTGATGATGGTTGCCGGAACCGGATTCATCAGCATGCGCGTATACTTTTCCGCCTGCTCAAGCTGAGCCCCGCTGATGCCCTTCGCCTGAAGCTGGTCCATCTTGTACTGGATCATGACGTCGGGATATCCGGGATCGATGAACGCAAGGTAGGCGTAGTTGAAGACCGCGCTCAGCAGCGCCAGGACGAGCGAGACCATGGCGCCCGCCCCGAGCGCGCGACCGTATCCGAATCCCTCGGCCGCCGGCACCTCCGCGCGGCGGGCCCTGACCCCAAGCGTTATGCAGACGACGATGATCAGAGTGCCGCCAAGGCCGCCGACCCACTGTGCCGTCGCCATCTTTGTGACATCGGAATGGAAACCCAGGAAATACAGCACAAGGGCGAGAAAGGCGCCGGCGAGCGCCGAGATGAAGCCATATAGCGAGCAGGTTTTCATTGGGGTATGCCGCTATCCTTGGCGTATCCGCCGGCCGTGTCAGGCCTCAATTCCGTGGTCCGCCGGCGGCTCATCGGGCGGCGTGAACGGCTCGCCGGGGTGCGGCGGAGCCGCCGGCGGTCCCGCCTCGTGCGGCGCGATGGGGGCGGACGGAGGCTTCAGGAAGGGCTGCGCGGGCTTGTCCGGCGCCTCCTCGATCGCGCGCTTGAACTCCTGCTCCACGTCGCCGGCCGCCTTCTTGAACTCCCGGATCGCCTTGCCCAGCCCGCGGGCGAACTCGGGCATCTTCTCCCCGCCAAAAAAAATCAGCACGACCACGAGCACAAGCAGGAGCTCCGGTCCGCCCAGCCCGTCGAGAAATGCGAGCACGGCGTGTGGCGCGGTCATAGGGTTTGTCACGCCGCAACTAATCAACAAACGGCGGTTCCCGCAACCCTATCTGACGGCGACGCTCACCGTGAAGGTTTCAGTCCCGCCGGGCGGCACGAGGTGAAGCCCCCTCTTGTGCTCCGGTGCGTTTGCGGGCCCCATCCAGGGCTCGACGCAATAGAAGGGGGAGGCTTCCGACTCGGTCCACGTGACAAAGGTTGCGCCGGCGGGCGGCAGCGCGCCGTCCCCGAGCCGGACCGCGACGTCGCCGGGCTCGCCCTCCTCGCCGAACACGGCCTCGGGTCCCCGGAGCTCGGTATGGAAGGTGTCGATGAGCGCCGGGTTGTCCATGCGCTCCACGGGAGAAAGCTGCGGCCCCGCGACAAGGCGGCCGGCGGCGTCCTGGCGAAGGCGCTGGTCGGCGGGGATCCGGATCAGGTAGTCGCCCCGCCCGGAGCCCTCGCTCCATGGGAGCGTGAAGTAGAAGTGGTGCCCCGCGCTCCACGGCAGCGGCTCCTCGCCAAGGTTCTCAAGCGTGAGCTTGCACGTGAGCCCGAATGCGGCGAAGCGGTAGGCGACGCGGAATTCGTATTGAAAAGGGTAGCACGCGCTCGCCTCCACGCCCGGCACGAACACGGTCTCAAATCCGCCGTCGTCAAGCCGGGTCGCGCCGAACACGCCCTGGCGCGCCAGCCCGTGCATGGGCATGGGGCGCCGCACGTCCTGCGCGTCGCGCCAGAACCCCACGTCGCCGCGGTCGAACGACCGCGCGCAGAAGGGGAAGAGGATCGGGTTGCCGCCGCGTGCCTTGTGGAACTCGGCAAGGGAGGAGATCTCGGGCCAGTGGATCACGTCGCGCACGGAGCCGTCCGCCATCTCGATATTCCAGTTCATGAGCCGCGCGCCCCTCTCGGGCAGCGCCAGGAACGTGGAGCCTCCCACGCGCCAGCGGATCAGCGTCTGGCCGAAATACGGAATCTTCTCCATGCTACTAATGGGGGCCGCGAGGCCGGACGCGCAACCTTCCGGCGGAGCCGGTCACCTGCTTGAGAAATCGAACTGGATCCGCTCGTGCCCGGTGTGGCCAGTGGGGTAGCGGCGCCCCTTGTATTCGAGCTCCACCGAGCCGAGCTCGGTCGCTGTCAGGTAGATCGGCACGTTCGGGTACTCGCGCCGTTCGCCGGCTTGAAGCGGCCCCTGGAAAAGCTCCACGCCATCCGACTTTCGGACCACCTTGATGCGAACGGGCTCGAGGGCCACTATGGAAATGCTGGCGGCGGGCGCCGCCGACTCGACAGACTCGCTCACGGTCGACACCGCGCCGCGGGCACCCGCCGGCACGGGTGCGGGGAAGAAGAGCGTCTTGATGATCCAGAGGAGGACGACCGCCAGCACGATTCCCCCGAGGGCGATGCCGCCCTTGAACACCAGCGCCGGATCGATCGCCGGCGCCTTCGGAAGGTTCTCGCCGGGGCGCTGGAACCGTGCCTGAGGCCTCTGGGAAGAGTCGGCGGCGGCGGACTCGGCCTGGGGCTCGCCGCGCTCGTCGGTCGACGATATGGCGAGGTCCATTCGCCCGTACACCTCGCGGCTTGGCTGGCGCACGCGTGGCTCGCCGCCGCGCAGCGCGGCGTAATCGTTCAGGAGGCGGTCCGACGGTATGCGCAGGTAGTTCGCATAGCCGCGCAGGAAGCCGCGGGTGTAGAGGTCGGTGAGCCCGATCTCGAACTGGTTGCCCTCGAACTTCTGCAGGTACTCGCCTCGTATCTTTGTCGCCTCGGCCGCCTCCCGTATGGAGATGCCCCTTTTTTTCCGGGCTTCCTCGAGGCGTTCTCCGATGCTCTGCATGATGGATCAGTTGCAGGTTTTTAGGGTGAGGGAAAGAATGATCTGTCCTGCGCGGCGTCGGTCACCGCGCGTCGAGGTCGCCAAGGATCTCGCGGGGGCTCGAGCCGTTCTCGGGCCCCACGATGCCCTTCTCCTCCATGATCTCCATGATGCGCGCCGCCCGGTTGTAGCCGATCCGCAGCCGGCGCTGCAGCATCGACGTGCTCGCCCGCCTCGTGGACTTGAGCACCTCGAGCGCCTGGGAATACAGCTCCTCGTCGCTCCCGGGGTCGCCGTCGCCGTCCTCCTCCTCGTCGTCGTCCTCGCTCGCGGCGCGGTCGATCTGCTGCTGGACGGCCTGCGCGAGCTTGGGCGGCCCGTTGCGCTTCAGGAACTCGACGATCTCGTGGATCTCCTCGTCCCCGACAAATGCGCCCTGCGCGCGCACCAGCCGCGACGTGCCGGGCGGGGAGAAGAGCATGTCCCCGCGCCCGATAAGCGTCTCGGCGCCCTTCGAGTCGAGGATCGTCCGCGAATCCACGGACGAGGGAACCTGGAATGCGATTCGCGAGGGCAGGTTGGCCTTGATGACGCCCGTGATGACGTTCACCGACGGGCGCTGCGTGGCGATGACCAGGTGAATCCCCGCCGCGCGCGCGAGCTGCGCGAGGCGCGCGATCGATGTCTCGATCTCCGCGGGCGCGAGGATCATCAGGTCGGCGAGCTCGTCGATGATCGCGACGATGTAAGGGATGTGGTCGGGGATCTCCTGGCTCTCGGCGCCCATGGAATCGAGCCCCTGGATCGGGACCTGGGCCTCGGCCTCCGCCTTCGGGACCTTCTTGCGCGTGTTGAACCCGACGATGTTCCTCACGTTCGCCTTGGCGAAGAACTGGTAGCGCTGCTCCATCTCGCCCAGGAGCCACTTGAGCGCGGCCGGCACCTTCTTCGGCTCGGTGACGACCGATATCAGCATGTGCGGAAGGCTGTTGAATATCTTGAGCTCGACGACCTTCGGGTCGACCATGATGAGGCGCACGTCCTTGGGGCTCTTTGAGTACAGCAGCGACGTGACGATCGAGTTGATGCAGACCGACTTTCCGGAGCCGGTCGCGCCGGCGATCAGGAGGTGGGGCATCTTCGCCAGGTCCGAGACGAGGGGCTTGCCCGAGACGTCGCGCCCCAGCGCGATCGGAAGCTCCGCCTTGGCGTCCGCCCAATCCTCGCTCTCGAGCAGCTCGCGCATGCCGACCGGGGTCGGGTGCAGGTTCGGCACCTCTACGCCCACGGCCGCCTTTCCGGGAATGGGCGCCAGGATGCGGACGGACTGCGCTCGCATCCCGAGCGCAATGTTCTTGTCCAGGCCCGCGATCTTCTCGACGCGCACGCCGGCCGCGGGCACGACCTCGTACCGGGTGATCACCGGCCCGACATGGATCTCGCCGATCTTCACCTCGACGCCGAATTCGCCCAGGATCCGGAGCAGCGTCGCCGCGTTGTGCTGGTGCTCCTCGTCGCTGCTGCCCGCCGCCGGCTTCGCCTGCTCCTTGAGGAGCTTGAGCGGCGGAAACTCGTAGTTTGCGTCCGAGGTCTGCGGGAGGATGACCTTGGCCTTCTTCGGCTCCTCGGGCTTGACGATCTTGAGCTCGATCTTCTCCGCCGGCTCCTTGGGGGCGGGCGGCCTCAACTCGAGCTTCGGCGCC
>Ga0302314_10002756_pt1 | contig 32579 bp, 35 predicted proteins | sample III_Palsa_N2_3_FD_200533 | JGI IMG/M metagenome (GOLD analysis project Ga0302314, IMG submission 200533) | Peat permafrost microbial communities from Stordalen Mire near Abisko, Sweden - III_Palsa_N2_3 | ecosystem: Environmental > Terrestrial > Soil > Palsa > Peat permafrost | place: Sweden...
CCGCGCGGCCGGACCAGGGCGTAATCGGTTAGCAGGAACGTCAGACTCCGGCGGATAATAGAGACATGGGCACGCTGGTGGGACGGGACGCGGAGCTGGCCCGGCTGCGCGGCCTCCTGCAAGATGCCGCGGCGGGCCGCGCGGTGACGGGGCTCGTCAGCGGCGACGCGGGCATCGGCAAGTCCCGCCTGGTCGCCGAGGCGATGCAGATCGCCGAACGCGACGGCTTCACCGTGCTGTCCGGCCAGTGCGCGGAGATCGGGGACAGTGTCCCGTATCTCCCGTTCGCGGACGCGTTTCGCACCGCGCCGCCGCACATCGAGAAGGCCATCAAGGCGCGCCCGGTGCTGTCCCGCCTGCTCCCGGACGGCGACGGGCAGGCCAAGGAGACGGACTGGGCGGGCCTGGCGCGCCAGCAGATGTTCGGCGCCGTGCTCAGCCTGCTGTCCGAGCTAGCCGCAGGCAGCCCGGTCCTGCTGGTCATCGAGGACCTGCACTGGGCCGACGCCACCACGCGCCACCTGGTCACGTTCCTCGCCCGCATGCTGCACCGCGAGCGCGTCGCGATCATCGGGACGTACCGCACCGACGACCTGCACCGCCGCCACCCGCTGCGCGGCGTGATCGCGGAGCTGCTCAGGCTGCCAATGGTCGCGCTGGTCGAACTCGGCCCGCTCTCCGCCGCTATCCTGGCCGAAATTCTCTCCAATGTGCCGAACGATCCGTTGCGACTGCCCGCCGCCACCCTCAACTCTCTCGTGGAGCGAGCGGAGGGGAACGCGTACTACGCCGAGGAACTCCTGACCGCGTCGTCGTGCGCAGTGTCGTCGAGCGCGGGGGACACGCTGCCGACCGGGCTGGCCGAGTTGCTGCTGTCGCGCGTAGAACGCGTGTCGGACGCTGCGCAGCAGGTGCTGCGGGCGGCGGCCGTCGCCGGCGGTGGCGCCGACGACGACCTCGTCCGGGCCGCCTCCGGCCTGCCCGATGGCGCTTACGAGGAGGCGGTGCGCGAGGCGGCCGGCCACCAGCTGCTGGCTCCCGACGGGCCCGACGGGTACCGGTTCAGGCACGCGCTTCTGCGCGAGGCCGTTTACGGCGACCTGATGCCGGGGGAGCGGACCCGGCTGCACGCCCGACTCGCGAGCCTGCTCGTCGGCGTGCCCGGCGCCGCCGCCGAACTCGCGCACCACAGCATGGCGAGCCACGACATCCCCGGTGCGTTCGCCGCCTCGGTCCGGGCCGGCACCGAGGCCGAGCGCCTCGGCGCCCCTGCCGAAGCGCACCGCCACTACGACCTGGCCCTGGAACTGTGGGCGCGGGTGGAGGCGGCGGAGCGGATTGCGGGCATGACGCGCGGCAAGCTCGGCCTGAAGTCCGCGCTGGCCGCCGCGGCGAGCGGTAACGTACCCCGCGCCGTGCACCTGCTCCGGCGCATCCGCGACTGGGGGTCTGGCGAAGCAGGACCCGCGGAAAGCACCGAACTGCGCTGCCGGGTCGGGGAGCGGCTCGCGTACCACCTGCTGCAGAGCGAGAACACGCAGTGGTATGCCGAGTCCCTCGACGTGGCAGAGGCGACCGTGCGGGAGGCGCTGGACGAGCCGCCGACCTGGTACCGGGCCCGCGCCATGGCGACCTACGCCATCGCGCTGAAGGACGCGCACCGCGACGACGACGCGCGGGACTGGGCCAGCCGGGCCCGGGAGGCGGCTCGCGCCGCCGGGTCGGCGTCGGTGGAAGCGGACGCGCTCACCACGACCGGGCAGCTCGCCGTGCGGACCGGCAGCTCCGCCGAGGCGATCGGCATGTTCACCGCCGCGATCGAGCAGGCGGGAGCGGCCGGGGCGGTAGGCGTTCGGCTGCGGGCCGTTTACCAGCTGGCCACGGAGCGCCTGGCGCGGGGCGAACTCGCCGAGGCCGCCAGCGTCGCCCATCGCGGAGTGGAATGGGCGGAGGCAGAGGGGCTCGGCCTCGCGCCGTTCGGCTTGGACCTGCAGCACCTGCACTTCCAGGCGCACTTCGCCGACGGGGACTTGGACCATGCGCAGGAGCTTGCGGATGGGTTCCCTGTCCGGGTCACCAGGCAGTCGGAGGCGCTGCTGTCCGCGATGGCGCTGTTCGTCGACGTGGCCCGCGGCAACCCGGCGGTCGGCGAACGACGGACCTGGCTGGAGCCGTTCTCCGGCGACGTCTTTGTCGCGTACGTCGCGCGGGGGATCCTCGCCGAGCATGCCCTGTGGGAGGGGGACTGCGAGCGTGCCCTGGCGGAGGCGGAAGCCGCGATCGACGCGGACGCGTGGCCCGCCCACAGCCCGTCGGTGATCCGGGTGACGGCGACCGCCCTCGCGGCACGGGCCGACCGGGCGGCACAGCTGCGGGCGACCGGAGATGCCTCCGGCGCGGACGCGGAAGCGGCCGCCGGCGCCGCGCTGCTCGGTGTCGCCAGGGAGGGCGCCAGCTACCCGGCCAGGCCCAAGGCGGTGCTCGGGCCGGAGGGCCGCGGCTGGCTTGCCCGCTGCGAAGCCGAATATGCCCGCCTCACGGGGACGAACTCCCCGGATGCCTGGGAGAGGGTCCTCGCTGAGTTCGGCCCCGGCTACGTGTACGAGACGGCGCGCGCTCAGTGGCGGCTCGCCGAGGCGCTGGTGGAAGCCGGGCGCCGCGACGAGGCCGCCGCCGTCTGGCGCGCGGCGCGCGATACCGCGTCCCGGCTGCGGGCGTCGCCCCTTGGCGCGGCCCTCGACGACCTAGCGCGCCGCGCCCGCCTGGACCCAGGGAACGGGAACCGGGGCGGGCACGGCAATGGATCAGGCGGCACGAGTCCGCTCGCCGCCCTGACCGACCGAGAACGCGAGGTGCTGAGCCTGATAGCGCGAGGCATGTCCAACCGCGAGATCGGCACGGAACTGTTCATCACACCGAAGACGGCGAGCGTCCACGTCTCCAACATCCTTGGCAAGCTAGGCGCGGCGAGCCGCACCGAGGCGGCCGCCATCGCCTACCGCGAGGGTGCCTAGCGATCCTCATGGGGCCCTAGCTCCCTGGCGGCCCGCAGGTACCTCGACGAGCAGGGAGCCCGGGTCTTGCTGACCGGCATCGACCAGAAGGGCCTCGACGAGGCCGTTACCCAGTCTGGCCCGACGCGTCAGTCAGCGCACCGATGCGATGCGGCGCAGGGCTCGTTTGACCAGGACGTCCTCGGGTACGTCGCCGAGTGCCCAGATGCCCCGGGCCAGGGCGGCGCTTGAGTACACGGCGAAGCGCTGGTCGAGGGTCGCGGGCTCCGGGCCGTAGAATCCCTCGATCGTGGCCTCGACGAGCCGGTCGATGCTGAGGGGCGCCGTGCATGTCATCGCGCAGCGCGGGCTGCTGCGCCACGATCCGCATCACGTCCCGGCGGGCGATCAGGAAGTCGGCTAGGTCCTCGATCATCGTGTCGGCGCGCTCGTCCGCCGTCCGTGCCGCCCGCACGCGCTCCATGGGGTCGGCCATGGCCTGCCTGGCGGGCTGCGCGAGGTCGCGCAGGCCTGGCGCGCGGACGGCCTGCGGCGACATCTCTAGGCCGCAGAGTGCCAGCTCAGAGGGCTGTTTCGCGGATGAATTCAGATAACGCCAACTCTGGGCAGTTGACCGTGGCGCCCCCTGGACTGCTCGGGCGGGCCGCAGATTGCCTGGTTATGGGCGTGGCAAGATGCCCCAGGCACGGAACGAACCAGTCACGCGGTGAGCCTGGTACCGGGTCTGACGCTCGCCAGACCTGGAATTCATCGCTGAACTGGCCCTGGTCCGCTTCCTGGCCACCGTTACCAGCAGGACCAGGGACCGTGACCGGCGGCAGGACCCCGCAGCGCCGACTGCAGCCGCGCCAGCCCTGCCGCGGGGCCGTCGGCCATGGCCACCGCGACCGCACGGTTCAGCTCGACGACCGGCGAGCCGGTCATGTCCGCCAGGTGCTGGTATAGCCGGGCGATCCTCGGCCAGTCGGTGGCCTGCGCCGTCGGGGCGGCGGCGTGGCAGCCGGCGATGGCCGCCTGGATCTGGTACTGGCCGGGCCGCTTGCCGGCGAGGGCCTCTTCGAGGTGCCGGCGGGCGAGGCCTATCTGGGCCCGGTCCCAGCGGGTGCGGTCCTGGTCCTCCAGGGTCACCAGGTCACCGTGGTCGTTCACCCGCGCCGCCTGCCTCGCGCGGTGGAACAGCATGAGGGCGAGCAGCCCCTTGGCTTCCGGTTCTGCTGGCAGCAGTTCCGCCAGCACCTGGGTCAGGGCGACGGCCCGGTCGCACAGGTCCCGCCGGATGAGGTCGTCCCCGGCGCTGGCCGAGTATCCCTCGTTGAATACCAGGTAGAGCACCGCCAGGACGCCAGGTACCCGCTGCGGCAGGGCGCTGGCCGGCGGTACCCGGTAGGGGATGCGCGCGTGGGCGATCTTGTGCTTGGCCCGGACGAGCCGCTTGGCCATCGTGGCCTCCGGCACCAGGAAGGCACGAGCGATCTCGGCGGTGCTCAGCCCGGTCAGGGTGCGCAGCGCCAGGGCGATCCGGGCCTCCATCGCCAGCGCGGGATGGCAGCAGGTGAAGATCAGCCGGAGCCGTTCGTCCGGAACGCCGCTGTCGTCGTCAGCGCCTGGCTCCGGGTCGTCCGTTCCCGTCTCTCTGGTTGCCATCACGGCCAGCTCCTCGACCTTGGCACGGTAGGTGCTGCTGCGCCGCAGGCGGTCGATGGCCCCGTTGCGGGCCACCGTCATCAGCCACGCCCCCGGACGGTTCGGAACGCCGTCGCGTGGCCAGCGCCGCAGCGCCTGGGTAAAGGCGTCCTGGGCGCATTCCTCGGCCAGGTCCCAGTCACCCGTCTGGTGGATCAGGGCCGCGGTGATGCGGCCCCACTCCTGGCGGAAGGCATCGGCCACGACCGTCCCCACGACGCTGGCCGCTATTTCTCCTTGAGCGGCCAGAACGGCCTCACCTCCAGGATGCCGAGGCGGGCCATCGGGTGCCTGCTCGCGACCTCGATGGTTTCGTCAAGGTCGGCGCACTCGAGCACGTCGTAGCCGGCGATCTGCTCCTTGGTCTCCTCGTCGTCCCACCCCGAGGCCAGGCTCGGGTCGTCTGTGTGGATCAGCATGTAACGCATTGCCCCTCCTTACGGAACACTCGACGGGACCCGTACCGACGCGGTCATCGCGTCCGCCGCCCAACGGGCCGGCCGCACCCGGCGCCTCAGGCGGAAGATGCGCCCGAGTGGAGCCGCAGGTCCCGCAGCGCGGCGGCGGCCTCACCCGTGCGTACGTCCGTAGCCCGCTGCTCAGCGGCCGTAAGGCCATGCTCGTACTTGTACATCTGGTACGACAGTGTGTAAAGCATCGCTCCTCCATCCGGTGGAAGTTCTCCCGAGCCGACCTTTCGGCTCGTCCGCGCAGGAGCTGATCGCGGCCGTGGACGCCTGGGCTCATCGCAGTTCGTAGATTCCGCATTCGAGTCTTGTCCGGGCGGGCGCCGTTGGCTGCCTCGCCTGGCTAGTCCATCTCGGATGGCAGATCTCGCAATCTGGCAGGGCCGGTGCCAGCCGGGCTCGCACCGGACCGAGCGCTCGCATGCTTAACTGGCGCTGCGGAGCGGCGGCGCGCTCTCTCGCGATCCGCGGGCCCGGCCGGCAGAGTCCGCAGCCGTCGCAGCGGGCTGAAGATGATGAACGCGGCGGTCAGTGGCAGCAGGCCCGTCGTGGCCCACATCGCATCGCGGATCCCGAACCGTGTGGCGAGCAGGCCGCCGAGCAGCGCCCCGAGCGGCATCATGCCGTAGTTGAACACGTTAATCGTGGCGTTGCTCCTGGCGAACAGCTCTGCCGGCGTGTAGGCCTGGGTGAAGCTGCTGCTGATGACGTTCCCTGCCACGATGCCGGCGCCGACGCCGAGCCCGCCGAGAACGGCAAGTATCTCGCGCCAGCCGTGCGCTGTCAGGGGGATAAGCAGGGCGCACGGGCACGCGCCGATTTTCGTCAGCAGCAGGGCACGCCCGGAGCCGAGCCGTCTGGCCAGCGGGTTGCCGGCGAAGGCTCCGAGCACGCCGCCACAGCTGCTCAGCGCCATGAGAAGCCCCACGGCTCCGGCGCCGACACCGACGACCCGGACCAGGAACACGACCATCAGTGCCTGGTAGCCAGTCAGCGCCAGGTTGGCCGTGCCCCCGTAGAGGACCAGCGGCCGCAGCAGCGGATCGCGGCCGAGAAACCGGATTCCGTCGCCTATCTGGGTGCGGAGCGTCCCCTTGGCGCTCGCGGGCAGGTCGCGGTCGGGCGTGCGCATGGCCAGCAGGCAGGTTGCCGAGACGAGGAAGCTGAGGCTGTCCGCCAGCATCGCCGCGACTGCGCCGAGCGCGGCGGCGAGCAGCCCGCCGAGGCCGGGACCGCTGACCTGTGCCGCAGACGCGCTGCCCTGGAGGGTGCTGTTGGCCGCCGCCCGGTCGGCCGGGTCGGCGATGAGCTCGAGGAGGAACGCCGAGTACGCGGTAGTGAACAGGACGCTTACGCAGCCGGCGCCGAAGGCCACGACGAGCAGCTGGCCGGCCGTGAGAAGGCCCAGAGCACCGGCGGCCGGCACGCTCGCGAACAAGACGGCCGAGATCCCATCGCAGACGATCATCAGCCTGCGTTTTCTGTGCCGGTCGACCACGGGCCCCGCGACAAGCCCGAACACCAGCCACGGAAGCCACGCCGCCGCCGTCAGCGCGCTCGTCATGAAGGCGCTCGAGTGAAGCACCGTCACCGCGACGAGCGGTACCACGACCGTCGTCACGCTGGTGCCGACGCGGCTGGTCGTCTCGCCGATCCAGAACAGGCGGAAGTCGCGGTGGCGCCTGATCAGGCTCATGGCCCGGCCGGGACGCCGCGGGCGAACACGAATACGCTGTGCCGCCCAGTCCCGTCTGCTGGCGCCTGCTCTTCCCCGGCCGGGGGCGTGCGGTCGCGCCAGCGGTGCAGCAAGTCGGTCAGTTCGTCGGAGAGCTGCTGAAGCTCCGCGGGTGTCAGGCGCAACCAGGTATCGGAGGAGAACGCGGCGTCGGCCCACTCACGGCTGGCGCTGTCCCGCTGAGCGTGCCAGGCCCTCACCTTCTCGACCTGATGCTCGAGGTTCAGGGATTCCGCCGCGTCGGCCACGGCTTCAGATGCCGGATCCTCGCCGAACGCCGTGCTCGACCAGCGGCGGCTGGTCGCCGAGACCTTCCACCAGCGCTCCCGCCGGTCGCGGGCGAGGCTGGGCACCACTTCGATCAGCGACGCCTGCGCCAGCACTTTCAAATGGTGACTGATGTTCCCGACCGCCTGGCCGGTACGAGCGGCAAGCATGCTGGCCGTCGAAGGGCCATCGACGATCAGCGCATCGAGAAGCCGCCGCCGCACCGGATGCGCCATGGCCGCAAGCACACGCGAGTCGGTGATGGTCTGCACTGTCTGGCGTGCTGTCTCGGTCTCTTTCACAAGAATCATTGTACAATACATCTTGTAGGCTTGGCCAGCCTGGAGACGCAAGGAAGAGGCGGTCAGGAATGAGCGGGACCCGCGCGCAAGCAAGAGCGCACGCACCTGGACGCGAATCCGCTTGGCCCAGGCGGGTCCGAAGGTGAGCCATCCACTCCTACGACAATCCGGGATTCGCTAGCCAGGCTTCCTGATGACATTTGCATGAGCTCCTTCTCGTGGCTGTTACACGCGTCCGGCCCGCGCTTGGGGCTGCGGGCCGGACGGTTCGTCGCTGTTGGCGGTCTCTTGCTGGTGACGCACCGCGTCATGCGGTGGTGGCTGGGGTGATGCTCTCGTGGGTGATCGCCGTCGCGGGCCGGGTCCTGCGGCCGAAGGCGAAGGTGAACGCGGAGCCGATGAGGGCCAGTCCGCCGAGGCCGAAGGCGAAGAGAGAGGCGATGTAGACGATCTGGGAGACCTTCCACCAGCCGTAGGCGTTCAGGAGCATGGACCGCAGGGTCTCGCCCTTGAAGACGGTGCTCACCGTGGTGGCCAGCGCGGTGTTGTTCGGCTGGGCGAGGGACTCGGTGGACAGCTGGGAGTAGGTCTTGCCGCCGCCCATGTTGGCGATGTGGACGGCGATGAAGTGGTCGGCGTAGGCCTCGGCCTGCTGGCCGGTGAGCAGCTGCTGGCCGGCGTACTGGCTGACCGACGGGATCATCGACGGGGTGATCTCGGTGCCGGCCTTGGCATGGGCGAACGCGGACGCCGGCGGGAAGGTGATCTGCTGGGCGGAGAGCTGGGACTGGACCGTGTTGTGCACATAAGCCGAGCCCCACAGCAGCAGGCCGCCGGCTGCCATCAAGACCACGGCGATGGCTACGCCGGCGAGAGAGAGAACGGATGTGCGGCGCATGATGCTGCCTCCTGCTAGGAGTCGGACCAGGTTTAATCCGACATTTCATTTTTCGTCTGTACATATGAGAGTTTTCCGGTAGCCCCGGTGCCGACGTCACGGCTGGACGTCCTCGCCGACCGGGACCTCCGTCCCTAATCCCCAGGTGACCGTGGTCGGGGTCAGCGCCGCGCAGCCGTGACCTGCCGCGGCGTTGATTCCAGGCATCCCGACCTCTGTCTCAGCGCAGCTTGCGCAGGAACGGGTCATGGGGCTCGTGCCGCGCTACCTTGATCCGCGCGTCGACGGCATTCACGCCGTCTGGGCGGGCGATGACCGGAATGAGGTCAAGGTCGGTGATCTCCGGCAGGTCCTCGGCCAGCCGGGAGACGCGCAGCAGCAGGTCGCGGAGCATCAGATCGCTGGGGGCGGTCAGGCGGGTGGCGTGCTTGTCTCGGTAGCCGAGTATCAGGGTGTCCGCGTCCGCGCTGGTCAGCGGGGTAAGCCGGGTCCAGCGGTCGGCCAGTACCACCAGCGGCCCGAACACCTGGTCCTGGACGACCCGCACGGTGACCTCGGTCGGGTGCTCGGTCGGGTGCTCTTCGACCGCCGAGATGCGTTCGGTGAGCGAGATCCCGTAGCAGCGCAGCACGTCGGCGGTCTGGCCGGGCGACAGGCAGCCGCCCCCAGCGTTCGCGTGGAGGTACTCGCGTATGACTGCGCGCGCGTCGGCCGCTCGCGCGTCGGGGAAGGCGGGCACCTCCCCGCGTGGCTCCGTGCGCCATGCCCCGTACCTGGCCGCGCGGGCGAGGGCGCCCGCCGCCGCCTCCGGGTATGCGTAAGCCGGAACCGTCCCGTCGAGCACTCGCACGGATTCGGCCTGGTTCAGCACGACGGCCGCCAGGGGGACGCTGATGTCGGCCTGCCTGATGGCCCCGACCAGGTCGCCGGTGGCGCCGGTGGGCAGCACAAGCGCGATGACCGCGTGGACGTCCTCGTCCGCCGCGACCAGCTCCAGGCACTGCCGGAAGCCTTCGCCGGATATCACGCCCGTGGTGTCGACCGGGCCGGTGACCACGCCGGTACCCGGGATCAGCGTGCGTAGCTTGCGCCTGGTCGCCCCGTTCGGGCTGTGCACGGTCAGGCCGAGATCGGCGCACGCGTCGGCGGCGAGCACTCCGGCGCTGCCGACGTTGGACACGATTGCGACCGTGCGGCCGGCCGGGATGGGCTGGGTGGCGAGCAGTGCGGCGACCTCGACCAGTTCGCCGAGGCCTTGTGTCACGATGATGCCCGCCTGCTCGAACAGTGCCTCGCGGCCGGCCAGCGGGGCCGCGGCCGTGTGCGATGCGGCGGCGTGCTGGCTGGCCGCGAATCGCCCGACGTGCACGGTGAGCAGGGGCATCCGGGCCCCGACCCGGCGTGCCGTCCTGGCGAACTTGCGGGGATTGCCGAACGACTCGATGTACAGCACGGCCAGCTTGGTCAACCCGTCCTGTTCCCACCACAGCAGCATGTCGTTGCTTGACACGTCAAGCTTGCCGCCGACCGATGCGAATGAGGAGATGCCGATGCCGAGCCCGGACAGCTGATCGACCACCGCCAGGCCAAGGCCGCCGGACTGCATGACGAGCCCGGCGACGCCTGGCCGCGGGTGGTTGGCGGCGAAGGTCGCGTCGAGGCCGATGCCGGGCACCGCGATGCCGAAGGAGTTCGGCCCGATGAGCCGCATGCCGTGCCTCCTGCACACCGCGAGCAGGTCGGCGCAGGCGGGAGCGTCCAGCCCTGAGGTGATCACGGTGAGGGCCTTGACGCCGAGCCGGCCGCAGTCTTCGGCGAGGCCGAGGACCGCGGGGGCGGGCACCGCGATCAGGGCGAGGTCCGGTGGTTCTGGCAGCTCCGCCACGGTCGGCACGCAGTGCACGCCGCCGAGCTGGTGCGCCTGCGGGTGGACCGCGTACAGTCGGCCCGCGTACCCGCAGGTGCGGATGTTGTCCAGGATGGCCCGACCGATCGTGCCCGTCCGCCGGCTGGCGCCGATCACGACGACGGACTCAGGCGCGAGGACATGCCGCAGGCTGGCGACGTCGGCGGCGCGCTCACGCCGCGCCACCGTCTCAAGGAAGGTGTCCAGCGTGGTGCCGGTCTCGTCCACGGGGAGCGGGATTGTCACCTCGACCACTCCCTCCTCGTAATGACGCTGGACGGGCAGCCCGGCGTCGGCGAACACGTGCAGCATCGGGGTGTTCTGCGCCAGCGCCTGCGCGGTGAACGTGGTGACACCCTGGCTCCTTGCGGCCGAGACCAGGTGCTCGAGGAGGAGCGTCGCGATGCCCCTGTGGTGCATGTGCTCGGCGACCGCGAACGCGATCTCCGCGCTGCCCGCCGATGCCCCCTGGTAGCTGCCGATGTCGTAGCTGGCGACTCCCACTACCTCGTCGGCGGCAAGCGCGAGCAGCGCGACCCGGCCCGGCGTGTCCTGGCGGCAGATCCGTTCCGCCTCGCGATCGGCCGACAGCCTGCTGTAGCCGAAGAAGCGGAGGTAGATGTTGTCCGACGACATCGCCGCGTACATCGCCTTGACCGCGTCGAGGTCGCCTGGCATGGCGGGCCGGATCTCGACGGTCGTCCCGTCAGCCAGGAGCGCATAGGTACCCATGAGCCGCCAGCCTCCCATGTGCCTGCCCAAAGCTCTAACTCTAAGCCTCGTCGCGGCACTGGCCCGGGAGGCAGGGCCGTAGGTCCCCCGGGGACAGGCGGGACGGCCCTGTCGGCCGGGGGCAGGTGTCGCGATGCTGTAGCCCAGAGGATAAAGAGAAAGGGAGGCGAGGTCGATGCTTAGCTTCGCATCGGACTTCTGGCCACTGTTCTGGACGATCATCGGCAGCGGCGTAGCGCTGACCATTCTGTCGTCGATCGCTGTCGCGACGTTCCAGCCATCCTGGCTGCGGCCGTCCAGGCCCCGGCGGCATGAGCTAGCCATCGTGCATCATCTGCTGGCTACCGGCTCGCGGCAGGCCCACAGGGCGGCGTGAGGCTCAGATGCCTGGAATCGTCGCCGGCATAGACGGCTCGCGCCATTCTCAGCGCGCCCTCGAATGGGCCGTCAGGGAAGCGGCAGCCCGGCACTTGCCGCTCGTGGTGATCACCGTATACCAGGGAGTCGCCGACGGCTGGGGCAGCGCGATCGTACGCCCGGACGACTCGGCCCTCGCCGAGCATGCCCACAAGGCGGCGCAGGCACAGCTGGACGAAGCCCTGGCCAGATCCGGCGAATCGCAACCGGCGTCCGTCGTACTAAAGGCGGTCAGCGGCAAGCCCGCAGAAAAGCTGTTCAGTGCGGCCGAGGATGCCAGCCTGATCGTGGTGGGCTCTCGCGGCACGGGCGGATTCGCGCGGCTGCCGCTTGGCTCGTTCGCCTCGCATCTCGCCCACCACGCGCACTGCCCGGTCGTCATCATCCCCGCGAAGGACCGGAACTGACGGTTGAGAAGGGGGCAGGTGACCGAACCCACAACGTATTTAATTCCGCACTATTCGGGAGTTCGCAGTGCCAAAGTTCGTGTACGGCTTCAGTGAAGGAAACAAGGACCTCAAGGACCTCCTCGGAGGCAAGGGGGCCAACCTCGCCGAGATGACGAATCTCGGCCTCCCCGTGCCGCCAGGCTTCACTATTACGACGGACGCCTGCCGGCATTACCTGCGGCACGGCAGCACACCGGACGGGCTCGACGCGGAGGTCACCGGTTACCTCGCCGTCATCGAGAAAGCCATGTGTCGCACGCTCGGCGACGCGATCGACCCGTTGCTTGTCAGCGTCAGGTCCGGATCGAAGTTCTCGATGCCCGGCATGATGGACACCATCCTCAACATCGGCCTGTCCGACGACTCGGTGCGGGGACTTGCCAAGCAGGCCGACAACGAGCGATTCGCGTGGGACTCCTACCGGCGGCTGATCCAGATGTTCGGCAAGACGGTCCTCGGGATCGACGGCGAGCAGTTTGAGCACGCGCTCGATCGCGCGAAGAAGGCCAGCGGCGCGACGTCGGACACCGACCTGGACGCCGAGGACCTGCGGAACCTGACCCGCTCCTAATCGAGTTCACGATCGAGCGCGGCAAGCTCTGGATGCTGCAGACGCGGGTCGGCAAGCGGACGGCGGCGGCGGCGTTCTGCATCGCGACCCAGCTGGTGGACGAGGGCCTCATCGACCTGGACGAGGCGCTCACCCGAGTCACCGGTGCCGAGCTTGTCCGGCTGATGTTCCCCACGTTCGACACCGGTGCCAACGTCACCGCGATCGCCACGGGCGTGAGCGCATCGCCCGGCGCGGCTGTCGGCAAGGCCGTCTTCGACTCCGCCCGCGCCGTCGAGCTCGCGGCCGCGGGAGAGGCGGCCATCCTGGTCCGCCGCGAGACCAACCCGGATGACCTGAACGGCATGATCGCCGCCAAGGGTATCCTGACCAGCCGCGGCGGCAAGACCAGCCACGCGGCCGTGGTCGCCCGCGGCATGGGCAAGCCGTGCGTCTGCGGCGCCGAGCAGCTCGACGTGGACACCTCGGCCAAGAGGTTCACCGCGCCGGCCGGCATCACGATCGCCGAGGGCGACGTCATCTCCATCGACGGCACAAGCGGCTTGCGCGGCGTCCGGCTCGACCTGGTCATCCCCGGCCTGTTCGGCATGCAGGTCCGCGCGATCGCACACGCCGCCGCGCAGCTCAAGCGGGCGGGCAAGGATCCGCGCCCGGAGATCGAGACCCCGCTCGTCACCGCCGTCCAGGAGATGGAGGCTGCCCGCGGGCTGACGGAGAGGGCGCTGCGGGAGGTGGAGGAGGAGACGGGCGTTCACCTGCACATACCCATCGGCACCATGATCGAGGTGCCCAGGGGGGCGCTGACCGCGGGCTCGATCGCGGGAAGCGCCGAGTTCTTCTCCTTCGGCACCAACGACCTGACCCAGATGACCTGGGGTTTCTCCCGCGATGACGTGGAGGCCGCGTTCTTCGGCAAGTACCTGCAGCTGGGCATCTTCGGCGTCTCGCCGTTCGAGACGATCGACCGCGAGGGCGTCGGGCAACTCATCGAGTTCGCGGTCAGGAAGGGCCGGGCAGCCAGGCCCGGCCATGGTGGTGTCCCGCACCGCGTCGATCACTACCGCGAGCCTGGCGCCCACCGGATCGTGGACATGCTCGTCGGCGAACAGCTCCCGCGGATCTGCTGACCGCGCAGGCGGGCTCTCCGCGCTCGCGGACAGGCTGACTTATCTCGCACTCGCGTCTGCTGCACGGTGAAGCTGCCGGCTGTGCAGCCGGGCAGGCCGGTGAAGCTGACGCTGGCGGTGAAGCCGAACTGCGAGGCGTGCTCGGTGATGATCTCCATGACCCGGGCTTGCAGGCCGGCGGGTGACCTCGCCTGGTGTCGGCACCGCGGCAGGCACCGTCATCTCCCCTAACCGAAGGTCCCGGCGCGCACGGACCTTCGTATCTAAGAACGTCGCAAGCGTCCTGGTCTAATGGTGGAAGCGAATAAAGACAACCGGAGTCATCATGACAACCAAGCCCATCGTGGTCGGCACCGACGGCTCAGCGGAAGCTCTGCGGGCAGTCGAGTGGGCCGCACGGGAAGCCTCGCTCAGGGGCGCGTCTCTGCAGATCGTGTCCGCGGCCGAGATGCTCCCCAGGATGACCATGCCTCCCCAGGCCGTGGACATCGAGACTGTCTCCAGTCACCTCAGCAAGGAGCGCGACCGCGCCCTGGCCGCCGCGGCGAGTGCGGCCGCCGCCACGGCACCTAACCTCCCGATAGAGACCGGCCAGCTCGACGGGCCGCCCGCCCAGGCGGTCACCCGCAGCGGCTCAGACGCGCTGATGCTCGTCGTCGGGTCACATGGCAGCGGCGCGTTCGAGGCCATGACCCTCGGATCGGTGAGCCGCTACGCCGCCGTGCATGCCTCGTGCCCGGTCGTGGTGGTGCGGGGAGAGGCCAGCGCCACGCATCGCCTGGTTGCCGTCGGTATACGGGACCCGCAGGACTGTAATGCGGCACTCACGTTCGCCTTCGAGGCGGCCCAGCTCCGGAAGGCGGCTTTGCTGGCCGTCCATGCGTGGCAGTCCCGGAATTCGCACGCCGCTGAGGCCCGAGCGGTCAGTGAGCTGACCGACCTGCTGACCGACTGGCGAGAGAAGTATCCCGACGTCGACGCAGGCCAGCGCGTCGTGCGAGGTCACCCCGGACGAGTGCTCGCCGATCTGTCGGACAGCGCCGACCTGGTAGTGCTTGGCAGGCACGGCAGGCCGATGCCAAGCCCGGCGCGGGTCATCCACGCTGTGGTGAGCCACGCGCACGGCCCGGTCGTCACCGTTCCATCGGCGTGACGGTGCGCAACGGCGCGGTCACGATCGCTGGGTAACCGCCTGCTATGCGGGCCTCGTGCGACCGGGCAAGTCCGTGCCCACTTCCCACGCGCAGGCCGCCTTCGCCTCCTCAGCCGCGGTAACACCGGTCGTGGCAGGGAAGAACAGCTCTGGATCCGCGTGTCGGCAGGCGAGACCCCGGGACATCCACTTGGTGCTGACCAGGCGCGCACGATAGAGAAGTCGGAGAACCTCCGCCGAGTCGCATAATCGAAGTTCTCAATGTATGCGGTGGCCCCTCCCCCTAGGGGTGCAGCCCCGGGTCTAGCGGCGACGGGCGGGGCGACGCGCGGGCTTATCTGCCCAGGTAAGTACCAGGTGCCATTCATCTCGTGCCCGAATGACAAGATCACCGGATGGCCGAACGCGACGACGGCGTCAGCGTAGGCGCGCAGATAGGCGTCCGAGCCGCTCGCCGCGACGGAGGCGAGCGTCACGCCGTCCGGCTGAAGCTGGACGAGCACATAGGCGCCGTGGTCCCAGGCCGTCTGCGCGAATGACGTGCTGAACGAGTCGTTCCACGGCGAGTAGTACACGACGATCCCGGGCGTGACATCGGTCGCTTCGGTGAACTCCGCGATCTGCGACTCCGTCCCTGCCTGCGCTCATACGGCGTCGTGACCGCGCTCGCCCGTCCGGACCCGCAGTGCGTCATCTACCGGGCACACCCAGACCTTCCCGTCTCCGACAGCGCCGGTCCAGACGGACTTGGCGATGGCGTCCACCACCGCTGCCGCATCCCGGTCCTGGATGACGACGTCAATGCGGAGCTTGAGCAGCTGGAGCGTCGCGCGCTCAGCGGGGTAGGCCTCAGGCACCTGGCCGTATTGCTGGCCGAAACCCCGGACTTCTGTCACGGTCATGCCCCGCGCTCCCGCATTGATCACGTCACGCGTCACATCGTCTAGTTTGGTTGGCCTAATGATTGCGGTGATCAGCTTCACGAAACTCGCACCTCTTTCCGGCGGCCTGTGCGCGGATCGCCACGTCCAGCCATCGGCGCACCTGTTCCGCCCTCCAACTCAGCGTCGCAGCCGCAGCGCAAGCCAGGTAGGGGCGTACGTCCCCGGCCGCGCGTACGTGGGTGACGGCGGAGGCCGGCGTTACCGGGCTGATCTTCGGCCGCAACATCTGGCAGCGAGAGCACGACGAGTCGCTGCGGCTCGTCGAACATCTCCAGAAGATCCTGGCCAAGTACCCGCTGACCAAGGCACAGCAGCGGCAACTCCGCCAGATCAGCAGGCGCATCCTGCGCGCCATCGACCCCGGCGGCTCCTCGCCTCACGGGAGCGGGAGTCATGGGCCGGTGAGCGTGGCCATCGCGCGATCGGGTTCCCAGTAGCCCCTGATCGAGGTCAGCCGACCCTCGTCGTTGACGGTGTAGACCATCACGCCATCGACCGTCATCGTCGTGCCGTCATCGCCGAGCCACATCGTGATGGCGGCGATGTTGGCGCAGCACGGCCCGTTGGCGAAGGAGTCCTTGACCTGGAAGTGGAACCGGCTCACCGCGCCGAAGTTCTGGTCCCAGAACTTCCCGATCCCGTCGTGCCCATGGTGCCCCTTACCCTCGGAGTCAAGCAGCGATGGGCCGACGGGGTCCTCGACGACCGCGTCCGGGGTGAACAGGGCGAGCCAATCGTCTTTGCGTCCTTCGGCGACCGCGGCCATGGAGCGCCGTGAAGCGTTGCGTGCGGGGTGGTCGCCGTCCGGAGCTGCCCAGCTGATCGCGTCATCCACACAGAAACTGTAACGTGTTCTCGTTTTGCGTCAAGGCGCGCCTGCGGTCGCCCGACGCGCCGCGGTAGGAACTGTCTGCCCACATTTTCCCTTGCCGAGTAAAAGCGGAGGCCTCGTCATACGTAACTGGGATGTGGAGCAACTACGGCTTGAGTTCACCGACTCCTACACGGCGGACCGCGACAACTGCCTGCGGATCCTGCGCGAACTGCTCAGGTAGGCCCGCCGGTCACGGGTGGCCGGCGGGCCTACCTGGCCGGGCCGCTGGCTGGGGCGGTCATCGCGGTTTGCTGCGCCTGGGTACTGCGCTGACCGGCCCTTGGCCGCCGGCCGGCGCCGCAGTTGAAGGGGTCGTGGTCGTAGCCGTGATCTGGGCCGTGTTAGCGTGAGGTAATCGCTCCGGACCTCGGTGGTCATGGCGTTCGCTAACCGCGAGTGCCGCCGAGACACTCCGGAGTTTTTCACGATGGCGTTCACTTTCGATCCCCAGGTTGAAGCGGCGCTCGCGCCGATGATCGCGGCCATGGGTAATGCCGCGCCGTTGCCGGCCGGTGACGTGCAAGGACGGCGGCCGGTGACCGAGGCCATCATGGCCCAGACGGGGGCTGCCCAGCCGATGCCCGGTGACGTGAGAATGGGGGCGGCCCCGCCCTGGCCCGGCAGATCCTGATCTACCCGATGCTCGATGACCGCAACACCGTCCCCGACCCCGAGATCGCGCCGTTCGCGATCTGGAGCTACGACGACAACATCACCGGATGGGGAGCATTGCTCGGCGACGCCATCGGCGGACCCGACGTCCCGGCCTACGCCGCTCCCGCCCGGGTGGCCGACGCCAGCGGCCTCCCTCCCGCCTACATCGAGGTCGGGCAACTCGACATTTTCCGCGACGAGGACCTCGCCTACGCCTTGCGGCTGAGCCGCGCGGGGGTCAACGTCGAATTCCACCTCCGTCCCGGCGTCCCGCACGAATTCGAGACATTCGCCTACGGCTCGGACGTCGCCAGGCGCTCTGCCGCCGACCGCATCCGCGTGCTGAAGTCTCTCTAGCCTGCCTGGCCTCTACCCGGGGGCCGCGCGTGAGCCCGCCCGTGTCGGTCTCAGCGCCCGCAACGACCCGGGCCGGTCCCTCAACCGATGGAGAGCAATGATGAAGGTCCTCGCAACCGGGGCTACCGGCAAATTCGCCGGGCTGGTCGTGACCGCCCTGGTGAGCCACGGCATCGACGTACGTGCGGTAGTTCACGATCCGGGCAAGAACGGCATCCCGCTGGGCCGCGGCGCGGGCGAGACAGTCACCGCGGATCTCGGCGACCCGGCCAGCCTGCACGCCGCGCTCGACGGCGTCGACGGCGCGTTCCTGATCACCCCGGCCTTCGCGCCGGACGCGGCGAAGATGGGAGTCAGCTTCGTCGAGGCGGCGCAGACCGCCGGAGTCCGCAAGGTCGTCTACAACAGCGTCTACCATCCCTCGCTGCCGCTGGAGAACCACGCCAGCACCCGGCCGGTTGAGGCGGCCCTGTACGCCTCGGCGCTGGACTTCACGATCCTGCAGCCCGCGATGTACATGCAGGGCCTTGAGGGCGCATTCGAGCAGGCGCGCCGCACGGGCACGCTCGTCATGCCCTGGTCGAAGCACTCGGAAATGACCTACGTCGACTACCGCGACGTCGCCGAGGCGGCGGCGCTCGCGTTCACCGGCGAGCGGCTCTCCCGGGGCACGTTCGAGCTGGCCGGGCCGGGCATGGTCGACCGGGTCCGGCTTGCCGAGCTGATGACGACAGCCTCGGGCCGCGAGGTGACCGCCGTGGACCTGCCCGCAGGGTTCACGCTGCCGCCAGGTCAGCCTGCCGGGCTGGCCGCGATGTTCTCCGAGTACGACCAGCACGGCTTCCACGGCGGCAACTCCCTAGTACTCCGCGCGATCCTGCAGCACGAGCCGCGCACTGTGGCCGACCACATAGCCGAACTCGGTGCGGCCGAAGGAAGCACCCCGTGACCCGCAGAGTGCAGCCCACTGCTACGTGGGCGTGGGTTGCCGCAGTTGCTGGTTCGCGTTCGGCCTGGCCCCCAGGGAGCCGCGCTTACCTGCTCCGATCCGGTGAAGTACGGCGGCTAAATGAGTCGGCACGGTCCGTTCGGTAAAAAGCATTTTGAATTTATCCGAACGGACCGTGACCGACTCTGTACCGCAACAGTCTCAGCGGAGCGGGGCTAGGACATCGTCGAGTGGAATCTGTAGGTTCCCGACCCGACCTGCAGTTGCAGGCAAGAGCCCTGCATGCCGATGACGGTGACACCGCTAGCGCTGGTGATCGGGTCTCCGCTCTCCGTCACCGACTGGGCGCTTGCGGCCGGGACGCAGACCGACGCCCGCGAGCCGACCGGGACGTGGGCCGTGAGGCTGAAGCTTGTCCCATCGAGGGTCCAGCTCGAGCTCACGCGGCCCAGTGGGCTTGTCTCGTAGGCTGACGCGTAGGTCAGGCCCGCAACCGGGGATGGGTCGATCGCTATCGTGGCGAAGCCGGGGGAGGTGGACTGGATCCCGGCGACGTTTGAGAACAACCAGTCATCGACCGTTCCCATGAACGCATGGTCGTGGGAACGGGCCGTGTTGCACGAGGTGTCCTCCCACGCCTCCCACATGGTGGTGGCGCCGCACTGCAGGAACCACTGCCCCCAGCCGGGAGCGGTCGGGTTGGTGGCGACCAGGTAGGCGAGGTTGCCGTACCCGTAATCGGTCAGCATCGGCAGGATGTACTTCGATCCGTTGGCCCCGGTGGCCAGGTGGTTCCCCTGCGCGGCGACGTTGGCCGCGAGCCCGTCCGCGATCGCCTGCTTGTCCCCGTCCGGCGCCAGGCCGAACGCGAGGCCGTACACGTTGGCCGTCTGGTCGTAGGCAGTGGAGGTGATGACGCCGTATGGTCCGCCATACGCGTAGGAGTTAAGCCCGACCGGGTCGCGGTACTCATGGTCGGCGGCGTCGTAGAACTCGTTGTTGACGGCCGCGGCGATGGTCGCCGCGAGGCTGTCGTACTCGCTCGCACCGGAGGTGTTGCCGATAGCCGCGGCCATGATGGCCAGGTCTTCGGTCTCCCGGTAGAGGAACATGGTGCCGAGCATCTCGCTGGACGGCGGGTTGGCATTGCTTGGGACCGACCAGTCGCCGTACGTCGTGCCCTGGTAAATGTAGCCGTTCGGCGCGATCAGGCTTTCCATGTTATTCACGTAGGCCGCCATGTGGCTGTAGTCACGGCGGATCACGGCGAGATCGTCGTAGTTCTGGTACATGTTGTACTCGATTAGCAGGAACGAGCCTCCCCACAGCGGGTCGACGTTGTCGTCGCCGGGCGGCGTCGGGACGAGCACCCCGATGTTGCCCGCCGAGTCCTGAGAATCGTCGAAGTTCTGCATCATGTGGGTGTAATAGGCCTCGGCGTCGAAGTTATCCATCTCCGAGTCTGAGTAGTCGCCGTTGTCGTTGGTCCAGCCTCCCTTCTCATACACCGGGGTGTCGCTGCCGTAGGAGTACTGGTTGTTGAGGATGGTGTTCGCCTGCGCGGTTTGATATTCGTTCAGCAGGCTGCTCGAGCTGGTGAAGTTGCCCGACGTGGCCAGTGCCGTGTGCGCCACGATTCCGGTGATTGAAAGGATCGTGGGCAGCGGCTGGGTGCACGGGGCCGCGACACCAGACGGGCAGGAGTTGGTCGTCACCTCCACGTACTCGTAACCCTTCCAGCCGTACTTCGGCTCGTACGTCTCCGGGCCGCTTCCCCCGAGAACATAAGTGTCCGTCTGCCCGTCCGTGCCGTTGCCCTCGGACTCCGCGGTCCCGTCCGAGTTGAGCTTCTCGGAATAGATGATGGCGACCGCGGTGCCTGGAGTGCCCTGCATGGTGATCCGCGTCCACCCGGACGTGGTGATCGGGAACTGATACACCTTTGTGTCCGCTATTGGTTCCGTGACCGCGACCGGCTTGATCGCCTGAGTCTCCTCGACCGGCGGGATCAGCTGCGCGCTGAGCACTCCGGTGGGCGCCGGCAGCGCCGCGGCATTGACCCAGCCGATGTCGCCACCCGCCTGCGTCCACCCCGGCCTTGCCACCAGGGCGTTGTATGTCTCTGCCGCCGGTGAGTTGTAGGTGGTGGGTCCGGTCGCGACCTGCCACGTGGGGTCGCTCACCACCTGCGTGGAGGTGCCGTTTGCGTAGGTTACGTCGAGTTCGAGCTTGAGCTTGGGCTGGGCCGGCTGCCACGGCTCGCCGCTTGACGGATAGTCGTCTGCGCCTCCCGCGTAGAAGCCGTTGCCGAGGCTCACGGCGATCTCATTGGACGCGGCATGCACCAGCCTCGTGACGTCGAAGGTCGTGTAGTCCACGGTCTTGTTGTAGGGGGTAAAGGCGGTGTCGAGCTTGTCGTTGCTGACCGGCCGCCCGTTGATGTACAGGTACGGGTAGCTTAGGCCCGCGACGTAGAGGCGTGCTCCGGTGATGTCGTGGCTGCCAAGCGTGAAATTCTTGCGCAGCAGCAGCTCACTGCCGACGCTGACGTTGCTGCCCCACGGGCCGCTGCCGTAGCTATCGACGCTCAGCGCCGGAACCCAGGAGGAGTCGTCGAAGCCGGGATCCTGCCAGCCTTGCGGGTCTGTCTGCGATGTCAGCCAGTTGTCGTCGGTCACCAGGTTGGCTGTCGTCCCGTCGGTGTACTCCAGACCTAGGTTGCCGATCCAGCTCCCCGGGCCTCCCGCGTTGGTTGCCGCGACGGCGATCGTGTTAGCGCCGGGGTGGAGGTAACTGGTCACATCCAGCTGCTGGGCTTCTTGCCACGCGTTTGCCTGGCCGTTGGAATCCCCGATCTCCTTCCCGTTGACGTACACCACCCACTGGTCGTCGGCGGTGATGAGGAAGTTCGCCCTGGCGAGAGTTTCGTTCGCCGGAAGATCGACCTCGCGCAGGAAATAGCGGGTCGCGGTCGGCGCGAGGCTGGCGGGGTCGCCCTCCGGGTACCAGATCCAGTTCGCGCCGTTGAGCGACTCCGGATCCGGGTCGCCGATCCAGGCGCCCTGGAACTGGCTCGGGTCAAGGAACGCGGTCTCGAACCAGGCGGGCTCGCTCCAGGCGGAGGCACTGCCGTGGTTGTCCCAGACCCGGACCTGCCAGTAGTAGCGAGTCCTTGAGGTAAGCGCCGGGCCGCCGTAGGGGACGTCGAACGACTGCCCGGAGTTCACGATCTGCGAGTCCCAGAGCAGGTTCTGGCCACTGAACAGGGCGTTCTCGCTGCGGGCAACGCGAACCTCGTACTTGCTCTGCGAGACACCGCGGGCCGCCGAGTTTATGACCCAGCCAAGCTCGGGCTGGCTGGAGTCGATGCCGAGCGGGTTGGTCAGGTCCTCGGTGGTGAGCGAGCCGACCACGGGCGCCGGCGAGCTGACCCGAGCCGCCGAACCCGCTTGCAGGGCCGAACCCGCTTGCGCGGCCGAACCCGCTTGCGCGGCCGAACCCGCTTGCGCGGCCGAACCCGCTTGCGCGGCCGAACCCGCTTGCGCTGATGATTGAGCACTGGGCATGAAGGCACTGGGCGCGGAGGCGCCGGTGAGCGCCAGCACCACAAGGGCAAGCGGAAGCACAACCGCGGTGCCGACCCGCAGCCGGCGTGTCACCGGTTTGTCGGCGGGACCGGATCGATGCGATGAAGGCGCCCTACGGCGCAGCCTCTCCATCATCGGGTCACTCCTGTCTCTCGTCCTGTCACTCCCGCCTCGGATGCGTCGGCGCGGAGCTTCGTTCCCTGCGGGCGGCACTCGCGATGCGCCAGTACCGAAACGGCCTAATGATCACTTATATGGATACTGCGTAACATTTATCAACAAGACTGACCGGATCTGGCCAAGACCGCCCGCCCAGGAGGGTCAGGCACGAGCGGTTCCGTGAGGCGCTTGAGATCATCAGGCTGCTGTGGAAGGGCGGCTACCGCTCCTACGACGGCAGGTACCTCAGGATCGAGGACGCCCGGGTGTTCGACCTGCCCGACGAGCTTCCGGTGATCGCGGTGGCGGCGAGCGGTCCGGAATCGGCGAAGATCGCCGCAGGGTCATGCAAAAGCCGCCCGACCCCGAGCCGCGCCGGGCGGGAACTGGCCCGGCGGCCTGCGGTGGATCGCCCGCTGGTGAGGAAAAGGGAGCCGCATTGCCCGGCCGCTCTTGCGTCAGGTGTCTATGACGGATGGCACTGGCACCTCGTCGTCCATCTATGACCCATTCAACGAGCTGACCTTGGCGACGAACGGGGCCGGGCAGACGGTCACCTACGGCTACACCGCCACCGGCAAGGTGGCGTCGATCGGCTACCCGCTCCCGTCGACCGCGACCTGGGGCTGGTAGCTCGCCACGCCTCCTCGCCGTTGTCTGATATCGACCACGAAAGCCGGAAACGTTGGCGACCGGAGGCTTGGCAGCGCGCGTTGGCGGGCTCAAACTGCACGAAGAAGCAGCTTAATCGTCAGTAGCCCGAAGGGTCGCCATGATGAGGGTTCGGCAGCATCGAGCCAGAATCGGCCGCATCGCCGCAGCCGGTTCGCTGTTGCCAGCAACCGGGATCGCGGTAGTGCAACCCGTCGCTCAGCCGTCCGTCCTGGCCGACACGTTAGCAACACGGAACGTGCTGCTCGTGGGCAACGCGGTCGCCGAGACCGTGAGCTTTATCGATGGCAGTGCCTTCGTCAGCCTCGGCGCGTTCAGTGTCATCCCCGATCCGCAGCAGGTCTTCGCCAGCTGGACCCAGGACGCCGATGTGTACGACGCCGCGACCGGCCAGGTGGTCAAGGTATGGACGTTGCCTGACCTGAACAGGGGACGACATGGGTGATCCGGCAGGGCGGGAAGCCCTCGAGGACCTCATCAGCCAGATGTGCCGCGACCCCGCGATCCTTGACACGCTGGTGCACGCGGCACGGGGGATATCGGCTCCGGTTGCGGCGCTGCCCGAGTGCGAGGTGCGGCGGCAGATCGCCGCCCTGCTGGAGAGCGTGGCCGGCGCCTTCGCGGAGTCCAAGGGCCTGGGCGCCGGTATCGAGGCGGCCGACGTGCTGGCCGTCGAGCGGGCCATGCAAGGAGTGCCGCTCGGCGCGCTGCTCGACGGGTTCCAGGCCGCGCGGGCGAACGCCCTGCTCAAGCTCACCGAGCGCGCACGGTCGCGCCGGATAGCACAGGAAACGCTGATCGACGCCCTCATCGAGCTTGACTCGTATACGACGCAGTTGCAGAACCACATTATCCATAGCTACCGGAAGGCCGAACTCGGTTTCGCGAGGACCGGGTACGCGGTGCGGATCCGGGCGCTGCGCGGCCTGCTGCACGGCGACCGCGCGGCGGACGCGGCGGACGCCGGGCTAGATGAGAAGACGCGATACCACTGCCTTATCGCGGACGTGACCGATCCCCGGCTGGCGCCGCGCGTCGAGGCGGTACTGGCGCTCGCCGGGGGCACAGCCGGGTTCGTCGACGGCTACCTATGCTGCTTGGCACCCCGGCTACCTTCGCAGGACAAGCTCACCGAAGTGACCGTGGTCGCCTCGGCAGCGCAGCCGCCACGGGAACTGGCCGCCGCCTACCAGGTCTGTCAGGCGGCGCTCGCCTCGGCGCGGCTGCGCGGGCTCCGCGGTCTTCACGATGTCACCGACCTCGCCACGCTGGTCGCTGTGGACGCGTATCCGCAGCTTGGCGCCGCGCTCGCGGATACGTTCCTGGGCGAACTCGACCCGGCGAAGGATTTTCACCGGCTGCTCGCCCAGACAGCGCTGGCCTATCTCGATCACGGCTGCAACGCCGACGCGACCGGAGAAGTGCTGCACGTACACCCGAACACGGTTAAGCACCGGCTCCGCCGGTTCGCAGACTTCACCGCCTTCGGCGCGGCTGGCGGTCAGGGGGAGTCCGTCACAGACGCGATGCGCTGGTGGTGGGCGCTCGACGCATGGCTCCGCCTGTGGGCCAGCTAGTCCGCACGATATGTAAGGAGACCGCATGGCCTGGTTCCGGCATGGGCTGACAGTGATGTTTGCCCTGATGGTTGTGTCGTTTGGGGTCGTGTCAGCCGCTTCGGCCGGGACCGAGGCTCCAGCCGCGGCCACGGTCCTCCCGGCGCCGTCGGGGGACGCGTTCTACGACCCGCCGAGCCCGCTGCCTTCGGGCAGCCCGGGAGACCTCATCTGGTACCGCACCTCAGCGTCACCGGTATCCGGTGCCAGCGCGTGGCAGATTCTCTACCTCTCCACCACCGCGCAGGGGGCGCCTACGGCGGTGTCGGGGACGGTGATCGTGCCCACCACCGCAGCTTATGACGGGGTCCGTCCGGTGGTGGCTTACGCGGCCGGGACCCAGGGCTGGGGTCCGCAGTGTGCGCCGTCCGAGGAGATCGCGGCCGGGAACTTCGATGAGGAGTTCGCGGTGAACAACCTGCTGGCCAAGGGCTGGGCGGTAGTGGTAACCGACTACCCGGGGCTCGGCACGCCCGGCCCCGAGGAATACAACGTGGGCATTCCGGAAGGCTACGCGGTGCTTGACTCGCTTCGCGCGGCGACGCGGCTGCCTGACGCCGGGCTGAGCGCCAGCGCGCCGATGGGCATCGAGGGCTACTCGCAGGGCGGCGGCGCGGGCGGCTGGGCGGCCCAGGAGCACGCCACCTACGCCCCTGACCTGAACCTGAAGGGCGTCGCGATCGGCGGTACCCCGGCGAACCTGCAGGCGGTCGCCTCGAACATCAACGGGACCGTGTTCTTCGCGTTCCTGGCCGGCACGGCGAGCGGCTTCAGCGCCGCCTACCCGTCGCTGGACTTGAACGCGTCGCTGACCTCGGCTGGGCAGACCGCGATAGCGCAGCTGAACACGATGTGCCAAATCCCGGCGCTGGTCACCTACGCCGACAAGACGATCCAGGACTACACGGTTGGCGGGGTGAACCCGATCAGCGACCCTGCGTGGCAAGCGGTACTCAACGCCAACAACCTGGGCGGCATCAAGCCTGACGTACCGGTGTTCGAGACACATGGCTTGCTGGACGAGGTGATCCCGTACAGCGTCGAGCAGACCCTGCACAAGCAGTGGTGTGCGATGGGCGTCACGGACCAGCTCACCGGCTACGTCGGAGATCACGTGCTGACCGCGCTTGAGGACCAGTCAGACGTCGTGAACTGGCTTGACGGCCGGTTTACGGGACAGCCGGCCCCCAGCAACTGCTGATGGCCATATTTCCGGTTTACGGGACAGCCGGCCCCCAACAACTGCTGATAGCCATATTTCCGGCGCGCGGCTGACGGGGTGAGCAGGCGCCCGGGCGTGCGGCGTTCACCCGGGGAGTACCTCGTAGTCGAACCAGTCGAAGGACGCGGTTCCCGCTGCGGCGTAGACGCCGATGACGCGCCCGGTGAAGCCTCCGGTGACCTCGGTGGAGAGGTAGCGGCCGTCCAGTTCCGCGAGGGCCGTGAACTCGCCGCCCTGCTCGAATCCGAGCAGGATCCGGTCAGGGCCAAGCGTGACCGGATCGGTGAGCTTGGCGAGGTCCGGCGGGCGGACCTCCAGGCGCAGCACGACCGGCCCAGGGGGACAAGGCTGCTGGCCGATGACCTGCCGGAGCCCGCCGATGCGGGCCTGAGCGCGGACCATGCGGTCGCGGGCCTCCACGTCGTAGTGGTGCCGCTCGTCCATCCGAACGACGAGCCCGCCGGTTCCCTCGATCCGCGTCCGGACGCGGACGTGGGGATGCTGCTGACGGCGGCCGACGAAGGAGGGCAGCCGCGAGTCCATGATGTCCTCATCGACGTCCTCATCCGCGCGGCGGAGCACGAGCCGGCTGTCCGTGAGGCTCAGCGGCGGGCGGGACCGGACGGAGATCCAGCGGGGATGGAGCTGCGGCGAGTCGAAGTCCTCGCGGACCGGCTCCGTCCAGGCGGGGCCGTCGGTGATCTCGCCCACCACCGGCCAGCCGTCTTCCCAGGTGACCGGGGCAAGAAAGGTCTCCCGGCCGAGCACGTGATAGCCGGGAGAACTGCCCTTCGGCCGCACCCCGAGGAACACCAGTCGCCAGGATCCGTCGTGGGCCTTGACCAGGTCGCCGTGGCCGGTGTTCTGCACCGGGTCGGTCGTCGAGCGGTGGGTCAGGATCGGGTTGGCGGGACAGGGCGCGAACGGGCCCCGCGGGCTGGCGCCGCGCGCGACGGAGACGCAGTGCCCGCGTTCGGTGCCGCCCTCGGCGATCATCAGGTACCAGGTGCCGCCGATCTCGTACAGGTGCGGCGCCTCGGGATAACCGAGGGTGCCCGACCATAGCGGGCGCGGTTCGTCGAGCAGGGCACCGGTGGTGGTGTCGATGCGCGCCTGCTCGATGCCCGCCACGGTGAGGTAGCAGGTACCGTCGGAGTCCCAGGCCAGATCGGGGTCGTAACGGAGCTGCCAGCCGATGACAACGGGTTCTGACCACGGCCCCTCGGCCTTGTCCGCCGTGAAGAGCAGGTTGCCGCCGCTCCAGAAGTTCGTCGTCACCAGGTAGAACCGGCCGTCGTGGTGGCGCAGCGTCGGGGCGAAGATGCCGCCCGAGCGCGGGACGGACTCGGGCAGGACCAGCTGGGAAGGGCGTTCCAGGGCGTTGCCGACCTGCTCCCAGCGGCGCAGGTCCCGTGAGCGGAAGATCGGGACACCAGGGAAGTACTCGAAGCTGGAGCAGGCGAGGTAGTAGTCCTCGCCTGCCTTGCAGATGCTGGGGTCGGGGTGAAAGCCGGGGATGACCGGGTTCGCCAGGGCCGGGGGCTGCATCATCGCCTTTCCGTAACGTGTTACGGACTCGTTGCGCATTCGGCTCTTGTCTTTACCGTGGTACCCGATGCTAGCCCAGTACGCCTCGTGGGAATCGTCGAAATAGCAGTTTCTGATCACGGTCCGACGGTAGGCCGGCGGCACAGCGGGCCGTCATGACCGCAGCGCTCACCGCCATTGACCTCTGTGTCCCGTACGATCGGCGGTCACTAGGGCACCTCCCAAGGTCAACCCACCTCCAGCCCACGGCGCGCCCGCACGCTCGGTCGCCATCCACCACGTGCGGGCCTCGCTGCGCGGAGCCGAGCGGCACGGCGTGGACGTCGCGGCGCTCCTCGAACGGGCGGCCATCCCGCCGCGTCTGCTGGAGGTCCCGCTCGCCCGGGTGTCGTCCCAGCAGTTCGCCCGGCTCACCAAGGAGGTGTGGCAGGAACTTGACGACGAGCTGCAGGGCCTCGGGCCGCAGCCCCTGAAGGTGGGCACCTTCGCGATGATGTGCCATGCCGTGGTGCACTGCTGCCCCGATCTGCGGTCCGCGCTGGACCGTGGCAGCGCCTTCTACCGGCTGTTCCCCGGCGGGCCCCAGTTCCACCTGGAGGAGAAGCCGGGGGAGGAGACCGACGTGCACAACGAGGCACGGGTGGTCTTCGATCTCACGGCCTTCGATGATCCCGATCACTATCTCTCCGAATCCGCCACCGTCGTCACGCACCGCTTCGCGGGCTGGCTGATCCGCCGGAGGATCAGCCTTACCCGGGTGGAGTTCAGCTATCCGCCGCCTGGCCATGGTGGGTCTCCCCGCCGAGGGTGTAGTCGTGGATCGACAGCAGGGTGCCGTTCAGCTGACTACTTCGGGTAGGCGGCGGCTGCTAGCTGTTTGATCTCCTCCGCGTCGGCTTCCAGGATGAATCCTCTGTTCACGGCCTGATCGAGCGACTCCCCGAACTGCTTCAGGTATGAATCCCGGCCGCCCGGGTAAAGCTGCGCCAGCTCCTCGGCCGAGAAGGGCCGGGTGGTGCCGAACAGGAATGTGAAGCCCGCTCCGCCTTCCTTGCCGAGACCGGACAGCGCCGCCACCGGGACGTCCACCCACGGGGTTCGGATCCCGCCGAGAGCGATGCCGTGCTGGTCGGCGGCGAATGCGCCGCCCTCCTCGGTCAGTTCAAGGCGGGCCGCCTCGGAAGGGGCCGCCCCGCCCCGCACCCAGCGGTCGAGCTGAGCTAGCGCGGCCTGGCTGACGTAGTGCTGCTGCGGGCCCGAGTTGATCGGGGTACCGGTGTTGAACCCGTGTATCTCAGAGATCGGCGCTAGCGCTGCCGCTAGCTCGCTGGCGCTGAGCGCCCCGGTGTCCTGGATGGCGCCCTTGATCAGGTATGTATCGGCGTGGGCCGCTCCGGCCACTTCCCAGAGCCGGAACCGCTCGCTGTCGGGGCTGCGGGCCAGGCCGCCGCCCATGCTGGCGACGTCGGTCTCGCTCTGCAACGTCAGTACCGGAACCCGGACGTCGTCGCGGATCCGCTCGCCGATCCTGGCCGCAGCCGCCCGGGCCGCCGCCGGGTCCGGGGCGGGGCCGCCGACGGTGGTCACCGGGCTCGTGCGGAAGCCGTCGAAGTTCGCCCCGGCCGCTCCGCGGCCGTGTACCAGATACCCGTCGTAGACACGGGCAACTGAGTCGACGGCGTTAATGTACGTAACCAGGAAGGCAGCGGATTGCGACTCGCCTAGGGCGATCAGACGCGCCGGGGTCAAAGGGCCGAGCGGCCGTCGCTCTGCGGAGTCGCGCAGCGCGCGGCCGGCCTGGCTGAAGATGTCGTAGGAGAAGGCGTCCCCGGGGTGGCTCAGCGTCTTGTAGCGGTCGGGATCGACGCTTTTCAGGTAAGGGCCCTCGGCGATGCCTCCACCGTCTATGCCTGCTTTCTGGGCCGAGACGCCCACCCAGGCGAAACCTTCACGGATGATGTGGCGGTGCGTGCAGGCCCAGTCGGGCTCGGCGTCCGTCCCTGCGCTCACGTTCAACCACTCGACGGTCACCGTGCCGTTGAACCGGTGCGGGTCCAGCGGGCGGCGCACCACGAGCCGGGTGATGTAGCCGGCCGACCCAGCCGGGCCGGGCGATACCGGCCAGCGCCCGTCGCTGCCCCGCGTGCCGTTGATCTCGTAGGCCTGTGCCTGGCCGGAGAGAAAGTACTCCTCCTCCAGGTAGCCCAGCGCGGCCAGGTCGAAGGAGGCGTAAGCGGTGAAGGCAGCGCCGGCGATCGGCCCGTCGACGAGAGGCGGCTCGACTATCTGCACAGTGTCAGTCATGCCATCACGAACCGGTGAATGGGGGAAATGGTGGCGAAGCCGTCCCAAGCCCCGTACTCGCAGGGAGCTACGCGGTCAAGGAGTACACCTCGGCCGACGCCACAGAGTTCACGCCGCATCGTTCATTGTCTCCCTCGGGATTCCTGCTCCGCACGGGCCGAGTAGCGCGGCTTTCACCTGCTGTTCATCGAAGACGACGTTGAAGAAGCCCCGGCCCATCGCCTGCGCGGGGATCGGCTGCTCCGCCAAGGCGCCGCGCTGATGACTGCCCGGGCTGCGAGAACTGACGGATTGGAAAGCTCATATAGTCATCTCATCATACTGATCCGGCGATGTTCAGGCTAGCCCCAACGGGCTGCTCCGCCGCAGCCTTAGCGGGCAAGACGCTGGGTGAGATCCGTCTCGGTCTGCGGGCGACGGCGGGTTGGCGGCAACGCGGAGCGCACTATGACTACGGAGACGGCCTTCAGCCTGGCCGGCGGCCCGCTGGCCTGCGTCAGGGTGCTTGAGATCTCGGCTGGGTGTCGGCCGGATCGCGGCGGCGGCGCAGGACGATCCGGGCGGGCCGTGATGCTCGGCGCGCTGGACGTCACCGGCTTCCCGGCAGAGCCATCGACATCATCGGTGGGTGAGCACCGTGTCAGCGGTTCGGCAGGTTGGCAGTGTAGGAGAACCAGTACTGGCCCTTGGCGAATGTCGCGGTCGCACTGGCCGTGTCGACGGATTTGGCGAGGCTCTCGGCTAGCGCGAGATCCTTCACGCCGTTACTCGCCTGGACGCACCGCAGCGCGGCCGTGTGTTCATCCGCAGGCGGCAGCCCGGCTCGCGATGCGATTGCCATCATCGTCGGCGTCAGGGCGCCATTGCTTTTCATGACGGCTTTGAGGGCTTCCGCCGGGACACCTGTCAGCGCAGCCAGCCGGAATGCCTCTTCAGCGACGATGATCTGCACCAGTGACACCAGATTGTTGATGATCTTGAGTGACATCGCCGAACCGGGCGGTCCGACGTGGACGACGTCGGTCGCGTAGGCCTCCAGCAGCGGCTTGGTGCGCTCGTCGGCGACGTGCCCCCCGCCGATCATCATGCAGACGAACGGGGCGTCCGCGGTGCCGGAGCGGGTGACGGTGACGGGCGCGTCGATTACCGTGATCGCATGCAGCTCCGCACGCTTGGCGGCCGCCTTCACGGTGTCGGGGCTCACCGTGCTGTGAATCATCAGCACGCTCCCCCGCTTCATGACTGGCAGCAGTGCGTCGACGCAGTCGTCGACCTGGGCGCCGGTACGAACGCAGACTCCGACCACGTCCGCATCGGTGCCGGCCTCCGCGATGCTCGAGCCCAGCAAAGCGCGCCCGGTGAACGGCTCCATCGCTCGTTCCGACGAGTCGAACACGGTCAGCTCACCGACGCCGGTCAGTCGATCTGCGAGCCTGCCCCCCCATGGCCCCAAGCCCGATGAACCCTATTTTCAACTTGGTCGCCTCCCCGATTGCAGTTGGCTCTGGCCTGTTCACAGCGTGTTCGGTATCTGATCGATTTTCAGGCGCGTGTTGCGCTTCGAACTGATTCGCCATTTGCCGTCCTCGCATTTGCGGTAAGTCTCGTGGTAGTGGCCGTATCCCTTGATTCCCGTGGGTTGGCCCGGCTTGAGCACATAGTCGAACATCGCCCAGATCCCTTCCGCCTCGGTCGGGCTGAGGATCGTGATCTCGGGCATGTGGCCGTGGTGGGTCGTGAACGCGTCGGCCAGGTATCCCGGCACGTGCTCTAGGTACTGTGCATTGGTCTGCGGCGGACGGTCTACCTCTCGAGGCAGGTAGTGGAGGCAGTCGTCGGTGAAGAGGTCTCTCCAGGCCACCCAGTCCTTGGTGTCCATCAGCCGGAAATACCGCGCTTTCAACTGCTTGATCTGCTCGATGTCCCACAACTTCTCGGCGAGATTCGACGCTTCCGCGCCTGATTCCTTGTCCGGGCTCGGTGATTCCAAGGTCGTTCCTTCCGCTGGTGTCATGTGAGGGTCAGCTCGCCACGCTGGACTACGTCGAGCAGCAATCCCGGGTCAACGCCGCACTTGCGAGCCTGCTCCACGCAGATCGCCACGTCCTTGTGCAGGAAGGGGCCGATTCGGTCGGCGTATTCGTCCAGGGTCGCGCCTTGCGCGGTATGGTGGCTGGCTCGACTGCCACCGCTCATGTGTTCTAGTGCATCCAGCAGTGAGCCCGCGCAATGCCCAGCCCGTCACCCAACCGCACGGCGGACGCAACGAGCTGCGAGTTGGCGGCCGTCCCCAACGCGTCCCTGACTTCGGCTCGGCGAGCAAGCACCGGCAGATCGGTGTCGGCGGCGGCCAGCCGCTCGACCATCGGCAGTCCCATCCGTCCAGCGCCGACGAAGCCCACTCAGGCGCTCGCCATGGGTGCCTCCTCGGGCTCGCGGATGTTATTGCTCTATTAGATCATTTAGTTTATTGATTCATCAACGGTCCGCGTAAGTCGCCTTCGAAGGTTCGTGTCCGACCATGAGCGACGGCGACGCGGGTGTCGGCACGCCAGAAGAGGTGGCGGTGCTCATCGCGCGCGGCCAGTCGGTCCTGGGCGGCGACGTGCCGAACTGGCAGAAACGCAGCGTCGAGCGGTCGCTCGCCTCAAGGCCGCCCGCCTCGACAACACCACCGAAGCCCAGCACCGCCGCCTGACCGCCGTGAACGTCCTCATCTACGGTGAGCAGATGCGCGCAAGCAGGCAGCCCGGTAGCGCCGAAATGGTCAGCAGCGCCGACCAAGCCGCCTCCTGGCGGATCGCGGCGCGGATCGTCCAGGTCTCCGGGGCGGACTGCTCGTCGGTGGCACTGATCCTCATGCGATGTACCGCCAGGGTTCCTGTACATAGGAACGGCCCGTTGGGGTGGTCCAGACATGCCAGCCCGGCTTCGGCTGAGCGACCGTCCATCCGGGCATCTGTTTGACCTGG
>Ga0302314_10002757_pt1 | contig 32567 bp, 32 predicted proteins | sample III_Palsa_N2_3_FD_200533 | JGI IMG/M metagenome (GOLD analysis project Ga0302314, IMG submission 200533) | Peat permafrost microbial communities from Stordalen Mire near Abisko, Sweden - III_Palsa_N2_3 | ecosystem: Environmental > Terrestrial > Soil > Palsa > Peat permafrost | place: Sweden...
CCAACCTGAAGGCCATGTGGCTGACCATCAAGCACGCCCTGCCGGTGATGCGCGAGCAGGGCGGCGGCGGGGCGATCGTCAACATCTCGTCGATGGCGGCCGTCGCCGCCTCGAACCTGATCGCCTATGGCATGTCGAAAGCCGGGGTGAACAAGCTGACCCGCGCCACGGCGGCGGCCAACACCCGCTACATGATCCGCTGCAACTGCATCATGCCGGGGCTGATGGACACGCCGATGGCCGTCGGCGGCAATGCGGCGGCGCGTGGCGCGCCGGTCGAGGAAATCCGCGCCGGCCGCGACGCCCTGGTGCCGCTGGGGCGCAAGATGGGCACGGCCTGGGACGTCGCCTATGCGGCGCTGTTCCTGGCCTCGGACGAGGCGAAGTTCATCACCGGCGCCATCCTGCCGGTGGACGGCGGCATGGCGGCGGGTGTCGGATGAGCGCCTACCAGGGGATCAAGGTTCTCGATTGCACCCAGGGGCTGGCCGGCCCGATGGCGGCGATGCTGCTGGCCGATTTCGGCGCCGAGGTGCTGAAGGTCGAGCCGCCGGGCGGCGATCGCCTCGCCGCCAAGCCCGGCTACCAGATGTGGAACCGGGGCAAGGCCCGCACCAGCCTCGACGTCGACACGCCCGCCGGCCGCGCGCAGCTGGAGACGCTGGTCGCCGGCGCCGACGTGGCGATCTTCGACCATAGCCCCCGGCGTATGGCGGCGCTGGACCTGGCCGATGTCGCCGATCGCTATCCGCGCCTGATCAGCCTGTGGATGCCGCCTTACGGGACCACCGGCGACTGGAGCGAGCTGGAGGCCCACCACGGCGCGCTGATGGCGCTGACCGGCGGGGCGTGGCGTCAGTCGAGCTACGAATACCAGCCGGTCTATCTGGTCGCGCCGTTCCTGCACTATGCCCAGGCCAACATGGCGGCCGGCGCGGCCGGCGCGGCGCTCTACGAGCGCGGTAGGAGCGGCCATGGCCAGTCGGTCACGGTGAGCGGCTTCAACGCCGTGGCCCTGGTCGGCGGCGCGTCGGGCAACATCCTGCCGCCGGGCAACCGGCCGCTGGGCGCCTCGCCCTCGTACCGCGCCTATGGGTGCGGCGACGGCCGGTTTCTCTTCCTGGCGACCCTGTTCAGCTACTTCTTCCAGCGCGCCGTCGACGCCATGGGCCTGAGCGTGGCCCTGGCCGAGGACGTCTTTCCCGAGGACGTGACGCTGCTGATGGAGGCGCGCTTTCGCGAGAAGCCGCGCGATGAGTGGCTGGAGATCCTGCGCGCCGCCGACGTGCCTTGCGGCCCGGTGAGTCCGCGTGAGGAATGGCTGCGCAGCCAGTTGATCGCCAACAACGACATGCGGCTGGTGCTGGACGATCCGGGGCGCGGGCCGGTCGAGATGCCGGGCGCGCCGATCAAGCTCTCGAAGACGCCGGCAGAGGTGCGGGGGTTGGTTCGCGACGCAGGCTCGGCCGATGTCAAAGCCTTCGCCAAGCCGGCGGCCACAAATACGTCGGCCGCCGCGCCGTCGAAGGCGGGCCCGCTGGCCGGTATCAGGGTGCTGGACCTGGGTACGGTGATCGCCGGCGCCTATGCCAGCGCCATCCTCTCCAACCTCGGCGCCGAGGTGGTGAAGGTGGAATCGGCCGACGGCGATCCCTGGCGCGACCGCGGCGTCGGCTTCACCGCCTACAATCGCGGCAAGCGCGGCCTGGTGGTGGACCTGAAGCAGCCGGACGGCCGCGCCCTCTTCCTCGACCTGGCGCGCCAGGCCGACGTGGTGCTCGACAACTACCGCCTCGGCGTCCGCGACCGCCTCGGCATCGGCCACAAGGACGTGACGGCGGCGAACCCGCGCATCATCTCCGGCTCGATCACCACCTATGGCACGCATGGCGAGGAGACCAAGCGGCCCGGCTTCGATCCGCTGTTGCAGGCGCGCAGCGGCATGATGGCCGCGCAGGGCGGCGACGGCGAGCCGGTGTTCCACATCATGGCGGTGAACGACTTCGCCTCGGCCTGCACCACCGCCTATGGGGTGATCGCCGCGCTGAACGCCCGAGAGCGCACCGGCGAGGGCCAGGTGCTGGACACCAGCCTGACCTGCCAGAGCGCCATGTTCCAGTCCGGCGAGCTGACCACCTGGCCGGGTGCGCCGGCGCCGCCAAAGGGGGCGCGGGACTGCCTCGGGATCGCCGCGCTCGACCGCTTCTACGCCTGCACGGACGGCTGGATTCTCGTCGCCGCGCGCCACGCCGCCGACGCTGCGGCGCTGGCCGGCGCGCTCGGCCATCAAGAGTGGGCGAGCCGCTTCGACATGATGGCCGAGCCGCGCGACGGCGCGCTCGCCGACGAGCTGGAAACGGTGCTGGCGCGGCTTTCCATGGCCGAGGCGCTGTCCGCCCTGATTGGCTCCGGCGTTCGCGCCACCCCGGCGCACGAGGGCGACGAGGTTCTGGGCGACCCCTACCTCTGGGCCAACGACTTCTTCGACACTGCAAAGGCGACGCCCTACGGCCCGGTCGCCGATCGCCCCTACGGCCACTTCTCCCGCAGCCACACCGGCTACACCCGCCCCGAACCCGGCCTCGGCGAGCACACCTTCGAGGTGCTGGCCGACTGGGGCATCGATCCCGAACGCATCTCGGCGCTGGCGGACGAGGGCGTGGTGATGTGCCTGAGCTGAGCTTCCTTCTTCCCTTGCGGGAGAAGGTGGCCGCGAAGTGGTCGGATGAGGGGTGTCGGCTGGCTCTTGGTTTTTGAACCACGAACCTCACGAACCTCACGAACGCGCTAATCCCAACTCGCCGCCTGGATGGGGCTCACCCGGCCCGACAAGTCCACCGGCGGCAAGCCCAGGACCACCGGCCGTATCTCCAAGAAGGGCGACAAGGCTCTGCGAAGGTTGCTCGTGATCGGCGCCGCCGCCGTCATCGCCAGGCAGCGCCGCAGCGGACGCCTCGATCCCTGGATCGACGGGCTCCTCAAGCGACGTTGCTTCCGCATCGCCGCCGTCGCCCTCGCCGCCAAGAACGCCCGCATCGCCTGGGCCCCGCTCACCCGGGGACAGACCTACCAGCCAGGCCACCAGCCCCAGCTCGCCGGGATGATTGGAACCCTATCCGCGGATCCCCTCAGAGAGCGTGGTCACAAGCCGGCCACCATCAGAACCCGGATACATGACCGCTCTGCGAAACAGCCTCACCACCAGGCCAAGCCCTTGTCGGAAAGGAGCCGTCCATACATGACAAGGATGGGGCGCCGGAGCGTGCTCCCGACGCCCGAGCCCGCCAGCGCAGCTTTTCCCGCTGACGTTCGTTTCGTCATCGGGCGGAGCGAACCGAACGCGACATGACCTTGCATCAGGCGCTGGCGTTCGGACTGATCGTGACGACGCTGGGCCTCTTCATCTGGGGCCGGCTGCGTTACGACGTGATCGCGCTCGCCTCGGTGCTGACCGGGGTGCTGATCGGCGTGGTGCCCGCCGCCAGCGCCTTCGACGGCTTCAAGAGCGACGTGGTGGTGATCATCGCCGCCGCCCTGGTGGTCAGCGCCGCCTTCCAGCGCAGCGGCGTGGTGGAGATCGCGCTCAGGCCGCTGCTGTCGCGGCTGAAGACCGAGCGGAGCCAGGTCCCGGCGCTGGCGGCGGCCACGGCGCTGCTCTCCATGGCCACCAAGAACGTCGGCGCCCTGGCGATCCTGATGCCGGTCGCTCAGCAGCTCGCGCGCCGCACCGGAACCTCGCCCTCGCGGCTTCTGATGCCGATGTCGTTCGCCTCGCTGCTCGGCGGCCTCGTCACCCTGGTCGGCACCTCGACCAACATCATCGTCTCCCAGGTACGCGAGGAGACCCTGGGCAGGCCGTTCGGCATGTACGACTTCGCCCCGGTGGGGCTGGGCCTGACCGCGCTCGGCCTGATCTTCCTCGCCTTCGGCTACCGGCTCCTGCCGAAGGACCGTACAGCTGCGGCGTCGATCTCCGAGGCTCTGGCGGCGCAGGCCTATGTCACCGAGGCGATCGCGCCGGACGATTGGGCAGGCGGCCCGCTGCGCGTCGGCCAGGTGCGGGACAAGGCCGGCGGCGAGGCGGAGGTCACCGGCCTGATCCGTGACGGCGACAAGCGGCTGAAGCCGCACGCCAACACCCTGGTGAAGGCCGGCGACACCGTGTTGTTGCAAGGCGATCCCAACGCACTGCACACGCTGATCGCCGATCTCGGCTGGCGTCCGCACCGCTCGGAGCATCCGCTGGAGCGGCGCGCCGGCGAGGTGCGCTCGGTGGAGGCCGTCGTCGGCGGCGACTCGATCCTCACCGGCCAGTCGGCGCGCGGGCTCGACCTGCAGGCGCGCTTCAACGTCAAGCTGCTGGCGGTGGCGCGCGGCGGACGGCGGGTGACCCAGCGCCTGCGCACGGCGCCGATCCGCGCTGGCGACGTGCTGATGCTGCGCGGGGTCGAGACCGATCTCTCCAAGGCGATGACGGAGCTGGGCGCCCTGCCGCTCGCCGACCGGTCGGTGCAACTCGGCGGGCGCCGGCCGCTCGTCCTGCCAGTGCTGATCCTGGCGGCGGCCATGGTGATGCTGGCCCTGCACCTGCTGCCGGTGGCGATCGCCTTCGCCGGCGCGGCGCTGCTGATGGTGCTGACGCGCTCGATCTCGATGCGCGAGGCCTATGCCTCGCTCGACGGCACGGTGCTGGTGCTGATCGCCGCCCTGGTGCCGGTGAGCGAGGCGCTGCAGAAGACCGGCGGCGCCGATCTGATCGCCTCCAGCCTCAGCGGCCTGTTGCTGCACGCCCCGCCGCTGGCGGTGCTGGCGATGATGCTGATCGCGGCGATGGCCTGCGCGCCGTTCATGCACAATGCGCCGACGGTGCTCATCCTGGCGCCGGTGGCGATCGGGGTCGCGCACCACCTGAAGCTCTCGCCCGACCCGCTGCTGATGGCGGTGGCCACCGGTGCGGCCTGCGACTTCCTTACCCCGGTCGGCCACCAGTGCAACACCCTGGTGCTGGCGCCAGGCGGCTACAAGTTCAGCGACTATACCCGGCTCGGCGCGCCGCTCTCGGTGCTGGTGATTGTCGTCGGAACGCTGCTGATCGCCGCCGTCTGGCCGCTCGCCGGGCGCTGAAAGCTGGTCTAGGTTAGGACCGCAGGAGACCGGCCATGGCAATCCGCGGCATCGATCACATCAACATCGGCACCCATCGCCTCGAAGAGACGCGCGCCTTCTTCCGCGATGTGCTGGGCCTCACCGAGGGCTGGCGGCCGGACTTCGCGTTCGGCGGCGCCTGGCTCTACGCCGGCGACGGCGCGGTGGTGCACCTTGTCGATCTCGCCGACGCCAAACGGCCGTCGGAAGAGGCCGCGCTTGACCATTTCGCCTTCCGCATCGACGACTACGACGAAGCCAAAGGCCGCCTCGACGCGGCCGGCGTCGCCTACCGCGCCGTCGCCGTTCCGAACGCTCCGATCCGACAGATATTCCTGCGCGATCCCAACGGCGTGAACATCGAGCTGAACTATCGCGAACCGGTGGTCCAGCCCGCACACGTCGCCACGGCGATCGGGTAGCCGGCGCCTCGGCGGGGAACCGTAAGGCGGCGCTGTTCATTTTGCCTGGGTGATCAGACTAGAGTGTAGAGGCTGTGAGCGGCGTCGCCGGGGGGCGGGCGCCGCGGAGGATCGACGTTTTGCTCGGAGCATGGCGAGAGTTGCGCTGGACGGCCTTGGCGGCTGCGTGCCTGTTCGGCGCGCCGGCGGCGGCGGCGATCCCGCCGGCCGCGCCCACGCCGCCGGCCGCGCCGCCGCTCGCCCTCAGCCCGCCGCCCGCGTCGCCGTCCGAGCAGTCGGTGAAGGCGGACTACCTCGCCAAATTCGCGCCGTTCGTGGTCTGGCCGCCGGAGACCTTCTCCGCCCCCACGGCGCCGCTGGTGCTCTGCATCCAGGGCGATGACCCGTTCGGCGAGACGCTCGATCGCCTGACCGCCGGCCAGAGCGTCGGGACCCATCCCATCATTGTGCGGAGGGTGGCGCGCATCGACGCGGACAGCGGCTGCCATATCGCCTATCTTGCCGGATCGTCCGCGCAGTCGCCCGCCGCGGCGCTGAAGGCGCTCGATGGCAAGCCCGTGCTGACGGTGACGGATGGTGAAGGCGGCGAGCGAGGCATCGTGCACCTCGTGCAGACCAACGGCCGGGTTCGGTTCGCGATCGACGCCGCCAGGGCCGGGCAGTGCGGCTTGGCGATCAGCTCCAAGCTGCTCGCGCTGGCCTCCGAGGTGAAGCGTTGAGCCACCAGGACCCGGAGCGCAGCCGCGTCGCCGTGCTCTGGGTCGGCGCTCTGGTGCTGCTGCTGGCGGCCGTGGGCCTGGCGATCCGCGAGGAGGTCGTGCACCGGGCCGAGGCGCTGCAGCAGGCCGAGGCGCAGACCGACGTCCTCGCCGGCAGCGTCAGCGCCGCGCTGGCGTTCGAAGACGAAGCGGCCATGCGCCAGGATCTCAGCGCCCTGATGCGCAATCCGCAGGTGGCGGCCGCCGGCATCTACGGCCCGGACGGCCGCCAGCTCGCCCTGCTGCCGCGGCCGGGTGCGGCTCCGGCCCCCGTGCATCTCGCCGCCGCCGGCGTCGGGCGCATGCACGGCCGCGACGTGGTGGCCCAGGCGGTGACGGAGCAGGGCCAGCGGCTCGGTTTCGTCTATCTGCAGACCGCGCCGGAGGATCTGCCCGAGTTCATCGGCCGACATACCGGCCTCGTCATCCTGACCGCGCTGGCGCTGCTGCTGCTCACCTTCATGACCCGCGCCGCCGCGCGGCTCGCGAGAGCCAATATGCGGCTGAACGAGGAGATCGCGGCGCGCGCGGCCGCCGAGGATGCGCTGCGCCAGAGCCAGAAGCTGGAGGCGCTCGGCCAGCTCACCGGCGGCATCGCCCACGACTTCAACAACCTGCTGCAGGCGATCCACGGCGGCTTCGAACTGATCCTGAGCCGGGCGAGCGACGAGAAAACCGTGCGCCGCTGGGCTCAGAACGGCCTCGACGCCGCCGATCGCGGCGCCAGCCTGACCCGCCAGCTGCTGGCCTTCTCGCGCCAGCAGAAGCTGGACACCAAGCCGCTGATCGTCGCGGACGCCCTGGCGCGAATGGACGACTTGCTGGCCCGCACCCTCGGCCCCAAGGTCGAACTGGCGCTGGAGTTCGACCGGGATCGGGTGACGGTGATCTCCGACGCCACCCAGCTTGAGCTCGCGGTGATGAACCTGGCGGTCAATGCGCGCGACGCCATGCCGGACGGCGGTCGGCTGACCATCCGCACCCGCATCGTGCGGCTAGAAACCGACGCCGTGCTGCCGCCGGGCCGCTATGTCGAGTTGCAGGTGATCGACAGTGGCCAGGGCATGCCCCTGCACGTCATGCGGCGCGCCTTCGATCCGTTCTTCACCACCAAGGCCGTCGGCAAGGGCACCGGCCTGGGCTTAGCCCAGGTCTACGGCGTCGCACGCCAGGCTGGGGGCGACGCCCGCATCGCCAGCACGCCCGGCGGCGGCACCACGGTGACGCTGCTGCTGCGCGAAGCCGCCGGCGTTGAGGCGGCGCCGTCGCCCGTGGCGGCGGTCGCGGCGTCGTCGCCGCCGAATCTCACCGCCACCGTGCTGTTGGTGGACGACGACGAGGCGGTGCGCGGCGTGGTGCGCGGCGGCCTCGAGCTGCGCGGCTACAAGGTGCTCGACGCCGACAGCGGCGAGGCGGCGCTGGCGCTGGCCGGCGAGCACCCGGAGATCGCGGTGATCGACTATGCCATGCCGGGCATGGACGGCGCCCAGACCGCCGAGGGCCTGCGCCGGCTGATGCCGCGGCTGCCGATCATCCTCGCCAGCGGCCACGCCGACACCGCCGCCGTCGAACGCGCCCTCGGCGGCTCGGCGACGGTGCTGCGCAAGCCGTTCGACATCGCCGTGCTGTCGGAGACCATGACCCGGCTGCTGACGGCGGAGAACTGAGGCGCCGTCAGGCCGGGGTGAAGGTGAAGACGGGCGGGTTTCCCTCGCCCGTCTGGCTCCACTTCAGCTTCACCCGCTGGCCGATCTTCAGCTGATCGAAGTCGCAGTCGATGAAATTGGTCAGCAGCGAGACGCCCTCGTCCAGCGTCACATAGCCGATGGCGTAGGGGACCGGCGTGTTCCGGCGCATGACGCTGAAGGTGTAGATCACCCCTTCGCCGGGGCTCTCTTCCCATTTCGTTTCGCTGGAATGGCAGAACGGGCAGAGGGTGCGCGGATACCAGTGCGGCTCGCCGCAGGCCGTGCAGCGCTTGATCAGGAAGCGGCCTTCCTTGGCGGCGTCCCAGAACGGCTTGCTCTCCAGGTTCTGGCCGGGGGCGGGAATGCGCCGCGTGGTCGGGCGTTCGTCGACGTCGGACATGGCTATTCCCTTTCCATGATGAGCGTGCCGGCGCCGTGGCGGGTGCCGAGCGAGCCGCCGGTGCCGTGGGCGATGACCAGGTCGCAATTGGGGACCTGCACCTTCGGGTGCGCTTCGCCCCTGGCCTGGCGCACCGCCTCGATGATCTTGGTGATGCCGCCGCGGTTGGTCGGGTGGTTGTTGCAGAGGCCGCCGCCGTCGGTGTTGAACGGCAGCTTGCCGACGCCGGAGATCAGGTTGCCGTCGGCGACGAATTTGCCGCCTTCGCCCTTCTTGCAGAAACCGAGGTCCTCGAGCTGCATCAGCACCGTGATGGTGAAGCTGTCGTAGATCGAGGCGTATTTGATGTCCGCCGGGGTGATCCTGGCCTCGGCCCAGGCCGGCGGCCCGGACCAGACGGCGCCGGAGTAGGTGAGATCGAGATTCTTGCCGCCGCGCGGGCCCTTGGGCGCCTCGCCGTGGCCGATCACCTTGACCAGCGGCCGCTTCAGGCTCTTGGCGACTTCCGGCGCGGCCAGTATCACCGCGCCGCCGCCGTCGGTGATCACGCAGCAGTCCAGCCGGTGCAGCGGGTCGGCGATCATCGGAGAATTGACCACCTCCTCCACCGTCACCACGTCGCGCAGCATGGCGTGCTCGTTCCACTGCGCATGGTGCGACGCGGCGACCTTGATCCAGGCCAGCTGCTCGGAGGTGGTGCCGTAGTCGTGCATGTGGCGCATGGCGCACATGCCGTAGGTGTTGTGGGTGGTGCCGCCCCAGATGTTCTCGAAGCCGGCTTCCGGAACCTCGTTGATGCCGCCGCCCTGGCCGCCCTGCGGCGCCATGCGGAAGCGCTCGCCGCGCGTCGCCGCATCGCCGAGGCCAGAGCGCGAGCCCAGCGGCCGGCCCGCCAGGGTGATCAGCGCCACCTTGCACTTGCCCGCCGCGATCGCCTCGGCCGCGTGACCGGCGTGGACGATATAGGACGAGCCGCCGGTCTCGGTGGAGTCAGTGTGCTTCAGCTTCAGGCCCATGTAGTCGGCCATCGACAGCGCCCCGAACCCCGGCGCGTCGCCGGCGCAGAAGTAGGCGTCGACGTCGTCGAACGAGAGCCCGGCGTCCTCCAGCGCGCCCTTGGCGCACTCAGCGTGGACCTGGGCGGTCGACAGGTGGGGGATGTCGCGGAGCGGGTGCTCCCAGGCCCCCACGACATAGGCCTTGCCTTTGATGCTCATCTGGATCGCGTCCCTCTAGATCGAATGACCGGCCGCTGGATCAATGCGGCTCTTCTGGTTGGTTTTTCTTATCGGCGCGCGGCTTGCGGCCCGCAAGCGCGCCCGCCGCCAATTCAGCTCGGGCCGCGCCGCTGGCCGACAGGGTGCGACGACGACAGGCCGCCATCGACGACGATGGCCTGGCCGTTGACGTAGGAGCTGTCGTCCGAGGCCAGGAACAGCGCCGCGCCGGCGATCTCCTCCGGCTCGCCGCCGCGCTTCAGCGGATTGAGCTGGCCGATCCGGTCCTCGGTGCCGCGCTCGCGGGCGCGCTGATAGACGAAGCGGGTCATGCCGGTCTCGATCAGGCCGGGGCAGATGGCGTTGACCCGCACCCCGGTGCCGTAGAGCTGGTTGGCGCAGGTCTGCACCAGGTTGATCACCCCGGCCTTGGACGCCGAATAGGGGATGCCGCCCGCGCCGGACCTGAGGCCGGCCACCGAGGCGGTGCAGATGATCGAGCCCTTGCCCTTCTCGCGCATGATCGCACTGGCGTGCTTGATCGCCAGGAACGGCCCGACGAGGTTGATCCGCAGCACCTCCATCCAACCTTCCGGCGTGATCTGGTCGATGGTCCCCAGCGCGCCGGCGGACGAGCCGATGCCAGCGTTGGCGTAGATCGCATCGAGGCCGCCGTGCTCGGCGACGGCGCGGTCGATGTAGGCCTTGACGTCGTCTTCCTTGCCGGCGTCGCCCTGCACAGCCACCGCGCGGCCGCCGGCGTCGCGGATCTTGGCCGCCGTCGCCTCGACTTCGCCGGCGCGGTCCACGCAGACCACCGCCGCGCCTTCGCGGGCGAACATGAGCGCGCTGGCGCGGCCGATGCCGCTCGCCGCGCCCGTCACCACCGTCGAGCGTCCCTCGAGCCTGCCCATAAGCGTCCATCCTCCCGTTCAAACGTTTGTTGGGATTGCTTTCGGACCTCGCGCACGCGGGGTCAAGCCGGGGTGCGGCGTCGGCGCGCGGCTGGGCCGTCGTTCGCGCGTCCTTAGCGCGGCCTTAACCATAGGGTGATGGGCTAGGTGCTTCGTTTCCGAAGGCCCTTCCATGGCCGCGACCCATCGCAAACCCGCCCCCGAGCTCGCCCCAATCGAGCGGCCGGTCCCGATCGCGCGGCCGCGCCTGCCAACCCGCGCCGCCATCGCGCCCTATCTCGATCGCATCGACGACGCGCGCTGGTACACCAATCACGGACCTCTGGTGGGCGAACTGGAGACGCGGCTCGCCGCGCGGCTGGGCGGCGGCGCCAAGGTCGTGACCGTGGCCAACGGCACCGCCGCGCTCACCCTGGCGCTCAGGGCGGCCGGCGCTCGGCCGGGGACGCTCTGCCTGATGCCGGCCTGGACCTTCGTCGCCAGCGCCCACGCGGCGCTCGACGCCGGCCTGACGCCCTATTTCGTCGACGTCGATCCCGAGACCTGGATGCTCGATCCCGCCGCCGTCTGCGCGGCCATCGCGGCGGCGCCGGCCGAGGTGGGGGCGGTCATGCCGGTGGCCGCGTTCGGCCGCATTCCCGACCTCGCCCTCTGGCGCCAGATGGCCGATGGAACCGGCCTGCCGGTGGTGGTCGATTGCGCCGCCGGCTTCGATGGCCTCGCCAGCGCGCCGGTGCCGGTCACCGTCAGCCTGCACGCCACCAAAACCGTGGCCGCGGGCGAGGGCGGCTTCATCGCCAGCGTGGACGCTGAGTTCATCGCCCATGTCCGGACGCTGAGCGCCTTCGGCTTCCGCGGCGAGCGCGTCGCCACTTGCGCGGCCGTCAACGCCAGGCTGTCCGAATATGCGGCCGCCGTCGCGCTCGCCAGCCTCGACGGTTGGGATGCCGACCGCGCCCGCTTCATCCTCACCGCGCAGCGGCTGCGCGCCGGACTGGCGCTGACGCCCGAGATCGGTTTTCAGCCGGGGTGGGGAACGCGCTGGATTTCCAGCGTCTGCGTGGTCTCCACGCCAGATTGGGCCGCGCCGGCGATGTCGGACGTCCTGCGTAGCTTCGACATCGACAGCCGCGACTGGTGGGGCGCCGGCTGCCATCGCCACCCTGCGTTCGCGCGCTGCCCGCGCACCGCCCTGCCGGTCACCGATCGCCTGGCCCGCTCGACGCTCGGCCTGCCGTTTTTTATCGACCTGGACGAAGGCGCCTCGCGCCGGATCGTCGAAGCCGTCGTCGAGGCCCTGAAGGTGACGCATGGGTGAAGCTGTTCTCATCTTTCCGGCCGGCATGCCGGAGGGCCTCGCTTTCCGCGACCGCGCCAAGGCCGCCGGGTTGCGCGTCGTCGGCGCCTCGTCGCTGGAGCGCGATCCGGCCGAGGGCGCCTACGAGGCCTGGGAGCACCTGCCCTACGTCAACGACCCCGGCTTCGACGACGCCCTGGCCGAGGTTGTCAGGCGCAACGATGTCAGCGCGGTCCACGCGCCGCACTACATCGTCTGGAAGCACCTGGCCGAGCGCCTTGGCCAGATCGCGCCGGGCGCGCGGCTCACCAGCGGCCAGATTCCGCAGGACAACGAGCGCGCCTATCGCAGCCTGCGCGAACGCGTCGCGGCCCTGAAGACGCCCTGCTTCTGGCCCGCGGTGACCGGCAAGCCGCGGCTAAGCGCGCTCGAGAAGGCGGGCCTCATCCGCATGATCGACGCGATTCCCGGCATGTGCGGCGAGGAGAAGATGATCGCCGTGATGGAGATCATGCGGCACACGCCGCCCGGCGACGTGGTCGAGATCGGTTCCTGGTGGGGGCGCTCGGCGGCGATGCTGGTCTGGCTCGCCCGCCACTACGCCATCGGCAAGGTGATGTGCGTCGATCCCTGGCGCAATGATGCGATGGCGCAGGGCGATCCGATGGTCGACGCCGTCAGCGCCGAACAGGACGCCGAGGAGGCGCTGCGCATCTTCCAGATCAACCTGGCGCCCTTCGCCCTCGGCGACCTGAACTACATCCGCGCCCGGTCCCGAGACGCCGCGCCGCAATATGGGCCGGGCCTCACCGTGACCACCGAGGCGTTCGGCGCCGTCGCCTATGAAGGCCAGATCGCGCTTCTGCACATAGACGGCAACCATTCCGAGCCGGACGTGGCCGCCGACTGCGAGCTCTGGACTCCGCGTGTTGTCCCGGGCGGCTGGATCGTCTTCGACGACTACGAGTGGGCGTTCGGCGACGGGGTCAAGCGAGTGGCGGACGCCTTCGTCGAGACCAACGCGGAGCGGATCGCCTGCCGCTTCAAGGCGGGCGAGTCGTTGTTCGTGCAGCTGAAACGATGACGCCGCGCACCGCGCGAGCCGGGCGCCCCGCATGACAACGTCAGGGGTCGAAACCCCGCCGTACGTCATGATCGCGTCTGGCCAGGGGGAAGCTCTCGTCCAGCGCCTGCGTGATCGCCTCGATCACTCGCCCGGCGACGCCGGCGCGCGCTACCTACTCTTCGCCGCCCTGGCGTCGTGCGGCCGCCATGCCGAAGCCCAAGCGGCGCTCGACCAGGCGCGGCTGCTGCACGGACTTCTGACGATCAAGGCGTGGGACGGCGACATCGAGCGTCTTCAACGCGACGCCGACTACGCCGCCGCCGTTGGCCTGCGCCTGTACAACGCGGGCAATGTCGCCGTCGCCTGCATCGCGTTGACGGCGGCCGTCCAGGCCGGCTGCAACGATCCATCGACGCTGCTGACCCACGCGCTCTCCCTGCAGCATCAAGGCCGCGCCGACGAAGCCGTCGAGGCCTTCAGGGCGGTCGGCGCCCGCTTCCCGACCCCAGGGGTGACGCAATTTCTGCTTACCGCCATGTTCGCGGCCAAGGACGGGGTCCGGCGGCATGCCGCCGAGGCGCGCGCCTGGGCCGCGAGATATGCGCCATCTCGGCCGTCACCGTCGTTCGCGAACAGCCGCGCCGCCGGCCGACCGATCCGCGTCGGCTACGTCAATCCCAACTTCACCCAGAACCAGGCGCGCCAGTTCGTCGCGCCGCTGTTCGATCACCACGATCGGGATCGGTTCACCGTCTTCGCGTTCCCGAACCAGCCGGAGGACGCCGCCAGCTGGGCCGCGCCGCTCGAAATCCGACCGATCGGCGCGCTTGCCGACGACGCGGCGGCCGAGCTGATCCGTCGCGAGCGCATCGACATCCTGATCGACTGCTGGGGCCACGCGGCCGGTAGCCGCCTGCCGGTGTTCGCCCAGCGCCCGGCGCCGATCCTCGCGAGCTGGCTGAACTATCAGCAGACCTCGGGCATCGCCGCGATCGACTATGTGATCCAGACCGACCTGGTCGACGGCGACGGCGTGGACGAGCTGTTCGTCGAACAGGTCTGGCGCATGGGCGATGCGTGCGCCGCCTTCCGGCCCGATCCTGGTCCGCACGGCTCGCCGGCGCCCTGTGTCGCGGCCGGACGCGTGACCTTCGGCGCCTTCATCAACCCCGCCAAGCTGTCGGACCTGACCGTGGCGATGTGGTCGCGGATTCTGGCCGCCCGCCCCACCGCGCGGTTGGTGCTGAAGTACGCCTACTTCGTCGATCCGGTGCTGCAGGCGGTGACTCAGTCGCGCTTCCTCGCGCACGGCGTGAACCCCAGCCAGATCGAGTTCCGCGGTCGCACCTCCGGCGCCGCGTACCAGGCCGAGTTCGCCGAGATCGACCTGGCGCTCGATCCGTCGCCCTGTCCCGGCGGCACCACCTCGCTTGAGGCGCTGAGCCGGGGCGTGCCCGTGCTGACCCTGCTGGGCGACACCTTCTATGCGCGGCTGGGCGCCAGCGTGGTCGGTCCCGCGGGCTTTCCAGACCTGCTCGCGCCCAGCCCGGACGCCTACGTCGCCAAGGCGCTCGAACTCTCGGAAGAATCGGCGCGGATGCAGGCCCTGCGCGAGCGCGTCGCGCCCGGCTTTGACGCCGCGCCCTTTCGCGACGAAGTCGGCATGACGCGCCGCATCGAGGACGTCTATACAGCTATGTTCAGGCGCTGGTGCGAGACCGCCCAAGCGGCGTGACGCCCAGCTCGATGCGCCGCAGGCCTTCGGCGAGTGCGCGGACTCGACCTTCGCTGGCGGCGTAGATCCGGTCGGGATTGTCGAGGTCGTAGCGCGGGCTGACCCGTCGGCAGATCTCGTGGTCTTCATCGAAGATCTGGCGATTGGCCTTGATCATCGCGACCATCAGCGAGTCCAGGAAGCTCTCGGCGCCTTCGGCGGCGCGGCTGGAGTAGAGACGGCTGTAGAACCAGCTGCGGTCGGGCGAGTCGCCCGGCATGAAGCTCTGCAAGGCGTAGGAATAGCCGAAGGGCGACGACAGCATGGCGAACGGGAAAACGTAGTAGGTGCAATAACCTTCGAAGTCGGCGCGCAGGTCGAAGAACCGGCGCAGACCCTTCAGGCCGCGCGCCATCCGCTGATTGCCGATTCGGGCATGGAACGCCGAATTCAGGCCGGCGTAGGTATCCTCGCCATCGCTAAGCGCCATCGGCGCCAGAGTGTCACGGTGGATGATGTTGACGTGGTAGGCTTCCAGCGCGTTCTCCACGCCAACTCGCCAGTTGGCTTGGAAGTCGATCTTGTAGAGGTCGCGCGGCGCGGTCATCTCCCTGGAGATGTCGGCCAGCTTACCGCCGAATTGGCCTAGCTGCTCATCGAGCGTCATCGCCGGTTCGATGCCGACGAACAGGAAGTCGCCGCGCCAGGCAGTGCGAAAGCGGGTCAGGACGGCCTTGGCCAGGTCGCAGGCGGTGAACTCCTCGCGGCGGGTCACGCGGACCTCGCCGGCGCGGATGCTCCAGCCGTGGTAGGGGCAGATGGCGCGGGCGTTGCCCCGATCCTCGATGAAGAACCGGCCGCCGCGGTGCGGGCACACATTGTCGAAGGCGATGACCTCGCCGTCGTCGTTGTATAGCACCAGGTCGCCGGGCGCCCACGACAGCCGCACGAAGTCGCCAGGCTCCGCGACCTCGCTGCGATGAGCGACCAGGTGCCAGTACGACCGGATCAGCGTCTCGATGGGGACGGCCATGGTCTAGAGCCTTCTCGCTGGCGCGGCGTACATCGTGGTGTCGTCTGGCACGTTGCGGACGACGACCGCGCCGGCGCCGATGACGCAGCGCTCGCCGACGGTCAGCCGCGGGAGCACGCGGGCGCCGGAGCCAAACAGGCAGCCGCCGCCGGCCTTCACCCCGCCCATCAGGTCGACATAGGCGCTGATAGAGCAGCCGGCGCCCGCGATGGCGTCATGGCCGACCCCGGCCAGCGCGCACTGCATTACCAACTCGCCGATATGGGCGTCGGCGGAGACGTGGGCGAAGGGACCGATGACCGCGCCGGCGTCGATGCGTGCCGACGCCGAAACCCAGGCCTTCGGATGGATCAGCGTGGCGAACCGCGCGCCCGCGGCCGTCAGGCGCTCCGCCAGCGCCCGCTTGCCGGCCGGCGCCCCGATAGCCATGACCAGCTCCTGGCCGGGCGCGGGCTTGAAGCCCCGGATCGGGCCGACGTGGCGCAGGCGATGGCCGAACGCCGCCATCGGATCCTCGCCATCGTCGATGTAGCCCGCGAATCCGGAGCCGGATCCCTCGAGCGCCGGCGCGAACCAGTCCAGCACCTCGCGCGCCAGACCGCCACCGCCCACCAGGATATAGTCGGTCACCGCCTCAACCCGCCGAATAGCCGCCATCGACGACCAGCACCGTGCCGGTGATCCATCGCGCGGCGGGCGAAAGCAGGAAGAGCGCAGCTTCGGCGACATCGGACGGCTGGCCGAGGCCCAGAGGATGGGCGGCCACATAGGCCCCAGCCGCATCTTCGGCCAGGTTGGTGACGGCCCGCGCGTTCATCGGCGTATCGACGCCGCCGGCCGCGATGGCGTTTACGCGCAAGGATCGGGGCGCCAGTTCGATGGCCAGAGCCCGCACCGCGCCCTCGATCGCGGCCTTGGCCGCGGCGTAGGCGGCCATGCCAGGCCGGCCGTGCTGGGCCGAGACCGAGGACATGAAGACCATCGACGCGCCAGGCGTCATCGCCCCGCTCCGCCCGGCGCCCCGCGCCAGACCGAAGGCGCCGTTCACCGCCGCGCCGAACACCGTCTGCAGATGGCTCATCTTGGTGAGCCGGATCGGCAGGATCAGCGCCGCGCCGGCGGCGTGGAAGACGCCGTCGAGCGCGCCGGCTTCGGAGACGACCTCGGCCACCATCGCGGCGGCGCCGTCGGCGTTCGAGACATCGCAGACGCGGCCGCTGTGTCCGTCGCCGTCCAGGCTGGCGAGCGCCGCCGCAAGCCGCGTTTCGTCGCGCCCCACCGCGACCACCCGGGCGCCGCAGCGCGCCACCAGGCTCGCGGTCGCGAGGCCGAGGCCGGACGTGGCGCCGGTGACCAGCACGGTTCGACCGGCCATGGCGTCGTCGGCGAAGATCACAGGTAAAGAATTTCGGCGCAGCCGAGGCCGCAGGTCTCAATGACCGCCGCGCCCCAGGAGTAGCCGACCCCGAAGCCGACGAGGGCGAGGCGCGCCGGGCCCGCCGTCAGCCGCGTCGCCAGGTCCGTGCTCAGCACCAGCGGCAGGGTGGCCGAGCTGGTGTTGCCAAAGCGGTCGATATTGATCGGCGCCTGATCGGGCCGCGCGCCGATCTTCTTGACGATGTGGTTCAGCATGAACCGGTTGGCCTGGTGCAGCACGAAGGCGTCAATGTCCGCCACGCCGCAGCCGGCGTGCGCCAGCGCGTCCGCCACCAGCTTCGGAACGGCGCGAAGCGTGAAGGTGAACACCTCGCCGCCGTCCATGTACAGGTGTTCCGGGTCGAAGCCCGTGGCGCGGCGCGCGTCCGGCGCGGGGATGCGGAAACCGCCGGCCGGGACGATCAAATTCGCCGCGCCGCCGCCGTCGGTGCCGAGTACGAAGATCGAGGCGGGCGCGTCGGGATCGGCCGTGATCGCGGTCGCGGTCCCGGCATCGCCGAACAGCAGCGCGGTGCCGCGGTCGTCGGGATCGAGCAGCCGGCTGCTGGTCTCGCCCGCCAGCAGCAGCACGCGCGAACAGCCGGCGTTGATCAGGGTCGAGGCTAGCCAGAGGCCGTAGACGTAGCCGGAGCAGCCGAGGCCGACGTCGAAGGCCTGGCAATGCCGCGCGAGGCCGAGCCGGGCGTGCAGCACGCACGCCGTCGCCGGCAGCCGCTGGTCGGGCGTCTGGGAGACGAAGATCAGGACGTCGATCGTGTCCGCAGACCAGTCCAGCTTGGCCAACAGCCGCTCGGCGGCGGCGTGGCAGAGGTCCGAGGTGGTCTGGCCCGGCGGGACCCAATAGCGGGTCTCGACGCCGACCATCTTGGTGACGTCGCGCACCGCGTCCGCGCCGAACCGCGCCACGAAATCGTCGTTGACCAGCTTGCGCGACGGGACCGCACTGACGACGCCAGCCAGCCGCACGCCCGGCAGCGAAAATCCGGGCGTTCCGGTCTCCCCTCTCACGGCGAGCGGCTGATGGGTCACGCCGCCTCGGCTCGGCTCATCAGCAGCTCGATATCCGCCACGGTCTTGCACTTGGCGAGCGCGGCGCCGTCGAACAGCTTCTGGAAACATTCGTCGCCGAGCGCGATCACCGAGACGACGGCGAGCGAGTCCCAATTGTGCGAAGGAAGGTCGAAATCGGGTCCGATCTCGGCCACGTCCACTTCGAAAATCTCGGCCAGGCCGATGTAGAATGCGTCCACGTCAGGGTTCCTTCAGATCAGGATTTCGCCCGCCGCCCACGAGTAGCCGACGCCAAATCCGATCAGCAGGCAGCGGCGCGGCTGGCCGGAGGGTGGGGCGTAGGGTTCGAGGGCGAGCGGAATGGTCGAGGATACGGTGTTGCCGCAGTATTCCAGGCGGCGGACGAAACGGTCGTCGTCGACGCCGAGTTTCCGTTGCAGCCTGTCGAGCAGCAGGGCGCTGGCCTGGTGCAGCACGACGAGATCGTAATCGTCCATGCCGCGCCCAGTCCGGGCCATCAGCTGGGCCGCCGCCGCCGGGACGGTCTTGAGCGCGAAGGCGAGCACCTCGGCGCCGTCCATGAACAGGTTCTCGGGGCCCCGCATGTTGCCGAAGCGATCAGCCTCCGGCTCCGCCGCCACGAGCGGTCGCGGCGCGCGCGCGCCGCCGACCGGGACAATCAGGTTCTTGGCCCCGGCGCCATCGGTCCCGAATATGAACGGGCCGAGCGTGCGTTCGCTCTGGTCGTCCGCCTCGATCAGCGTGGCGGTGGCTGCGTCGCCGAACAGCGTGCGCACGCTGCGGTCCATCGGATGGATCAGCTTGGAATAGGTGTCGCAGGTGATCAGCAGCACGCGCTCCGCCGAACCGCTGGCGATCAGGCCTTCCACCAGGGCGAGGCCGTAGACGTAGCCGGCGCAGCCGATCGCGTAGTCGAACGAGCCGCACTCGCGTCGGAGCCCGAGGCGGTGGTGCAGCAGATTGGCGTTGCCGGGCAGCGGGTAGTCGGGGGTCTGAGTGCAGAAGATGAGGAAATCGATCGTCGCTGGATCGACGCCGGTCTCATCGATGAGCTTGCGCGCCGCGGCCTCGCCCAGGTCCGTCGCGGTCTCGTCGGCGGCGGCGATTCGGCGCTCGCGCACGCCGGTCTTCTCGACGATTTTTTCGGCCGTCCAGCCGGGGTAGAGTTCCGCCAGCGCGTCGCTGGTGAGGACAGCCGCGGGCAGATGGCTCGTGATCGCCTTGATCTGGCCGGTACGCATCGCCTGGCAGACGCCCTATTCCCTCCGGATGGTGGGCGGCAGGATGGTCCGGGCGGCTTAAAGTCAGATTAACCATGTTGCTGTTCGAGCGCGGCTGAGGCGCCGCCATCTGAGCCCATTCGACGCACCCGCGCGCTACGACAGCAGGGTGAAATGCACCATCGAGCGGTGCAGGTCGTGAACGTAGACGTCCGGCTCGCGCGAGACGCCGATCAGGGCGCTGGCCTCCATGGCGTTCCAGGAGAGAAGGCCGGTGACCAGGCAGAACAGCAGCCGTTCGTCGAGGCGGTAGGTCAGCCGCGCCCGTTCGCCCTCGGTGTCCGCCAAACCGCAGTCGGCGCTGTCGAGGGCGTAGCGGAAGAGCAGCTTGCGTTCGCCCTTGGGCCCGGCGAGGTCGAGATAGACGTCCATCGGTGGCGAAAAGCCCGTCTTTTCGCGCCGCGCGGCGTAGTTGGCGGCGCATTTCTTCAGCGCCCGCGGCCAGTCGAAGGCGGCGCCCTCAGGCAGCGTCAGTTCGGTGAAGCTCGGCGCGCGGTCGGTGAGGGTCAGGGCGTAGGCGGCGCGGTCGGCGTCGGTGAAGCCGCGATGGAGGGCGCCTTCGTCGCGGGTGATCGCCAGCGTGCCGCTGTCCAGTTCGTCGCCGGGATAGAGCTTGGCCAGCGCCGCGCCGAGGCCCGCCGATGCCAGCTCATCCGCGATTTCGGCCTCAAGCGGCTGCGGCAGGAAGCGCGAGAGCGCCGCCGCCGGCCCGCCCAGCACATATTCGCCGCCGGCCGGGATCACCCGCTTCGGCGCCAGCGCCTTGGCCACCTCGCGGAAGTTGGCGGCGGTGCGGCGGCGCAGGGCGCGCATCGCGGCGTCCTTCTGGGCGTCGTCGTAGTCGGCCATCGCCATCGGGAACAGCGAGGCGGAGACATAAGGCAGCTGGGCGATGTCCGGCGCGCCGTACTCGGCCGCGATCCGCGCCGCGTCGGCCGGCAGGATGGTGTTGTCGACGGCGAGAAACAGCCGCTTCCCGTCGGTGTCGGTCAGATAGAGCGAGGTGTCGAGGTCGTAGGCGACCTGGGTCTCGTCGCCCAGGGTGTTGCCGTGGAAGTCCTTGAAGAGGACGATCTCGGCGCCGGTGTCCGCCAGCTTTGAGCGGGTCTCGAACGGCGTCTCGATCAAGGTGCGGAAGCCCCGCGCGGCCAGCGCCGACTTGAGGTTCGGCGTGTTCATCGCCCCCACGATCACCGGCGTGGCCCGGTCGAACGGGGCCAGGGTCTCGGCGTGCAGGTGATCGTGGTGCAGGTGGCTGATGTAGAGGAAATCCGGCCGGCAGGCGCCGATCTCGGCGGCCAGGCGATCGTGCACGGGCGGGAAGTTCCACCAGGTCTGCTGGCAGGGACCGCGGTACCACGGGTCGGTCAGCAGCCGCCGCCCGCCCGCCAGGGTGATCAGGAAGCAGGCATTGGCGACGTACTGGATCTTCATCTGGCGGGCGCCGCGATCACGGTGAGGCTGCGCCCCGCGCCGCAGCCCAACAGCGCCTCGCCGAGCTTCAGCCAGGCCGGCAGGCCCTGCTCGGCCAGCACCAGGTCGATCGCCATCCGCGCCCGGTGCGCCGGCTTGCCGGCGGCGGGATCGGCCACATAGTTCGAGCCGGGATGGAAGAGGAACCAGTCGATCGGGAAGCTGGCGTAGGCGATCCGGATCTCGAACCCGAGCCGCGTCAGCAGAGCGGTCAGCGACGGCGCGTCGAAATAGTTGAGGTGCTGGGGCGGCGCGAGCCAGAAGTCGTGGGTGATGGCGCCGGACGCGCGGGCGGCGAGTTGGATCGGGCTGAAGTCGTTGGGCACGGTGATGGCGACCACCCCGCCCGGCGCCAGCACGCGCGGCAGCCGCGCCAGCAGCGCCTCGGGGTCGCGGACGTGCTCCAGCACATGCTCCATGGCGACCACGTCGAAGCCCTCGCCGGCTTCGATCAGCGCGTCTAGACCTTCGAAGGCGTCGCCGAATGAGGCCGCGTCCAGCAGCTCGGGATGGAAGCGTCTTAAGCCGTCGTCGGAGAAATCCAGCCCGCGTGGCGCATAGCCGGCCCGCGAGGCCGCCGCGAGCAGCCAGCCCTCACCGCAGCCGACCTCCAGCAGCCGCCCGCCGTCCGCGCCGCGCGCGGTTTCCACCGCGTGCAGCAGCAGCCGCGCCACGAGGTCGCGATGCGCGCGCTCGGTGGCGTCGTAGTCCGGGGCGTAGGTCCCGTGCGAGCGCTGGAAGTATTCGTCGGCATAGAAAGCCTTCAGCGCCTCGGCGCTCGGCTTCGGCTCGACGGTGCGCCACCCGTCCGGATGGACTGCCAGCTCGTAGGTCGCGGTCATCACCAAAGCGTGTCGGCGATTCATGCAACGCCGCGTTAACCGGCCCGTTTTCGTGCTACATTGCCCCTGCGTCCGGGAGACCCGCCATGAGCCGTTCCGGTAAGATTAGCGTTGCGCTGCCGCGAGAGCAGCTTTCCCAACTCAAAGACGTCGTCGAGACCGGCGAATACGGCTCCGCAGCCGCCGCTGTACGCGAAGCGGTTCGCGCGTGGCTGCATCGCCGCGGCGTCCGCGCCCAGGCCGGCGCGCGCTTCATCCGCTCGGCCCAGGCCCGCCTCGAAGGCCTGCCGCCCGAGCCCGCCGAGCGCGTCGAACTGATGTTCGACGCCCGCGACGCGAAGGCCTGAGTTCCCGAATTCCGCTCATCGCGGCGCGCCGTGGGCGTTATCGGCGGCGCGGGTCCGTTTTCCAGTAGTCGAGGAAGCCATCCTTGAACAGGAAAGGACCCGAGCCGGCGTCGTTCAGGCGATCGATCTTCGCGGCGGTCGCTCCGGGCTCCTCGCGGAACCAAATCCAGAGGCTGGCCTCGACGCTGTAGATCGACGAACGATAGCCCCAGTCCCGGAATAACCGATCCATCGCGGCGTTTGAGAAGAACGCGCTATGCGGCGGTTCTAGATAGAACCAGTCTGGATCGCTGGGCACGCATTCGGCGACGAGCGTGTGGACGCCGAGCGCCCCGCTTGTGGAGACCAAGGTTTCGATCCCGTCCCACTGCTCCCTTCGGGTCAGGTGTTCGAAGACCGACGTCGTAACGACGAAATCGAAGCTTGAGGGCCGCAGATCTTCGCCGCTCAGGTAGCCTGTCCCGCTGGCCATGTACGCATCGTACTTGGCCAGGTTCAGTCCATAGTCGGCCGCCAGCAGCTCCGACAGCACGCCGTCGCCGCAAGCGAAATCCAGCCACCGACCCCGCGGATCGAGCAGCTCGCCATGCGCAAGTTCTGCTATGGCCTTGGCCTGCGCCGCCAGGCGTGACTTCCATTTCGGATCAAGCGGATTCGCCTCCTGCCCCTGGTAGGCCGAGTGGCAAAGCACATTCATCCGCTCCCAGTCCTGAAGCGGCATCTCCGCATGGGTGCGCGAGAGGACGAAGCCGCAGTCCTCGCAGCGCCAGTATTCGACCTCCGTCAGGCCAAAAGAATCAAACCGCTTGGTGAAATCGAAGCGGGATGTCCCTCCACATATTTCACATCGCATGTTTTGCCTGGGTTCGGCCTTCGCCGAGACGCTCGAGAAAAAGAGGCGCCTACCCCGCCTTCGCCGCCGTCTGCTCCGCCTGCTGGGCCATGCTGGGGAACGGGCGGGCGAGGGGGTAGAACTTCTCGCTCATCTTGACGAAGGCTTCCGAGATGATGGTCGACGGCGTCCAGCCTTCTTCCTTGGTCAGGGTCTCGATCGGCCGCGGCTGGCTGTAGAGGATGATGTTCTCGCCGCTGGCGCCGAAGATCTGGCCGGAGACGTTCTTGGCCGCCTCGGAGGCCAGCGCCACCGAGAGCCGCGCCGGCTGGTCGGGGCGGATGGTCTGGGCCATCTGCGCCCGCCGCGCCGCCGCCGCCTCATCCTTCACCGGGACCGACTGGGTCATCCGGGTCCACGCCACCGGCGCCAGGCAGTTGGCGCGAACGTTGTTGCGCGCGCCTTCCATGGCGATGATCCGCGAGAGGCCGGCGATGCCCATCTTGGCCGCGCCGTAATTGGTCTGGCCGACGTTGCCCAGGAGGCCCGAGGTCGAGGTGAAGAAGACGTAGGCGCCGTCGTTCTGCGCGCGGAAATGCTCGATGGTGGCGCGCGCCACGTTGAACGAGCCCTTCATGTGGACCTCGATCACCCGGTCCCAGTCCTGCTCGCTCATCTTGTGGAACATGCCGTCACGCAGGATGCCGGCCGGATTGATCACCGCGTGCAGGCCGCCGAAGGTGTCCAGCGCCTGCTCGACCATGCCCTGCACGGATTTCAGCGAGGTGACGCTCTCCGAATTGAACGCCGCTTCGCCGCCCGCCGCCTTGATCTCGTTCGCGACGGTCTCGGCCGGGCCCGCCGAGCCTTCGTCGCCGCCGGCGAGGCTGCCGCCGAGGTCGTTGACCAGCACCTTCGCGCCCTCCTGGGCCGCGATCAGCGCGCAATCTCGGCCAATGCCGTTGCCGCCGCCGGTGACCAGCACAACCTTGCCGTCGAGAATACCCATGGATCTATCTCCCTGAATGAAAATCGCTTTGGCGAAATGCTCTATTCGAGGCGGTCGGCGGTGCGCAAGGCGGGAAACAGCCTCGCCCAGGCGCCGGTGACGATCAGCGCGCCGGCGCCGCCATAGACCACGGCGTTCACCGGCCCGATGAAGCGGGCGACCAGGCCGCCGCGGAATTCGCCCAGCTCGTTGGAGGCCGAGATGAACAGGGTCGAGACCGCCGCCACCCGGCCGCGCATGGCGTCCGGCGTCACCAGCTGCACCAGCGTCTGGCGCACGAACACTGAGAGCATGTCGGCCGCGCCGAGCGTCGCCATGGCGGCCAGCGACAGCCAGACGGTGCGCGAGAGGCCGAAGACGATGGTGGCGACGGCGTAGAGCGCCACGCCGGCGAACATCTTCAGCCCGGCGTGCGAGCGGATCGGCCGCATCGAGAGATAGAGCGCCATACTGGCCGCGCCCACGGCCAGCGCCGAGCGGAACAGGCCAAATCCCTCCGGCCCCACCTTCAGCACGTCGCGGGCGAAGGCCGGCAGCAGCGCTGTCGCGCCGCCGAGGATCACCGCCGCCAGGTCGAGCGAGATCGCGCCGAACACGACCTTGTTCATCCACACATAGGTCAGCCCCTCCTTCACCATCGTCAGGCGCGAACCCGGCTGCGCCTGCGGGCGGGTGACGCCGCGGATGAAGGAGACGCAGATCAGGGCGCCGACATAGAGCGCGAAGGCGCCGATGAAGGCGGCGGCGGGATTGAGCGCCACCAGCAGCCCCGCGATCGCCGGACCGATGATCTGGCCGAACTGGCCGGCCAGGGAGTTCCAGGCGATGGCGCGCGGCAGCAGCGGGCGCGGCACCAGCATCGGCCCCAGCGCCGTCGAGGACGGCGAGGAAAAGGCGCGCGAGACGCCGAAGATCAGCGCCACGCCCAGGAACAGCGACACGTCGGCGAAGTGGAAGATCTCGCCCGCCGCCAGGATCGACGACGGGACCATCTCGGCGAGGTAGCAGAGCGACAGCACCCGGCGGCGGTCAGCATGGTCGGCCATAACCCCGGCCGGCAGCGCCAGGAAGAACAGCGGCGCGAAGGTGATCAGGCCGATCAGGCTGACGTTGAACGAGGCGTAGTTGATCGAGAGGCGCCCTTGGCGCGACAGGTCATAGACCTGCCAGCCCATGGCGACGCTCTGGATCTGCACGCCCAGGCCATTCATCCAGCGCGAGGCCCAGAAGACCAGATAGTCCCGCTCACCCAGGAGCGCGCGAAAGGACGGGAGGGGCGTCGGGGCGTCGGGCACGGGGGCCGCCCAATGCCCGACCCTGGCCGCCGCGGCAATCGTTCGTTGACCGGGCGGCCTCCAGACTCTATGTGCGCGGCCCCCATGAGCCTCGCCGCCGCCCCCGCATCGCCGCCGATCGTCAACGAACGGCCCAAGGACGCGTCCGCCGTCGACGCGCTGGTTCTGCGCGCGTTCGGTCCGGGGCGATTTGCCAAGGCCGCCGAGCGCCTGCGCGAGGGCCGCGAGCCGCGGCTCGACCTCTCTTTCGTGGCGTGGGACGGCGGCCGCATCGTCGGCTCGGTGCGCCAATGGACGGTGAAGGTGGGCGCAAACCCGTCCATCTTCCTGGGCCCCATCGCCGTCGAGCCCGAGTATCGCAGCCAGGGCCTGGGCGCGGCGCTGATCGAGCGCGCCTGCGAGGCCGCGGCGCGCGCCGGTCATCCGACCATCGTCCTGGTGGGCGACACCCCCTTCTTCGGCCCGCTGGGCTTCGTCCCCGCGCCCCGCGTCACCATGCCAGGCCCCGTCGATCGCCGCCGCGTGCTGGCGCGGGTGCTGGCAGCCGGCGCGGACGAGGGGCTGGAAGGTCTCGTCGCCGCGGCTTGAGCGGCCCCACAGTTCGTCCTACCTACCTCTGCATGGCCGAGGCGACGAGCGGAGCACTGGACCGAGTTAGCCAGGCGGCGAAGCAGGCGCCCGGCCGCGGCCTGCCGCCCGTGCACCTGTGGAATCCAGCCCACTGCGGTGAGATCGATATCGTCATCAAGAAGAACGGGCTCTGGTTCCACGAGGGCACGCCGATCGGCCGCGAGGCGCTGGTGCGGCTGTTCTCCACCGTGCTGCGCAAGGACCCGGACGGGACCTATCTGGTCACCCCGGTCGAGAAGATGAAGATCACGGTCGAGGACGCGCCGTTCGTCGCGGTGCGGGTCGATCGCGCCGGCGCGGCGCTGAAGTTCCTCACCAATGTCGGCGATGTGGTCGAGGCGGGGCCGGAGAACCAGATCCGGGTCGAGATGGACCCCGGGAGCGGTGCGCCGCATCCCTATCTGCACGTCCGCCGCGGCCTCGAGGCGCTGATCGCGCGGCCGGTGTTCTACGAACTGGTCGAGATGGCCGAGGAGCGCGACACGCCCGAGGGCCCGCGCCTCGGCGTCGAGTCCAACGGCGCCTGGTTCCCGGTCGGACCGGCCGGGGCGCACCGGATATGAGCCTCGACCGTTCGCCGGCCGAGATCCGGCAATGGATCACTAGCCACCTCGATCCGCTCGACACCAATATCCTGGGCGGAATGGAGGTACGCAGCGACCTCAGCCTCGATCCCACCCGTGCGGCGGACAACACCATCGCCTGGACGCCGGCCGCGGTGCTGGTGGGGCTGGTGCAGCGCGAGTCCGGCTTCTCGGTGCTGTTGACGCGCCGCGCCGATACCCTGCGCAGCCACACCGGCCAGGTCGCCTTTCCCGGCGGCCGATCCGATCCGGGCGAGACCCCGTGGGAGACGGCGCTGCGCGAGGCGCACGAGGAGATCGGCCTGGATCCGGCGCTGGTCGAGCTGGCGGGCCTGTCGACGCCCTTCCGCACCGCCGGCACCGGCTTCCAGATCACCCCGGTGGTCGGCTTCATCGAGCCGGGCTTCAGCCTGACGCCCAATCCCGACGAGGTGGCCGACATCTTCGAGACCCCGTTCGGCTTCCTGATGGACCCGGCCAATCTCGAGCAGCAGGAGCGCGAGACCCCGGCCGGCGACCGCCGCCGCTTCTACGCCGCCACCTGGGAGGGCCAGTACATCTGGGGCGCGACCGCCGGCATGCTGCGGGCGCTGTACGACCGGCTCTATGGGGCGGCGGTGGCGTGATCGAATCCCTCGGCGCCCTCGGCTGGATGACCGCGCCGGCTACCAAGGCCGTGATCGCGGCGCTCGAAGCGGCCGGCGGGGCCGGTTGCGCGCGCTTCGTCGGCGGCTGCGTGCGCAATGCGGTGCTGCGCAGGCCGATCGCCGACATCGACATCGCCACCACCCTGACGCCCGACGCCGTCATCTCGGCCCTCAAGGCCGCGAAGCTGAAAGCCGTCCCCACCGGTGTCGACCACGGCACCGTCACCGCCGTCTCGCAAGGTAAGCCGTTCGAGATCACCACCCTGCGCCGCGACGTGGAGACGGACGGGCGCCGCGCGGTGGTGGCCTTCACCACCGACTGGGCCGAGGATGCCCAGCGGCGCGACTTCCGCCTCAACGCCCTCTATGCCGACCCGGCCGGCCGCCTCTACGACCCCACCGCCGGCGGCCTCGCCGACGCCCACGCCGGCCGCATCGTCTTCGTCGGCGACGCCGAGGCGCGCATCCGCGAGGACGCTCTCAGGATCCTGCGCTTCTTCCGCTTCCAGGCCTGGTATGGCCGCGGCGAGCCCGACGCGGCCGCGCTGGCGGCCTGTGCGGGCCTGCGCGGCCTGATCGGCCAGCTCTCCGCCGAGCGCGTCTCGGCCGAGCTGCTGAAGCTGCTGGCGGCCGAGGATCCGCGCGGCGCGGTGCGGCTGATGGCCCAGAGCGGCGTGCTGGCCGAGGTGTTGCCAGAGGCGCAAGGGTTGGTCCGGTTCGAGCGGCTGGTCGGCATCGAGACCGAGATGCTGTTCACCGAAGACGCGCTGCTGCGCCTGGCCGCCCTGCTGCCCGACGATCCGGCGGTGGCGGCGGCCCTGGCCGAGCGGCTGCGGCTCTCCAACGCCCAGCGGGAGCGGCTCGTAGCCGCGCTGGCCCCTGCGCCGAAACTGGTCTCCTGGATGAGCCCGCGCGAGGCGCGGCGGCTGGTCTATCGGCTGGGCGTCGATGCGTTCTGCGACCGGATCACCCTGGCCTGGGCCGCGTCCGAGCGTCCCGCCGCGACCACCCAGTGGCGCGCCCAACTGCCTACCGCCCGCAGTTGGACGCCGCCGCGCTTCCCGCTCGACGGCGAGGAGGTGATGGCCGCCGGCGTGCCCAAGGGGCCGCTGGTGGGCGAGGTGATGCGCGAGGTCGAGGCCTGGTGGGTGGAGAACGACTTTCCCACCGACAAGCTCGCCCTGATCGAGCGGCTGAAGGCCGTCGCTCAAGGCATGGCTTACTGAGGCGCGCGATGAAGATCGGCATCCTGGCCGCCGGCCACCCGCCCCGCTCGCTGCAGCCCGGATTCGGCGGCTATCCGGCGATGTTCCAGGCGCTGCTGGCGGGGCGCGGCTACGACTGGCGCGTCTTCGACACCCCCGCGGGCGACTATCCGGGCCAGCCGGAAGATTGCGACGCCTATATCGTCACCGGCGCGCCGGCCGGGGTCTACGACGGCGATGCGTGGATCGACGCGCTGCTGGCGTTCCTGCGGACCGCAAAGGGCCGCGCCAAGCTGGTCGGGGTCTGCTTCGGCCACCAGGCGATGGCGCAGGCGTTCGGCGGCCAGGTGATCAAGTCGCCGAAGGGCTGGGGCGTCGGGCTGCACACCTACGACATCGTCGCGCATCGGCCATGGATGGACGACGCCGCGCGCGTGTCACTCTCGGCCTCGCACCAGGACCAGGTGGTCGAGCTGCCGCCGCACGCCTCCGTGCTCGCCGGCAGCGACTTCTGCCCCTACGCCATGCTGGCCTACGACGACGCGCCGGCGATCTCGATGCAGCCGCACCCGGAGTTCACCCCGGCCTTCTCCGCGGCCCTCATCGAGAAGCAGCGGGGGCGGTCGCTATCCGAAGCCCAGGCGGACAGGGCGCTGAAAAGCCTCGATGCGCCCGACGACCACGCCCGCGTCGCCGACTGGATCGCGGGGTTTTTGGCCTCGTAGCGCCCTACGCCGCCACCTTCGACCGCGCCACCGCCAACAGGACGCCCGCCACGAACTCGTCCCGCACCGCCGGCGGCATCTCATGGCCGACGCCGGGGACGATGCGCAGCTCGGCGCCGGGGATGTTGGCCGCCGTGTCGCGGCCGCCCTCGACCGGCACCAGCGGGTCGTCCGCGCCGTGGATGACCACGGTGGGCGCCTTGATCGTCTTCAGCTTCGGCCGCCGGTCGGGCGAGGCCAGGATGCCGACGTACTGGCGCTGGAAGCCGACCGGATAGTAGCTGCGGTGGAAGTCGCTCAGCGACAGGGCGCGCACCTGCCCCTCATCCACAGGATAGGTCCCGGCCATCACCTTGGCGCCCTCGACCGCGCTGGCGAGATAGGCCTCCAGATCCTTGGTCGGGTCCGGCGCAGGTGTGTTGAGCCGCGCCATGGCCTCGGGCTTGGCGCGCGGCAGCTCCGGGTTGCCGGTGGTGGACATGATCGAGGTCAGCGACAGGGTGCGGTGCGGATGGTCCGCGGCGACCAGTTGGGCGATCATGCCGCCCATCGAGGCGCCGACGATGTGGGCGCGCTCGACCCCGAGCGCTTCGAGCAGTCCGGCGGCGTCGGCGGCCATCTCGTCCAGGGTATAGGCGACCGGCGGCGTGCGGCCCTCGCCGATCGCCTTGAAGATCGCGGGCATGTCGGGCGCCCCGGCGGCGTCGAGCTTTTCGGTGAGGCCGATGTCGCGGTTATCGAAGGCGATCACGCGGTGGCCGGCGCCGGTCAGAGCCGCGATGAACTCCGGCGACCAGCGGGTCATCTGCGCGCCCAGCCCCATGATCAGCAGGATCGGCTCGGCGTCATCCGGGCCGTGGCTCTCGTAATAGACGTCGAGGCCGTTGGCTTTCACGTGGGGCATGTCGTTTCCTCGGGTTTGTTGCGCGGACACTCACCCCGCCGTCGCCGCTTGTCGAGTCACGGCCAGCGCACCAGCGGCGGCATCGAGGAGAGCATGGTCTCGATGTTGGCGCCTTGGCGCAGGCCGAACATGGTGCCGCGGTCGTAGAGCAGGTTGAACTCGACGTACCGGCCGCGGCGGACCAACTGCTCCTCGCGGTCGGCGTCGGTCCAGGGCTCGTCCATCCGGTGGCGGACGATCTTGGGATAGACCTCGAGGAACGCCTCGCCGACGGCGCGGGTGAAGGCGAAGTCGCGCTCGAAATCGCCGGAACCCAGCCGATCGTAGAAGATGCCGCCGACGCCGCGCGGCTCGTTGCGGTGCGGCAGAAAGAAGTAGGCGTCGCACTCGGCTTTGAATTTCTCGTACCAGTCCGGATCGAAGGCGTCGCAGGCGCCCTGCAGGGCGGCGTGGAACAGCATCGCATCGTCGGCCTGCTGGCTGCGTTGCTCGGCGATCAACGGCGTCAGGTCCGCGCCGCCGCCGAACCAGCTCTCCGAGGTGGAGAGGAAGCGGGTGTTCATATGCACGGCGGGCACGCGCGGCGAGACCGGGTGGACGATCAGGCTGAGGCTGGCCGAGACGTAGGTCGGGTCGACGTCGGCGCCCGGCATGGTCTTGGCCAGCTCCGGCGAGAATTTCGCCGTGGCGGCGGAGGTGTGGACGCCCGCCTTCTCGAACAGCCGCCCGCCGAAGAAGCCGCCGATGCCGCCGCCTTCGCCGGTCTCGCGTTTCCAGGGGCGGAAATCGAATCGCCCCGCCGCGTCGGGATAGAGCTCGGGCGGCGCCTCGTCCTCCAGCCGCTCGAGCTCGGCGCAGATGCGCTGCTGCAGCGCTTCGAACCACGCCTGGGTCCTTGCCCGGCGTTCCTGGATTTCTGGGGCGAGAGCGGTCATCCGTGCGGCGCGTTGGGGGTTTTGCGGAATGGCATGTTGAAAAAGCTTAAGACGCATTCTAGGGGAACCGCCACAAGAGCTTGCTGGGACGGGGCGGCGGACGTTGGGGCGCCTCGTGCGGCGCTCGGCCGCGGGATCTCGCGACCGCCCGCCCAAGCACGGTCTTGCGGTACGCGCCGTTCCGGCAGACTGGATCAGGCGTCAATTCTGGAGCGGCCGAAGCCCGGCGATTCGCGGGGCCGGGGCCGAAACGCGAGGTGAGCCGAAGGTGGTCGAAAGCGTAGCCGGCGCAAGCGCCGATCCCACCCGTGCGGCGCCCGACCCCAGTCGGCGCGATTTCATCCATATCGCCGTCGTGGCCGCCGCCGCGGGCGGCGTCGCCGCGGTGGCCTGGCCGCTGGTCGACCAGATGAACCCCTCGGCCGACACCCTGGCGCTGTCGTCGATCGAGTACGACGTCGCCAAGGTGCCGCTGGGCCAGCAGGTGACGGTGCTCTATCGCAAGCAGCCGCTGTTCGTGCGGCACCGGACGCCGAAGGAGATCGCCGAAGCGCTGGCCGTGGACATCTCCACTCTGCGCGATCCGGCCACCGACGCCTCGCGGGTGAAGCCCGGCAAGTCCGAGTGGCTGATCCTGATCGGCGTGTGCACGCACCTCGGCTGCACGCCCAACTTCGATGGCGGCGACCTGGACCCGGGCCGCTACGGCGGCTGGTTCTGCCCCTGCCACGGCTCGGTCTACGACACCTCCGGACGGATCCGCAAAGGCCCCGCGCCGAAGAACCTCGCCGTGCCGCAGTACGTCTTCGAGACCGGCACCAAGATCAAAGTCGGCTGAGAGAGATCATGAGCGGACCCTCGACCTACGAGCCGAAGACCGCGATCGAGCGTTGGCTCGACGCGCGTCTGCCGATCGTGCGCTTCAGCGCCGACCTATTGGATTTCCCCACCCCGAAGAACCTGAACTACTGGTGGACCTTCGGCGGCATCCTGGCCTTCTGCCTGATCACCCAGATCATCACCGGCATCATCCTGGCGATGCACTACGATCCGTCCGGGACCGGCGCCTTCGCCTCCGTCCAGCACATCATGCGCGACGTGAACTATGGCTGGCTGATCCGCTACATCCACGCCAATGGCGCCTCGATGTTCTTCGTGGCGGTCTACGTCCACATCTTCCGCGGCATCTACTACGGCTCATTCAAGGCCCCGCGCGAGTTGCTGTGGCTGATCGGGGCGGCGATCTATGTGGTGATGATGGCCACCGCCTTCTTCGGCTATGTGCTGCCCTGGGGCCAGATGAGCTTCTGGGGCGCCAAGGTGATCACCAACATCTTCGGCGCGATCCCGGTGCTGGGTCCGCCGCTGGTCACCTGGCTGGTCGGCGGCTTCACTGTCGACGCGCCGACGCTGAACCGCTTCTTCTCGCTGCACTATCTGCTGCCGTTCGTGATCGCCGGCCTGGTGGGCCTGCACATCTGGGCGCTGCACGTGCCGGGCAACAACAATCCCACCGGCGTCAATGTGAAGAGCAAGTCCGACACGGTGCCGTTCCACCCGTACTACACGGTGAAGGACGGATTCGCGGTCTCGGTATTCGTGATCCTGTTCGCCTGCTTCGTCTTCTTCATGCCCGAGGCGCTCGGCCACGTGGACAACTATATCCCGGCCAATCCGCTGGCGACGCCGGCGCACATCGTACCGGAGTGGTACCTGCTGCCCTACTACGCCATCCT